>Ga0114984_1000088_pt1 | contig 34812 bp, 31 predicted proteins | sample Shrwel1BS1Day1_FD_96987 | JGI IMG/M metagenome (GOLD analysis project Ga0114984, IMG submission 96987) | Subsurface microbial communities from deep shales in Ohio, USA - Utica-3 well 1 S-1-Day1 | ecosystem: Environmental > Aquatic > Deep subsurface > Shale gas/oil reservoir > Produced water/Flow...
ACTACTACCGCTGGGAGCAGTGGCTGTTCACCCGCCTGTTCGAGAAGGGCGTGATCTACCGCAAGAACGGCACCGTGAACTGGGACCCGGTGGACCAGACCGTACTGGCCAACGAGCAGGTTATCGACGGCCGCGGCTGGCGTTCGGGTGCGCTGATCGAGAAGCGCGAAATCCCGATGTACTACTTCAAGATCACCGCTTACGCCGATGAGCTGCTGAGCAGCCTGGACGAGCTGGATGGCTGGCCCGAGCAGGTCAAGACCATGCAGCGCAACTGGATCGGCAAGAGCTTCGGTGCCGACATCGTGTTCGACTACGACGTCGCCAGCATTGGCATTGATGGTCAGCTGAAGGTCTACTCGACCCGCCCCGACACCCTGATGGGCGCCACCTACGTCGCCGTGGCCGCCGAACATCCGCTGGCCCAGCGCGCTGCCGAATCCAATCCGGCCATCGCTGCCTTTATCGCCGAGTGCAAGGCTGGATCGGTTGCGGAAGCCGACATGGCCACCATGGAGAAGAAAGGCCTGGCCACCGGCCAGTTCGTCATTCATCCGCTGACCGGCGACAAGCTGCCGGTATTCGTCGCCAACTACGTGCTGTGGGGTTACGGCGAAGGCGCGGTGATGGCCGTGCCGGCGCATGACGAGCGCGACTTCGAATTCGCCAACAAGTACGACCTGCCGATCAAGCAGGTCTACACCGGCGAAGGCAAGGACTACGACACCAGCACCTGGCAGGACTGGTACGGCGACAAGGCCGGCCTGACCACCATCAACTCCGGCAAGTACGACGGCCTGGACTTCAGCGCCGCCTTCGACGCCATCGTCGGCGATCTGGAAGCCAGCGAGCACGGCGCGCGCAAGACCCAGTTCCGCCTGCGCGACTGGGGCATCAGCCGCCAGCGCTACTGGGGCTGCCCGATCCCGATCATCCACTGCGAAAGCTGCGGCGACGTACCGGTGCCGGAAGACCAGCTGCCGGTGGTGCTGCCTGAAGACGTGGTGCCGGACGGCGCAGGCAGCCCGCTGGCGAAGATGCCCGAGTTCTACGAATGCAGCTGCCCGAAATGCGGCGCCCCGGCCAAGCGCGAAACCGACACCATGGATACCTTCGTGGAGTCGTCCTGGTACTTCGCCCGCTACGCCAGCCCGAACTACGAGGGCGGCATGGTCGACCCGCAAGCGGCCAACCACTGGCTGCCGGTGGATCAGTACATCGGCGGCATCGAGCACGCCATCCTCCACCTGCTCTACGCGCGCTTCTTCCACAAGCTGATGCGCGACGAGGGACTGGTGTCCTCCAACGAGCCGTTCAAGAACCTGCTGACCCAGGGCATGGTGGTCGCCGAGACCTACTACCGCACCCTGGAAAACGGCGGCAAGGACTGGTTCAACCCGGCCGATGTCGAGGTCGAGCGTGACGCCAAGGCCAAGGTCATCGGCGCCAAGCTCAAGAGCGACGGCCTGCCGGTGGAAATCGGCGGCACCGAGAAGATGTCCAAGTCGAAGAACAACGGCGTCGACCCGCAGGACATGATCGATCAGTACGGCGCCGACACCTGCCGCCTGTTCATGATGTTCGCCTCGCCGCCCGATCAGAGCTGCGAATGGTCGGATGCTGGCGTCGAGGGCGCCAACCGCTTCCTGCGTCGCGTCTGGCGTCTGGCTCACGGCCATGTCAGCGCCGGTCTGCCGGGCAAGCTGGATATCACCAGCCTCAGCGACGAGCAGAAGGCCGTGCGCCGCGCCATCCACCTGGCGATCAAGCAGGCCAGCAACGATATCGGCCAGCACCACAAGTTCAACACCGCCGTCGCCCAGGTGATGACGCTGATGAACGTGCTGGAAAAGGCCGCCACCGCAACCGAACAGGACCGCGCGCTGGTGCACGAAGGTCTGGAGATCGTCACCCTGCTGCTGGCGCCGATCACCCCGCACATCAGCCACGAGCTGTGGCAGCGCCTGGGTCACGCCGATGCGGTGATCGATGCGCAGTGGCCGCAGGTCGACGAATCGGCCCTGGTGCAGGACAGCCTGACCCTGGTGGTGCAGGTCAACGGCAAGCTGCGCGGGCAGATCGAAGTACCGGCCAGCGCCTCCCGCGAGGAAGTCGAGGCCGCCGCCCGCGCCAACGAGAACGTGCTGCGCTTCACCGAAGGCCTGAGCATCCGCAAGGTCATCGTGGTGCCGGGCAAGCTGGTCAACATAGTCGCCAACTGATTAAGCTCGGCGCCACCGATACGTGGCGCCGTGATCCGCCAAGGGGATATGAGAATGATGAAACGGAATCTGCTGGTCATCGGCCTGGCCGGCCTGCTCAGCGCCTGTGGCTTCCAGCTGCGCGGCACCGGCGACGTGCAGTTCGCCCTCAAGGAACTGGACGTCAGCGCGCGCGACGCCTACGGCGACACCGTGCAGCAGGTGCGCGAAGTGCTGGAGAACAATGGCGTGCGCGTTTACGCCGGTGCGCCCTACAAGCTGGTGATCGCCCGCGAAACCGAGAACCGCCGCAGCGCCAGCTACAGCAGTGGCGCTCGTACCGCCGAGTATGAGCTGACCATGGCGCTGGACTATGAAATCCGTGGCGGGCAGAACCTGCTGCTGACCGGCAACAAGGTGGAAGTGCAGAACTACTACCAGCAGGACGACAACAACCTGGCCGGCTCCGACCAGGAAGCCGCGCAGCTGCGCAGCGAACTGCGCCGCGAGATGATCCAGCAGCTCACGCAGAACCTGCAGCAGATCACCCCGGCCCAGCTCGACCAGTTGCAGCAGACCGCCGAAGCCCGCGCCAGGGCAGAAGCCGAAGCGCTGGAAGCGGCTCGCCGTGCTCGCGAGAGCCAGGTCGCACCGCAGCAGTCGCCGATCGAACTGCCAATCCAGTAAGGCACCAGGGCCGCCTCTGCGGCCCTCGCCCACTCGCCTCATGACATCACCTCGATGAAGCTCGCCCCCGCGCAACTCGGCAAACACCTGCAAGGCGCGCTCGCCCCCGTCTATGCGATCAGCGGTGACGAGCCGCTGCTCTGTCAGGAAACCGCTGACGCCATCCGCAACGCCTGCCGCCAGCAGGGTTTCAGCGAACGCCAGGTGTTCAACGCCGAAGCCAACTTCGATTGGGGCAACCTGCTGCAGGCCGGCGCCAGCCTCTCGCTGTTCGCCGAAAAGCGTCTGCTGGAACTGCGCCTGCCTTCCGGCAAGCCAGGCGACAAGGGCACCGCAGCGCTGCTCGAATACCTGTCTCGGCCGCCCGAGGACACCGTGCTGCTGCTGAGCCTGCCCAAGCTCGACGGCAGCACGCAGAAATCCAAATGGGCCAAGGCGCTGATCGATGGCCAGGTGAGCCAGTTCATCCAGATCTGGCCGGTGGACGCCAACCAGCTGCCACAATGGATTCGCCAGCGCCTGGCACAGGCCGGCCTGAGCGCCAGCGCCGATGCGGTGGAAATGATCGCCGCACGCGTCGAAGGCAACCTGCTGGCCGCCGCCCAGGAAGTGGAAAAGCTCAAGCTGCTTGCCGAAGGCAACCAGGTGGATGCCGAAACCGTGCAGGCCGCTGTGGCCGACAGCGCCCGCTTCGACGTGTTCGGCCTGATCGACTGCGCCCTGGCCGGCGACGCGGCGCACGCCCTGCGCGTCCTCGAAGGGCTGCGCGGCGAAGGCGTGGAAACCCCGGTGATCCTCTGGGCACTGGCGCGCGAGATTCGTCTGCTGGCCGGCATCGCCCACCAGCAGAGCCAGGGCATCCCACTGGACAAGGCCTTCGCCAGCGCCCGTCCGCCGGTGTGGGACAAGCGCCGCCCGCTGGTTTCCAAAGCCCTGCAGCGCCACAGCAGCAAGCGCTGGGGCCAGTTGCTGCAGCAGGCGCAACTGATCGACGCGCAGATAAAGGGTCAGGCACCCGGCGATCCCTGGAGCGAACTGGCCATGCTGACCCTGCAACTGGCCGGGCAGCGCCTGCGTCTTTCTCCGTAGGGCGGGTGCAACCCGCCACCCGATGATGGCGGGTTGCACCCGCCCTACGCCCCCGTCTGGACATTTTCTGAACAGCGGCGCATAGTCCGCGCCGTCTGCATTGGCGCAGGCCAGTTCGCATGAGGAAACGCCATGAGCAAGAAAACCGGCAAACGGCCGAACAAGGCCAAATCCATCATCGCCCAGCCCCTGTTTCGCTCCCGCCAGGAACGACCGCAGAAAGGCAAAGGCAGCTACCGCCGCGAAGCCTCCCACAATTGGGAGGCTTCTTGCTTTATGGGCCGGTTAGCTGCGCTGATAGCCCAGAATCCGGCGCGAGCATGCTAAGGTAGCAGCCTGCTTAAACGCCTTGAGATAGACATGCCACACCAGTTTCCCCGTCGCGCCCTGGCTTTGCTTCCTGTCCTGCTGCTGGCGGCCTGCGCCCAGGCCCCGGCGGAAAACCTGCCCACAGTTGCCCCCCAGGCAACCGCCCAGACCCCAGCCGAAGAACCGCTGGCCAGTTTCGCCGACTGGCGACGTGCACTGCGCAGCGAGGCGATTGCCGCCGGCATCGACGCCGCGCTGTTCGATCGCGTATTCGCCGGCGTCACCCCCGACCCGGCAGTGCTCAAGGCCGACAGCAGCCAGCCCGAGTTCACCCGACCGGTGTGGGAGTATCTCGACGGCGCCGTCTCCTCCAGCCGTATCGGCCGTGGCCGGGTACTGCTGGCGCAGCATAACGCCGTGCTGCAGCGCATCGAACGGCAATATGGCGTGGAAGCTCCGATCCTGGTGGCCATCTGGGGCCTGGAAAGCAACTTCGGCAGCAACATCGGCAGTCATAGCGTGATTCGCTCTCTTGCGACCCTGGCCTACGACGGCCGTCGCCAAGGTTTCTGGCGCGTGCAGTTGCTGGCCGCGCTGCAGATCCTGCAGAACGGCGATGTGCCCAGCGAACGCATGATCGGCTCCTGGGCCGGCGCCATGGGCCAGACCCAGTTCATGCCGACCACCTACAACCAGCATGCAGTGGACTTCGACGGCGACGGCAAGCGCGACCTGTGGGGCTCCTCGACCGATGCACTGGCTTCGGCCGCCCACTACCTGCAGGCATCGGGATGGCAGCGCGGCCAACCCTGGGGCTTCGAAGTGCGCCTGCCGAGCGGCTTCGATTATTCGCTGGCCGACCCGGATCAGCGCCGCACGCTGGCCGAATGGGCCGAACTCGGCGTGCGCCCGCTGGCGCCCACCGGAGCAGCCGCCAGTGCCCGCGCCAGCCTGCAACTGCCTGCCGGGCACAAAGGCCCGGCCTTCCTGCTGCTGGACAACTTCCGCAGCATCCTCAAGTACAACAACTCCACCTCCTACGCGCTGGCCATCGGCCTGCTCGCCGACAACCTGCTGCGCCCCAGCGAAATCCAGGGTCAGTGGCCCCGAGGCGAGCGGCAACTGGGCCGCAGCGAGCGCGTCGAACTGCAGGAGCGGCTGGCCCAGGCGGGCTTCGACCCCGGCCCGGCAGACGGCATCATCGGCGCCAATACACGCAAGGCCATCCGCGCCCTGCAGCTGCAGCTGAACTGGCCGGCCGATGGCTACCCCAACACCGAGTTGCTGCAACAGCTGCGCGCCCGCTGAGCCTGGGCGGCGCCTTGCCGATGGGGTTGTCGACAGGCGGCCCCAGCGTCTGCATACACCTTCTGTGGTAGACTGGCGGGCGGCCAAAAGCCACCTGCCCACGGAGCCTCTACCGGAGCCCAGATTTCCGATGTCCGACACCTCCTCGCCCAAACCCGTCGCCAGCGGCGAAAAATTCCGCACTGCCCAAGGCATCACCGCGATCAAGGATGGTCAGAAGCGCCGCGCCTCGGCCGAACCCCAGGTCTTCGAGCCCAAGCCCAAATGGTTGCGGGTCAAGGCCCCGGGTGGCAGCCGTTTCGAGGCGGTCAAGCGCAACGTCGGCGAGCATCGTCTGAGCACCGTGTGCCAGGAATCGCACTGCCCGAACATGGGCGAGTGCTGGTCCAACGGCACCGCCACCATCATGCTGATGGGCTCGGTATGCACCCGCGCCTGCCGCTTCTGCGCCGTGGACACCGGCAACCCCAACGGCTGGCTGGACCTGGAAGAGCCGCAGAACACCGCCAAGTCGGTGGAGCTGATGGCCCTGCGCTACATCGTGCTGACCTCGGTGGACCGTGACGACCTGGAAGACGGCGGCGCCAGCCATTACGCAGCCTGCGTGCGGGCGATCAAGCAGAACACCCCGCAGGTGGTGGTCGAGGCCCTGACCCCGGATTTCGACGGCGATCATCAGGCCATCGAACGCGTGGTGGATTCCGGGCTGGAGGTATTCGCGCAGAACGTCGAGACGGTCAAACGCCTCACCCATGTGGTACGCGACCCGCGTGCCGGCTACGAGAAGACCCTCAAGGTGCTCGAGCACGCCAAGAAGCACCGCCCGGACGTGCTGACCAAGACCAGCCTGATGCTCGGCCTGGGCGAAACCGACGAGGAAATCCTCGAGACCATGGACGACCTGCGCGCCATCGGCGTGGACATCCTCACCCTCGGCCAGTACCTGCAGCCGACGCGCAACCATCTCAAGGTGCAGCGCTGGGTCAGCCCCGAGGAGTTCAACCGCCTGCGCGATATCGGCCTGGCGAAGGGCTTCATGGAAGTCGCCGCCGGCCCGCTGGTACGTTCCAGCTACCGCGCCGACCGTGTGTTCGAGAAGAACAACCTGGGCCTCGCCGCCCCGGTTCCGGTGCCCGGCCAGGAAGTCGACGCCAGCCTGATTCCGGCGCTGAACCTCAACTGAGCCCGCTCTTCACGACAAACGAAAAAGGGACGCCGAGGCGTCCCTTTTTCGTTTCTGACAACAATGCGTGGCGCTGAAATTCAATGGCCTCATTGGTGCGCACAGCGCACCCTACGCATGCCCCGACCGGGCCACCGTCGTAGGGTGCGCCGTGCGCACCACCAGCTCCAAGCCAGATTTTTCGGCGCCTAGGAATATCCCAATCTATTGCGCAGTGCCTGTTCCAGTCGCTGCGCCACCTCGTCGAACGCAGGCAGCGCGGGCAGCAGATCGCGCATCTGCACCATCTTCAGCCCCGCGTAGCCGCAGGGATTGATGCGTGAGAAGGGCGTCATGTCCATGTCGACGTTCAGCGCCAGGCCATGGAAGGAACAGCCACGGCTGACCCGCAGGCCCAGCGAGGCAATCTTGTCGCCGGCCACGTATACGCCCGGCGCATCGGCCTTGGGCGCCGCCGCGATGCCGTAGCCGGCCAGCAGGTCGACCAGGCTCTGCTCCATGGCGGTGACCAGTTCGCGCACGCCGAGATCGAGGCGACGCAGATCGAGCATCAGGTAGGCCACCAGCTGGCCGGGACCGTGGTAGGTCACCTGGCCGCCGCGTTCGACCTGAACCACCGGAATATCGCCCGGCGCCAGCAGGTGTTCGGCCTTGCCGGCCTGGCCCTGGGTGAACACCCTGGGATGCTGCAGCAGCCAGATTTCGTCCGGTGTCTGCTCGTCACGCTCACGCGTCAACTGACGCATCGCTTCCAGCGTGGGCTGATACTCGACCAGCCCCAGGTGACGGACGACGAGCTCGGGCATGGCGATCACAGCACCATGTGCACGCGGCCGGTGGCGCGCAGGTCGACATGGATCGCCTGCAGCTGCTCGACGCTGGTGGCGGTGATCAGCACCTGCACCGAGAGGAAGTTGCCGTTGCGGCTGTCGCGCATCACCAGCGTCGAGGCATCCAGATCCGGGGCGTGACGCTGGATCACTTCGATCACCAGGTCGGAGAAACCCTCGCCGGCGGTACCGATGACCTTGATCGGGTAGCGCTCGCAGGGGAATTCGATTTTTGGCGGTTGAACGTCGTTATCGGTCATGGCGTCAGCGGGCTCGAAGCCCGTCCAGAAGAGGGCCGCCCCGGGTCGGAGCGGCCAGGCTTGTCAATTGAAGAGGCCGAAGAAGAACAGGCGGATGCTGTCCCACAGACGACGCAGCAGGCCGCCCTCTTCCACCGACTGCAGGGCCACCAGGTCGGTGCTGCGCACCACCTCGTCACCCAGCTTGACCTCGACCTTGCCGATCACGTCGCCCTGCTGGATCGGCGCAACCAGTTGCTGGTTGAGGGTCATGCTGGCCTGCAGCTTCTCCAGCTGGCCCTTGGGCATGGTCATGGTCAGGTCTTCGGCCAGGCCGGCCTTGACCTGGCTCGCCGCGCCTTTCCATACGGTGGCCTGGGCCAGCTCGGCGCCCTTCTGATAGAAGGTGCGGCTTTCGAAGAAGCGGAAGCCATAGGTCAGCAGCTTCTGCACTTCGGCAGCACGAGCCTGCTCGCTGACGGTACCGAATACGGCGGCGATCAGGCGCTGGCCGTCACGCACGGCAGACGCCACCAGGCAGTAGCCGGCCTCTTCGGTGTGGCCGGTCTTCAGGCCGTCCACGGTGTTGTCGCGCCACAGCAGCAGGTTGCGGTTGGGCTGCTTGATGCCGTTCCAGAGGAATTCCTTCTGCTTGTAGATGGCGTAGTGCGCCTGATCTTCGTAGATGATCGCGCGAGCCAGCTTGGCCATGTCGTGGGCCGAGGAATAGTGCTCCGGGTCCGGCCAGCCGGTGGAGTTCATGAAGTGGGTGTTGCTCATGCCGAGGCGCTGGGCATGGGTGTTCATCATGTCGGCGAAGGCATCCTCGCTACCGGCGATGTGCTCGGCGATGGCGATGCTGGCGTCGTTGCCGGACTGGATGATGATGCCGTGCAGCAGGTCGTCCACCGAGACTTCCTTGCCCACCTCGATGAACATCTTCGAACCGCCCTTGCGCCAGGCCTTCTCGCTGACGCGGACCATGTCGCTTTCCTTGATCTGGCCGCGATTGATCTCCAGGGTGGCGATGTAGGCGGTCATCAGCTTGGTCAGGCTGGCCGGCGGCAGACGCTGGTCACCGTTGTTCTCCACCAGCACCTGGCCGCTGGCGGCATCCATCAGGACATAGGAGGTGGCCGCCAGTTGCGGAGGCGCGGGGATCACTTGCTGGCTGGACCAGGCGAGCGGAGCGGTCAGCAGGCCCAGGAAGAGGAAGGCACGTTGCGCGAAGCTGGTGATGTTCATCCGTCTCTCGAAGTTTATTGCTTGGGTTAAGCGACCCCGAAGGGTCATCTGGCAGCTCGCCGCGAGCGGCGAGCCTCGGATTTAGTCCGGCGCGAGCCGGTTAAGTTGCCATCAGTCGGCACGCACCAGGGTGGGCTGCCCGAGGTTGGCCAGGCGCACGCTGCTCTGCAGCTGCTCAGCCTCGCCCTGGTTGCTGATCGGCCCCATGCGCACCCGGTGCAGAATCTGCTGGTCGCGCACTACCGAGCTGATGAACACCGGCACACTGCTGGTCTGGCTCAGCTTGGACTTGAGCAGCTCCGCAGCGTCCGGATTGGCGAAGGCTCCCACCTGGAGATACAGGCCAGAGGCTGCGAGTGAATCGTTTTTTTTTGCGTCGATCTGCACCGGCACCACCGCAGCGGCGTGCTGTGTCGGCGGCGGCGAGTAGTGCTCGACGGCCTGCGCGACGGGCTGCGCGACAGGTTGGGCGACCGCGGCCTTGGCCGGCTGGTTGTTGGCCAGCACCAGCGGCACCGGACGCCCCTGCTGCGCCCACCACTCGTGAGGATCGATGCCTTCGACCTTGACCCGCGCGGTGCCCTTCTCGGCGTAGCCGAGCTTCTTCGCCGCGGCGAAGGACAGATCGATGATGCGGTCGGAGTAGAACGGCCCACGATCGTTGACCCGCAGGATCACGCTCTTGCCGTTCTCCAGGTTGGTCACGCGCACGTAGCTGGGCAGCGGCAGCGTCTTGTGCGCTGCGGTCATGCCGTACAGGTCGTAGGTCTCGCCGTTGGCCGTGGCCTGGCCATGGAACTTGGTGCCGTACCAGGAGGCCGGACCGACCGCCTGGTAGCGGCGCGCGTCCTGGATCGGAAAGTACTGCTTGCCAAACACCACGTAGGGGCTGGCCTTGACCGGCCCGTAGTGCGGCATGGGAATGGCGTCCTGAATCTTCGAGACATCGACGTCCCACCAGGGCGCGCCATCCTTGTGCGGGCGGTTGAAATCATCCGGACCGGAAATGCCGGTCGACTGACCGGGCGTTACCGCAGGCTGCGGAGCCCGATTGGAAGAGCAGCTCGCCAGCAGCAGCGCTGCCGTTACGCAGGCTGCCAGCGGCAGCAGTTTGGACGCACTCATCGATTACCCCGTGCTTCGACCAGCAGCTCGGCCAGTTGATTGACCGCCATGGCATACATCACGCTGCGATTGTAGCGGGTGATGGTGTAGAAATTGGGCAAACCGAACCAGTATTCGTCGCCTTCGGCACCTTCCAGACGAAACGCCGTGACCGGTACGTCCTCGGCCAGCCGGTCCTGGCTGTTCCAGCCCAGCTCGCGTAGCTCGGCAACGTTCTTCACCGGGTCCAGCCCCTGGGTCAGGCCTTCGTCGACGTGCGCACCGCTGACCTGGACGCGGCTGGCGACCTGGCCGCCGGCCTGCCAGCCGTGACGCTTGAAATAGCTGGCGACACTGCCGATGGCATCGGTCGGGTTGCTCCAGATGTTGATGTGGCCGTCGCCGTCGAAGTCCACGGCATAGGCGCGGAAGCTGCTCGGCATGAACTGCGGCAGGCCCATGGCACCGGCGTAGGAGCCTTTCAGCGAAAGCGGATCGACCTGCTCCTCGCGGGTCAGCATGAGAAATTCGCGCAGTTCCTTGCGAAAGAACGGCGCGCGCGGCGGGTAATCGAAGGCCAGGGTGGACAGCGCGTCCATCACTCGCCAGCTGCCGGTGTTGCCACCGTAGAAGGTCTCCACGCCGATGATCGCGACGATGAACTGCGGCGCTACGCCGTACTCGGCCTCGGCCTTCTCCAGCGCAGCCTGATGCTTGTTCCAGAACTCCACGCCCTGGGCGATGCGCTTGTCGGTGATGAAGATCGGCCGGTATTCCTTCCACGGCTTGACCTTCTCGGCCGGACGCGAGATGGCGTCGAGGATCGCCTGCTTGCGCTCGACATCGGCGAACAGCGCGTACAGCTGCTCGCTGGCGAAGCCGTAGTCACGGGTCATTTCCTCGACGAACTCGGTCACCTGCGGCGAATTCCGGTAGTCGGCGGCCAGGGTCTGGGCGCTGGCGCCAAGCATGCCGGCGATGCCGACTCCGATCATGGTGCGAACTGCCCAACTGCGCAGAGAATGCATTAACTCAAAACCCCCAAATCAAACCTGAGCGATCCACTTTCTGTGGGTGTGGATCGCCATCAATATCCCGAAGCCTGACAACAGCGTGACCAGATGGGTTCCGCCGTAGCTAATGAAGGGCAGCGGCACTCCAACCACCGGCAGCAGCCCGCTGACCATGCCGATGTTGACGAATACGTAGACGAAGAAGGTCATGGTCAGCGCCCCGGCCAGCAGCTTGCCGAACAGCGTCTGCGCCTGGGCAGTGATGACCAGGCCGCGCGCCAGCAGCAGCATGTAGAGCAGCAACAACAGACAGACGCCAACCAGGCCGAACTCCTCCGCGAGCACGGCAATGATAAAGTCCGTATGGCTTTCCGGCAAAAAATCCAGGTGCGACTGAGTGCCCAGCAGCCAGCCCTTGCCCAGCACGCCACCGGAACCGATCGCCGCCTTGGACTGGATGATGTTCCAGCCGGCGCCGAGCGGATCGCTCTCCGGGTTGAGGAAGGTCAGCACGCGGCGCTTCTGGTAATCGTGCATGACGAAGTACCACATGCCCACCGCCACCGGCACCACGGCCGCAGCGGCGCCAATGATCCAGCGCCACTGCAGGCCGGCCATGAACACCACGAAGGCGCCCGAGGCGAGAATCAGCAGCGAGGTACCCAGATCCGGCTGCTTGGCGATCAGCACCACGGGGATGGCGATCATCGCCAGGCTGACCAGCAGATGCTTGAAGCGCGGCGGCAGGTTGTGCCGCGCCAGATACCAGGCAATGGTCATCGGCATGATGATCTTCATCAGCTCCGACGGCTGGAAGCGGATCACCCCGGGGATGTTGATCCAGCGCGTGGCACCCATCGCGGTGTGGCCCATCACCTCCACCACCACCAGCAGGACGACGCCGATCACGTAGGCCAGGGGCACCCAGCGCGCCATGAAGCGCGGATCGAACTGGGCGATCACCACCACCGCGAGCATGCCGATGCCGAAGGAGGAGGCCTGCCTGATCAGCAGGTCGACGTTCTTGCCGCTGGCCGAGTAGAGAATGAACAGGCTGCCGGTGCCCAGGATCAGCAGCAGCAACAGTAGCCAGCCATCGATATGCAGGCGCTGCAGCAGGCTGGCGCGACGACGCAGGACGTCCTCATCGGACAGGGTGCGATCGAAATTGCTGATCATCGTTGGCTGACCTCGGACCTCTTGGGCGACGCGAATTCGGCCTTGAGCTGACCGGTCTCCTTGTCCAGCAGCCAGGCATCCATCACCTGCTTGACCACCGGCGCGGCGACGCCTGAGCCGGATTCACCGTTTTCCACCATCACCGCGACGGCGATCTGCGGGTTGTTCGCCGGGGCAAAGCCGATGAACAGGGCATGGTCACGGTGGCGTTCCTGCACCTTGTTGCGGTCGTACTTCTCGCCCTGCTTGATCGCCACCACCTGGGCCGTCCCGCTCTTGCCGGCGATGCGATAGACCGAGCCGTCACCGACCTTGCGCGCCGTACCGCGAGCGCCATGCAGCACCTCTTCCATGCCACGAATGCCGTAATCCCAGAACTTCGGATCACGCAGCACGATATCCGGCATCGGATTGGGGTCCACGGGCAGGCGACCATCGACGCTCTTGGCCAGGTGCGGGCGAATCCACTTGCCGCGGGTGGCCATCAATGCGGTGGCCTGCGCCAGCTGCAGCGGCGTGGTCTGCATATAGCCCTGGCCGATGCCGAGAATAAGCGTCTCGCCGGGGTACCAGGGCTGGCGATAGCGGGCCCGCTTCCAGTCACGCGAAGGCATCAGGCCGGCGGTTTCCTCGAACATGTCCAGTGCCACACGCTGCCCCAGACCGAAGCGGCTCATGTAGTCGTGCATGCGGTCGACGCCCATCTTGTGCGCCAGGTCGTAGAAGTAGGTGTCGTTGGAGCGGGCGATGGCCAGGTTGAGATCGACCCAGCCGTCACCGGTACGGTTCCAGTTGCGGTATTTGTGGCTGTGATTGGGCAACTGATAGAAGCCGGGGTCGAACACCCGCGAGGAGGGCGTGACCACGCCGGCATCCAGGCCGGCCACCGCGACCATCGGCTTGATGGTCGAGCCCGGCGGGTAGAGGCCACGCAACACGCGGTTGTACAGCGGCTGATCGATGGAGTCGCGCAGCTCGCCATAGGCCTTGAAGCTGATGCCGGTGACGAAGGGGTTGGGATCGAAGCTGGGCTGACTGACCATCGCCAGCACCTCGCCATTGTTCGGGTCGATCGCCACCACCGCACCGCGACGACCGCCCAGGGCATTCTCGGCCGCTTCCTGCAGATGCACGTCGAGGCTCAGGACGATGTCCTTGCCCGGCTTCGGGTCGATGCGATTGAGCACGCGCAAAACGCGGCCACGGGCATTGGTCTCGACTTCTTCGTAACCCACTTCGCCGTGCAGCTCGTCCTCGTAGAAGCGCTCGATGCCGGTCTTGCCGATATGGTGGGTGCCGGCGTAGGCCGTCGGATCGAGACGCTTGAGCTCCTGCTCGTTGATCCGCCCGACATAGCCGACCGAATGAGCGAAGTGCTCCTGCTGCGGGTAATGCCGCACCAGCTGCGCCGCCACCTCGACGCCGGGCAGGCGGAACTGGTTGACCGCGATGCGGGCGATCTGCTCCTCGGAGAGTTCGAACAGGATCGGCACCGGCTCGAACGGACGCCGCCCCTGGCGCACACGACGTTCGAACAGCGCGCGCTCGTCCTCGGACAGCTCCAGCACTTCGACCACCGTATCGAGCACGCTCAGCCAGTCACCGGCGCGTTCGCGGGTCACGGTCAGGCTGAAGCTGGGGCGGTTGTCGGCGATGATCACGCCGTTGCGGTCGAAGATCAGCCCGCGCGTCGGCGGGATCGGCTGCACATGGATGCGATTGTTCTCCGCCAGGGTGGAGTGATACTCATACTGCACCACCTGCAGGTAGTACATGCGCATGATCAGCACGCAGGTCAACAGGATGATCGCCACCGCACAGAACAGCACCCGGCGCTTGACCAGGCGAGCGTCCCTTTCATGATCCTTGAGGCGAATCGGCTGCGGCATGACTAGGTGATCACTTGTGGTACGGGTGACCGGACAATACGGTCCAGGCTCGGTAGATCTGCTCGCCAAGCAGGATGCGCACCAGCGGATGTGGCAGGGTCAGCGGCGACAGCGACCAGCGTTGCTCGCTGCGCGCACAGACCTCCGGCGCCAGCCCTTCCGGGCCGCCGACCATGAGGTTGACGTTGCGCGCATCGAGGCGCCAGCGATCGAGCTCCGCCGCCAATTGCTCGGTGCTCCATGGCTTGCCATGGACCTCCAGCGTGACGATACGTTCGCCGGGCTGCACCTTGCTCAGCATCGCCTCGCCCTCCTGACGGATTAGGCGGGCGACATCGGCGTTCTTGCCGCGGGTATTGAGGGGAATCTCGACCAGCTCCAGCGGCAGCTCGGCCGGCAGGCGCTTGACGTACTCCTGCCAGCCCTCCTCGACCCAGCGCGGCATGCGCGAACCGACGGCGATCAGCTTGATGCGCATCGCGCCGCCTTATTCAGCGGAATGCTGGGCGCGGCTCTGCTCGGCGCCCTGCCACAGGCGCTCCAGATCATAGAACTGGCGCGCGGTCGGCAGCATCACGTGGACGACGATGTCGCCCAGGTCGAGCAGGGCCCATTCGCCGCTGTCCAGACCTTCGCTACCGATCGGGCGCACGCCCTGCTCCTTGACCTTTTCCAGCACGTTGTCCACCAGCGACTTGACCTGACGGCTGGAGCTACCGCTGGCGATCACCATGAAATCGGTGATGCTGGTCTTTTCCTTGACGTCGATCACGGTGATGTCGGTCGCCTTGATCTCTTCCAGCGCCGCCACGGCGATCTTGACCAGCTCGTCACTGGGCATGTTCTGCTTACTCATAAAAACTCATTTGCCTCGTGTAATGGACGCCAGCGCACATGCGCGGCGTTTCAAGCATTGGGCGCACGGTAAAGGTCGTGCGCCTGGATGTAGGCCAGTACCGCGTCGGGCAGCAGATAACGCGCCGAGCGGCCGGTTGCCAACAAGTGGCGGATCTGCGTGGCGGAAATCGCCAACGGAGTCTGCCAGATGAAACTGATTTGCCCGCCTGCGCCCTCCAGGCTCAGCGGGTCGCTGACACTGCGCGCGGCCAGCAGATCGCGCAGCGCCTCCGGCGCTTCGCTGTCGGCGTCCGGCCGCTGCAGCACCAGCAGATGGCAGTGCTCGAGCAATTCCTGCCAGCGATGCCAGCTCGGCAAGCTGCAGAAGGCATCCCAGCCAAGCAGCAAAAACAGCTGATCGTCCGCCGCCAGTTCGGCACGCACCGACTCCAGGGTGTCCACCGTGTACGACGGTTTGTCGCGTTTGAGCTCGCGGTCATCGACCGTCAGCCGAGGCTCGCCGGCCACCGCCAGTTCGACCATGGCCAGACGCTGCTCAGCGCTCGCCTGCGGCGTATCGCGGTGCGGCGGCCTGGCGCTGGGGGTCAGCCGCAGCTCGTCCAGCGCCATGAATTCGGCCACTTCCAGCGCGGCACGCAGATGCCCGTTGTGCACCGGGTTGAAGGTACCGCCGAGCAGGCCGATGCGTCGGGCGCCGATCCGTTTCATTTATGTGCGAATGTGTCCGTCGCCGAAGACCACGTACTTCTCGCTGGTCAGGCCTTCCAGGCCGACCGGGCCGCGTGCGTGCAGCCTGTCGGTGGAGATGCCGATCTCCGCGCCCAGGCCGTACTCGAAACCATCGGCGAAGCGGGTCGAGGCATTGACCATCACCGAAGCGGAATCCACTTCGGTGAGGAAACGCCGCGCATCGCTGAAATTCTCGGTGATGATCGAGTCGGTGTGCTGCGAGCCGTAGTGGTTGATGTGCTCGATGGCCGCATCCAGCGAGTCGACGATACGAATCGCCAGGATCGGCGCGTTGTACTCGGCGAACCAGTCATCCTCGCTCGCTTGAAGCACATCGCTGCCGAGCAGTTCGCGGGTCGCGGCATCGCCACGCAGCTCCACGCCCTTGTCGCGGTAGATGGCAGCCAACGGCGGCAGCACACGCGCGGCGATGGCCTGGTGCACCAGCAGGGTTTCCATGGCGTTGCACGGCGAATAGCGCTGGGTCTTGGCGTTGTCGCAAACGCGGATGGCCTTGTCGAGATCGGCGGCAACATCGACATAAACGTGGCAAACGCCGTCCAGATGCTTGATCACCGGGACCTTGGCATCGCGGCTGATACGCTCGATCAGCCCCTTGCCACCGCGCGGGACGATCACGTCGACGTACTTGGGCATGGTGATCAGCTCACCGACCGCGGCGCGGTCGGTGGTTTCCACCACCTGCACGGCGGCGGCCGGCAGATCCGCTTCGGCCAGGCCCTGCTGGATGCAGCGGGCAATCGCCTGATTGGAATGAATGGCCTCGGAGCCGCCGCGCAGGATGGTGGCGTTGCCGGACTTCAGGCACAGGCTGGCGGCATCGATGGTCACGTTCGGACGCGACTCGTAGATGATGCCGATCACCCCCAGCGGCACACGCATCTTGCCGACCTGAATGCCGGACGGCAGGTAGCGCATACCCTGAATCTCGCCGATCGGGTCGGGCAAGGTCGCCACCTGGCGCAGGCCTTCGATCATGCTGTCGATCACCTTCGGCGTCAGCGCCAGGCGGTCGACCATGGCCGGCTCCAGACCGCTGGCGCGGGCGGCAGCCAGGTCCAGTTCGTTGGCGGCAGTCAGCTCGGCGCGAGCGGCGTCGAGGGCATCGGCGGCGGCGTGCAGCGCGCGATTCTTCTGCGCGGTGCTGGCGCGGGCAAGCACCTTTGATGCCTGGCGGGCGGCCTGGCCCAGGCGGGTCATGTAAGCGTGCACGGACTCGGTCATGGCGGCGGAGGTCTGGCAGTTGGAAAAAGGGGCTGATTATAGCGGGCTCGCAAGGCCGCGCCCAGCGGCGTCTGGCAAGCGGTAGACAGCGCGTCCGCTCAACTCCCGCGGTAACGCCCGCAGGCGCGCCAGACAGGCGCCCTGGCCGCAACGGTGACACCCGCAGGCCGGGGCCGCCCGAAGGTTGGGTAAACAAATCACCCCCCGATGTTTACCTTGCAATCGAGGTTTTGCCGAACGGCGAGACGGCGCCGCGTGCCGCCCCACCAGAACGACAACAAAGGACACTGGAGTGCACCCATGCGTTACCGCACCGACTACAGCGCCGCCTTGCTCGCCAGCCCACCCGCAGTCATCGATATCGCCGGCTGGCGCCTGCACTATCAGGCCTATTCCACACGCCAGCGCGATAGCCGCCCGCCAGTACTGATGCTCGGTGGCGCCTTCCAGAGCTTTCGTTCGTTTGCCGCGGAAGTCGACGAGCTACTGGCCGAACACCCGGTAATCCTGCTCGATCTGCCCAGCCAGGGCGGCAACCTGCAACTGGCTCCCGAGCTCGGCCTGGAACAGCTGGCCGACCTGATCGCCGCCTTCGCCGAACAATTGCAATTGCCGCCGCTGATGCCCATCGGCCTGTCCTATGGCTCGGCGCTGGCGGCGCTGTTCGCCGCCCGCCATCCGCAACGCTGCGCGCGCCTGCTGCTGGCCGGTATCACCGCCTTCGGTCGCCCAGGCGCAAGGCGGATGCTGGAGGAAGGCCTGGCCCTGCTCGATGAAGGGCGCAACGGCGAATTCGCCCAGGGCGCCCTGAGCGGGCTGCTCAACCCGCTGCAGCTGCAGGAAACCGGCGTCTCGCCGGTGTTTCGCAAGGCGCTGCTGCGGCAGATTCAGCGCCTGTCACCCATAGAGGTGGAACGTTACCGGCAGAACAGCCGGCGCCTGCTGGCCTTCGACGGCTTCAGCCAGCACCCGCCATGCCCGACCCTGGTATTGGCCGGCGAGCACGACCATTTCACCCAGCCCTGGGAGCACGCGCACTTCGCCGCGGCCTGCGCCCAGGCCGATTGCGTGCTGATCCACCATGCCGACCATCTCGCCCAGTTCGAACGACGCGAAGCCTGCGCCGCACTGTACCGCCCCTTCCTGGGCGGGCGAGCGCTGCCGGCGCGCAGCCCGGGCAGCACCCGCCTGCAAGCCGAACACCTGCTGAAGCTGGAGAAACGCTGCGAGCCCCGCCTGGCACCGCGCCAACGCCAAGCGCAACTGCAACATGCCGAAGGCTGGCAGTGGACGGTGGAGCTGAGTGAGCTGGGCTTTTTCGGTGGGCTGCTGCAGGGCGACCTGCCCGGGGACCTGCCAATGCGTGGCTGGCGGCTGCAGTGCGCCGACCTGCCGAGCCAGCCCGTGCTGCCGCTACGGTGCGATGACCAGGGCCTGGCCTTCGTCTTTCCGCATACCGATGCCGAGGCCAGCCAGGCGCTGGCCGCGCGCATCCATCCGGCGCCGCTGCCGACGGCGGCCTGCGCCTAGCGCCGACATAGCTCGTCCAGCCAAGGTGCGCGCGGCGCACCCTAGCAGGCTGTTGAAAAACTACCTGCGTTGCCATTGCTGCGTTAAAAACAGGCTCAAAATGCTCATTTACAACTCGTAAACTCCGCTTTTTCGCCTGTTTTTGCCTTGCACTGGCTGCCTCGCCTACGTTTTCAACGGCCTGCTACGTCCGCGCCTGGATCACTCGCACCAGCCCCGGCAGGCGGGCCGGCGGCAGGCCTAGACTCACTGCATCGGCACTGGGGTCCAATACCTGCACCGCAGCGAAGCCGCAACGCTGGAAGCCTGCGATGATCTCGTCGTGATTGCGGTAATGCAGCGGGTAGCTGCCGCGGGTCAGCCGGCCGATCAGCTCGACACCCCAGCGCAGCTGGCGATAGCGCGGATGCTCGCGCAGGTCTGGATAGAGCTCGGTCAGGTAGGTAGCAGCGGGGAACTCGCCAAGTTCGTTGGCGAGCCGGCTCCAGAAGCCCTCGATCAGCGTCAACGGAAAGTAGTTGACCAGCCCCTCGGTAATCACCACCACCGGCTGGCTGCGGTCCAGATCCGCGAACAAGGCGCTCAGGCGCTGGTTGCCGCGTTCGGCGAGGATATCCACGGCGCGTACCTGATGCCGGCCATCCAGCCAGCCTTCGCCATGCAACAGCAGGCGCTTGCGCGCGGCCATGGCCGGCAGATCCGCCTCCAGATACCGAAGCTGTGGATAGCGACAGCAGAAACGCCGGCCGCGAGGCGACAGGCCACAGGCGATCTCCACCACCTGGCGCACCCCGCCCTGCTCGATGGCCTCGGTCAGTTGCGCATCGATCTGCAGATGGCGCTGCAGCAGAAAGGCCTCGATATCCAGACCGAAGCCGGCCCTGGCGCCCCAGGTGACGGGCCACAGCAGCTTGTGCACGAAACGGCCGAAAGCGGTGACGAACGCAGGCTCGGCCAGATGGTGGCGGTACCAGACATAGCCGGTGTAATGCGCCGAAGGGCTGATATGGGCGCTGCTGGCGCGGGAACGTTCAGGCATCTTTAAGGTTCTTGTTGTTATGCTCGCGGCCCCAGATTAGAACGCCCCGAGCGCCTTCGACAGATCATGCCCGCCGAACCCACCCTTAGTTTGCCCTGGCCCGGCGCCAAGCCGCTGCCCGATACCTTTTTCGACCGCGACGCCCAGCTGCTCGCCCGCGAGCTGCTCGGCATGGTGATTCGCCATCGCGTCGGCAAGCGCTGGCTGAGCGCACGGATCATCGAGACCGAGGCCTATTACCTGGCGGAAAAGGGCAGCCATGCCTCGCTCGGCTACACCGAGAAACGCAAGGCGCTGTTCGCCGATGGCGGGCACATCTACATGTACTACGCACGCGGCGGCGATTCGCTGAACTTCAGCGCACACGGGCCCGGCAACGCGGTACTGATCAAGTCCGGGCATCCCTGGGTCGATGCCGTCAGCGGCGCCGATTCGCTCGCCGCGATGCAGCGCAACAATCCTGACAGCCTCGGCATGCCGCGTGCGCCCGAACGCCTGTGTGCCGGGCAGACGCTGCTGTGCAGGGCGCTCGGCCTGAAGGTGACGGACTGGGACGCGCGCCGCTTCGACCTGCAGCGCTTGTTCGTCGAGGATGTCGGCGAACGCCCGCACTCGATCATCCAGTGCGCGCGCCTGGGCATTCCAGTGGGGCGCGACGAACACCTGCCGTACCGCTTCGTCGACGCGCAGTATGCTCGCCACTGCACGCGCAACCCTTTGCGCCGCGGACAGGTCGAAGGCCAAGACTATCGATTGATGAGCGTTTAGGGAGCAGAACGATGAGCGTCTGGCTGGACAACCTGACCACCTGGCTGAGCGGCAACCCGCAATGGCTGGGACTGGCGATCTTCCTCATCGCCCTGCTCGAATGCCTGGCCCTGGTGGGCATCGTGCTGCCAGGCGTGGTGCTGCTGTTCAGCGTCGCGCTGCTCGCCGGCAGCGGCGTGCTGACCCTCTGGCAGACACTGCTGCTGGCCTACGCCGGCGCACTGTGCGGCGACATGATTTCCTACGCGCTGGGCAGGCGTTTCAAACGCAACATCGGCCGCCTGCCGGTGCTGCGCCATCACCCGCAATGGATCCTGCGAGCCGAGCTGTATTTCCGCCACTACGGCGTGGCCAGCCTGCTGGTCGGGCGTTTCATCGGCCCGCTGCGGCCCATGCTGCCCATGGTGGCCGGCATGCTGAACATGCCGCTGCTGCGCTTCATTCTGGTCAGCCTGGTGGCTGCAGCGGGCTGGGCCCTGGCCTACCTGCTACCTGGCTGGGCCACCGGCGCGGCCCTGCGCCTGCCGATGGCGGAGGGTTTCTGGACCGAGGCGGCGGTGCTGCTGGCCGGCATCGGCGTGATCCTGCTGCTGACCATCCAGGCCAGCCTGGCGGAAAAGCAGCGGGCCAGCCTGCTGGGTGGCGGGCTCAGCCTCGTGCTGCTGCTGGCCATGGTCATCGGCTGGCCGCATCTCGATGCGCTGGATCAGGGCCTGATGACCCTGGTGCAGGAGCAGCGTCAGGCGCACCTGGACCAGTGGATCGGCACCCTGACCCGGCTGGGCGACTTCCATATCCAGCTGGTAGCGGCCGCGCTGCTGTGTACCCTGCTGCTGCTGGCGCGACGCTGGCGTCACCTGCTGTTCGCCGCTTCGACCCTGCTGGTCACCGCCATCGGCAACAGCACCCTCAAGCATGGCTTCGCCCGAGCGCGCCCCGATGTGCTGAGCGAACCGCTGACCACCTTCAGCTTTCCCAGCGGCCACAGCTCGGCAGCCTTTGCCTTCTTCCTGGTGCTGGGGGTGCTGGCCGGGCGCGGGCAATCGGCACGCCTGCGCCTGGCCTGGCTGGTGGTGGCCTGCCTGCCGGCTGCAGCGATCGCCCTGTCGCGGGTCTACCTGGGCGTGCACTGGCCCAGCGATATCATTGCCGGCGCGCTGCTGGCCTCGGCCGTGTGCGGCCTGAGCCTGGCGCTGTGTCAGCGCCGCGAGGTGCTGCCGGCACTGCCGGCGCGTCTGTGGTGGATCATCCTGCCCGCCTGCATCGCGGTACTGGGCGGTATGGCGACCTGGCAGCTGTCCCATGCGCTGCTGCGCTACGCCTACTGAGGCGCCAGGCGTGCGTCGCCTCAGGCCTCCCCCTGAAGCATTTCCAGCATGGCGTGCAGCTGCTCAAGGCGCAGGGCTGGCTCATCGAGCTGAAGCAGTTGCAGCTTCTGCGCCGGCTCCAGCGGCAGCAGGTAGGCCAGCTGGTTGGCCAGTTGCTGCTGGCCGGTGACCACGCCCGCCATGGCCAGGCCGGCCACCAGCGGATGTTCGGCCAGCGCCGCGTGCAGGGCGGCGAGGTCGGCATGCTCGGCCTGCAGCGGGCTGTCTGGCGGCTCCTGCAGCCACTGCACCTCGGCGACGGTCAACTGGTCAGGCAGAACCTGGGCACGCTCGACGCGAAAGCGCCGCCCGCCCTCGACGCGAATCCCCAACAGGCCATTGGCGCGCTGCTGAAAGTCGCGCACCACTGCCTCGCAGCCGATGGCCGCGAAACGGCTGGCAGCCTCGCCCACTTCCTCGCCCTCGACGATGCACACCACACCGAAGCCCGAGCCCTGCTTCATGCAGCGGCTGATCATGTCCAGGTAGCGCGCCTCGAAAATCTGCAGGTCGAGCACGCAGCCGGGAAACAGTACGGTGTTGAGCGGGAACAGCGGGAGATTCATGGGTTCACGGCCTGTTATCAACGCGATGCTGCCGGGCATCAGGAAGTTGCCAGGGAGGCTCTCACAGGAACAGGACAATCGCCAGAGGCAGCAGCACGGCGGTGATCACCCCCATCAGGCTCATCGCCAGCGCGGCGAAGGCGCCGCATTCGTCGCTCTCCTGCAGCGCGCGGGCCGTGCCCACGGCATGGGCGGTGATGCCCAGCGCCATGCCCTGTGCCGCCGGATGGCGAACCCGGCACAGGCGCAGGATGGACGGCCCGACGATGGCACCGAGAACCCCGGTGATCATCACGAACACCGCTGCCAGCGCCGCGATACCGCCGATCTGATCGGCCACCAGCATGGCGATCGGCGAGGTCACCGACTTGGGCGCCATGCTCATCAGCATCAACCGTTCGGCACCAAACAACCAGGCCAGTCCGGCCCCAAGCACGGTGGCGACGGTGCCGGCGACCAGCAGGGTGAGGATGATGGGCCAGAACAGCTGGCGAATCCGCCGCAGATTGAGATACAGCGGCACGGCCAGGGCCACGGTGGCCGGGCCGAGCAGCAGGGTCAGCGCCGCGACGCTGTTGCGGTATTCGGCGAAGCTCAGGCCGCACAGCAGCAGGATGCCGATGACCGTGAGCATCGAGACCAGCACCGGCTGCAGGAATACCCAGCGGGTGCGCTCGTAGGCGGCCATGGCCAACTGATAGGCACCGAGGGTGATGCCGATGCCGAACAGCGGGTGATGGGTCAACGCCTGCCAGGCGCCCTGCCAATCCGGACTCATGCGTCCTCCCGGCGCTGCTGGCGCTCGATCAGTTTCTGCATCAGCCAGCCGGCGAAGGCCAGCGATACCAGCAGCGACAGCACCAGGGCGCCGACCACTGCCCAGAAATCGGCGGCAATATCACTGGCATAGGCCATCACACCCACCGCGGGCGGTACCAGAATCAGCGGCAGGTACTTGAGCAGGCTGCTGGACGCCACGCTGAGCGGCTCGCCCACCTCGCCACGGGCGATGAGAAAGACGAACAGCAGCAGCATGCCGATGATCGGCCCGGGTAGCATCGGTAACAGCAGCACGTTGAGAACGGTACCCAGCAACTGGCACAGCACCAGCCAGGAAAGGCCGCGAAGCAGCATGTTTGAGGTCTCCACAAGACGAGCGATGGCCGCGATTCCGCTCGCGAGAGGGGATTCCGGGCATCCATTGAGGCATGTCGGCCATTATAGGCGCGATGCACCTCAGCTGGCCTCCGGATTGCTTCGCCAGGCTGACCTATGCCGCGTCATTCAGCACGCCTGGGCAGGCTTGACCCGCCGTCGCCCCCGTGCTGATCTAGACCGCAACGGTTTCACGCACACAAGAAAAACACCCGCGTCCTCAAGGAGGAACTATGCCGTTCGTACCCGTAGCAGAACTCAAGGATCATGTTGGCAAGGAACTCGGCAAGTCCGAGTGGCTGACCATCGATCAGCAGCGCATCAACCAGTTCGCCGAGTGCACCGGCGACCACCAGTTCATCCACGTCGACCCGGAAAAGGCCAAGCTCACCCCCTTCGGCACCACCATCGCTCACGGTTTCCTCTCGCTGTCGCTGGTGCCGATGCTGATGGAAGGCATCATGATCATGCCGCAGGGCCTGAAGATGGCGGTGAACTACGGCCTGGACAGCGTGCGCTTCATCCAGCCGGTGAAGGTCGACTCCAGGGTGCGCCTGACGGTGACCCTGACCGACGCCAACGAGAAAAACCCCGGCCAGTGGCTGCTCAAGGCGCGCGCCGTGCTGGAGATCGAAGGCCAGGAAAAACCGGCCTATATCGCCGAGCCGCTTACCCTCTGCTTCGTCTGATCCCGCCCGGACATCCCCTGTCGCTCCCGTTTTCCGCGCCATGCGCCGGAGCGGGAGCGATCCTGCATCGCTTAAGCGTGCGACTCGGCAGCGCAAGCCTGCAGGCTTGCGGCATACTGCCGAGCAAAGCACCGACCTGGACGTCCGTCATGACTGCCCCTGCCCTGCGCCTGCTGCCTCTTTGCCTGTCCCTGCTGATCGTCGGTTGCGACGAAGCGCGCCCGCTGTTGCCGGCCAATGCCACCCTGCCCGACGGCGGCCGCTATCGCGGCGAGATCGTCGACGGGTTGCTGCAAGGCCCGGGGCGCCTGGACTACCGCAATGGCAGCTGGTTCGTCGGCCAGTTCAAGGACGGCATGCTCGAAGGCAGCGGCGAGTGGCAGGGGCCTGGTGGCGAACACTATCTGGGCGAGTTTCATGAAGGCATGTTCCATGGCCAGGGCACCCTGACCTACAGCGACGGCAGCCGCTACGAAGGCAGTTTCGAGCGTAATAGATTCAGCGGCGTCGGCCTGCTGGAACAGGGCGGCCAGCGCTACCGGGGCGAGTTTCTCAACGACCACTTCCACGGCCTGGGCAAACTGGAAATGGCCGATGGCAGCAGTTTCCAGGGCCAGTTCGTCAACGGTCAGCCGGAGGGCCAGGGCGTGCGCATCGACGCCTATGGCAACCAGTTCAGCGGCGTGTTCGCCCAGGGCCTGCTCAACGGTCAGGGCAGCTACCACAACGCCGACGGCGACAACTACAGCGGCGGATTCAAGAACGACGAGTTCCATGGCAAGGGCCGCTACCAGAGCGCCAGCGGCGAAACCTGGGCCGGCGAGTTCGTCGAGGGCGTAATGCAGGGCCCCGGCGAATACAGCGACGGCGAAGGCACGCGCTACCTCGGTGAATTCGCCGACTGGCAGTACGAAGGCCAGGGCCTGCTCACCCTGCCCGACGGCAGCGCCTACCGCGGCCATTTCTCCGGCGGCGAATACAACGGCGAGGGCACCCTGACCCTGGCCGATGGCAGCCGCCAGTCCGGCACCTGGCAAGGCGGGCGACTGATCCGTGATGAACAGGGCCAGGTGTTGCCCGACAGCCTCGAGCTGGGTTTGCTGCAACAGGGCCAACTGCTCGATGAGGCGATCGCCGCGATCCCGGCCTCGACACCGGCACGCGAACTCTATGCGCTGACCCTGGCGGGCGACGGCAAGCAGAGCGTATTCATGCGCGAGGCCGACTATGTCGGCAGGCTGATGCGCGAACGCTTCGGCGCCTACGGCAGCATCAGTCTGGTCAACCACCGTGACCATCTCGCCGACCGCCCGCTGGCCACCCGCGAGAACCTTACCCGCGCGGTCCAGGCCCTGGCCGAACGCAGCGGCGAGGAAGACCTGGTCTTCATCTACCTGACCAGCCATGGCTCGCGCCGCCACGAACTCAACCTCGACCAGCCGCGCCTGCAACTGGACGACCTGCCGGCCAGCGAGCTGGCCGCGCTGCTCGCCCCGCTCAAGCAGCGCGACAAGGTGGTGGTGATTTCCGCCTGCTATTCGGGCGGCTTCATCCCGCCGCTGAAAGACGAAAAGACCCTGGTGATGACCGCCGCACGCGCCGACCGGGTTTCCTTCGGCTGCAGCGAGGAGAACGACTTCACCTATTTCGGCCGCGCCCTGTTCGCCGAGGCCCTCGGCGAAACCGACAACCTGGAACGGGCCTTCGAACTGGCCAGGGAACGCGTCGCCGAGCGTGAGCAAAGCGACGGCTTCGAACCTTCCGAGCCGCAGATCTGGGCGCCACGCGGCGTACTCCAGCACTGGCGCGAGCTGCGCCAGAGCCAGGCCGAGCGTGCCCTCGGCGCCGTGGCCGGCGGTCCGGCAAAGGACTGACAGGCCGTTGAAAAACGCAGGCGAGGCAGGCAAGGCTGTTTTTTACGCAGCATTGCCAACGCAGGTAGTTTTTCCACAGCCTGTTAAGCTGAACTGTAACGGACAAGAGACAACCGCATGTACCTGACCCCGCAGCACATCCTTCTCGCCGGCGCCACCGGACTCACCGGTGAGCACCTGCTCGACCGCCTGCTCAGCGAGCCGACGGTCGCCCGCGTGCTGGCACCGACCCGCCGGCCACTGGCCGCGCACCCGCATCTGGAAAACCCGGTGGGCGACCTGCAGAGCCTGCTGCCGCAGCTCTCCGGCCAGGTCGACACCGCCTTCTGCTGCCTGGGCAGCACCATCAAGCAGGCCGGCTCGCAGGAGGCCTTTCGCGCTGTCGACCACGACCTGGTGCTGGCCTTCGCCCGTCGCGCTCGCGAGCTGGGCGCACGGCATCTGGTGGTGATCAGCGCGCTGGGTGCCAATCCCAACTCATCAGTGTTCTACAACCGCGTCAAGGGCGAGACCGAGCAAGCGCTGAAAGCCATGGATTGGCCACAACTGACCATCGCCCGTCCGTCGCTGCTGCTCGGCGCACGCCACGAGTTTCGTCTTGGCGAACGCCTGGCGGCGCCGCTGCTGCGCTGGCTGCCGGGCAAGTACCGTGGCATCGACTCCTGCGCCCTGGCCCGCGCGCTGTGGCGCCTGGCGCTGGAAGAGGAAGACGGCGTGCGCGTGATAGAGTCCTCCGACTTGCGCCGCCTGGGACGCTGAAGCCGTGGATGAAGCGATGAAACCGACAAGCCTCATCGAAGCCCTGCAAGACGCCGACATGCTCGAGATCGATGGCCTGTATGCCTGGCAGTTCGACCTCGACACCGACCTGCTGGCGCAGATCAGCGCCGGCACGGCGGGCAGCGACAGCGCCGCCAGAGCCTTGCTGCAGGTGCACTGCATGGATGGTCGCGAGCGCCGCCAGTGGACGTTCTCCCTGGCTGCGGTGCAGGCCGCGCGCCACAGCGAAGCGGACGACAGCTGGCTGATCGAAGGCCGCGACACCAGCCACAGCCTCAAGTGTTTCGCCGCCTATCGCGGCGACAACGAGGACGAAGACGAGCAAGGCGAAGTCTGAGCCATGGGCTTCTACGACCGCCATGTCCTGCCGCACCTGATCGACTTCGCCTGCGGCATGGGCGCGGTGATGAAGGCGCGTGCGCAGATCGTGCCGCAGGCGCAGGGCCGTGTGCTGGAAATCGGCATCGGCAGCGGTCTGAACCTGGGCTTCTACGATGCGCAGCGGGTCGAGGTGGTGGTCGGCGTCGACCCGTCGGCCGAGATGCAGGCCCTGGCCCGCGAACGCGCCGCGCACTGCCAGGTGCCGGTAGAGATGATCGCCCTGGAACTTGGGCAGCTCCAGGCAGCCGATGCCAGCTTCGACGACATCGTCTGCACCTTCACCCTGTGCACCATCCCCGATGCGGTCGCCGCCCTCAGGGAAATGCGCCGCGTGCTGAAACCTGGCGGACGCCTGCTGTTCTGCGAACACGGCCTGGCACCCGACCTGCCCGTGGTGCGCTGGCAAAGGCGCCTGACCCCCTGGTGGAAGCCGCTGGCCGGCGGCTGTCACCTGGACCGCGACATACCGGCATTGATCGAAGCCGGCGGCTTTCAGGTCCGCGAACTGAGCACCGGCTACCTGAAAGGGCCCAGGCCCATGACCCACGTCTACCGCGGCTGGGCCGACTGAGTGCAAGCCCGCACTCGCACACTCGGCATAGACGACCATAATGCACAACAGGTTGCAGGAATCTGCGAATGGAAGTCGACCCGCGTATGAAGCCCCTTCGTTCACCTCGTCTCGCTCACCTGTTGCTGTGCCTCGGCCTGCTGAGCTGCGCCTGGAGCCATGCCGCAGAAGCCCAAACGGTGCGGGTCGGCGTCTATGCCAACGAGCCGAAGATCTTTGCCGATGCCAGCGGGCAACCGACGGGCATTCTGGGCGAGCTGTTGCAGGCCATGGCCAACGAAGAAAAGTGGCAGTTGCAGACAGTGCCCTGCGCCTGGCAGCAATGTCTGCAGCTGCTGCAGGAGGGCGAGATCGATCTGCTGCCGGATGTCGCCTTCAGCGAGGAACGGGCACGGCTGATGGACTTCCACCAGGTGCCTTCGCTGTTCAGCTGGTCACAGCTTTACAGCCACGAGGAACTGCGCCTGCACAGCGTGCTCGATCTGCGCGGCCTGCGTATCGCTGCCCTGGAGGGCTCGATCCAGTACCAGTACCTGCAGAGCCTGCTCGACAGCTTCGGTCTGCAGGCGCAGATGATTGCGCTCAGCGACCTGCGCCAGGGTTTCGCCATGGTCCACGACGGCGACGCCGATGCGGTGGTGGCCAACCAGTTGTTCGGTGATTACCACGTCGCCAACTACCGCCTGAGCGCGACACCGATCATGTTCCAGCCCGCGCAGCTGTTCTATGCCACACCCAAGGGCGAGAACCGCAACCTGCTCGAGGCCATCGACCGGCACCTGCAGAACTGGCAGGCCTCACCCGGCTCGATCTACTTTCAGGTGCTGCAACGCTGGAGCGGCGAGGCGCAACGGCGCAGCATTCCCGTCCTGTTCTGGTGGGGCCTGGCCCTGCTCGCCGCATTGCTGACCCTGGCCATTGGCGGCAGCCTGCTGCTGCGTCGCCAGGTTGCCGACAAGACCCGCCATCTCAAGGCCAGCGAGGCACGCCTGAATACCATCCTCGACAGCGTCGAGGCGCATATCTACATCAAGGATCCGCAACTGCGCTATCAGTACGCCAACCGCAAGGTCTGCGAGCTGTTCGGGCGCACTATCGATCAGGTGATCGGCCATACCGATGCCGATTTCTTCGACAGCGAAACAGCACAGGCACTGGGCATCAACGACCGCCGCGTGCTGGCGGGCGAACGCATCGAGAACGAGGAAACCAACCGCGACCGCCACGGCCGCAACGAGCGCACCTACTTTTCGGTGAAGCTGCCGCTGCGCGCAGCGGATGACAGCATCTACGCCCTGTGCGGCATTTCCACCGACATCACCGAGCACAAGAAGAACCTCGAACAGATCCACCAGCTCGCCTACTACGACGCCCTCACCGGCCTGCCCAATCGCCGCCTGCTGCTCGAGCACCTGCAGTTCGCCCTGGCCCGCAGTGCACGCAGCGGGCGCGAGGGCGCACTGCTGTTCATCGACCTGGACAACTTCAAGCAGCTCAATGACACCCTGGGCCACGACATGGGCGACCTGCTGCTGCAACAGGTCAGCAGCCGCCTGCTCGATCAGGTGCGCCTCGAGGACAATCTGTCGCGCCTGGGCGGCGATGAGTTCGTACTGATCCTGGAGAACCTCGACCCGGAACCCCAGGCCGCCATCGCCATCATCGAGCAGGTTGCCGACAAGCTGCTGCGGGCCCTGGCCAGGCCGTTCGAGCTACCCGGCTACAGTCACAGCGGCAGCGCCAGCATTGGCGTGGCGTTGTTCTCACAGCCCTACGACAAGCCCGAAGAGCTGCTCAAGCACGCCGACCTGGCCATGTACGAGGCCAAGGCTGCCGGGCGCAATACCCTGTGCTTCTTCGACCCGCGCATGCAAGAGGCACTGGCGGCCCGCGCCACCCTGGAACACGAGCTGCGCCGTGCCCTGAGCGAGGGCCAACTGCTGCTGCACTACCAGCCGCAGGTGGACGAACAGGGCGAGCTGCTCGGCGCCGAGGCCCTGATACGCTGGCGACATCCGCAGCGCGGCCTGGTGCCGCCCGGCGAGTTCATCCCGCTGGCGGAAAGTACCGGGCTGATCCTGCCCATGGGCCGCTGGATTCTGCACACGGCCTGCCGGCAGCTCGCCGCCTGGGCTGACGACCCACAGCGCGCCGAGCTGACCGTGGCAATCAACGTCAGCGCCCGCCAGTTCCACCACCCTGACTTCGTCGCCGACGTGCTCACCGCACTGAAAGAGACCGGAGCCGCTCCCCACAGGCTGGAGCTGGAACTGACCGAGAGCCAGCTGGTGCAGGATATCGAAGCGCTGATCGACAAGATGGGGCAACTCAAGGCCCACGGCGTGCGCTTCTCGCTGGACGACTTCGGCACCGGCTACTCCTCGCTCAGCTACCTGAAACGCCTGCCACTGGACCAGTTGAAGATCGACCGCAGCTTCGTCCACGACCTGCTCGACAACGCCAGCGATACCGCCATCGTGCGGACCATTCTCGCCCTGGGCCAGGAACTGGAGTTACGCGTCATCGCCGAAGGCGTGGAGAGCGAGGCGCAGCGAGATGCCCTGCTACGCCTGGGCTGCCGTCACTTCCAGGGCTACCTGTATGGCGCCCCGCAGCCGGCCGAGCAGATCGGTGCCCATGGCCGGGCCACCCTCGCCCTGCACCTGGGCTCGGCCTGAGGCTTCAGTCGCGCGGTGCTGCACGCAGCGCCAGCGGATCAACCAACCCGGCGGCGACAACCATGCCCACCAGCTCCGGCAGCGTCTCGGCCTGCATGCGCTTCATCACCCGCGAGCGATACAGGTCGACGGTCTTCACGCTGATATCGAGCTGCTCAGCCACTTCGCGGTTGGTGTAGCCGCGCACCAAGGGCAGCAGCACGTCACGCTCACGCGGGGTAAGCTGATCGAGCCGTGCCTGCACCTCGGCCAGACGCGCATCGCGCTTTGGCCGGGCCGGGCGGCGATCCAGCGCCTGCTGCACGCTGTCGAGCAACAGTTGCTCGTTGTAGGGCTTCTCGATGAAATCCACCGCGCCGGCCTTGAACGCGCGCACCACGATCGGCACGTCGGCATGGCCGCTGACGAAGATCACCGGCAGGTCGATACCCCGCGCACGCATCTCCTCCTGCACGTTCAGCCCACCCATGCCGGGCATGCGCACATCGAGCAGCACGCAGGCATTGGCAGTCGGATCGCAAGCCTCGAGAAAGGCCCGACCGCTGGTGAAAGGCACGCCTGTCAGGCCAACCGACTCCAGGAGCCAGAGCGTCGAGTCGAGCATGCCCTGGTCGTCATCGACCACGTAAACCCGTTGTTGCATCCCTGTACTGCTCCTCTTGTTGTTATGCGTTTCATCGGTCGCGGCTGAAGCCCCTCCCACAGTGTGCACGCTCCGTGGGAGGGCTTCAGCCGCGACCGTTCGACAACGACTCATCGTCCCTGCCCAGCGGCAAACGACATTCCAGACACAGCCCACCACCCTCGGCCGGGGAGGCCTCCAGCGCCCCGCCAAAGCCTTCGACGATGCTGCGGCTCATGGACAGGCCGAGCCCCAGGCCGTCCGCCTTGCTGGTGTAGAAGGGGGTGAACAGCTTGGCCATCTGCTCGTCGCTGACGCCCGGCCCCTGATCGATTACCCGGATGGCCAGGCAGCCGTCAGCTTCGCCAGCCTCCAGACGCACCTGCGAAGGCGCGCCGGGGTGACGTTCGCGATTGGCATCGATGGCATTGCGCAGCAGGTTGAGCAGCACCTGTTCGAGCAGGACGCGGTCGGCGAATACCGGTGGCAGATTGTCCGGCAAGACGTCGCTGACCGCCACCTGCGCCGCACCGGCCTCCCAGTTGCACAGACGCACCGCTTCGCGCGCCACCTCGGCCAGGTCCAGCGCCTGCATGCGCCGCTGGCCCTTGCGCAGGAAGGCGCGCAAACGCCTGATCACCACCGCGGCGTGGTTGGCGTGCTCGGTGATGCGCGCCAGGCCCTGGCCCACCTTGTCGACACCGGCCGGATCGCCGCCGATGCCCTGCAGGTAGCGCTGGCTGGCGCTGGCGTAGTTGACCACCGCCGCCAGCGGCTGGTTGATCTCGTGGGCGATACCCGATGCCAGTTCGCCCAGGGTGATCAGCCGCGTGGTGTGCGCCAGCTCGTCCTCCAGGCGGCGCTTGTTCTCCTCGGCCTGGATACGCGCAGTGATGTCGCGCGACACGCTGACCACCTCCACCACCGCGCCGGTGTAGGTCTCGCGAATGGCGCGGCTGGCGGTCTCGAACCACAGGTAGTGGCCGTCGCGGTGGCGGATGCGGTAGGTCATGGTGTGGTAGCCGTCCTGCTCCAGCGCCTCGCGCGCCTGCTTGGCCTGCTGCAGTTGGTCCTGCGGATGCAGCAGGCTGTCGACCGCCATGCCGCGCAGTTCTTCCGGCCAGTAGCCGAGCAACGTCCAGCTGGCAGGCGTGGCGTCGAGGAACACGCCCTCCGGCGTGTGCCGGGAAATCAGGTCGGTGGTGTTCTCGGTGATCAGCCGATACAAGCGCCGCGCCCGCGCGGCCTCACGTTGCTCACGAACCTCGCGGGTGGCCTCGCGGCAGCGCGCCAGCACGCGGCGCTCGGCGACATCGGGAATGAAACTCCAGATCAGGATGCGCTCGCCATCCTGTGCTTCCACCGACTCCACGGCGCGCGACTGCTCCAGGCAGGCGCGCACCAGCGGCAAATGGTTCACCGGCAGCAGCTCGCCCAGCTGCGTCAGCGCGCGTTCACCAAGCAGCCCCTGCAACGCCGCGTTGCTCTCCAGCAAGCGCGCCTCGGCGTCGAGCAGCAGCGCCGGCTGCGGGTCGGATGACAGCAGCGGCGCACTGCGCGCCAGCCCCGAGGCCAGTTCGACCATCTGCACCAGCAGTTCACGCAGCCAGGGCAGCCATTCCAGCCCGGCCGTCTCGTCGACCTGCAACAGCAGCACGCCGGGCTGGCCGGACTGCAGCTGCAGGGCCAGCGCCTGGCCATGATGCAGCGCGGCGCGGCGCAAACGCCCGGCCAGCCAGCAGGGCAGCCGGCGCAGGGCGTCGAAGGGCAGGCTCGATTGTTCGCCAAGTGCAGCGAACAGCGCCTCGTCGCTGGCCTCCAGCGGGTCGCCCATGCCCGGCGGCAGGCGCGGCCCCTCGTCCACCTGAGCGTAGGTGCGGCTGGCCGGCTGCCAGGCCAGGTACCAGGCCTGGCGCACCTGCGGGCAGCCCAGCAGAGCCTGGCGCAGGGCCTCGGCCCGCTCGCCCAGCGGCGGCGCCTCGCGCTGGATGCGCAACCAGGACTGCAGGGGAACGGCGGAGAGATGAGCGTAAGTCTTCATATAGTAATTATTCTATAAAACCTTGGTACAACTTCCATACAAAATAGAAATGACCTATAAACTATCACCAGCAAGCTTCGGTAATGCCTGCATCATTACCGGAATAACCAGAGCTAACAATCAGCCAAAGGTGTATCCGCCATGTCGATCTACGAGCAGGGCCTCGGCCGCGCCGCCGTCAATCACGTCGCCCTCAGCCCCCTGAGCTTCATCGAACGTACCGCGGCGGTATACCCGCACTATCCGGCGGTGGTGCATGGCTCGATTCGCCGCAACTGGGCCGAAACCTACGCGCGTTGCCGACGCCTGGCCTCGGCGCTGGCCGGCCGTGGCATCGGCAAGGGCGACACGGTAGCGGTGATGCTGCCGAACATCCCGGCCATGCTCGAAGCGCATTTCGGCGTGCCGATGATCGGCGCGGTGCTCAATACCCTCAACGTGCGCCTGGATGCCGAGGCCATCGCCTTCATGCTGCAGCATGGCGAAGCCAAGGTGGTGATCGCCGACCGCGAGTTCTTCGATGTGATCCACGCCGCCATCGGCATGCTCGACCACCCGCCGCTGGTGATCGACGTCGACGACCCCGAGTACGGCGAGGGCCAGGCGGTCAGCGAGCTGGACTACGAGACCTTCCTCGCCGAGGGCGACCCCGAATTCGCCTGGCAGTGGCCCACCGACGAGTGGCAGGCCATCAGCCTCAACTACACCTCCGGCACCACCGGCAACCCCAAGGGCGTGGTCTATCACCACCGCGGTGCCTTCCTTAATGCCATGGGCAACCAGATGACCTGGAACATGGGCAACCACCCGGTCTACCTGTGGACCCTGCCGATGTTTCACTGCAATGGCTGGTGCTACCCCTGGACGATCACCGCACTGGCTGGCGTGCATGTGTTCCTGCGCCGCGTCGACCCGGCGAAGATCCTCACCCTGATCCGCGACGAGCAGGTCACCCACCTGTGCGGCGCGCCCATCGTGCTCAACGCCCTGGTGAACATGCCGGCCGAAGCCAAGGCGGCCATCGATCACCCGGTCAAGGCCATGGTCGCCGGCGCCGCGCCGCCCGCGAAGGTGATCGGCGCGGTGGAGGAGATGGGCATCCATGTCACCCATGTGTACGGCCTGACCGAGGTCTACGGCCCGGTGACCCTGTGCGCCTGGCACGCCGAATGGGACGAACTGCCGCTGGAACAACGCGCCACCATCAAGGCGCGCCAGGGCGTGCGCTACCCGACTCTGGAAGGGGTGATGGTGGCCGACCCGAAAACCCTGGAGCCGGTGCCGCGTGACGGTCAGACCATCGGCGAGATCTTCATGCGCGGCAACACCGTGATGAAGGGCTACCTGAAGAACCCCAGCGCCACCGCCGAAGCCTTCGAGGGCGGCTGGTTCCACACCGGCGACCTGGGCGTGTGCCACGCCGACGGCTACGTGGAAATCCGCGACCGCCTCAAGGACATCATCATCTCCGGCGGCGAGAACATCTCCACCATCGAGGTCGAGGGCGTGCTCTATCGCCACCCGGCGGTGCTGGAGGCGGCGGTGGTCGCCCGCCCGGACGAGAAATGGGGCGAGACGCCCTGCGCCTTCATCACCCTGAAGACCGGACAGCAGGCCAGCGACAGCGAGATCATGACCTTCTG
>Ga0114984_1000089_pt1 | contig 34767 bp, 50 predicted proteins | sample Shrwel1BS1Day1_FD_96987 | JGI IMG/M metagenome (GOLD analysis project Ga0114984, IMG submission 96987) | Subsurface microbial communities from deep shales in Ohio, USA - Utica-3 well 1 S-1-Day1 | ecosystem: Environmental > Aquatic > Deep subsurface > Shale gas/oil reservoir > Produced water/Flow...
CTAGTAAGCTGGTGGAATTGGCGCGTCAACTGGAGCTGCACCTCAGCGAAAAGACGGAATACCAGACGGAGTTGGACCAAATCCAAGTCTTAGTCGCGTCGATTTGTGAAGCCATTAAGCGGGTCAAACCTCAGTTTGAAGAGCCAACTCAATCGGCGACAGAGCACTTGTCCCAGGAGGCGCTGGTGAGTGCCTTAAACCAATTGCGTCAAAGCTTGGAGGATGCCGATTCCGATGCGGTGACACAAATTGATGCATTAAAACCCCAAGTGAGTAGCAAGTTATGGCAGCAACTCAGCCCTGCGCTGACTATGATTAATCAGTATCAGTTCGATGAAGCGGTGGATTTGATTGATGAAGTGCTTGCGGAATTAGCATGAAGACCGGTCAATTGAAGAACGGTAGTTGACCATAAATAAAGCCACAGGATAAGGTGAAAGCGTTGATGGATAAGGCAACAATATTGGTCGTCGATGATACCCCGGAAAATATCGATATTTTAGTGGGCATCCTCGGTGAGGATTATAAGGTCAAGGTGGCGATTGATGGACCAAGAGCGCTCGCCCTTGTTGCCAAAACCCTGCCAGATTTGATTTTACTCGACGTAATGATGCCCGGCATGAATGGCTATGAAGTGTGTAAGTTGCTTAAGCAGGAACCCCTAACTTGCCATATTCCAGTGATTTTTGTGACCGCCTTGTCTGAGGTGGCCGACGAGACCCAAGGGTTTGAGTTAGGCGCCGTCGATTACATTACTAAGCCTGTGAGTGCCCCCGTGGTAAAAGCGCGTGAGCCGAGACGAGAAAATTGAGCAATATTCCCTATAAAAAAGAGCAATACTATGATTGCTCTTTTTTATAGGCTTTGTAGTTATTATCCTGTTATAGTGTTCTTTGTTACCCATGCACCGCCAACCTTTTTTTGGATTAGCAGATCACCACCAGTAGCATCAAATAACCATGAACCATCTTCATTCATATTGCCAAGTATCAGTTTTCGCATTAAAGGTATTTGAACAGTACCATCTTTCTCAATTCTGAGGCTAGGTATATCAGTAGAGTACCCAGTTACAAATTCAAATGCTGTTACTGTATTGTTGCCTCTAAACTGCTTGAGGCCCAGAATACGTGAAAAAAGTTCAAAATACTCAGAGAATTGACTGCCATTTTTTTTGTAATAACCAATGGTAGTATCTTTATCGTCCTCATCAACATAAGCATCAGACCCGCCTTCCAAAACACGGGCCTCTAAAATATCATAGGACATACTTCCTATATCGCGCTGCTGCACCCACAACTTGTTAAAGCTAGTTAACTTGTCGATATTGCTGCCTATAAATTGTGATAATGCTTCTTCTGCCTTGTTGGCATCTGTATTGATGTAAGTACAATCTCTAATACTGCAAGATGCATTTTTCAATATTGAAGTTGTGACAGCGTAGTTATTCGAGTTTTCTAAGCCACAAGAAACAAACACAGTATCATGTATATGCACACCTTCAGCATCAGGGCTTATATCGTGCATAATAGATTGAAAGTTCTCAAAAATATTGACACCCATAATTAGCAGTCGATCGGCGTTTTCCTCTGTTTTCGGACCAAATTCCCCAATGATCGCCGCCCCACCATTTTTTATAATATTTCCTTCAATGATGAGATTTCCTGCACCCCAGCTAAAGGTAATCATACCTTCTGAGTGACCAACATCAGTACTTCTTAAGTTTACACCTTTACCGTTATTGTTAATAAATCTTGAAAAAATACCTTTGTCTTTTTGAAGATCGTTAAGCGATAAATGAAAGCATGATCCATTCAGATTTTCATAAACATTATCATCAACAGTTATCCCATGACCAACTATCGATTCTCCAGCAACATTCTTAATATGCATCTTGCTGACCAATCCGCCTTTACTATGCAATCCAATCTCATGAATAAAGCGCCAACTATAGTTAAGCTGATTGGCAGAGTTACCATCAAGTACTCCATTAATAATAAAAATTCTTTCATTGATGCCTGGATTAAATGGTGAACCTGGGTCAGGTGCAGACGGCCTGCCACTAAAACACTGAAAACATTTAGCAACAGTAGTACCGCTTGGGATGATACTTGTAAACGATCCAAATGATCCAAACCCATTTACCAGCGTCACTTTTTTTGCAAGCTTATCAATTTCAAGTATTTTTACTGGGTTTTGAGATGTGTTGTCATTGTTAACATCACTAAATGCCGTTAAATAATCACCAACATGCCAAGTATCAGGAATGCGAGTTAACCAAATAATAGCTTGACCTGTTCCTATATCTCCATCAAGAGTAGACGATGTTAAAACACCATCCACCCGTTTTAATGTTGCACCATTTAAATCTAAGGTTAAATTATTGATACCACCAAGATAATGTGTTGTATCATACTCATATGTATAGCCTTCCTTAAAAACAAGCCGTGTGCCAGTAAATGGTAAATTTCCAATATAATTTAACGCCTTATTGATCGCATCACTATCAGAATCATTTTCAGCACGGAACTCCTCCACAAAAACACCAAAAGAATCAGAGACGTTCTGTAAAGAAAATTGTTCATTACCTAAAATACTCTTCAGTGCTAACGATATAGCACTCGCTTTATGTGCATTGGTAGCATTATTGATATGATCATTAATGCTCAGATTCACTCCGCTAAACATTTTTTGCAGATGATCGTCCTTAGTCGGATCAAATGTTACCCCCATTTCAGCCAACGCATTCTGAAACTCGTCGATCACATGGTTAAACCAATCTGCACCTGGGTAGCTTGGGATATTGTTATCACCAGACTCGGTAAAGTAACCAGGTGAACCGACTAAAGGCTTATTTGCTGGGCGAGTGGTGGCTTGCGAGCCGTTACGTAAAGGATGCATGGTATATCTCCTATCAAACTGGGTTTAAACGCTGTTTAAAGCGATTTTTAGTTAAATAAAATGCCTAAACGGCGTAGTAAAACTCGTAATACAAACCACCGACTTTGTAGCGGTTTAAGGTACATTCGAGCACTCTGGCATCGGATGTAACCAGTGGCGTAAGCACATCATCCAAACAGGTCATATATGCGCCTGGAATGCCGTAAACCGTCACTCTTAAGATGTAACGATATTGCGGTGGCCATAGTGGATATGTGCAGGATCTTAAACAGTGGTGAGGAAACGCCTCATCCACTTCAACGGTAAATCCAAGGTCTTCTGCTAACTTTTGGATGTTCCATGCTTGCAGGCCACCTTTGCGGTGAGACTTCTCGATTACCGCATAACGACGATACTCAAGGCTTGATACTGGCTCGGCCACGCACTCAGGCAGGCCCAAGTACTCTTCCCATTCATCCAACAACTGCAAGGTGGTTTCTGGGCGCATTTCAAGCAGCAAGGTATCGGCGCTTTGTTCAACACGTTCTAGCCTTGGTGCATAGCCTTGGGTGTACTTATATAAGTCGAGTGAGGTTGCGCGTTGCCACAATACGCCACGCGGCATTTGCGCTAATAAGGCGTTAGTCCACTGTGCTACGGAGTGCCCCATGTAATGGCTCCTAGTGCATGCAGTTCGGTGGCGGTGGCGGTAACATCGGCGGCTAAGTCTAAGGTGTAGTCAGTCACGCCAAGGGTTGAACCAATAGCGGTACGCACTGCACTTAATAACAGCGTTGAACCTGGGCTTAAGGTTTTAAAATAGCCTTTAATGCTGGCGGTAACGCTATCGCGTAGGTCGGCATTATCTGGGGTGATAGTGATCGCTAAATTGGTGGTTTTAAGCGTAAGCGGAATATAAACCGCCTCTATACCACCTGGGCGACCAACGTCCGCTCCGGTGGCAGGGTCATTATGGCGATAGATATAATCGGCCATGGCCACTTGATCTTGATACGTTGGCAAGATATCCACTCGGTCATCAAAAACAAACGCATAACCCACCGTTGCAGGGCCTTGGTAGTTATCAATCGCCCAAGCGCGGTTTACGCCTGCAACTTCACGGCACCAACCCACATAGTCATGCACTGCTCCCCCCATTGGTGGGTTGCGCTTACGGAACAATAAACGCTCAAGTACTTTAGCCGGTGTTTCGAGATCCGCGCCGCCAATTAAGCCGCCACTAATGCCATTAGGTTGAATGCCTGGCACGGTTGAAATCAGCGTTAATGTTTCGCCAGCAACAAGGTTGCCTGCTGCACCTGCTGCTTCGGCCTCAACTTGCACCACCACATTGCCGCCTGACGGCGTATTAGATAGCGTTACACGATATAAGCGTCCATCTGCATGGGTCATCACAGTATCAACAGGGATGGCCACATTGCCCGCGAACGTCACAGGGCCAGCTGCGCTACTTGCCAGCTTTTGGATCACCCCTTCATAACGGGCGGTATCAACAATGGTTTGATCTTCTGATTCGCTAGATGGGATGATCTGCCGCACAATCCAGCTTTGGTAATCATATAAGTCGCGCACTGCGGCGCTTACCGCAGTGTTCAGCGCCTGCTCAATACCAAACTTAGGCAGAATGGTATCTAACGACGCTTCAATGTCGATTAAACCGCTTTCAATGAGTGTTCGTAGCGTGGGTACGTTATACGGCACTTTGCGTCTCCCAACGTTTTGACACAGTAAAAGTAATCACTTCATCATCGGGTTTAGTGATAGTGATATGTAAAGCCAAGGTTTGAAACTGAGGGATAGAACCCGTCACCACTACGCTTTTAGCGGTTACGCCATAACCGTCATCACGTAGCATCCACGCGAGCGAATCCTGCGCGTATTTAACGGCTTTATTGCGGGTATCGGTGGTGAGCTTTTCGCGGTACACCAACCACAACTTAGACCCCCAAGGCGAGGCCGAAAAGGTATCACCTGGCCAGCCGCGTAGGTCGGTTGAATTATCGGGTAAGGTGTCGGAGTCATCGGCGCGGGCATCGGTAAACAGTGATATCAAAGCAAGGGTGGAAATCTCACCATCGATTCCACCCTCTACAATAACTCCGGTATTTTCCAGCATCTTAAAAAAGATGGTGCTCATAGCTGACAAACCTACTCAGGTGCTGTTGTCGGCCTGTTATCTGCGTCTTTGTGGATATGACCAAGGTAACTAATGTTATTGGCACTTAAATCAGAACCAGTAACTACACTGCCTGAAGTAATGCCATTAGTCGCTGTTATGCCTGAGTCTGTTGAAATATCACCAGTAACGTGTAACGGGCCATCGATTAATGTATCTGGTGAGATGATAGTGAACGAACCTGAGGCGTTAAAAATAACGTCGGTTGTTGATATGGTGAAGGTATTAGCGATTTCAAAAATCACATCCTGCGCGGTGAGGATGATTTGGCCGTCTTTGGTAAGGCGGATCTTATGTCCTTCCAGATGGTATAGAAAAACATCACCAACTTCACCCTTTGGCCTAACTTTTTTATCTTCAACCGCAATTGCTACTAAACCAGATAATGCACCTCCAAGCGCAGCAACAATAGCCTCTGCACCCTCTGGCGGATACGAACTCATACCATAGTTTTGAAAGCGCTCAATGTTATCGGCTGATTCATCGGCATGCATTTTCACTTGCAGGTTCTGCCGCTGTAAGTCTTCTACAATTCCACTTACCACTGCACGGGTTAGCATGCCAGTAATGCGGCGACGAATAGGCGCGAGCAGCTTATTAATATAGGTTTCAGTTACCATTTGCTACCGCCTAACTTAGTGTCTTTAACGATTTGCGCGGGGATATCCATCGCATCAGGCCGCACCACGTTAATTACCGCCAAACGGCCTGCATCGTCTTCACTGAATAAGATAGAGGCAATTAGCATTTCTTCATCCAGCCCCATAATCTCGTCAATCACCGGCACAAGGGTATTAATGTCCCAAAGCTTATTAGTTTGCGGTATACGCCAGCCCGTTACCGTGTACTCGGCCATATTCGATTTACCTATGCTGCGCTGGCGTTCCCACTGGCCGCGCTTAGCCGCGCCTTCGGCGGTGGTGATTTCTTCATTAACGATAATCAACGGGCGATAACGGCCAATCTCGCTATCAGTCACATCAGCTTTAATGCCGCCAACCGTTGGCAAACCTGCGCTATCCCATTGGCCATGGGCAGCACCTGCGGCTTTAATGGTGAACTTGCTATAGCGTTGGCGCCAACTAAAACGACCACGGGCGGCTTTAATGTTCTCGCCCAAAATCAGCGATACACCCGCTTTGTTTTTGCTGGCGCGGGTGATCACTAAGTTGCCAAAGGTGTCACTGGTTAGCAGGACTCCGCGCTGTTTGGCTAAGCGCGCAAGCAGCTCGTGCGGGGTTTCGCCTTGCTCGATTTGAATACGTTGGAACGGCTCACCCACATCGGTATTAACGATTACCTTAATGCCAAATGGTTTGCACACGATATCTGCGATTTGGGTGAGGGTTTGATTATTAAACTGGCCGCTTGGGTAGTCGATAGAGCAATCAACAAGGTCGGCGGTTTTATCGCGGCCACTCACACTAATTGTAATAGTTGACTCGTCATAGCTGGGCACCCAGTCATCAACGTAGCCGGTGATCACTCGCTCTCCGCCAATATCCACAGTGCAAGCTTGGCCTTGTTTAATCGGCTCAATAAAAGCTTTGTACTGCGCATCGTTACCTAAAAACTTATAGGTCATTTCTAAGTCAAATGCGCCAGACATGGCCTCAAGCGAGCGGGTAATGCCGATCTTCGTCCAACCTTGGTAAATCTTGCCACCGGCTTTTAATACAATCTCTTCGCTCATTAGCTGATCACCTCAACGGTATCAGTGGGCAAAATAAACGCGGGGTTAGCAAAGCCGTTACGCTGCACTATGCTATCGCGGCGCTCGGTATTACCCGTTTGCTGCCACGCCACCAATGCCACCGGCACTGACTGCTTAGCTTGATATAAACTTACCTGCGGTAGTAGCTCTGCGCGTTCGCGGGTATCAGCAAGCACGGCTTGGCGTAGCTTGCGCATTTGTCGCCATACTGCCGAACTGCCAGCCTCAACCGCATCAGCAGCATAAGCAGCTAAGGTGTCGGCAATGCCATAGCCTAGGCTTTTAAGCTGTTGGCCCGTTAAAATGGCGTTGCGTTCTGCACCCGATAAGCTCTCGACTGTTTGCTCGGTATCATCCAGCTTTTGCACTATGTCGGCACTGGCCAAGGCGTAACATTGCGACACAACCGCACTGTGTAAGGTTAGGGTTTTAAATGCCTCAGCATTGGCCGCAATCACGGCATTTTTAGAAGGGTTAGCAAACTTTGGTACCGATGCTGCCATGCCGCCAGTGCTGGCGATATTGCGCGATAACCCGCCCGTAATAGCGAGTTCTGCCCGTGTACCTTGCCAACGGCTTTGCACATTGGCGTAAACATCGAGGGCGCGGATCGGGTCTTTTACTACGCTCTTAACGTCTTCTAATAAGCCCATGGTCTCACGCGCTAAATCGCCAGGGTATGCAAGCAGCTCGCCCACGCTATCTTTAGTGCGCATTAAACGATCTGTCCACAGGCGTAAGTCATCAGGGAGTGACGGCAAGCCGCGGGTGAGTTCGTCTAAGTCATCTAAAAATTGATCCACCATATCACCCGCACCATCGAGCGTATTAGTATCAAAGCCAGCTTCAAAGGCGCTGGTTACATTGACTTTAGTGGCATCAGCCTCGGTATTAACTTGGTTAGCGGTATCCGATTTAGCAGTAGGGAATAAGTTTTCACCCACTTCGAACACTTCAAAACTAATGGTAGCGGTACCATCAACACGGTTAATTAACTTGTGGCTAACCTTACCAATTTGAACTTTACGAATACCAAACCAAGGGTGAACTAATTCACCTGGGCCTTGCTTATTTAATGCCTCAAGCAGTGCTTGCAATTGCTCAAAATAGTCGGCACCCACCACACGGCCACTAATACGCTCTTGGGTGAGTACTTTGCCGTTATCTTCGGTATAGCCAATTTCTTTTTTGGGGTAAGCGTGGGGGATAGCACGACGGCCGCTTTCACCATCGGCCTCTTCGAGTAAAAATTCAACGCCTCGAAACGAGGCGGTTAAACGGTCTTCAAACGCCATTTAACGCTCCTTTAATTTATGCCAGTGTCTGGGTCAACGGCGATACCAGGAGGCGCTTTAGATACCGTCAGTTTTGGGCGGTTATCAGTTAGATCAAGTTTAAGGTTAAGCTGCCCATTTATGCCGTTAACTAGGTTTGCAATATCAGTGTTAGTGCTTGGTTTATTCGCCACATCTTTTATGGGTTCGCCAAATACACTCGGCAATACATCAGCTAAGGTGGTCGCCTTTGCCCATTTTCCAAAACCAGTATCACCAATGGCGGCATCGGCTATCGCATCAACAACGGGATACATTAACAACGCAGCACCGCCAGTTTTGGCGGCTGAGCCAACCTTGCTCCATTTGCTTTTACCTGCCTTACTATCTCCACCCATAGCATCAGGCATACCGCCAGCAGCGCCACCCATACCGCCGCCCATATTGACCACATACACAGGCATTACGCCCATATCAGCAAAACCACCTTTACCTGCACCCGCGCCAGCACCGCCTTTACTGCCAAAGATATTTTTAAGATCACTGGCAACTTCTAAACCTTTTTTCGCGGCCACTAAACCACCGATCACCCACAGGGCCGTCTCGCCCCACTTTAACCAGTTGTCGACTGTCTTCTCGTCAACACTATTAATGGCATCAGCGAGGTCACGAATAGGTTGTGATAAACGACTTTCGGCAAAGTTTTGAAATGAAGTATTTAACGACTTAACCGCATTATTAAACTCAGCGGCATTTTTCGCGGCGGCTTTTTGGGTTTCACCATATTCGCCAGTAGACTTATTCATTTGTCTTAATAATTCTTTATTTTCTTTTGTATATAAAGAAGCCAAACCTTGTTTTGCAGTTGAATCGAATACATCACCCAATTTCATTGGGTCATTTTTTGCTTTATCCATTATCTCTAAAAGCAATTCAACTGGCTCACGTAATTCTTTAGTGCCTTTTTTAAATACATCGATTCCTTGACGACTTAAAAATTCAACCTTTTGTTTATCTGAAAAAGCTTCAAACACACCTTGAATCGATGTTAATGATTCATTGGCATTACCCTTAGTTTTTGCAAATAGCTGCACCAAAGATGCCATTTGGGTAATTGCTTGCGGACCCTTACCTTGATATACCGCAAACAACTGTTCAGAGATTGATGCTAAATCTTTAACGTTAACGCTACCCACGGCGAACTGACTATATAAGTCGTCAATGGTATTCATCACTTGCTTAGCGTCTTTAATTCCCTTCTCGCGGAACTGGGCAAATAACGCACCACTTGATTTAGCATCTGCACCAAACGCTTGCATAAATAAACCCATGTTCTCAAGGTTATTTTGCACAAACTCAAAGTCACCCGTTTTACCTAGCAGCTCATCAACAGCGGCAGTTAATTGGGTAGTATCAATGCGGATATCTTTTTGATTAGCCAGCTCAAGGATGCTGGTTTTAAGCGAGGAGACTTGCTCATCGGTTAATTTAGCGTTGGTACCTAGGCGAGTCATTTGCTCGCTAAAGTTACCAATACCGCGCACAGTAGCACCGGTTAAGAAGGCGGCACCAATACCCACGTAACGATTGCCTAAGGTGTCAATACCGCGCCCAGCCACCTCGGCTGAGCGCTGGATCATGGTCATGGCTTTTTCGTTACGCTGAGCAAACTCGCTCATGGATGCGCCATATTGCTTGGCTTTGGCGGATAGGTTGCCAGCAAGGTTTAAAATGATATCGGTTTTAAGTTGCTGGGCCATGGATTAATTCTCTTATCTTGTAGTAGATCCTAACGAGGCGGCGCAGGGGCATTACATGGGTGACGCTTAGCGGAACGCGAGAGCTTACCGCTAACTGTAAGCTCTCGCTGATATCGGCTAGCGCCCTAAGATCGCCCCCGTTCTGCCAACTCCTTGGCAATCAGTTGATCCAGCTCAGTGGCTTTTTGTTGCAGCAAGGTAAAGTCGTCTTGGTGTAGCTTGCGCAGTTCCTTCACGCTAATTGGCCCTTGAACCTTGCCAATGTACTCCACCTGCCGCACCAGCAACTCTAAGCCGTACATCACATCCGAGGTATAAGCTACAGCTTTACCATCAACTACAATCACCTTTTCAGCGGCTAACTGCGCATCGATATAGTCGCCAGAGTTAAGTTCCTTTAAACCCACTTCAAAGTGGGTTTGTTCACCCACTTTAAGGCCATGGCTTAAGTCAAAGGTCATGATACCCATTAGATACGCTCGACCTTATTACCTTGGAACGTGCCTGTAATATCACCGCTATCGCTAACGGTAAACGGTGCCTGTGGTGCTGCATCTGTCATCATGTAGTCCACGCCGTTGTCACCCTCCCACGTTAGCGTTGCGTTGGTGATGTTATTGATATCGATAACATCCACATCTTCATCAGCCGCAATCACTACCGCAATGGTGGGCACTGTGTACTCGTTAGATTGGCCCCAAACGCGATTAGGGCCAATATGTGGGGTGCGAGTGTAACCACCTGGGTTTAACGTAGAGCCTTTTTTCGTTTTAAGCTGTTTGCTGTTGGCACGAATAACCACTTCACCTAGGATTTGTCCCATTGTGATCACTCCCTAATTAGAGTTTGAACTGCATTAACGCAGCAAAAATGCGGAACTGGTTGACGATATCAGGCTTGAACACGCAGTTAAGGCGGTTCTGGTCGCTGCTATCGCGGTACACTTCAAGCGTCTCTTTAAAGCCGTCAAAGTCTTCCATTAATCCTTTTGGTACCCAGTCATTGTTTGCCAGTTCAAGCATGGCGTTACGCATGATCTTAGGCGTCACGACTGGCTGACCTGGGTCAAGTCGTGCTAACACATCGTCACCGGCTAACTTATGGCGTGGGAAGCGATTAGTTACCATCACCCGCAGTGAATAACGCAGGTATCCCAACGTCGCTGGGGTGGTGATATCTAAATAGCTTGGGTCTGGATCGCCGTAGCTGTTCTCGCGATACATAGAGACTTCGCGCTCAATCGCCACTTCGCCGCCTGGCGTCACCATATAAGTGGCAATACCATCACCGAGTAACAAGTTACGCTCGGTTGGGTCCCACTGGATTTCTTTTGCTGGCGGTAACAAGCTAGTCATTACCAGCGTTTGCAATGGGCGAGCTGGATCAATACCGAGTGAGTAAGAGGCTTGGCCAGCATAAGCCGCTGCCCATTCCCATGGTGAGTGAGGCGCTTTGTTAGTACCCATACAGGTAAACAGGTAGTCATTACGAGCCACACCAAAGGCGCCAGACTCGGCAAAGGTGCCACGGAACGCGGTGTATGCAATGCCCTCAATCATTTTGAGTGGACCCCAACGATTCACTAGCTCATCACGCAGCTTGTTCATGCTTTGGGTGTCGTTGTATGGCATTACGATATGGTTGTACCACTCGTTTGGAATGGCCGCGATAACGGCGTCCATATCTGGCGTGCCGGCACCGCCAGTCATTTCGACCACGGTTAAGGTCACGCCCTGCGGTAGCTGCTCGCCGTCGTAGTAGTTGTAACGGATATCGATATCGTTAGTGGTTTGGCCCTTCCACTTGGCGGTAAGCTCAACCGTTTCAGTGGTGGCCGCTTTAAGTGCAGCAGTAACAGGCAGGTTAGCGTTAGCGTTGATCTTAGCAATCATCGCCGTGGCGATAGTGGCCGCTGTTGCCGCTTCATCCACTCCCACTTGCACCGACTCACCCGCAATCAGCAAGGCAATCACGCCCGCCTTGGCCGTGGTAGCAGCAATGGTGATTTCACCTTTAGCGGCACTGCCTGCGCTTAAGTCGGCTACACCTAAGGCATATACATCGGTATAGTCATTAGATTTGCGGAACATCTTAAGACTGCGCGCCAGCATCGAGCCTTTGCCAAACAACGCATCCATTTGGCTTTCGCTGTTGGTGATACGGCTAAGGGTTAATGGACTAGCGGTGCCGGTGCCAAGTTGCTGACCGATCACTAATACCTTTTGCGCCAGTGCAGGTGTACCGCTCAGGGCGTTTGAGTTGTCGATCTCGATATAAACGAGAGGGACTTTAATATCGTTAGGGATGCTACCGAGGGACATGGTTAGGCTCCTGCTTTCGCTTTGGTGGCTTTAAGTTCGACTACATCGCCATCGTTTAAGCGACGTACCCAAAATGATGAACGCTCAACCTTTTCGCCATCGGCTTTTAGGTATTCGCCGTTCGGCTTGCGTACTGGTACCGCAGCTTTTGCGGGTTTAATTAAAATCAACATAGGTCAATCCTGTCGGTTATTGTGGTAAATCAACCAAGCCTTCTAGCTCTGGCGCACCATCGGCTATCTGGGCTTTAATGCCAAAGCGGAGGAAGTCATCTAAGGTGTCTGGATCGATTGGTACATCCAGATACCATTGCTGCGTCCAACTCACTGACCAAATCGCAAGGCCAAGCTCGTCAATTTGAGCGCTATATAAGTTATCGCCACGCACGCCATCGGCGCGGCCATAGGCTGTTGGTAGCGCACCTTTACGCAATAACAGCCCCGCAATTCGGCCAGCAATCACTTCGGCGCGGGTATCTTTTTGGTAGCCAAATTGGTCAGTGGTAAATACGTAGGCGGTAAAATTAACCGTGCCAATTAAGCGGCCACCCACGGTTTCATACTGAGGGACTCTTACCGCAGCAATGCGCACACCACCATCGCGGTTAGCTATCCAGCGCTTTACGTCCGCTGGCGTGTCAAACTTGCCTATGTGGCGTTCAACGGTTTGCACCCGATCAATCTGGCGCTCTGTACCTTCAAGCTCTGGCTTGAGGTAAGTGACTATTTGATCACAGGCCCATACGGTTGAGCCTGTAGTATTAAAATCTGGCTTACTCATTGCGCTGCACCTGCCATTAAGTCACCCCAAAAGCTACCTAGCACCGCATACACTTCTTGCTGATTGTCGCGGCTTAAGCCCAAGAACTCGCGCTGAGGGATATTCATCATCCGAGTAAAGGCGCTTACTTGCTGATACACCGGAAACGCCAATGCTTTACCAAAGGCTTGTGTAATAAGGCGCGTATGTGCATCCACTTGCACCGCACCGCTAAAGCCGTCTTGATGCACTGCGGCGTAAGGCAATGGGGAACCAATGCGGACTTGATTTTTTTCAACGATGTACTGAATGGAGTCGAGAAGATCTCCGCCTCCTCGTAGCAGCGATTGATTACCATGGCGGGTCTTGGAATAAGCGTCTGACCAAGCAGGCCAACTAGAACCATCAGGCGCAGATTTCTCATCAGCAATGCGTCTCCGTGTTTGGCTTTCAACAATGCCGCCAAGGGCATCTAACAATTCGGCCTTGTGCTTTGGGTCGCCAAGGGTATCCATGAGCTGCTGATAACGTTGCAGCTCCTGCGTACCTGTTACCTGCACACTCAGCGACATTACAGCACCCCACTCAGGCTTTTACGGGTAAACAAACGCTCGTTATCCTGCACCAGCTCGACCTTGCCTAAGCTGGTTTCAACCGGCTTATCGGCCTGCGGCAAACCAAGGTCCCGCTTTCCTGAGCCAATTTCGCGCAGGGTAGTAAGGGCTTGTTGATAGCGTTTTTCTAATAGGTCTGTGACTTGCTGATCACGATCCCCTAGCCAGTAAAACGCAATAGTGATGGCGAGCTTATTCAACATGCTTGGCACTGTGGCCAAGGGCAGTGCATAGCGGGTTAAGAATGAGTTAATCTCATCGTCCGCTTGCTCCAATGCCTGATTGATATAAGTATCGTTTAACTCGCCTGTGGTGCGGTCAATTGCAAAGTTCCACAGCATTGACTCATCACGATCAATCAGGTCTTGCTTAGTTGCATAAACTGCCATCACTGCCGCCTTAGTTATTCGCTAGCTGTTGCTAGGTCAATAACGCTTGCTGGGTCGATAAGGGTTTCGAGGTCAACGTCTTCCACAACCAAGTTCGGCTCACGGTGGACACGCTCAGCCTTTTCACGAGTGAGACACACAACACGTTCAGCATCATGCTCAAGCGCAGATACGTCGTCCGTGCTAACATGATCTCCATCAACCACGAGCACCAAGGTTTCTGTGAGGCGATGGAACTGCACACCCGAGCGCCAAAATCCAGCGTCCGCTTTAGCACGTACCGTAAAGGCTCCAACAATGGCGAGAGCATTACCGCCAGCGACATTAAGATCAGTTTTAGATAGCGAGTTTTCATTTGAACCTTCCTGTTGAGTAGGGTTTAGTTTGGCCTGTTCTTCCGCTTTGGCTTGAGCTTCTAATTGCGCTTTAAGCTGGCCATCAGCATCAAACGTTGTATTTACAGCATCGCCACTTACTGCTTGCGATTGGGTTTGCGCCGTTTGCAGCAGGGGATCTTGTGCCACTGTTGCTGTTGTTGATTCGCCTTGTCCTGTGGACTTAGCGGCTTTGCGCGAGCGCGTTTGGGTTTTGGCTTGTTGTTCACTCACGTTGAACTCCTTTTAAATCAGGTTTAAATCGGTTTCGATTAGGGTTTAACGCCCCAAAAACTCATGATTGCCGCCGCGGTTCCAGGCAATACTGCTGTGGATGCTTTAGCAATTAATGAAACTTGGCGACTAGCGTCACTGGTGTAATGTCGCCAGCGAAACTTTGCCCCTGCTGGGAAAGAGACCGCCAATGTGTAATCGATTGGTCTGACTTCGTCTTCGATATCTCGCGATAAAGTCATCTCACGCAAACTGTCTTCCGCTTTAACCCACGTACCAGAAACGCTATCAAATACTTCAACAAACACACCCCACAGCGCATCACCGCCACTACCGCTTTCGCGAATCACAATGCAGTTGAGGCTGGCCATGCCGACATAATCTTTAACGGCAGTGACTTCACCAGTTACCAAATCAACTATTAAATCGGGAGACGGTAACGACAACTTATTGAATAAGATAGTTTGTGGAACGTTACTTGCTGCAAGGGTTTGTTTTAGTGTCGTGCCCGATGAAACATAGCTTGAACGCATTAACAACGAGTCAACCGGCAATGGTGATGCACTTTGACTAATGAGTGGCGAACCTTTAAAAAACATGGCTTAGCCCTCTGTCACAATCATTAATCCCTGCCCAACCAACAAACGGGCATAGATGTTTTTAGCGGTAGCGCGCGACCAACCCCAACCATCTTCATTTTTGAGTTGATGCCCCATGGTGTCATTGTTAGCCGGTGGCGTATCTTCCACGCGAATCAATGCCACATTGCCAGTCTGGTTTTCCATAAACCCAGCAGCGGCGTTAGATATCAACACCCAAGATGCTGCATTAAGTTGCACTTCGATTGTCATAAAGGCTCCTTGGTTGGCGCGTCCATGCGCCGAATCCATCCATGCTGCGGCTTGGGGTTATGCTAAGTAGCGCGACACCACAATCTCTACGTTGTTGTAGTAGATGTTTGACTCGCCGTTCTCAAGAAACTCACGGGCAATCAACTTACGCGCCGCTGATTCATTGCTTGGGCCAACCACTAAAGTGGTCGCCATGGTGCCAAGTGGCGTGCCGTTGGTTTTCTTCATGCCTGCTAAACGTTGTTTAGCGAGGTCGAAGTTAGCTTCACTCAAGGCCGCTTTCGAGCCGATAGCAATTTGCGGGAAAGAGAAGCCAAAGCCAGCACGACCATCCACACCTTGAGCAACCATGTTGTTAAACCATGCGTACTCACTAGTGGCACCGATAAACTCAAGTGCTAATGGGCGACGGTCTTGATAGATAATCGGCATTAGGATTTGTGAGTTATCCAGCAAGAACCAAGGTGAACCAGTATCAGTTGCAGGATCACCAACTACGTTTGAATAGGTAGACGCTGGCGTGGTTTCTAACGGGTGGTCACTATCAAAGTAGTTTTGACCATCGAAACACAAGGTAGTAAATCCAGCCGCTAATAAGCCGTAAGTATGCTTATCAGGGAACAAAGAAGACTCACGGCCCCACGCTTTAGCCAGTACTGAGTACTTGCCAATTTTGTCGTCTTCCAAGTCTTCACGCTTGATCTTGATAGATGCTTCGTAAGTCTTGTTGACGATTTGATAGCCGTTAGAACCCAGTTCCGTTAACTGGCGATCAGTCAACCATTCTTCAATGCCTGGCAAGTCTTTTAACCAGCCATAAAATTCAGAGCTGCCTGAGCTTGGCACCTTGCTAGCAATCTTGTCCCATTGCGGGGTGACTGTGCCTAAGCCATCAACGAAGGCCGCGTTCGCGCCAATCGTTAATGCTTCAATAATTTGTGCTTGAGTAAAAGCCATGGTGAATAACCCCTATAGATAATTTGGTTTGTGGTGACGTGACTTAAGCCATGCTTCTGGTGTCACGTTCATTGCGCGGCATAGCGAGAGTTCATCCGCTGTTAACTCGCCATCACCTTGTTGTTGTGGATTGGCTGGCACTTTCTTTTGCGCATTAGTGGCAATCACTGGCGCGGTACCTAAAAAGCCTTTGAACTGCTCAATGCCAGCTTGCGTGCTGCATAGGCCGAGATACATCTCTTTGTCCTTGGGCGCGACTTTGCCAGCATCAACACCGCTTTGAACCAAGGCTTCAATCTCTGCCTTGGCAATATCTGCTAACTTGGCTTCGGCGGTTTCGGCGCGGTTAAGTGCAAGCTGATAGGTGTTGGTTGGTACATACAAATTGAGGTCAACTTGTTTAGTACTGTTCAGCGCAACTTCTTTTTCTTGCTTGATAGTGTTAATCGCCACAACGGCTTGCTCTGCGGTGGCGTCTTCGCCAAGGCCGAGCAGATCGGTTAAAAGCTTTGGCAGCTTCATGGGGTCGTCCTCTTGTCGGTTAAGTGCGGGTACATTTAAATTGGGGGAGTTGGTTAGGCCAGCACTCTCTAGGCTGTAAATAACACCTGTGTCTGGATCATGGGCAAACGCGGGGGAGTAGAAGGCGTACTTCTTTTCCTCAATCAGTTCGCGGCCTTCGGCATTCCATTCAACAAAGCCCCAAATCTCACCGGCGCGGTTTTCCACTTGGGTAATCCAACCACTGGCTGGGGCTTCTTCACCTTTGGGTGCTTTGATATGAGTCGCATGCTCAACGTCGAATGGGCGCTTTTTGGTAAACGCCGCCACAACGCCGTCAGGATTTGGGTTCATCCATGAACGGCCATCGACTCCTTTAAAAGTGCCAGCGGGGATCATCGGCAGCCAAATGCCTGGGGCATTAGCTTCTAGTGCCATCATGTTGAAGCAAAGTGCGGTAAGCGCTTTTACTTGCATGGGTAAGAACTCCGTTAAGGGTTACATAGCAACCTCCTGTGTGGGTTGATATGCGGAAAAACTTTCAGAGTTCAGATTAAGCGGATAAACCGAGCGAGCTAAAATAACCTCGGTTGTTGATTTTTACGTGGGGAGTGCAGAGGTCAATCGAGAGGGATGCGCGAATTAGATTACCGAAAAAAACGAGGTTGGCAAGCAATCATCCGCATGCCAACCTAAAACATTATCTTAAACCATGTTTAAACCATGTTTAAATCGCGTCAGGTTTGTTTAACCTTTTTTGCGAGTAACATCGTAAGGATTTTAAATTAAGAGCCGTTAGCGAGCGTTTGACGCATTCGCGACTCTTTTAATGCGAGGTCGTCGGCTAACATCTTTTCACGGCCTTTACCTGGGTTATAGTTCCATCCTGGATCAATCCCTTCTGGCAGTACTTCTACTTCTCCGGTGCGACGGTTTACCCATTGCTTATTTTTACTGGCGGGTACTGTGGTTTTAACTGTGCCCGCGGCGATCAGTTTATCGGCCTCATACTGCGACACTTGCCTGATCCAACATTTGCAGCCCCAACCGTTGGGCGTCATATGCACATCCCACCATGGATCATCCGCTGGCAACAAAGTGTTATTCCATTTTAAGTGCTCAATGCGGTGCTGCTCGCTTGGCCCCAGTTGATAAAGCAAATATGGCATAGTGCGCTTAGTGCGCTGGATACGTTCCCACTGGCCAGCGCTGCGAGCGGTGCGCATATTGGTTTTATAAATGGTTTTGATGCGACCTTCGCTACCGAGTTGCACTAGCTTGGTTTCATCTGTAAGTGGATCTTGCATGGTCTGCACGCCCCACCAACCCGACTTTACCAGCAAGGGTTTTAGGATATCGCGGAACTGCTCAAAGGTTTGGCCTTGGCCAATGGCATCTTCAACCAGCTGCTTAACCTCAACCAGCAAATCGGCATTCAGCATCTTAGCCACGGTAAAGGCATTAGCTTGTTCTTCCTTCCATACATCGCGAAAGTCGAAGCCCGGCTTAATGCCTTTACGCTTAAACCACTCAAGCGCCTCTTTGGGGACTAATGGATCAGCCATCTTGCGCATCTCCTAGGCCACGTAGCTGAAACATATATTGCGCCATTTGCGCAATAAACTGTTCCGCGCCCAGCTGCTCTTGCAACGCTGGCAAGCCTGCGGCGAACTCGTCATAGGTAGCAGACTTGTTGGCGAGTTCAATAATCGGGTTCATAAACTCATCGGCCACTTGCTCCCATTCGCCCATGGCCTCGTTGGCTAGATTATCAATCTCGCGCTCTGCCGTATTGCGCACTTGGTTAATGGCAATCGTTTGGCCGTTGGCGCGGTTTAATGCGGTGGGCATAGGTTGCATACCAACGGTTTGCATGGGCAGCAAGGTTTCTTCACCAGCTTCAACCGTACTTAAGCCAAGCTTATCGGCCATTTCGGAGGCGCTAACCTTAAGCCCACGGTCAATTAACGGGGTAAGGCTATTAACCAGCATCTGCAAATCTTCTGGCTCTGGTACCTTAATTCGCACCTTGGGATAGCGCAGCTGCTCGCCCCAGTTCAGAATGATATAGGGCTTAATCAAGTACTCGTTGATTGAGGCTTCAAGCTGGCGCGCATCCCACTTAGCGATATCGATCCGCACTTCATTGTGAATTGTGGCTTGCGATTGTGAGCTGCCGTTATCGGCGGTCATGGTTTGGCCAAGGACCGCCTTACTGATTTGCTCATCGCACCAACGGGCCATATTTTCAAATAGGGTATCGCCGCCATTACCCTTGGCGGTTTCGATCAGTTCCAGCTTCATCGACTCGGGGATCACCGCACCAGCATCACTGGCGATTCTACCAATCGCATTAATCAAGGTGCTGATATCTGATTCGCTGGCATTGGCACCATACTTACCCACGCGCACCGGCACGCCAAACACTTCGGCAAAGGCCCACCAATCGCGCACGGTAAATGATTTGAGCATATACATCACAGCCACAAGCCGCGCTAAACCGTTGCGCCATACGCTGCCAGACTTTGACCGTGGGGTATGAATGATAAATTTATAAGGCTCAAGCGCCGCACCCATTGGCGCGTCTTCACTAATTAATAAAATCTGTTCCAGCGTTTGTTGGTCTTGGCGTAGGTAGCGCGGGTCTACCCATTTGTAGTCCTGCGGTTTCCATGGAGTTGACTTGGTATCCCAAAGAATTTGCACTACGGCCAAGCCCTTGCCTAGACCATCGAGCAAATCGAAAAACAACTCAGGGATTTGGTCATCGTTGATGATCTCGCGGGCGCGTTCGGCCATCAGTACATCGATGGCATCATCACTGGCCGCTTCAACCGTTGGCGCAATGGCCGCGACTGCAAACTTACGGGTGCGCAGCTGGGCGGCATAGTGCAAGTCGCGTTCTTCAATCTCTTCGGCCAGCGTCATATAGGCTTCAGGATCGTTACCATCGATAACTGATCGCAGCACTCCCGCTAAACGCTGCGGCGTGAGTGTCGATGCCACGGTTGTAGCGCGTGGGTTACGAATGCCTGTGGTATAAGCGCGGGCGATATCTTCGCCCATGATCTGCTTATCGGCTTTAAATGGCTTGCCTGTTGATGGGTCAATAATGGCGCTCATAGTCTTATCCCTTTGCCGCGCATATCGTGCGCGGCCATATCATCAAAACGGTTGTTCTCGGCGGCGGTACCAAAAAAGCGGCGATGGTTTTCGTCAACATCAGCTTTAATGGTATGCAGTTCGTAGCGGGTGATATCGGCTTTAGATGCCAAAAAGGCTAAAAAGATCGCCACCGCGCTATCGCCATGGCGCTTATTGCCATCGCTGCCCGTGGTGCGGCTATCATCGATACTCGGCACACCGCGATAAAGTTGAATTTGCCCAAGGTCGGTAATCACATCCTCGTGCTTGGGTAGCAGCAGCTCATTATCTTCAAAGGCGGCTTTAAAGCGCGGCATGTTCTCGCGATAGAACGCCACCGAAAGCATGACCTCAACCACCTCAGCACCGTACTTATAATGGGCTTGCTCGGCTAAGTACTGGCCGTTACCCCGCGCATCAAGGTAAATGCCATCACGGCGAGGCAAGCGATCGCAAATGTAATACAGCGCTTGCTCTTGTTGTTTAAAGGGTACGTTTTTAAGTTCGACTAAAAACGGTACCGCTCGAGTGGTATTGTCATGCACTGTTATGGGCGCATAGACAGTTAAGTCACCACTGCGGGCAAAGTCTTCCCCAAGCGCATGGCGCAAGTTAGTCGGCAACTCTGCAAGTACTGGGGCAACTTCACGCTCTAGCCATTCTTGCATCTCACCAATCCGCGCAAATTCGCTAGCCTGATTAAATATGCTAGAGCCATTAAAACGCAGCACGGGCACATCAAGCACCGCTGCTCTTTCACGTAGGCCGCGTGGGATATAGGCACCACCGCCGTTTTTAGGGATGCAATAATATTCTTCTAATGCGTCTTCTTCGGTGGCGGTATCTTTAAGTAAGCCTGCTTTCCATTGGTCTTCTTCTGCCTGCGTCCATGTCTTACCCTTGACTTGGCAAATGCGCTTATACAAGCCGTCACGACAAGCATCATCAAGGGTGATGGTATGGATCGAGTAACGCTTTTTACCTGCACGGGAATCATTAATCAGCTGATTAAATAAGTTCTCAACGCCGTTATGGGTTGAGATTAAGCGCACCTTTGCGCCCCACATGGTTAACGCTAATGCGGCTTTAAGTACTTCGGCTAAGCGCTCGTGGAATGCGGCTTCGTCGATGGTCACATTACCTTGCATACCCCGCAGGTTTGACGGGTTACTAGAGAGTGCTTGCACCTTAAAGCCCGAGGCAAAGTACACAACAAAGGTTAAGATCTCTTTGTTGCCATCTTCATCAAGAAACACTTCTTCCTGCACATCTTGGGCAGCATAGTTAAATGCCTTGGCCCACATGGCCACAGCATCAATAAACTCCCGCGCCATTTCTTTATTAGAGCCAACATAAAAATGATGAGTCCCGCCAGCGGCTTTAGACTTAGATGCAGTTAATGCAGCGTCTGCAGCTTCTGCCCAAGTGATACCTGTACGGCGGCTTTTTTCAGCGATCTTGAGCGGAGATTCATCAGCAATCCAACGCTTTTGATAGGGCAGCAGTACATCCTGTTCGCGGAACTCGTAGTTCATTACGCAATCCCCAAGATTTGGTTTTTAATATCAATAGCGGTTTCAGCTGAGATACCCGCCTGTTTTACAATCTGCTCAACCTTAGTTGCAGCCTCGGCTGCAAAGGCACTACGGATTTCTTTTTCAACCTTAATACTCGACATGGCGGCGGCTTCAATGCGTTGCACGACCAGCGCCAGTTGCCCTAGGGCTTTGGGTGATATTGGTTCGGCATCTTCTTGATCGGCGGCATCCATCATCTTCATGGATGTTTCAAATGCCATGGTGCGCACGAACTCTTGCAGCAGTTTTCCTACATCGGAGGTTGGGGCTTGGCCTAACTTGGCGGTCCATACCTCGGCAACCTCACGGCTTTGGCGAATGCGTTCGCCCACTTGCTCAAACTTTTTCGCAAAGCGATTAAAGCCGGTGCGGCTAAGCTTGGCATCTTCTGGCAAGCCTGCTTCGTCAATCATTTGATTAACGGCTTCGAGGATATCCTTTTGATGCATTGTGCCACTGCGCAATAGCGCATGCAGTTGATCGCGGATTTCCTGCGGCAGCAAAAGCACCTTTGACTTTCTACTGGTTGATACTTGCATACAGCCCCCTTAAGCCCGTGGGCGTTTAACACCTGGCACAGTGGCTTGGCCTGTGGCCACATCATCACCACGGCCAGTTAAGCGGGCAATTTGGCATTCGGATAAGTTGCGCACTGTGACTAAGCCTTGCTCTTCGAGCCACGCTAAATGGGTGCGTACTTGGTCGCGGCTAATGTTATGGCCATAAGCCTCAAGGCACGAATCAATGATCGATTCGTTGGCTTCGTATTGAGGCATCTCACGCAAAGAGCGTAAGATCACTAGGCGCTGGTCTTCGATTAATAGCTCTTTAAATGACATATAAACCCCTATTTATCATCCTTTAAACGTTGTTCTAATAGCAGTCTGGCGAGGTGTTCGACTGGCTGAATATTTGCTCTGAGTTCTTTAATCTCGCCGCGAGTATTTGCCAGCTCTACCATCAAGTCGGTAATTTGCTTTTGCGTTGGCAAGCTATCTACCTGAGCCTTTAAGTCATCCACTTTTTTTTCAACCTTGGCCAAGTCTTCGCGCCGCGCATAGGTTTTTGATAGCAGGGCTAAAATCAACATGCCGCTGGTTGTCAGTGCCGCCCATAGCATTGGCCAGTACGCCTTTACCCATTCCATTAGCGCTCCTTAGCGGTTTGGCATTCAACACAACGCACTGCATTGGGCACGGCAATTAATCGCGCTGCCTCAATTACAAACCCACAGCCAAGGCAACAACGCTCGCCCTGGCTATTAATATCTGGCTGCTCAACGGCATGTTTACGCTGGCGCGATAAGGCGTTATCCCTAAACTCCTGCTCAAGCTGTTGAGCCCTGTCGAACTGGTCAGTCATTAACGCCCCTTAATTAAGTTGCTGCCAACATTCATCAGTGCGCCAATAGTCTTTTGGCCGCTGCTTTTGGGGTGAGGGGCAAAGCCGTCGAGGGTACGCAAACCGAGATAGGCCCATGCCGGGCTTGATAGCAACATAGCGACTGAGATATCCACGCCATCGCCATAGCCAAAGGCATGTAAGGCTTCCATTAAAAAGCAATACAGCATTACCGCCCACATAGATTGACGCGCCATAAGTGGGCGAGTGGTGCGGATATAAGGATCTTCGGCTTTATCACCGGCACGAATGGTCTCTTGGGTTTCGCGCTGTTCTGCCTGTTTATCGTTAAGTGCAAGCTCTTGGCGGCGGGTTATTTCTTTTTCCATCTCCACCTTAATGCGCTCAAGTTCCACCAACGACTCAGGTGATAGCGTTTGCATTTTTCGAGTCAGTGCCAGTTCTTTTTGCTCACTGCTTAAGCCAAGTACATCATCAACTTGCTCAACCATATCAGCGACTTTATTGGCAGTGTCGCTGCCGCCAAAGAGGGATGAAATACCACGGATTGCAGCAGGGCCAACCTGCATAGCCATTTGTGCCACGGCCATAATTAAAGGGAGTGCCATTGTCGTAAGCTCCTAAGTTTGGATAGTTTGTCCGTGCCGGTTGGCACAATAGAATTGTCGAGATGGATCTTGATATCGCACTGCGTTACGCCATGCCAACCGCGATTAAAGTACGATTGCATAGTGCCGCAATGGCTAAAGAACGGCGGCTGAGGTACAGGCTCGCCAGTGTGGTACGCGGCCAGCTCAGCATTAAGGCGCATAGCGCGCCCTTTGGTTTTTGCGTACTCCCAGTTTTTGCCCATCAATTCAGCTCCCATGCTGCATTGGTTAGGCTCACTAGGCGGTTATGCCAGCCCTCAATAAAGCGGGTTTGCGAGGTATCCTTTTTGATGATACGGGCATAAAAACGCCCACGGCGCAGGCCATAACGGGCACACAAATATTCTTTATCTGCTGAGTTAACGGCATTGCGAGTGGCGGGGCCAACCTTGCCATCGGCTTTAGTGCCAGCGATTTCTTGCAGCATCAATAGCGCATTGGTTACGCCATGCTGCACTGCGGCATCAAAGGTATATAGCGCCACCGATGCGGGCCAATCTTGGCAATAGGCAGGCTTCCAAAAGTAGCGGTGATAAAGCGATACCATGCCATCGAGTGTGAGTGCGGCAATATCGATATTCGGGAAAGCACGTTTACTAATGCCGCCCTTGGTTTCGCCGCCTTTATCTTTGGGGTCGTTTACATAGCCAAGGTTTGGCTTGGGTGTGCCGTCTTGATTAAGTGCGCCTTCTTCAATCAGCACAAAGCGCACTGCATGGCAGAACTCAGGCGAGTACCCCGCAGTCGAAAAGCAAAAACCATTGATATAAGAAAGTGCAGAGGATGAAAACATAAAAGCACAACCTGATTAATAACCTAATCGGATTGTGCTTTTAATGGTTGAGCTTTATAAAATAACCTTGATTGTTGTTATTGCTTAACAATTTCACAGGTGAACATATTTGCTTTACGTTGCATGGTTAATTGCCAACCATTTAATAATTGTGAGTTTGATTCACCATTTTTTAAATCAGCATTAAACACGCTTTTAATAATAAGTTCATCTTTTGTTGCATCATCACCCCAAGTTTTAGCTTGCTGGTAATCAACCATCTTTACCAGTTTATAACAAGGCATGATTGCAATTGCATCAAAACTTGAATTTGGTTTTAGTTTAACACTAACGGAACCCTGTTTTTGAGATAAGTTAATTTTCATATCGCGGTACTGGTTGCTTGACTCGGCAATCATACTATCACCTTTGTTGTACCAGTCTGTACTAGAGACGTTGGTCAACTCAAATGATTGCTTCACTTCATCGAGTGGTATTGCGACAACTGGCATAGATAACAACGCCGCCAATAAGAGTAACTTCTTCATACATTCATCCTTAAAACAATTCAGGCTGTCTATTTTTTATCTCTCTCGCACGCATCTTAGCAATAACCCGCCAGATATGCTGCATTGATTTACCGTACTTGCGCGCCAGCTCCTCAACGTTATCGCCTTTGAACTCATGCCAAATAGAGAGATTCATGATCTCTATTTCAAGCTGGCAACCACGGGGCAAGTAAAATTGCACCCCGCCAAACTCTTTGCAAATGCTATTGAGCAAGCTGATTGCAATCTTAGTATCAACGTCGTGTCGCGCTAGATCACGTTTAAACAATTGGTAAAGTTGGCTCATGGCAACAGGCCAGCGTGACGAATCCTCATCCTCTACTAAACGGGTCACATCTTCTAAGGTCACATTGTCGTAACCAAAAAAGTCGCCGTTCTCTTCGTTAGCAGCATTATGCTTTGCGCTGGTTGGGGTTGAGTTCGCCATGGCCGTCACCTAGGTTAGTTAAAAACGCTGGATAGAAAAACACCCCGCAAGGCGAGGTGTTGTTAGTATACGGCATAGGTGATCCCATCTTCATGGGATTAGGTTAATACCCATTCATACATTAAATCGTTTTGTTTATCTTCTGATAGACGACCATCAACATAAATTTCTCTAGTGAAACCTGTTGAACTTACCAATTTTCTTAATACATATCTGATGATTTCAAACCCGTGACCGCCTATTTTTTGTTGAATTTCTAAGTAATCAGGTGAGCATCCGATATCTTTTACTGGTATAGAAACTCTTTTATTATGAAGAGGACCACCTAAAAACAAAAACTCTACTTTATGCATTTCCACAATAAAACTCCTCATAGTATGCTGCTAACTTTTCATAGCCTGCGGGTCCTGTCAATTTATCATTAGCAGGAACGCGGCCACCACTGGCAACAATCGCATCGGCCATACAGCGGTAATGCCATTTCTTTAACCCTTCCAGTACCTGAGCGGCTTTCTCAGAGGTAAGCCACTCGATACGATCAACGCCTTGGCCATTGCTGGTTTTGGTCATCCGCTTAACGTAAGTGTTTAATGCCACTTCGGTTTTGCTGCGCACAAATCCTTGTTCAAACATTACCAACCAAATAACACGGATCTTAGCTACCTCAGCCGCCCGCGCTTTTGGTCTGCTCTTAGCATTAACGGCTTTAGGTTTAAATCCGCGTTGCTTCATGGCATCCACTACCGCATTGAGCTGCGACTCGCTCAAGCCTTTGGCGCTACGTGCGCCGGTGATCTGCTCTAACAAATTGCGGTACATATCATCGTCAAGTTGCAGATCACGCTTACCGATTTGCACCAGCTTAAGGGCGTTAGACATACATTCCCCTAAAGGCTACTAGATTTTTACGGGCTGAACGATGCAGCAGTTGCAGGGCTTTGCTATAGCCACGGCTTTCTTTTATTTCTGGTTGATAGACATCAGTGACAACTTCTAACGCAGAATCTTGTTCACGCAATAGATCCTGCTTACTTAATATGGCCACCAAGGTGCTATGTCCAACATGCGCTTTTTTAGCCGCAGCATTAACAGATAAACCCTGTTGGTAATACTCAATGGCCTTTTGTAGATTAACCTTCCTAACCTTCATATCGCGTCTAAGTAATCCGCGAGCACCTAAAGCTTTTCCAAGGGTGGCATTACTGATAGCAACTTGTGTTGATGCCTCAGTTATTGTTAAACCGTTTTTATAAAGTTCGATTGCTTTCTCTAACTTTTGCTGTTGAAGCGCTTTAGTATCACGACTTAAGCCTTGTGATTTTAATGCCTTTTTTAACGCAGAGGTTGATACACCTGCACAGTCAGCACAATCAATAATGGATAGGTTCAAGTTTTTAAGATACAGCTGAATAGCGTTGTTTAAACGCTCAACATATTCTTGATTTACTTTAGCCATAACAACCTCCTATGCGGTTTTTAATTGCGTAGTTGGATGATTAACCAAGGTTACTTTGACATGATCAAAATAAGCGTACTTCACAAAACCCTGACCACAATGTGGACAAAAAGCTAATGAATCCCACATCACGCCTTTTGTTTCTGGCGCAATGGTTTTCAACTCATTACCGCAGCATGGCACGGTATAAACCAATAGGTTAAAGCCTGCATCCTCAACCTTAGATACCCACTCTTGATACTCAATTAGTTTTGAATTTGACATATGTTTATCCTATGCCGCGTTGCGGCGTTCGTTGTCTTTTACTGTACGTTCGCTGCGGCGCTCGTCTTGGCAGGCTTTGCAATGGCATTGCAGACCATCAGCCTCCCGTGACGATACCGACCAAAACAGCGTGTCTTGCGGCCAAAACTCATGGCAACTGGGGCAAAGCTTTTGCAGGCCAAGCTCGTCGTCAATGATGGCCGTGCAGCGTTCCATCCGGCGCGCAATTAGCATTGGCTTCATTAATGGCGTGTATTCACCGAACATAGTTCACCCCCGTTTAAACCTGTTTTAAACCACGTTCAATTAATATTCAGTTGAGGCAAATAGACGCGGAAACTCGCCGCCATCAGCTATTACATTTTGTAGTTGTTGCTTAAAGGTGATTCTTACTGGATGACCATTTTCATCATCATCTTCAGAAAAATAGGTATGAGAAAGTAACTGTTCCTCACTCAACTCATATGGATCATCAACTAAATCAGGATCGCCACAATATTCGATATATGCTGCGACACATGATTCAAGTGATTCACCAACAAACCAATCGTCATCATTCATTGCATAAACGTTCATTTTCTTACTCCTACTTGGCTGCTCATCAGTGCTCGGCAACCACGCCGAGCAGACAGGCAAGGCACCTAAGCGCCTTGCTTGTTTCGCTTACGCCACATTGGCTTGTTTGGTTTTTAAAAAGTACGCATCCGTTAGCTCTAAGCCTTTTAGCTTTTTAAACTGGCGGCAGAGCACAGAGGACTTTGAGAAGAACGGTTCAAACCATTCGCGGCGACTGTGTAAATCGGGATACTCTTTTTTGGCTTGGCGTTTACCGTATATTTTTTCAATGCTGGCGATATATTTTGGTTTATACCTAGCCATGGTTCGCTTACTCCAAACCTCAGGCAAAATCGTTGGCGCATCTTCTGGATTGGTAAACCATCCACCTTGAATTTGACCATCGATATAAACCACTAACAGCGTGGTTGACTCGTTTTTACGCTCGCGTTTAACAATGATTTCAGAGCCTTGGTAGTTGAACTTAACGCATGCGAACATGCCTGATAATTCATCCTCAATCTGTTGCCATTGCTCTTTAGTGATTGCGGGTGTACTTACTTGATTTTGTTCACTCATCGTCCCATTCCTTCTCGCCGGTATCTTTCACTACTACTCGTTTTGCCTTTGGCGCTTTGCGGTTTCGCCAGTTTTCGCCAAAGGTATTGATGGCCCATTGCTCCGCCTGATCAGGCTTTTTAAATCGCCCATAGGCCATCACGCTTTTGATCACATCGTTATGGTGTTTGGCCATTGAGCTTGCCCTCGGCGATTAACGCATCAAACTCTTCGCGCATGCTCGATTGCTCGTTACCCAGTACAAAGTTAAGGGCGGCGATATAGCCATCCTCAAAGCTTGAATCTGGATAAGCTGTGCCTTCGGTTTCTATAACTGCCTCGGCCATTTTGATTTCTTTTTCTAACTCACCTCTGCTGTATGGCGCGGTGAACAGCCATTTAAGATCATGTTGCATCGTTGGTTTTGTCCCATCGCTTGTCGTAAACCGTGACAATGTGTTTGTTCACAATCACAAAGTAGGCGCAGTCACATTCCAATATTCGCTTGGGTTGCCATGGTGCCCGCTTAATGATCCGTCTTAGTTGGCGCTTGCTTGGCCGAGTGGCGTTAGCGATTGCATGTACCATCTCGGCAAAGCCTTTGCCTGTTCGTTGTCGCCAGCGGATAACCGCATGGCGACTCACGTTTACCTCTCCATATCGGGTAAACAGCTGCATGGTTACAACTTGGCGATATCGAGCGACACCTGCTTATAAACGCCATCGTCACAGCGTTCGTACACCCGCAGATAAGGCGTAGTGCCCGCCACTTTGATGGAGTCGGCAATGGCATCCATGGCCTCACGCCATTCGGCATCGTCGATATTGAGCTGCCGTAAACCCAGCACTTGGTTTACATCGATATGGCCTTGTTTGTTGACGCGGAACGCCAGCTCAACTAAGGCTTTAATTTGGTCGCTTGACCCCACAGACCAGCGCGTAATGCACGAGTCAATCTTGGCTTTGGCGGCTTGGATCCGTTCATCAAAAATACGGTGTTCACCAATGGTCAGTTGCACTTTGTGCTTACCGTCGAACGACATTAGTGAGACGTTGCCTTTAGCGCCGCCGTACTTCACACCAAACTCGCTAGCGCTGAGGTCGACAAAGTCGCCCACCATGCCCATAGACTGGGCTTTGTATTGCGCCATGCTGCATTGCAGCGCTTTGGCATCGGCAACAATTTTCAGCACTAGCTCATCGCGCAGCTTGTCGATCTCTTTGATTTGGCTCTCAGGTACAGCATGGCCAAGGGCGTTTAAGCGATAGCCAGTAGGGGCTTGGTTAGTGGTAGTCATATTTGTTCCTTAAAAGTTCTTAGGCCACACGCTGATTAACTCAGGTGAGTATGGGTTTAGGGTGGTGGTTAGTTGTTCGGGTAAATCCAAGCCATCATCGGGCCAGCGCACTAAGCAGCCGCTGAGAGTGGCTACACATATCTTGTTAACCGTGCCGCGATGCACTTCGGTAATATGCGCAGCTTTACCGCGCAGCTTGTCGAAGGGTTTATCGATATCAATCACTGGCGTTAAATGCTGAGTGTTGATGGTTAACACATCGCAACCATGCAGCTTTAAACGGCCAACGGCGGTGAGGGCGATTGCCTGTTTTTCAACGAGTGATCTCATTTTAAAAATCCCTTTCTAGTGAATTGAAAAATGCAGCGTTGTTTTTCAACTTTGATTCGACTGAATCAAGATCAACAACTTCACGGTAAATCAGCCCAGGTGAAACGATGATTTCGTCATCGCGCATTTGGTCTAAACAAAAGCCGCCGCGTACTTCCATCGCCACACGATCAAACGCAAACCGTTTGCCTTTGCTGTTGGTGATAACTAGGTCAACCTCAATGGTTTTACCTTTAAAAATCACGGTTTTTGTTGCGCCGTTTTGTGCTAGTGCTTGCATGGTTTACCCCTTTACTTGGCAGTAGATTTGGCCGTAAACGCGACCATTGTTAGCGATCTGATTTAGGCGACGTTCTGCATCAGCAAACGACATAGCCCATATATGAAACGTCATTGTGCGGCCGCGTTGGTCGGTGTATTCCACTCCGTACTTAAACCACTTAACCCCGTTGTCATCGGTGTAGGTTTGCTCGCTATCTGGCTCGTCACCAAACAGATTGAGCATGCGGCGAACAAAGCCAGCGAGGCCATAACAGAGGTAAGCGATTACCGCGACACCCGCCAAAAAACCGATAAATTGCATAATTGATTCAGTAGTGCTCATATCAACCTCCGTTATTGGCAACCAAAACAAACGCCACCAAAAAGACTGAATATCCATTCAATTAACTGAAATGCGCAGTAACCAACGCAAGCGATTACAACTAGCCAAAATAATTGAGCTGCTAAAGCTAACTGTTCCATACCCACCTCACTCATTGGTTTCGAGTTCGTTAAACGCGGTACGCAGCAGCGCCTCAGTAATCGCCGCGCCTTTGGCAAACATGGCGGCTAGCTTGAGCGTTTTACTCAGTAGGCGTAGGCCACCTGGGCGCTCGCTGATTTGGATCATCAGGCTTAGCTCTGCGTCGTGCTGGATGTTCCACGCCTTTGCAATGGCGCGAACGTCAGCTTGTTTGGTTTTGTGAATGCCGCGCTTTTTAGCAATGCGCGAGAACAGGCGGGCAAAGTCTTCGTTACGACGGCCACCGGTTAACTGGGTGTAAACCTTGTTGTTACCCACTAGCGCCATGCCAATGCCGGTTTCTTCTTGCAGGATGCGCAGTTCTTCTAGCGTTGGGTAATCGAGGTGGTCTGCTTCGTCCACAATGATTAAGCCTTCGCTACCCTTTAGGCGCTGGCGGATAACACGGGCTAATGGGCCTTTGGTGCGCGGGGCTTGCGCCATGCCTAGCTCCATGGCGATTTCGTACAGCAGCTCAGTGAGGCTTGAACGTGAAGGGCTGGCGATGACCTTCCAAACGTTGTTATTGCTGCGTTGGTATTCATCTAAGGTTTTGCTTTTGCCCACGCCTGACGCGCCGTAGATCACCACTATGGCCTCGGTGATTTGTGCATAGGTGAGGTCGTCCATAATCATTTTGGCGGTGGGCGTTAGCACAAAGCCTGGGTCTAGATTTGGGTTAGCCTCGCGTTGCTCACGCATACGCAGCCAGTTATCTAACTTTTTAACCACTTGCGTGGTGTTAGCCTTGTATTGGCCGTTAAGCACTTGGCTTAGGGTGGATGGCGCAACGCTAATCTCTTGCGCTAAATGCGCAGCCACTACGCGCCCTGCTTCAATCAGGGTATTAATTTGCATTACTACATCCGTTTTACGGATTTCGGCTTTGCTGTCTTTGGCCGTTAGGCTGTGTACGTTTGACATAGGTCGTCCTTATTGTTGGTTTAGATCAGGTTTAAACGGGTGTTAAAGTCGGTTTTTAAGCCGTTGTTGCTTCAATAACGCCACGCTTTCGCTAAAGTTGGCGGCGCATTGGGCGCGGTGTTTGGCTTCGGGTTCGTGCTCAATTTCATAGGCCACGGCTGCGGCGGTATTGCCAAAGCTGGCAGGGCGTACCATTTGCACCACTTTGGTTTCTGGGATCACTTCTTCGGCGGCTGGGCGCATCATTGCGGCCAGTTCCAACATATCCACGCTGAGCTTGGCCTCTGCTGCCTGTTTGTTATTTTTGACAAACTGAGTGCGCTTACGCTTGGTCTCACGGGCGGCTTGGGTATCGCCAAAGGCGACTTTTTCAATACACTCGGCGGTGCAAATATGGACGCCGTTGAGGGTATAAACCTCGATAGAGTCGTGCAGCTTTTGCGGGTCAAAACGTGCTACCAGCTTTTTGCCGACGTAGTTCATTAACTGCTCGTTGTAATAGCGGTTTTTACGGCCTTTAATGCTGCCGCCTGCATCGAGTTTTAAGGTGCCGTGTTTAGATACTGTCTCGGCCTCGGCTTGCAGCATCATCATGTAAAGCTGGGCTTTGGTGGCCTTGCGGATTTCAGCGGTTTGATAGCTGGCCTCAAAAGCTTGATCAAAGCTCATATAGCCTTTACAGGCTTCGGTAGTGCGGCCCACTTTGGCGTTATACATTTCCACGCCTTTGGCGATGGTTTGTATAAATGCCTCAGCATCAATGGCTTTGCTGCCGTAGTTGTCTGGCTTGGCGGTTGGGTTTGAGCCTGTGTATGCGCCGTGGTTGCTTGGGTGTTTATCGATATATTCCTCAAGCCCGCCCACACCAAAGGCGCGTTCGATTGGCTTGGCTTGGCCGTGGCCTTTACCGAGGATCACGCTCGACCAGTGCAGCTTGATACCCATCATCGGGATAAGCCCTAATGGATCATCTTCTTTCACTTTAAAGCGGTAGCGGTTTGCTACGCCTCCGGTCATCCATTTGTTAGCCGCGGCGCGGGTGTTATCTATGGTGAGTTCTTGAGGTATGCCATAGGTGCTAAACACATCCATTAGCGATAAGCGAATAGAGTCAGTGTTTTCGCTGATATCGCAGCGCCAACCGATAATTTTTCGGCTGTATACGTCCTGCCAAAACCATGTTTTAGGGCGCAGGATCTCGCCGTTAAACCACTTCACAAAAACGTTGTGTTGGTAGCCGTCACCGTTGATCCACTGCATAGCGTGTAGCTCTTCAATCGAGCGTTCTTGCGGTGGGTACATTTGGTGCAGTGCATGCTCGCCTTGGCGTAATAACACCTGTTGCTGCTCTGGTACTTCAAAATCCATGCGGCGGCTGAGGCTTTTAAGGCTTGGGTATGTCCAGCCTTTATCCTTGGCGATTTCTTTTAAGCGCTCATAGCATGCCGTCATCATCGGACACTCTGGGCGTAGGTAATCCGTTTTAAAGGCTTCCCAGGCTTCGGGGCTGACGTAGGCAAACTGGTTTTTCTTTTTAGCTTTGGCGGCTTCGACATATTTAGGCAGCAAGGCTGGCGCCCAATCTGCTTCATCAATGCCTTTAACCATGGCGCAATGACGGCGCAAGGTACTTAGGCCAACGCCGTACTCTTCGCACACTGAGGTGTAAGCATCCATCATGCTGATACCGTTACGCTTAAGCGCATGTACTGCTTGCACTTCGCGCAGCGCTTGCAAGGCTTTGTTGCGGGCGTCTTCGTGGTTTTGGTTCCAACGGGCCCACAGCGCATCACGGCAATAGCTGTGCTGCGGTTTCTTTTTGGGTAAGTCGAGGATCTGATCACCCAGTTGGATTTTGCCTTGTCGCTTATATAGCGCCGTTTGGACAGGCAGCGGGAGAACACTGATATGCCATTCAAAAGCCTTGGTACCTTCGCGCTTTCTATACATATCAGGACGGTCTTTAACCATCTTAAATAGTCTGGTTCTGACGTTATTATGATCTGTTGGTAAGCCAGCTAGACCAGCGCACTCTTTTGCAGTAACCCACATATGATTACCTCTCACGCGCATTTTTGGCTGTAACGAGAAGGCCAAATAACCTCAGGTTCAACACCAATTTTTTGCGCAATGATGCGCTCACATTTTGGGTACTTAAAACGCAAGGCATTACGCAAAGTTGATCCTGCAATGCCATGTTCCTCGGCTAACTTTTCATAGTTAGTTCCGGCTTTTTCTAAAGCTGCTTTGATATCCGCTTTATGCCAATCTCGATCAAATCTTTCCATCGTGATAACCTTCTTGTGTTACATACATGCGCAACATTAACCGCTTGCGTATTTGTGTAACACATTCTTGATCAGAAAAATGCGCAGGTCAATAGCATTGCGCATTTTTATGGTTAAGCGTGCGAATTTAAATAAATAATAGGAACTCTTTAAATGTCATATGGTTACGACAAAAATGCGGACGACATTATGAAAAATGCGGATCACATTTTTGAAATTAAAGGAATAATGCGATTTCCAGATAGATTGAAGGAATCAATAGGTGACATTTCAATACGCAGCTTTGCGAAGAAATGTGGGCTTTCAGAAGGCGTGATGCGTAATTATCTAGCGGGAAAAACATACCCATCATTAGACAAGCTGGCATTAATGGCTGAGGTTAGTAACAAACCGCTTGATTGGCTGGTTGCTGGCACTGAACACAACTTCAATGAACTTATGGAACCTGGCTCTAAATATGTGATTGGACTTAATCTAGAAGAGTACGCCCTTATCCCTGGCTATCGTGTGCAAGTATCAGCAGGCCATGGCGCGCTTAATTGCGATCAACAAGATCCAGTAAGGTATTTAGCCTTTAGACGTAAATGGTTGAAGTTCAGAGGGTTTGAAGAACATGAGTTAGCCATTGTATGGGCGAAAGGTGACAGTATGGAACCGACGATCCACAGCAACGATACGCTTGTAGTTCACCTGGGCCGTAATAGCCCTGCCGATGGTCACATCTACATTTTTAGAAATGGTGATGAGCTTTTTGTAAAACGGTACCAGAACGCCTTCGGCAGTTGGCGCTTGATAAGTGATAACCCAGTCTATGACAAACTGGATATCCCAAAGCATGAGCAACATCAGTTTGAGGTAGTAGGTCAGGTGGTGCATATTGCCAAAGACATAGGCGACTAGGTTTAAATGTTCAAACGTGTTTCGAACAACTATTAAAGCGGTTTTTACATTGCTCATTTTAATAGGCTAAAACGGCCAGTTTTAAAA
>Ga0114984_1000093_pt1 | contig 34232 bp, 32 predicted proteins | sample Shrwel1BS1Day1_FD_96987 | JGI IMG/M metagenome (GOLD analysis project Ga0114984, IMG submission 96987) | Subsurface microbial communities from deep shales in Ohio, USA - Utica-3 well 1 S-1-Day1 | ecosystem: Environmental > Aquatic > Deep subsurface > Shale gas/oil reservoir > Produced water/Flow...
ATCACCGACGCGCTGATGCGCCAGGCCCAGCAGGGCTGCGTGATGGCGTACAAGTTCAAGGGCCAGCGTTTCGACTGCGGCAGCGCCGAGGGTTACATCGACGCGACCAACTTCTGCTTCGAGCACCTGTACAAGACCGGCAAGGCGTTCTGATACGACTGCCTATCAGAGCAGCCTTTCGTAGGAGCCCCGCCTCGGGGCGAAGCCTTGCGCCGTCTCATCGCCCAGGTTCGCGGCGGGGCGCCGCTCCTACCGAATCGGTGCACCGATGCGCCAACTAACGCCACCTTCGGGTGGCGTTTTGCATTTCATGGGATGGGCATATCCTCGGAGCCAGGCCCTAATGGCTGACCGTAGCTGAACTCCACGTAATTGCCGGCAGGATCGCGCAGGCCGCAGTAGTAGCCGACCGGATAGGGCTCGTCACGAGGCGGCCAGATCAGGCAGCCTTCACGCTCGGCCAGGGCGGCGATGCGGTCGACTTCCTCGCGGCTGCCCAGGGCGAAGCCGAAGTGGCTGTAGTCGTTGGCGGCCAGGTTGCGGTCCTGGCCGCCGGGCATGATGACGAAGATGAACTGATGCTCCTTGCCCGGTTCGGCCATCCAGACGATGCGCGTGCCCTTGCCGGGGCGCTCGTGGATCACCTGCATGCCGCAGAATCGCGCATAGAAGGCGATGCAGGCATCGAGATCGGGAACGTGCAGGGCGAGATGAGTCAGGGTAGGGCGCATATCCACCTCCTGCTTTCAGCTTAGCGCTGGCCTTTACGGTATGCTCCCCATCTGCCAAGGAGATACCCCCAATGAGTTACGACTTCGACCTGTTCGTGATCGGCGCCGGTTCAGGCGGCGTACGTGCGGCGCGCTTCGCCGCTGGTTTTGGTGCCCGCGTCGCGGTGGCCGAGAGCCGCTACCTCGGCGGCACCTGCGTCAACGTCGGCTGCGTACCGAAAAAGCTGCTGGTGTATGGCGCGCACTTCGCCGAGGACTTCGAGCAGGCCACAGGTTTCGGCTGGTCGCTGGGCGAAGCGAACTTCGACTGGGCGACACTGATCGCCAACAAGAACCGCGAGATTCAGCGCCTCAATGGCATCTATCGCAATCTGTTGACCAACAGCGGCGTCAGTCTGTTCGAAGGTCATGCGCGCATCGTCGATGCCCACACCGTCGAGGTCAACGGCCAGCGGCATAGCGCCGAACGCATCCTCATCGCCACCGGCGGCTGGCCGCAGATTCCCGACATTCCCGGTCGCGAGCACGCCATCAGCTCCAACGAGGCGTTCTTCCTCGAGCAACTGCCCAAGCGTGTGCTGGTGGTGGGCGGCGGCTATATCGCCGTGGAATTCGCTTCGATCTTCCATGGCCTGGGCGCGCAGACGTCGCTGCTGTATCGCGGCGACCTGTTCCTGCGCGGCTTCGACGGTGCGGTGCGCGAGCACCTGCGCGACGAGCTGAGCAAGAAGGGCCTTGATCTGCAGTTCAATGCCGACATCGCCAGCATCGAACGCAAGGCCGACGGCAGCCTGGCTGCAACGCTCAAGGATGGTCGCGTACTGGAGGCCGATTGCGTGTTCTACGCCACCGGTCGCCGGCCGATGCTGGACAACCTCGGCCTGGAGAACGTCGAGGTCAAGCTGGACGAGCGCGGTTACATCCAGGTCGATGACCTGTTCCAGACCTCCACGCCCTCGATTCTCGCCCTTGGTGATGTGATCGGCCGTGTGCAACTGACTCCGGTTGCGCTGGCCGAAGGCATGGCCGTGGCGCGTCGGCTGTTCAAGCCCGAGGAATACCGGCCGCTGGACTATCGCATGATCCCCACCGCCGTGTTCAGCCTGCCGAACATCGGCACCGTGGGCCTCAGTGAAGAGCAGGCCATCGAAGACGGGCACCGGGTAAAAATCTTCGAGAGCCGCTTCCGCCCGATGAAGCTGACGCTGACCGAGAACCCGGAGCGCACCCTGATGAAACTGGTGGTCGATGCCGACAGCGACCGCGTGCTCGGCTGCCACATGGTCGGCCCGGACGCGGGCGAGATCGTCCAGGGCCTGGCCATCGCGCTCAAGGCCGGTGCCACCAAGCAGATCTTCGACGAGACCATTGGTGTGCACCCGAGCGCTGCCGAAGAGTTCGTCACCCTGCGTACGCCGGTCAGCCGCTGAGGACAGCATGGAAAAGCTTTTCTACGTAGCCGACCTGTTCGGCGTGGCGGTGTTCGCCATCACCGGGGCACTGATGGCGGGGCGCAAGTCCATGGACCTGTTCGGCGTGCTGGTGATGGCCATCGTCACCGCCCTCGGTGGCGGCACGCTGCGCGACCTGATCCTGGACAATCATCCGGTCAGCTGGATCCGCGACGACACCTACATCCTCGTCGCCTCCCTGGCGGCGCTGGGCACGGTGGTCTGGGTGCGCATGACACGGCCGATCCACGAGAAGGGCCTGCTGATCGCCGACGCCTTCGGCCTCGCCGTTTTCACCGTGTACGGCACCGAGCTGGCGCTGCAGCACGGCACGCCGATCAGCACGGCGGTGATCATGGGGGTGATGACCGGGGTGGTCGGCGGGGTGATTCGCGACGTGCTGTGCAACGAGATTCCGCTGATCTTCCAGAAGGAAATCTACGCCACGGCCTGCATCGCCGGCGCACTGACCTTCATTGGCCTGCGTACCCTGGGCACGCCGCACTGGCTGGACACCGGCGCGGCCATGCTGGTGGTGCTGGGCGCGCGCCTGGCGGCAATCCACTGGCATCTCGGCCTGCCGCGCTTCCACCTGCTGGACCGGCATTGAGCATGATCGACGGACTCGACCATCTGGTCCTGACGGTGGCGGATATCGACGCCACCGTCGCGTTCTATGAGCGCGTCCTGGGCATGCGCCACGAGCGTTTCGGCGCCGGGCGCAGCGCCCTGGTGTTCGGCCGGCAGAAGTTCAACCTGCACCAAGTCGGGCGCGAGTTCGAGCCCAAGGCCGCCAGGCCGACAGCGGGCGCCATCGACCTGTGCCTGATCACCCACTGGCCATTGCAGCGTGTCATGGCACATCTGGCCGAGCAGGGCGTGACGGTGGAAGAGGGACCGGTGGCGCGCACCGGCGCGGTGGGGCCTATCGAGTCGGTGTACTTTCGCGACCCGGACGGCAACCTGATCGAGGTGAGCCGTTACCTCGAGGCTGCGCCCGAGTAGAGCGCGCCCGCTTCTGCGCGATTCAGGGCGAAAGCTCCGGGTCTAGATCCCTGGCGGTTTCCCGCGACTGGTCGATGGGCTGCAGGTTGCCAGGGCCGGCTTCGTCCTCGACCTCGGCATCGGCCGTCGCCAGTTGCAGCAGCCTGCTGGTGGAGCGCCAGATCGCCTGAAACTGCTCTGGATTCTCGTTGAGGCTGTTGCCGTAGCTGGGCACGATCTCGCGGATCTTTTCCTGCCAGGCAGGCGACGCGAAGGGCTCCTTGAAGGCGCGCTGCAACAGGTCGAGCATGATCGGCGCCGCCGTGGAGGCACCGGGCGAGGCGCCGAGCAGGCCGGCGATGCTGCCGTCCGCGGCAGCGACCACCTCGGTGCCCAGCTTCAGTACGCCGCCCTTGTCCGCATCGCGCTTGATGATCTGCACGCGCTGGCCCGCCTGCCACAGGCGCCAGTCATCCTTCTTGGCTTCCGGGTAGTAGGCCTGCAGCGCCTGGAAACGGTCATCGTCGGACTGCATGACCTGGCCGATCAGGTAGCGCACCAGGCTGAATTCGCTGAGCCCGACCTTGGTCATCGGCCAGACGTTGCGGGTGGTCATGCTGCCGAACAGGTCCCAGTAGGAGCCCTGCTTGAGGTACTTGGTGGAGAAGGTGGCGAACGGGCCGAAGAGGATCATGCGCTTGCCATCGAGCACGCGGGTATCGAGGTGCGGCACCGACATCGGCGGCGCGCCAGTGGGGGCGATGCCGTAAGCCTTGGCCATGTGGCGCACGGCGATTTGCGGGTTCTCGGTCACCAGGAACGAGCCGCCCACCGGGAAGCCGCCATAGTCCTCGGCCTCGGGAATGGCGGACTTCTGCAGCAGCGTCAGCGCACCGCCGCCTGCGCCGACGAAGACGAAGCGAGCATCGGTGCTGCCTTCGCTGCCGTCGTCGAGATTGCGGAAGACCACGCGCCAGGTGCCGTCGTCGTTGCGGCTGATGTCGCGAACCTCGGTGGACAGGCGTAGGGAGAAGTTGTCCTGCTGCTGCAGATGGCCGACGAACTGGCGGGTGATCTCGCCGAAGTTGACGTCGGTACCATCCGGCGACCAGGTGGCAGCGACTTTCTGCTGCGGATCGCGCCCGGCCATCATCAGCGGCACCCAGTTGCGAATCTGCTCCGGGTCTTCGGAATACTCCATGGAGCTGAACAGCGGGCTGGCCTGCAGGGCCTCGTAGCGTTTCCTCAGGAAGCGGATGTTGTCGTCGCCCCAGACGAAGCTCATGTGCGGCGTGCTGTTGATGAAGGAGGGCGGATTTTCCAGCACGCCCTGGCGCACCTGCCAGGCGAGGAACTGCCGGGTGACCTGGAAGGATTCGTTGATCTCGATGGCCTTGCTGATGTTAATGTTGCCGTCCTTGTCCTCCGGCGTGTAGTTCAGCTCGGCCAGGGCCGAGTGGCCGGTGCCGGCATTGTTCCAGCCGTTGCTGCTCTCCTCGGCGACCGCATCCAGGCGCTCGATCATCTCCATCGACCATTGCGGCTCCAGTTCGGCGAGCCATACCGCCAGGGTGGAACTCATGATGCCGCCGCCAATGAGCAGCACGTCCACCTTCTTCGGCTCCTGCGCCTGAAGGGGCGTGCAGCCCATCGCCATGGCCAGGCCGGCCAGCCCGATCCTGATGTTCATTCCATTACCTCCAACGCCGATTACCGCATGGCCACGCGTGACCCCATAGCAACTAGGGACTGCCAGCGGGGGGGCATGGGTCGCCCGAAGCGACGAATGGCAGGCGCTGCCGTTCTGGGCAGCTTCGCTGCAGCGCTGGCTGGCGGTCGCGGTGGCTGTCGCCAGATTCGTGATTTGCACGCGGCAGGCAACCGCCGGCGCGAGGTTTTCATGGCTCTTTCGACGAGCCTCCTGAGCCGGCGCGCGAGTGCGCAGCAGAGCGGCTGCAGCGGTTTCGCTGTGCACGCATCGAGCGTAACGGCGAGGGCTGCAGGCAAGGATGGCGTGAGCAGAAACCGGCATGACCGCTCGTCAGCGATTGCCGAGCGAGGCGGAGAAAAAGGCTGAACATCCGCGCAGGGCACTTTCTCCAACTCAGTGCACGGGCAATTCTGCCCATCACTGAGGAGAAACGTCATGAGCACCAACAAGAACCCTGGCAACTTCGCAAACGATCGTGAGAAGGCTTCCGAAGCAGGCAAGAAAGGCGGTCAGAACAGCGGCGGCAACTTCGCCAATGACCGTGAAAAAGCCTCCGAGGCAGGCCGCAAGGGTGGCCAGAACAGCCACGGTGGGGGCCGCAGTTGATTGATTGCGTAGCCTGGGGGAGGCCCGCTACGGGCCTCCTTTCCCTCTTGCGCAACGAAACGGCAAACGCGCGAAATACCTTGAACCGCCAAGGTTTCGGGCAGGTCAAGTTCTAGTACCGAGTCACTCACATTGGTACAGAACCCATGATCAAGAAATGCTTGTTCCCCGCCGCCGGTTACGGCACCCGTTTTCTTCCCGCCACCAAGTCGATGCCCAAGGAAATGCTCCCGGTCGTCGATACCCCGTTGATCCAGTATGGCGTCGAAGAAGCGCTGGAAGCCGGGCTGCACGAAATCGCCATCGTCACCGGTCGTGGCAAGCGCTCGCTGGAGGACCACTTCGACATCAGCTACGAGCTGGAGCACGAGATCTCCAACACCGGCAAGGAAAAATCCCTGAGCGGGGTGCGCCACCTGATCGACCAGTGCACCTTCTCCTACACCCGCCAGATCGAGATGAAAGGTCTCGGTCATGCCATTCTCACCGGCCGCTCGCTGATCGGCGACGAGGCCTTCGCCGTGGTCCTGGCCGACGACCTGTGCCTGAACCTGGAAGGCGACGGCGTGCTGACCCAGATGGTCAGGCTCTACGAACAGTTCCGCTGCTCCATCGTCGCCATCCAGGAAGTGCCCATGGAGGAGGTGTCGCGCTACGGCGTGATCGCCGGCGAGGCGCTGCGTGACGACATCTTCCGCATCGAGCGGATGGTGGAAAAACCCAACCCGGAAGATGCGCCGTCGAACCTGGCGATCATCGGTCGCTACATCCTGACCCCGGATATCTTCGAACTGATCGAGCAGACCGAACCGGGCAAGAGCGGCGAGATCCAGATCACCGACGCGCTGATGAAGCAGGCCCAGCAGGGCTGCGTGCTGGCCTACAAGTTCAAGGGCCGCCGCTTCGACTGCGGCTCGGCCGAAGGCTACGTGCAGGCCACCAATTTCTGCTTCGACAATCGTCATAAAACCCACCCAGTGACGGCCAGCCCACGTCTGCAGGCCGTCTGAACGCTTACCCAGAAGGGAGGAATGAACGATGAATGACAAGACCCTGCCCGCTCAGCATCAGGAGCGGCAACCTGGCGTCGAACACGCCATGCACCCCGAACCGGTCTACCTGGCCGACGATTACCGCGCCGCCGGCAAGCTGGCCGGCAAGGTGGCGATCATCACCGGCGGCGACAGCGGCATCGGCCGCGCCGTCGCCGTGCATTACGCCCTGGAGGGCGCCAAGGTCGCCCTGGTCTATCTCGACGAAGACGAGGACGCGCAGAAAACCCTCGACGAAGTGAACCGGCACGGCGGCGAGGCCATCGCCCTGGCCGGTGACGTGGGCGACGGCAGCTTCTGCCAGTGCGTGATCGATGCGGTGATTGCCAAATGGGGGCGCATCGACATCCTCATCAACAATGCCGGCGAGCAGCACCCCGAGCACAACCTCGAAGCACTCGAGGAGGCGCAGTGGGAGCGGACCTTCCGCACCAACATCTTCGCCATGTTCCATCTGACCAAGCTCGCGCTGCCGCACCTGCAACCGGGGGCGAGCATCATCAACACCAGTTCGGTGACGGCCTACAAGGGCAACCCCATGCTGCTCGACTATTCCTCCACCAAGGGCGCGATCACCTCGTTCACCCGTTCGCTGTCGATCAACCTGGCGCCGCGCGGCATCCGCGTCAACGGCGTGGCTCCGGGGCCAATCTGGACCCCTTTGATCCCGTCCACCTTCAGCGCCGACAAGGTCGCCGAATTCGGTGCCGAAACACCGCTGGGCCGTCCCGGACAGCCCTCGGAAGTGGCGCCGGCATTCGTCTATCTGGCCAGCAACGACGCCTCCTACGTCACCGGGCAGATGCTCCATGTAAACGGTGGCAGCGTGGTCAATGGCTGATGAAAAAAGCCTGAACGAGTCGGCGAAGCGCCTGCCTGAATTTATGTGGAGGCAATAACGCCTCGCGAAAAACTCTCAGGAGGCACCAGCAATGGCGACCAACAAGAATCCGGGTAACTTCGCAAACGATCGTGAAAAGGCTTCCGAAGCCGGGCGCAAGGGCGGCAAGAACAGCGGCGGCAACTTCGCCAATGACCGCCAGAGAGCGTCCGAGGCCGGACGCAAGGGTGGCCAGAAAAGCCATGGCGCTCGCGACTCGTGATCGTCACCTCTGGGCCCGCTGCTAGCGGGCCCGGGTCTTTATAACGATGTGATTGGCAGACCTGAGGAGAGCAAGACGATGAATGCCATCGAACTGCTGAAGAAGGACCACGAAACCGTCAAAGACCTGCTGGGCAAGCTCGAGGAAACCACCGAACGCGCGGTGCAGACGCGCAAGAAGCTGCTTGCCAAGATCGAGCAGGAACTGAAGATTCATACCGAACTCGAAGAGCAGATCTTCTATCCGGCCTTCCGCCAGGCCGGCAGCAAGGACGACGCGGTAATGACCGTCGAGGCCAAGGAAGAACACCGCGCCGTCGAAGCGCTGGTGCTGCCCGATATCAAGGAAACGCCGCCCTCGACCATCGAGTTCTCCGGCCGGGTCAAGGTGCTCAAGGAGCTGCTCGAACACCATATCGAGGAAGAGGAGCGCGACATGTTCCCGCAGGCGCGCAAGCTGCTGAGCAAGCAGCAGCTGGAGCAGCTAGGCGAGTCGATGGAAGTGCTGCGCAAGTCCCTCAAGAGCAGCACCCAGGCCGACGCGGCCTGAAGCCGCATGAAGGCGCCTGCCTGGCAGGTGCCTTTATGGCCGGGTTCGCCGAAGGCTCGGTCGAAAGAGCGAGGCCCCCAGGGGAAGCGCTGGAAGACCGTGATTCCCGCCTTGGCGGGAATCCGGAACCTGCGGCTTACCCAAACTCCCGCGTTAGTAGTGGAATGCTGTTCGATCAAGAAATGGTCGGACGCGATTAGTCCTTCACTCCGTCAGGGAGAGGGGAAAACCGGCAGTTTTAGTGATGTCTTCAGCCCTCTCCCCCAGCCCCTCTCCCATGAATGGGAGAGGGGAGCCACACGCGTGCAACCTCAAGTGAACCTTAAGTGAACGGCATTACGCATTAGTCGCGGCTGTTTCCTGGCGCTGAGGCTGACCGGGCTGGTAGGTCAGCCGCAACGCCACGCAGGCGATACGCTCGGCCTCGGCGTAGGCCGGCTTCTGCAACTCCTCGCCGAACACGTCCGGATCGATTTCCTGGTAGTCCCAGTCCCAGCCGGTGTCGCGCAGCGACAAGCGTATGGCCTCGAGCAGAGGGTCCTCGCCGGCGAATATCGCCACGCCGGTGTACAGCAACAGCGTACCGCCGGGGGCCAGTCGCTCCATCGCCGTATCGAAGATCGCCAGGGACAGTCCGGCGCCGTGCTTGCCGCCGCCATGACGGTAGGTGCGTTGTTGCGCATCGAGCATGTAGGGCGGGTTGGCAACGATCAGGTCGAACTGCCCGTCCACGTCGCGCAGCAGGTCGCTGTGCTGCACCCGCAGGTTGTGGACACCGGCCTGGCGCGCATTCACGCACGTCATGGCCAGGGCCCTGGGGTTGATATCCAGCGCCATGACTTCGGCGTGCGGGCGCAGCTGCGCCGCGGTGATCGCGCCCGGGCCGGCGCCGCAGCCGATATCGACGATGCGCTGCAATGGCTGCTCGGCATGCGCCAGGTAATCGCGCAGCAGGCGGGTGAAACGGTAGGTGTCAGGGCCGAAGAACACCGCGTCGCTGTCCTCGGTGGGAAAGCGCGAGTGCACGTAGAGGTCCTCGCCCAGGCTGGAGAAGCGTACCCGGCTGATCCAGCCCTGGGGGTGGGGCTGCAGCACCTGCGCCTGTTCCATGAGCGCGACGATGTCCTCGTCGAGCGTGCCGGTGGCGAAGGGGCGGCTCCAGCCGAACACGTCGCGCAGGTCGTTCGCCAGTGCATTGCCGGCACGCTGGTTGACCTGCTGATGGGTCAGCGGCGTGGGGGTGACGAAGCGGTAGCCGCGCTCGCGCAGCAGGCTGCCCAGGCGCAGCAGCGCGAGGTCTTGCGGGGTGTCGAGGGTCTGTTCGGGCATGGGTGAACTCCTGATTCAGCGCGGCTGTCGCATCAGCGCCGTGAAGCTGCGGGTGGCGGCCAGGCCGGCGCTGGTCCAGTGCTGGGCGGGCGAGAGCAGTTCGATCAGGCGGCATTCGCGTCGATAGGCGTCCAGGCCGCGCAGTTGCCCGAGCATCTCGCGGCGCTCGCGGTCCAGCTCACCCTGTTGCGCGGTGGCGTCGGGAGGCGTGGCGACCTGACTGGTGCGGCGTGCGCGAAATGGCGGACGCTGCTCGGCCGGCTGCCACTGGCCGGCGATCCAGTCGTGCAGCAGCTGGCGCTCGTAGGGGCTGAACACGCCGAACATGGCGGCGCCCTGACCCTGCACCAGACGCCAGAAACGGCTGTCGGCCGGGTCTCTGTCGCGCCTTATCCAGCCGTTGCGCTGCAGCGCCTCGAGAAAACCGCCCAGGTTGTCGGCGCTGCCCAGCCACTGGTTCACCGTGCGCCCTTCGATGCGGCAATAGTCGGAGTGCACCTGGCTGGCCACCTTGCGCTTGCGTTCGAGCATCTGTAGCAGCTCCTGCTGCAGGTCGAAGCCCTCGATCACGGCGGTGGAGCCGACACCCAGGTCGTTGAGCAGATAGCCCCGCATGACGCGCTGGTAGAAGGCCTGCGCGTCGCCGACCCGCGGCAGGTTGTCCAGCACGCTTTGCACCGCCTTGGCGGCATGGCCACTGGAGCCGTTGTCGATGGTCACGTGCAGCTGGAAATAATAGGGATCGATGTCCAGCTCGTTGAGCTCGAAGGCGCTGATCAGCAGGTGCAGCGGCAACTGCTCGTAGCCCAGGTTGTAGCCGATCACCTCCGGCAGGAACTCGTCGATCAGCAGCCCCAGCGCGAGCTGGATGGCTCCCTGACGATACAGCGCGTCGTCCAGTTCCAGCGCATCCTCGCAGCCCTGGCTGGCCAGCAGCTGGCGGTAGAGCAACACGTGATTCTGCTCGGCAACCCCGTCGCCCAGCTCTTCCAGATAGGTGCGCACCAGTGGATACACGCGGTGATCGCGCCAGTGGGGCAGGGCACCGTAGAGCCAGGCGCCGTCGACCAGCTTGGTCGGCGCCACGGCGCGGAGAAAGTGCAGGGCATGGGCCTTGCGCGGAAAGTAGCGGCGCCCCTGGCCCGAACGACGCCCCTCGAGGTAGCGGGCATAGTCGGCCGTCACGCGCTGGTGATGGCGCAGCGACCAGTCGGCCAGCTCGAAGGGGCTGTTCGGCAAGTCACAGGGCAGCCGGGCGGCTTCCTGCAGGCATTCCTGAAGAAACTCCCGGGCCTGCGGATGACCCGGCTCGGGCTCGTCCAGCAGCTGGCGATACAGGCTTTGCCAGGGACCGGTGGCAGCCACGAAGGAAATGCGCTGCGCGGCGGGCGTGTCGATGAAACTGGCGATCGACATGGATCAAGTCTCCTGAAAATCGGGGCCATGTTCTGCTTAGGAGGGCTGTGCCCGAACAAAGATTCCACCTAAATTCGCCCCGCCCGCCGCTGCGTCAAACAGGTTGAACCCAAGCCGCACGGCTGCCCTCAATTGCAGGAATCACGGGAGTAGGCGGGTCATGACCACGAGCACCTTCGGCATCGAGGAAGAGTACTTTCTCACCGACCTGGCAAGCCGCTGCGTGGCGCAGCGTGGGGTCGAGGCCTTTGCCGTATCCAGTCGCCGCGCGCTGGGCCAGCGGGTGACGCGAGAGATGTTCGCCGCCCAGTTCGAGGTGGTGACCCCGGTGTTGCACAGCCTCGAGCAGGCGCGCGACTTTCTCGGCCAGGCGCGCCGCACCATGGCCGAGCTGGCCTGCGAGTTCGGTTGCGGCATTCTCGCCGCCGGCACCCATCCGCTGGGGCAATGGCGCAGCGTGCAGGCCACCGACATGGCGCGCTACCGGGCGATCTTCGACGATTACCGCATCGTCGCCAGCCGCAGCGTGCTGGCCGGCCTGCACGTGCACGTGGGGGTGCCGGAGGGCGTCGATCGCATCCGCCTGATGAACCGGCTGACGCCCTGGCTGCCCTTGCTGCTCGGGCTGAGCGCGTCCTCGCCGTTCTGGGACGGCCGGCCCTGCGGGCTGATGAGCTATCGCCAGGCGGTCTGCGATGAATGGCCGCGCATGGGCATTCCCGACCACTTTCGCGATGACGCCGAGTACCAGCGTTACCTGAAGGTGATGACCGATACCGACTGCATCGGCTCGGCCGTCAACCTGTGGTGGAACATCCGCCCGTCGTTGCGCTTTCCCACGCTGGAGCTGCGCATCGCCGACGCCTGTCCGCAACTGGACGACGCCCTGTGCATCGCCGGGCTGTTCCGCGCCATGCTCGCGCATGCGCTGCAGGCGCCGCACCACGACTGGTTCGACGATCCGCTGACGCGCATCCTGACCCTGGAAAATCGCTGGCGCGCCAAGCGCCGCGGCCTGCGCGGGCTGTTCATCGAGCCGCGCAGCCAGAGCACCTTGCCGTTCGCCGCCTGGCTGGAGCAGCTGCTGGCCGCCATCGCCGAGCAGATCCCGGCGGACGAGCGCTGGATCGTGGGCCATGCGCGCAGGCTGGCACGCCTCGGTGGCAGCGCCGAAGCGCAGCTCGGCCTGTATCGCCGCGCCCGCAGCGGTGGCGCCGATCACCGCGCCGCCGCCTGCGCGGTGGTCGATGCGCTGCTGCGCCAGACGGCCCTGCAGGACGTTCGGCAAATAGCCTGAACATCTGCCCGGCGGCGATTTCGGAATAGGAACATGCCTAATCCGGGAGAAGCCTCATGCAAGCATTGACCTATCACGGCAGCCGCGACGTCAGGGTGGAACGGGTGCCCGACCCGGTCATCGAGCAGCCTGACGATATCATCCTGCGCGTCACCGCCACGGCGATCTGCGGCTCCGACCTGCACCTGTATCGCGGCAAGATTCCGCAGGTGAAGGATGGCGACATCTTCGGCCACGAATTCATGGGCGTGGTCGAGGAGGTCGGCCCGCAGGTCACCGCGGTGAGCAAGGGCGACCGGGTCATCGTGCCCTTCGTCATCGCCTGCGGCGACTGCTTCTTCTGCCAGCTGGACCTGCACGCGGCGTGCGAAACCACCAACCCCGGGCGCGGCGCGATCCTCAACAAGAAGCAGATTCCGCCAGGTGCGGCACTGTTCGGCTACAGCCACCTGTATGGCGGCGTGCCGGGCGGGCAGGCCGAACTGGTGCGCGTGCCCAAGGCCAATGCCGGGCCGTTCAAGGTGCCGGACGTGCTCGACGACGAGCAGGTGCTGTTTCTCACCGACATCCTGCCCACCGGCTACCAGGCGGTGGTCAACGCCGGCGTCAAACCCGGCAGTCGCGTGGCGATCTACGGTGCCGGCCCGGTCGGACTGATGAGCGCCGCCTGCGCGCGAATGCTCGGTGCCGAACAGATCTTCATGGTCGACCATCACGATTACCGGCTGGCCTACGCCCAGCAGACCTACGGCGTGATACCGATCAACTTCGATGTGATCGACGACCCGGCCAGCGCCATCATCGAGCAGACCCCCGGGCATCGCGGCGTGGATGCGGTGATCGATGCGGTGGGCTTCGAGGCCAAGGGCAGCCTTACCGAAACCGTGCTGACCACGCTCAAGCTGGAAGCCAGCAGCGGCGTGGCGCTGCGCCAGTGCATCGCGGCGGTGCGCCGCGGCGGCACGGTCAGCGTGCCGGGCGTCTATGCCGGCTTCATCCACGGCTTCCTGTTCGGCGATGCCTTCGACAAGGGACTGACCTTCAAGATGGGCCAGACCCACGTGCATCCGCTATTGCCGACGCTGCTGGAGCACATCCAGCGCGGCGAGCTGAAACCGGAAATCATCATCAGCCACCGCATGCCCCTGGCCGATGCGGCCGAGGGCTATCGCCTGTTCGATGCGCGCCGCGAGCAGTGCCGCAAGGTGATTCTGCGGCCCTGACGTGGGCCGCCGGCCCGATTCTCTGAACCTTTGGCGCCCGCGCGGCTTTCTAAATCTCACGGGCGCCGCTATCGGCAATCGTCATGCAACCATCAGGAGAAACGCCATGTCACTGACCCAAAACGTCCATCGTCTGGAACGTGCTGTCTCGCTCGCCACGGGTGCTACTGCCATCGTCGCCGGTGTCTGCCAGGGCGGCACTTCGGGTGTGCTCAAGGCCCTTGGCGGCGCGGCACTGCTGCAGCGCGGGCTGAGCGGCCACTGCGTGATCAAGGGGCTGATCAGCGACCCCAAGAGCGAGCTGGAGTGCCTGCGCGAGCGCGTGGCCGAACTGCGTGCTGCGCTGCCGCGCCTGCAGAAGGAAATGGACAGCCTGAAAGGGCGCCAGGAGAACCGCCTGGATCATGCCGTCGAGGAAACCTTCCCGGCCAGCGATCCCATCTCGCCTTGAACCGAGCGTCCAGGCGATGGCGCGAATGCGCCGTCGCCCCGGTACCCTTATCGATCGAAGGAGGCATCCGATGAAAGACACCACTTCAGGTTCCGACCCTCAACCCATCGACGAGCAGGCGCTGGACTTCAGCGATGATCAGGACAGCTTCGCCACCGGCGAGCCACCGCAGCGGCAGGATGGCGATGGCACGGAGGGCGCGCAGGAGCAGATCGGCCTGACCGGCGCCGCCACGCTCGGCCAGAGTGAGCACGAGGACAACGTCAGCCTCGACGACCTCAGCCCCGATACCCTGATCGATGACAGCGGCGCGCGCTCGCCACTCGAACGTGGTGGCGATCGTCCTCTGGATGAAGAACTCAGCGTGGTCGACGAGACCCAGGTAGGAGGAGGCTTCGGCCTCGATGAAGCAGAGCTGGCACGTTCGGCACCGCTCGACGGCAAGCCCTGGAGCGACGATGTCGTGCCCGGCGACGGGGAGCGCGAGCCATGAGCGCAGCGACCTGCGCCTGTCCGCATTGCGCTTGTGCGGTCGATTCCCGCGAGTGGGTACATGAAGTTGCGGGCGATGATCTGGTGTACTGCTGCGAGGCCTGCATGCAGCGCCATCCCAAGGGCATGGTCCAGTGCCAGAGCGCCGGCTGCGATTGCGGCGAGCGCGTGGAGCGTGAACGCGAACTGGCGTCTTGATAAACGTCACCGCAGCGTAGGCGGGAGCCCAGCTCGCAGGGTACTTCTGGGTTCCCGCCTGCGCGGGAATGACGAGATCTTCAGGTCGACCGAGTCATTGCCCGAGGAGGCAACGTGCCTCAGGTGCTGGCCTTGCGCAGCGCCTGCAGCAGCTCCTCCTTGCGCATGCGCGAGCGTCCGGCGATGTCGCGCTTGCGCGCCAGCTCCAGCAGTTCGCTCTTGCTCATCGCCTCCAGGCGCTGACCGGGCCGCGGCGTGCCTTCGCGGGTGGCTGCTGCGCGCCGCGCCGAAGATTTGCGGGCAGCTTCCTTGCTGGCCGCACTGGTCTTGCGCCCCGAGCCACCGGCCTTGTCGCCGCCGCCGGACTGCTTGTTGACTGTGGCCCAGGCGCGTGCCTCGGCTTCGTCCGGCGCGACGCCGCGTTCCTTGTAGCTGTCCTCGATGTGCTCGGCCTTGCGCTTCTGCTTGTCGCTGTATTTGTCCTTGCTGCCACGGGGCATGAGCCTTCTCCCGATTGTCTTGAACTCCAGACAAGGGAATGCGCCCAGCGGCATAGGTTCCCGCTTTCGGATGGCCGGCAGTGAGGATCAAGCGAACCTCTGGGCGCCTGCGCCGCTCAGAAGAACAGCACCTCTGGAGATCGAACGACGATGGACGTATACGAGCGAATTCTCACCACCCTGGTGCAGGAGTTCTCCGACCTCGCCCAGGTGGAACACATCACCCGCGCCACGCTGCGCCTGGTTCTGGCCATGTTCCTTGGCGGGCTGCTCGGCTACGAGCGCGAACTGATGGGCAAGGCCGCCGGGATGCGCACGCACATGCTGGTGTGCCTGGGCGCGGCGATCTTCGTCATGGCCCTGGAACAGGACGGCGCCGAAGCCGACGCCATGAGCCGGGTGATCCAGGGCATCGCCGCCGGTGTCGGCTTTCTCGGCGCCGGCACCATCCTCAAGGGCCAGAACATCTCCGACGTCAAGGGCCTGACCACCGCCGCCGGCCTGTGGGCCTCGGCCGCCATTGGCGTGGCGGTCGGCCTCGGCCGCGAGGCCACCGCCGTGCTGTCCACGGTGATCGTGCTGGTGGTGCTGCACCTGATGCCGCTGATGGTCGATCCGGGCACCAGGACCAAGCCCGACGACCAGGCCGGAGAGTGACCCGGCTCCGGGCAAAAACTGCCTGAACTTTTCCCGCCGCGCCGGCCTCGGAATTTCTGACAGGCGCGGCGCCACACACGCTGACGCCTGCTCCCGCCAACCCCTTCGAACACGTCTGCCAGGCGTTAGAGGAGCCAGGAACGATGCCGTCCCCGCAGCATGCCGATCAGACCGTCACCCACGCCATCGCCCAGCCACGGCTGGCCATCGAAGCGGTACAGCCGATCGTGGAGAGTGGCCGCTTCGCCAGCAAATGCCTGTGCGGCCGGCCTCTGCCGGTCAGTGCGGTGATCTTCAGCGATGGCCACGAGCAACTGGCCGCCGACCTGCTATGGCGGGCCAGCGGCGCAGCCAGCTGGCAACGCGCGCCCATGCAGGCGCTGGGCAACGACCGCTGGAGCGCCACGCTGCTCATCGAGCAGATGGGCAGCGGCGAATTCGCCATCGAGGCCTGGCTGGACGTATACGCCAGCTTCCGCCAGGAACTGGTGAAGAAGCTCGGCGCCGGCGTGCCGGTGGAACTCGAACTGCAGGAGGGCGCGCAGCTGGTACGGCGTATTGCCGCGCAGGCGCCGCAGCAGGTACAGCCCGAGCTGGCGGCGTTGGTCGAGCGCATGGAGGCCGCGCAATCGCAGGCCGAGCGCGAGGCCGTGCTGATCGACCCGGCGGTCAACGAGTTGATGCGCCGCGCCGAATATCGTCCGCATCTGCTGCGTACACCCAACTACCCGCTGGACGTCGAGCGCGGCCTGGCCGAGTTCGCCAGCTGGTACGAGCTGTTTCCCCGCTCGCTGGGCGACGAGCGCCGCCACGGCACCTTCGCCGACGTGCATGCGCGCATCCCGGAAATCGCCCGGATGGGCTTCGACGTGCTGTATTTCCCACCCATCCATCCCATCGGCCGGACCCACCGCAAGGGGCCGAACAACAGCCTCAAGGCTGGCCCGGACGACCCCGGTAGCCCCTATGCCATTGGCAGCGAGGAGGGCGGCCACGAGGCCGTGCATCCGCAGCTCGGCAGTCTCGAGGATTTTCGCCAGCTGGTGCGCGTGGCGCGCGAGCACGGGCTGGAAGTGGCGCTGGATTTCGCCGTGCAGTGCTCGCCCGATCACCCCTGGCTCAAGCAGCACCCCGGCTGGTTCAGCTGGCGCCCGGACGGCAGCATCCGCCATGCCGAGAACCCGCCGAAGAAGTACGAGGACATCGTCAACGTCGAGTTCTATGCCGAAGACGCCATGCCCGACCTGTGGCTGGCACTGCGCGACGTGGTGCTGGGCTGGGTGGAGCAGGGCGTGACGCTGTTTCGCGTCGACAACCCGCACACCAAGCCGATGCCGTTCTGGGAATGGCTGATCGCCGACGTGCGGGCGCGTCACCCCGAGGTGATCTTCCTTTCCGAGGCCTTCACCCGCCCGGCGATGATGGCGCGCCTGGGCAAGCTCGGCTTCAGCCAGAGCTACACCTACTTCACCTGGCGTAACACCAAAGCCGAGCTGCAGGCCTATTTCACCGAGTTGAACCAGCCGCCATGGCGCGACTGCTACCGGCCGAACTTCTTCGTCAACACGCCGGACATCAACCCCTTTTTCCTGCAGCGCAACGGCCGTCCCGGTTTTCTCATTCGCGCCGCGCTGGCGACCATGGGCTCGGGGCTGTGGGGCATGTATTCGGGCTTCGAGCTGTGCGAGGCCGAGCCGGTGCCGGGCAAGGAGGAGTACTTCGATTCGGAGAAGTACCAGCTGCGCCCGCGCGACTACCAGGGGCCGGGCAACATCAACGCCGAGATCGCCCGACTCAACCAGATCCGCCGCGAAAACCCGGCGCTGCAAACCCATCTGGGCTTCCAGGCCTACACCGCGTGGAACGACAACATTCTCTATTTCGGCAAACGCACCGCCGATCTGAGCAACTTCATCCTGGTGGCCATCAGCCTCGATCCGCACCACGCCCAGGAAGCGCATTTCGAGCTGCCGCTGTGGGAGCTGGGCCTGCCCGACGATGCCTCGCTGGCCGGCGAAGACCTGATGAACGGCCACCGCTGGACCTGGCACGGCAAGGTGCAGTGGATGCGCATCGAACCCTGGCACCTGCCTTTCGGCATCTGGCGAATCCAGACCGCCCGCTGAACAACGGAGTACCACCATGGCCAAGCGCAGCGCCGGCAAGACCTTTCTCAACGATCCGCAGTGGTACAAGGATGCGGTGATCTATCAGGTCCACGTGAAGTCCTTCTTCGATGCCAACAACGACGGCATCGGCGACTTCCAGGGGCTGATCGACAAGCTCGACTACATCGCCGAACTGGGGGTAAACACCCTCTGGCTGCTGCCGTTCTACCCCTCGCCACGGCGCGACGACGGCTATGACATCGCCAAGTACAACGACGTCCACCCGGACTACGGCTCGCTGGCCGACGCCCGCCGCTTCATCGCCGAGGCGCACCGGCGCGGCCTGCGCGTGATCACCGAGCTGGTGATCAACCACACCTCCGACCAGCACCCCTGGTTCCAGCGCGCACGCCGGGCGAAGAAGGGCTCCAAGGCTCGTGATTACTACGTCTGGTCCGACAGCGACGAGAAATACGCCGGCACGCGGATCATCTTCATCGACAGCGAGAAGTCCAACTGGACCTGGGATGCGGTGGCCGGCCAGTACTTCTGGCACCGCTTCTACTCGCACCAGCCGGACCTCAACTTCGACAACCCACGGGTCATCGAGGCGGTGCTCGGGGTCATGCGCTTCTGGCTCGACATGGGCGTCGACGGCCTGCGCCTGGACGCCATCCCGTACCTGATCGAGCGCGACGGCACCAGCAGCGAGAACCTGCCGGAAACCCATGCCGTGCTCAAGCGCATCCGCGCCGAGCTGGATGCGCGCTACCCGGATCGCCTGCTGCTGGCCGAGGCCAACCAGTGGCCGGAAGACACCCGCCCGTACTTCGGCGACGACGACGAATGCCACATGGCCTTCCACTTCCCGCTGATGCCGCGCATGTACATGGCCATCGCCCAGGAAGACCGCTTCCCGATCACCGACATCCTGCGCCAGACCCCGGAAATTCCGCCCAACTGCCAGTGGGCGATCTTCCTGCGCAACCACGACGAGCTGACCCTGGAGATGGTCACCGACGACGAACGCGACTACCTGTGGAACTACTACGCCGCCGACAGCCGTGCGCGGATCAACCTCGGCATTCGTAGGCGCCTGGCGCCGCTGGTGGGGCGTGACCGGCGGCGCATCGAGCTGCTCAACAGCCTGCTGCTGTCGATGCCCGGCACGCCGACGCTGTACTACGGCGACGAGATCGGCATGGGCGACAATATCTACCTGGGCGACCGCGACGGCGTGCGTACGCCCATGCAGTGGTCGGTGGACCGCAATGGCGGCTTCTCCCGCGCCGATCCGGCCAGCCTGGTGCTACCGCCGATCATGGACCCGCTGTACGGCTACCAGACCATCAACGTCGAGGCCCAGGCGCGCGACCCGCACTCGCTGCTCAACTGGACGCGGCGCATGCTCGCCATTCGCAACCAGCACAAGGCCTTCGGCCGCGGCAGCCTGGAAATGCTGGCGCCGAGCAACCGACGCATCCTCGCCTACCTGCGCCTGCACCGCAGCGAGGAGGGCAGCGAGGAATGCATCCTCTGCGTGGCCAACCTGTCCAGCGCGGCCCAAGCCGTCGAGCTGGAACTGGCCGACTACCACGACCGGGTTCCGGTGGAGATGGTCGGCGGTGCGTCCTTTCCGCCCATCGGCCAGTTGCCCTACCTGCTGACGTTGCCGCCGTACGGTTTCTACTGGTTCTACCTGGCCGACGCCTCGCAGATGCCCAGCTGGCACCTCAAGCCGGTGGAACGCATGCCCGAGCTGCAGACCCTGGTGCTCAGCCGCGACCTGGCCGAGGTGCTCGAAGGCCGCCCACGGCAGATTCTCGAACGCGAGTCCCTGCCCCTGTACCTGCCGAAACGGCGCTGGTACGCGGGCGGGCGCCTCGCCGCCGACGCCGTGCGCCTGCTGTACGTGGTACCCCTGGCCGACGAGGCGAATTCGCCCTTGCTGGCCGAACTGGAGGTGCGTGGCGAGCAGGGCAGCGAATACTACCGCCTGCCCCTGGCCGCGGTGCCCGAGCGTGCCGACGGCAGCGACCTGCCGCAGCAGATGGCCCTGGCCAGGTTGCGCCGCGGCCGCCACGTGGAGCTGCTGACCGATGCCTTCAGCCTGCCGCAGTTCAGCCAGGCGGTGCTCGCCCTGTTGCGCCAGGAGCGCGTACTGCACAGCGCCGCAGGGGAAATCCAGTTCCGCGCCGAGCCGGCGCTGCTGGCCCTCGAGGCTGCCGACGAGAACGCCTTCAAGCTGCTGTCGGCCGAGCAGTCCAACAGTTCCGCGCTGGTCGGCAGGCAGATCCTGCTCAAGCTGCTGCGCCGCGGCTTTGCCGGCGTCCACCCGGAGGTGGAGATGAGCCGCTTCCTCGGCGACCAGGGTTTCGCCCATATCGCGCCACTGCTGGGCGAGGTGGTGCGGGTCGACGAGCAAGACCAGCACACCCTGGTGGTGGTGCAGGGCTATCTGGACAACCAGGGCGATGCCTGGCTGTGGACCCTCAACACCCTCGAGCGCGCCATCCGCGACGAACTGACTGGAGGCATGAGCGAAGCGCAGGTCGATGCACTGGCTGAACTGAGCCAGTTCTGCAGCGTGCTCGGCAAGCGCGTCGGCGAGATGCACGCGGTGTTGGCACGGCCCAGCGAAAACCCGGCATTCGGCAGCCGCCTGAGCGACGAACAGGACTGCCGCGCCTGGCGCGAGTCCATCGGCGAACAGCTGCAGCAGGCCCTGCGTGCCCTCGAGCAGCAGCGCGATGGCCTGGCGCCGAAGCTGGCCGAACAGACCGACTGGCTGCTCGCCCACGAGCAGCAGTTGCAGCAGGCGCTCGACCAGCTGACCCGGCACGTGGCCGGCGGCCTGCGCATTCGCGTGCACGGTGACCTGCACCTGGGCCAGGTGCTGGTGGTGCAGGGCGATGCCTACGTGATCGATTTCGAGGGTGAGCCCAACCGCTCGCTGGAGGAGCGCCGCCAGTACCACAGCCCGTTCAAGGACGTGGCCGGCATGCTGCGTTCCATCGACTACGCGGCCGCGGTGGCGCAGCGCAGCGCCGGCGGCATGGACGGCAGCAGCGATTCGCAGCAGACGGTGGCGGCGCTGGTGGCGCGTTACCGTGAGATCGCCCGCGAGGCATTCCTCGCGGCCTACCGCCAGGCTGCAGCCGGCCTGCCGCACGAATGGCGCGACGGCAATGGCGAGGATGCCGCCCTGAACCTGTTCAGCCTGGAAAAGGCTGCCTATGAAATTCTCTACGAAAGCGGCCACCGCCCCGACTGGATCGATGTACCGCTCCAGGGCCTGGTGGATCTCGCTCATCAATTACCAGGAGTGCGAACTTGAATCAGAACAGAGTGCAGCGACTGCAGCGCGCCGAGGACGGCGATCCGTTCAGCTTCCTCGGCCCGCACGCGCAGGGCGACGAAACGCTGGTACGGGCCTGGTTGCCAGGCGCCGATGCGGTGGACCTGCTGTCCAGTGACGGCTCGCCGCTGGGACGCATGCACTGCAGCGACCCGGACGGGCTGTTCGAACTGCCGTTGCCCCAGGCGCAGCGCTATTGCCTGCGCATTCACTGGCCGAGCGGCGTGCAGGAAACCGAAGACCCCTATGCCTTCGGCCCGCTGCTGGGCGACACCGATCTGTACCTGTTCGCCGAGGGCAATCACCGCCAGCTGTGGCGCTGCCTGGGCGCCGCGCCGGTGGAGCATGAAGGCGTGGCGGGCGTGCGTTTCGCCGTATGGGCGCCCAATGCGCGGCGCGTCTCGGTGGTCGGCAACTTCAACAGCTGGGACGGCCGCCGCCACCCTATGCGCCTGCGCTACCCGGCCGGGGTGTGGGAACTGTTCATTCCGCGGCTGCAGCCTGGCGAATGCTACAAGTACGAAATCCTTGGCCCGCATGGCGTCCTGCCGCTGCGCGCCGACCCCATGGCGCAGGCCACCGAGATGCCGCCGGCCACCGCCTCGAAGGTGCCGCAGGGCGAGGCCTTCGCCTGGCAGGACCAGCAGTGGATGAGCGAGCGCGAGCAGCGTCACGCGCCGCAGGCTCCGCTGGCGATCTACGAGCTGCACGCCGGGTCCTGGCAGTGGCAGGACGACCGAACGCCGGACTGGGACGAGCTGGCCGAGCGCCTGATTCCCTACGTGCAGGACCTGGGCTTCACCCATATCGAGCTGATGCCGATCATGGAGCACCCCTTCGGTGGCTCCTGGGGCTATCAGCCGCTGTCGATGTTCGCACCTACCGCCCGCCTGGGCAGCCCGCAGCGCTTCGCCGCCTTCGTCGACCGCTGCCACCGCGCCGGCATCGGCGTGATTCTCGACTGGGTGCCGGGGCATTTCCCCAACGATGCCCACGGCCTGGCCGAGTTCGACGGCACCGCGTTGTACGAGTACGCGCACCCGTTCGAGGGCTTCCACCCGGACTGGAACACCTGCATCTACAACCTCGGCCGCACCGAGGTGCACGGCTTCATGCTGGCCAGCGCGTTGTACTGGCTGCGCGAATACCACGTCGACGGCCTGCGCGTGGATGCCGTGGCCTCGATGCTCTACCGCGACTACTCGCGTGAAGCCGGGCAGTGGATCCCCAACCGCCACGGCGGGCGCGAGAACCTGGAGGCCATCGAGTTTCTCCAGCACCTCAACGAAGTGGTGCGCAGCGAGGTGCCCGGCGCGCTGGTGATCGCCGAGGAGTCCACCGCCTGGCCCGGCGTCAGCCGCCCGGTGCAGCAGGGCGGCCTGGGTTTCAGCCACAAGTGGAACATGGGCTGGATGAACGACAGCCTCAGCTACATCCAGCAGGACCCCTTGTACCGCCTGCACCATCACCACCAGATCACCTTCGGTCTGCACTACGCCTTTTCCGAGCGCTTCATCCTGCCGATCTCCCACGACGAGGTGGTGCACGGCAAGCGCTCGCTGCTCGGGCGCATGCCCGGCGATCGCTGGCAGCAGTTCGCCAACCTGCGGCTGTTCCTCGCGCTGATGTGGAGCCATCCGGGCAAGAAGCTGCTGTTCATGGGGTGCGAGTTCGGCCAGTGGCGCGAGTGGAACCACGACCAGCAGCTGGATTGGTACCTGCTGCAGTATCCCGAGCATGCCGCAGCCCAGGCGCTGCTGCGCGAGCTCAATCGCCTGTACCGCGAAGAGCCGGCGCTGCACCGTCTCGACGATCAGGACAGCGGCTTTCAATGGCTGATCGGCGATGACGCGCGCAACAGCGTGTTCGCCTGGCTGCGCAAGGGCGGCGAGGGCAGTGCGCCGCTTTTGGTGGTGCACAACTTCACCCCGCAGGTGCTCGACGGTTACCGCATCGGCGTGCCACAGGCCGGTCGCTGGCAGGTATTGCTCAATACCGACGAACGCCGCTGGAGTGGCTCGGGCGCCGGTACCCAGGGCGAGTTGCACAGCGAGCAGACGGCCGCTCACGGCCAGTCCGACTCGCTGAATCTGCAGTTGCCGCCGCTGGGTGCGCTGATTCTGCGACCTGCCCAGTAAGCGTCGCCGCTGAAGCGCCTCCCACAGAGGGCGAGGTGTGCCTTGGAGTGGTGATTCTGCTCCGGCCCGCAAGGCGCCGGACGCCAGGGTAGGAGGGGCTTCAGCCAATCGCGGCTAAAGCCCCTCCTACAGAGGTGGGGTCAGTGTGCGGAGGTCACGCCACGCAGCACGGTGTCGTTGGCCATGCGGCTGTGGCCGGAGGCGATATTGCCCAGCGATACCACACCCACCAGGCGCTTCTCGCGATTGAGCACGGGCAGCCGACGTACCCGAACGTCGGCCATGTTGGCAGCCACGTGTTCGACATCTTCATCGTCGAAGCAGTACAGCACGTTGCTGCTCATCACCTGGCGCACCGGCGTGCTGCCGTCCATGCCGGTGGCGACCGCGCGTATGGCGATGTCGCGGTCGGTGATGATGCCGACCAGGCGATCGCCTTCATTGATCAGCAGGGCGCCACTGTCGATGTCGGCCATCAGGCTGGCGGCCTCGCGGATGCTGCGCTCGGGGTCGAGCATGCGCACGTTGCGGGTCATGATCTTGCTGATTTTCATCGTTGCTCTCCTTTTGCAGGTGGAGTGGGCCAATGCCCGAGGCGAAACGCCGCAAAGGGATACGGCGATTCAGGAATAGCGCACCAGGTGGTGCGGGTAGTCGCCGACCCGCGCGCCTGCCACCATTTCGCTGACCCAGTCGATCAGGATGCGCGTGTAGGCCTGCTGGTGGCGGTCGTCGCTGAGGCCATGGTCGGCACCGGCCATGATGCGATGGGTCAGCGAGTGGGCCTTGTCGAAGGCATTGCGGTAGCTCATCAGCGTGGTGTGCGGGACGAAGTCGTCATGCTCGGACTCCACCAGCAGCACATCGCCGTGAAAGTCCGAGCAGGCCCGCAGCGCCAGGTTGTCCTCGGCCCGCAGCGGCGTGCGGCGATAGACCGCCAGGCGCGCGACGTCGAGCTGACGCTTGGGCAACTGCCACTGCTCGTCCCAGTACAGCGCCGGCACGCGCAGGGCCAGCCAGCGCACCGGGCGGCGCATGCTCAGCAGGGTGGCGAGGTAGCCGCCATAGCTGGTGCCGATCACGGCGATGCAGGCGGGGTCCACGGCCTCGTGCGCCGCCAGCAGGTCGTAGGCGGCAAGGATGTCGGCCAGGTTGTGCTCGCGCGAAACGCGCTCCTGCGCCTCGATGTTGCGCTCGTGCCCGCGCAGATCGAAGGTCAGGCACACGCAGCCCAACGCGGCGATGCCACGTGCCCGCGCCAGGTCACGCTGCTGGCTGCCACCCCAGCCGTGGACGAAGAGCACCCCGGGGACCTTGTCAGGCGGCGTCACCAGGGTGCCGGCGATGTGCTGGTCATCCACCAGGATGTCGATGCTCTGGCTGCTTGCGCTCATGACGGCTCCATCTTGACGTACTTGGCGATGGGGCCGTCCTCGCTTTCCTGGCCGCGGTACAGGCAGATCGAGCCTGGTGGCGGCGGCGCATCGCGATAGTGTTCATGGGTCGCGGCCTGCAGCGTCTGTAGCTGCGGGTCCTGGATGAACGCCTCCAGGGCGAAGATCTCCGCCGCGCTGGCGCCACCGATGCGCCAGGACTGCTCCAGCACGCCGCTGCGCGACTGCCCCTGGGCATTGAGCCCCAGTGCCACGTCGTAGTTGCGCCGCGAGGCCTGGATCGACGGATAGACCTCCAGCGCGGCGAGTTCGAAGATGCGCGCCTGCTGCACCGCCAGGCGCACCGCACGCGGCAGCTCGAGGCTCATCAGCGCCAGATAGTCACCGCGCACCAGCGTCAGCTGCGAGCCGCCATAGACCGGATTGCCGTGGCCGTCATCGGTCAGCTGCTGGGTGCCGTGATAGCTCAGGGTCGTGCCTGCCACGCGGATCTGGCCAACGCTGTAGGTGATGGGCTGCTGCAGGTCTTCTTCCAGCACCAGGCCATGCTGGGCCACACGCTGCGCATCGAGCGCCGCCAGCGCAGCGTCGAGTTCGGCTGGCGTACGCACCACCTGCTGGCCGCGGCCAGCGGTGCCATCCACAGGCTTCAGGCGTACCGGCCCCTGGCGCAGCAGGCGCTGCCCGGCTTCGCCGGCATCCTCCAGATCGAACACGCTGAAGCCCTGCAGGGTGACGCTCTGCACCTGCCGGGCGAAAAGCTCCGACCAGCCGGCAGGCAGCCTGCGAGGGGCGTCGAGCGCCGGGTGGCTGATCGCCTTGGTGGCGATGAAGGCATGCCCGACCTGGCCACCGAAGAAATCATCCGGCCCTTCGATGCCCAGATGTCGGGTATCGCCGACCAGGCTGTCCTCGGGCAGGAAATAGTAGCGGCCCCGCACCTCGCTGCCTGTCTGCCGGGGACCGAGGAAGGGACAGCCGAGCAGCGCCGCCAGCTTCTCACCGAGCAGGCGCTGCACCGCGCGTTCATGGGCCATGCGCGGCGTGGTGCCAGGCAGCAGGAGCAATCCGTCGTAGCCAGCCATCAGCGATCCTGCCAGGTGCCGCCGGCACTTTCGCAGTCGATACGCACCTGCTTGAGGTCGCCGACCTGGTAATAATGGGTCAGCACCTTGGCATCGTTGGGCACGGCAGGGCGTGGCTCGCCGCGGTCATCGTCGCCGGAGCGCGGGTTGGTCAGGGTTTCCTGGGTCAGCGCCGCTTCGCAGGTACCCAGGCGGGCCTCGGCGCAGCTGGCCACCTTGCGCTGCTGGCTGTTGATCATGTCGCCGGTTTCGTTATGGCAGGACCAGTCGATGGCGCCGTCGTCCATTCCGACGAATTCGTAGCAGTACTCCTGGGCGACTTCCTTGATGGCCTCGCTGGAGGCACTGGCGCTGACGTGGCAGGCCTCGGCCAGCGCGTCGCCGGCAGCCAGTGCGCCGACCAGCAAACCGGGAATGATGGCTCGCATGTTGTTCTCCTGGGACAGTGGCGTTCATGAGTTGTGAGGCAGGCGCGCCAGGCGAAGTTCAGGCTTTTTGATCAGTGGGTGCCGGGCAGAAAAATCCTGAACTCATTGCCCCTGCGAAGGCCCCAAAGGTAAAGCCGAACGCCTCGGCTGCAACGAACACGACGCGCGCGTGAGGGGCAGGTTATGAGCGAATCGCACAACGACACCGACAGTGCCGTGGCTCAGTTCAAGGCGGCCATCCTGGCCAAGTTGCGCTATGCCGTGGGCAAGGACCCAGCCACCGCCTACGACCATGACTGGTTCGAGGCACTGGCCCTGGCTACCCGCGATCACATGATCGACCGCTGGGAGGAGTCCTCCGCCCAGGTCGAGCGACAGGGCGCCAAGCGCATCTACTACCTCTCCCTGGAGTTTCTGATCGGCCGCCTGCTGCTGGACAACCTGAGCAATCTCGGCCTGCTCGACGTGGCCCGTCAGGCCATGGCCGAACTCGGCGTCGAGCTCGAGCGCATCCGCCTGGTGGAACCGGATGCGGCGCTGGGCAACGGCGGCCTCGGGCGCCTGGCCGCCTGCTTCATGGAAAGCATGGCGACCCTGCGCCTGGCCGCCCATGGCTACGGTATCCGCTATGAACATGGTCTGTTCCGCCAGGCCATCATCGACGGTTGGCAGGCCGAGCAGACCGAAACCTGGCTGGACTTCGGCAACCCCTGGGAGTTCGAGCGCCCCGAGGTGGCCTATCGCATCGGCTTCGGCGGCGGGGTGACGACCCTGGACGATGGCACGGGTGTTCCACGCCTGCAGTGGCAGCCGCAGGAGACGGTGCGTGCCATCGCCTACGACACGCCAGTGGTGGGCTGGCGCGGCGCCTCGGTCAATACCCTGCGCCTGTGGCGCGCACGCGCCGAGCAGGACCTGCAGCTGGATCGCTTCAATGCCGGCGACCACTTCGGCGCCGTGGCCGGCGAGGTGCGCGCCGAAAGCATCTCGCGCGTTCTGTACCCGGCCGACGACACCGAGGCCGGCCAGGAGCTGCGCCTGCGCCAGGAGTACTTCCTGGTGTCCGCCTCGCTGCAGGACCTGCTCGATCGCCATCTGCGCCTGCACGCCGAGCTGCGCAGCCTGCCGCAGCAGGCGGCGATCCAGCTCAACGATACCCACCCGGCCATCGCCGTGGTCGAGCTGATGCGCCTGCTGGTCGACGAACATCGCATGCCCTGGGCTCAGGCGTGGAGCCTGACCGTGGCGACCACCGCCTATACCAACCACACCCTGCTGCCGGAGGCCCTGGAGTCCTGGCCGGTGGCGCTGATGGAACGCCTGCTGCCCAGGCATCTGCAGATCATCTACCTGATCAACGCCGAGCATATCGATGCGCTGCGCGCCAAGGACATCCACGATTTTCGTCTGCTGCGCGCGGTGTCGCTGATCGAGGAAGACCACGGCCGCCGCGTGCGCATGGGCAACCTGGCGTTTCTCGGGGCGCACAGCGTCAACGGGGTTTCCGCGCTGCATACGCGGCTGATGCGCGATACGGTGTTCCGCGATCTGCACCGGCTGTACCCCGACCGGGTGAACAACAAGACCAATGGCGTGACCTTCCGCCGCTGGCTGTTCCAGATCAATCCGGGGCTCACCCATCTGCTGGTCGACGCCCTGGGCGAGGCGCTGTTGCAACGACCCGAGGAACACCTCAGGGAACTGGAACCCTACGCCGAGCGCGAGGATTTTCGTCACGAGTACGCGCGCTGCCGACAGCGCAACAAGGAGGTGCTGGCCGAGCGGGTGCGGCAATCGCTGGGTATCCAGCTCGATACCGCGGCGATCTTCGACGTGCACGTCAAACGCATCCACGAGTACAAGCGCCAGTTGCTCAACCTGCTGCATACCGTGGCGCTGTACCAGGCCATCCGCAACGACCCGACCACCGACTGGGTGCCACGGGTGAAGATCTTCGCCGGCAAGGCCGCAGCCAGCTATCGCCAGGCCAAGCTGATCATCAAGCTGGCCAACGACATCAGCCGCACCATCAACGACGACCCCACCGTGCGTGGCCTGCTCAAGGTGGTGTTCATTCCCAACTACAACGTCAGCCTGGCCGAAACCATCATCCCCGCGGCCGATCTCTCCGAGCAGATCTCCACCGCCGGGCTGGAGGCCTCGGGCACCAGCAACATGAAGTTCGCCCTCAATGGCGCCCTGACCATCGGCACGCTGGACGGCGCCAACGTGGAGATGTGCGAGCGGGTCGGCGAGGATCATCTGTTCATCTTCGGCATGACCGCACAGCAGGTGGCCGCCCGCCAGCGTCTCGGCCTGGAGATGGGCGATGTGGTGACCGACTCGGAGCGGCTGGAGGCTGCCCTGGGCGCCATACGCGCCGGCGTATTCTCGCCGGACGACCCGTCGCGTTACGTGGGCCTGGTGGATTCGTTGCTGTACGAGGACCGTTTCATGGTCTGCGCCGATTTCGACGCCTACTGGAAAGCCCAGCGCCTGGTCGACCAGCGCTGGCAGCGGCCCGAGCAGTGGTGGCGTTCGGCGGTGCTCAATACCGCACGGATGGGCTGGTTCTCATCTGATCGCACCATCGCCGAATACGCCCGGGACATCTGGCAGGTACCGCTGCCGCCGCGTGACTGACGCCTGGGCTTCGCTCAAAGTCGTCTGGCGAAGCGCAGGCAATGGCGGCGGCCGCGCAAAAATCGGCGAATAACGGACCGGGCTCGCATTCGCCTGTTTTCAACGGCGCCTCACCGATGTTTCGTGCATAGCCTTAGCGCTGCACGCGGTGCGCCGGCGTTGTGCCGCCTTTCTTCGGATGCAGGACGCGGGTGACCTGCACGTCGGTGAACTGGCTGGGCCATTCGAAGGTATGCAGGGCGCTGAGGTAGGAGCGCGCCTGCTCCGGGGTGAGCTCCTCGCGATCGGATTCGACCTCGACGCTGTGTGGCTGGTTGTTGAGGATGTAGCTGATCAGGTGCAGGGGCTTGGCCATGATTACCTCCAGTTGTGCTGAGTGATGTGAGATAGACCTGTGCAATCCGCTCGCAAGTTCCCGCCGTCCGCCGGGCGGCGCTTGGCGCTCCCGGCGTCGTCATGGCGCACCTCGGCCGGCTAGCCGGGCTGGGTTTCGATACGTTGCTCGCCCTGCTTGCGCAGGGTTTTTGCGCGTTTCTCCAGCACCAGGTAGGTGACGCTGGCCAGCATCAACGGCAGCAGGTAATAGAGCACGCGGTAGGCGAGCAGGGCGGCGATCAGGCTGGCCTGGCTGTACTGGTGCTGCAGCAGGGCGAGAAATACTGCCTCGAGCACCCCCAGCCCGGCGGGAATATGCGCCACCACCGCGGCCATGCAACTGATCAGCAGCACACCGAGCACCGAGGTATAGCTCGCCCCCTCGGGCAGCAGCCAGAAGATCAGCGCCGCCATCAGCGACCAGTTGGCAGCGCCCAGGCACAGCTGCAGCACGGCCATGCGCAACGATGGCAGGGTGATCGAACGTTCACGCATGTGCCATACGCGCTGCCTGGAAAAGGCGCAGATGCCGATATAGGCGCTGACCAGCCCCAGCAGGGCGAAGCCGACCAGTTGCAGGCCGGTGACACCCAGCCCCCAGTTGTCCGGCAATTGCACCAGGCGCAGGGCGAAGATCACCCCTGCCAGCGCCATGTAGCCGGTCCAGTTGGTCAGCAGGCTGAGGCTGAGGATACGCGTCACTGTCGAGGCGCTCAGGCCCAGGCGCATGTACAGGCGGTAACGCATGGCCACACCGCCGATCCAGGTGGTGAAGTTGAGGTTGAAGGCGTAGCAGACCATCGCCACCGGCACGACCTGGCGCGCCGGCAGGTGGTGGCGGCTGTACTGGCGCCCCAGCAAGTCGTAGGCACTGAAGGTCAGATAACTAGCGAGGGCGATCAGCGCGCCGACCAGCAGCGTCTGCATGCTGTACGCACCTAGCGCCTGGCGCACCTCGGCCCACTCCAGGTTGCGCGCGAGGATGTACAGCAGTGCCGGCACCGCGAGGAGGAAGAACAGGGTGAGTGCGCGCTTGCCCCAGCGCATCCAGGGGTTGTTCTGAGCGCTGTTCATCCGGTTTTTCCTTCTTCATAACCGCCGGCCTTGTCGGCTGGCTCCAGCGGTTTCAGGTTCTTGCGGTGCGCCGGCAGCCAGCCGGCGATGGCCGGGAATCGGCGCAGGAAGTGAAAACACAGGAATACCAGTGGCGCGCGCCACCAGTAGCCGCGGATCACCCGTTCCAGTTCGATGCGCTTGCAGTGCTGGGCGGACAGCTCCAGCAGATGATCATGCAGGTACTGGTTGAAGGCTCGGTCCCGGATCACCAGGTTGGCCTCCAGATTCAACGCCAGGCTCAGTGGGTCGAGGTTGCTCGAACCCACCGTGGACCACTCGTCATCCACCAGCGCCACCTTGCCGTGCAGCGGGCGCTGGCAGTATTCGTAGACCACCACGCCATGGCGCAGCAGGTAGTTGTAGAGCAGGCGCGAGAACGCCTGGACCCAGCGCATGTCCGGCTGCCCCTGAAGGATCAGGGTGACCTGCACGCCGCGTTGCGCCGCGTTGCGCAAGGCGCGCAGTACACGATATCCGGGAAAGAAATAGGCGTTGGCGATCACCAGGCGCTTGCGCGCCGACTCGAAGGCGCGCAGGTGCTCGTCCTCGATGTCGGTGGTGTGACGCTCGTTGTCGCGTTCGAGCAGCATCACCCGCGCATCGCCTACCGGCTTTCTGGAGGGCTGTGCCGGGCTCGGTTCGCTGACCGCCGGACGCAGCAGGCGCAGCATGGCCACGTGCAGGTCGCTGACCACCGGGCCGACCACTTCTACGGCGTAATCCTGCTTGGCCATCTCGCCGTAGTCGCCGAGGTGGTCGGCAGAATAGTTGATGCCACCGACGAAGGCGCGCTGGCCGTCGATCACCACCAGCTTGCGATGCAGGCGGCGAAACAGGTTGGTGCGCACGCCCAGGCGCCGCGGGCTGGGGTCGAAGACGTGGATCTTCACCCCTTCGCGGGTCAGCGCCGCGACGTACTCGTGCTGCAGGTCGGCGGTGCCGTAGCCGTCCACCGCGATCACCACCCGTACGCCGCGGCGCGCGGCTTCGATCAGCACTTGCTGCAGTTCGAGGCCGACCTTGTCCTCGCGGATGATGAAGGTTTCCAGCAGCACTTCGATGCGCGCTTGGCGAATGCACTCGAACACGCGCGGGTAATAGGCCTCGCCGTTGATCAGCAGGTGCAGTTGGTTGCCATCTCGCCAGATACCGCTCACAGATGGATCTCCGCTGCCAGTGGCGCATGGTCGGACAGGTGCGACCAGGGCCGGGTAGACAACACCTGCGGCTCATGCGCCGTGGCGTTGCGGGTGTAGATGCGGTCCAGGCGCAGCAGCGGCATGCGCGCCGGAAAACTGCGCGCCGGCTTGCCGTGCCGGTGCCCGAAGGCTTCGCGCAGACCATGCGGCGTCAGGCGTTCGTCGGCGCGCAGGCGCCAGTCGTTGAAATCGCCGGCGACGATCACCGGTGCCTCGGGCTCGAAGGTCGCCAGCAGGTCGAGCAGCAGGCCGATCTGCTTGCGCCGATGGGCCTCGCGCAGGCCAAGGTGTACGCACACCGCATGCACGGCGGCATGTCCCGGCACGTCGAGGCGGCAGTGCAGCAGGCCGCGCTGTTCGGTACCGCTGACCGTCACGTCGAGGTTGTGATGCTCGACGATGGGAAAGCGCGAGAGCAGGGCGTTGCCGTGATCGCCGGCCGGGTACACCGCATTGCGCCCGTAGGCGAACTGCGGCCATACGCTGTCGGCAAGAAATTCGTACTGCGGTACGCGCGGCCAGTCATGGAAGCGCTTGGCATGCAGGGCATGGTTGCCGAGCACCTCCTGCAGGAATACCAGGTCGGCACCGGTGGCCTGCACGGCGCTGCGCAGCTCCGGCAGGATGAAACGGCGGTTGAAGGGGGTGAAGCCCTTGTGCGTGTTGATCGTCAGCACGCGCAGGCGCTTGACCGGCGTCACGCGGTCGATGATCACCTCCGGCTTGGCAATGGTCTGGTTCATCTCGGGGGCGTACTCGTTCACAGGCTGCCGGGCTTCTTCGAGCGCGACTCGCCAAGCGGGTCGGCCTCGGCGATGACCCGGTCGAGAGCGGCATCGCCATGCACCTGTTCCTCGCTGCCATGGCCGGCGTCGTTCTTCGCCGGCCGCAACTGCACCTTGATCCAGCCGGCATCACGCCGATCGAAGGCCTTGAAGGCTTCGATGGCGTCGCTCATGGGTTTGACCTGGGTGAGGATCTTCGCCGGGTCAATGCGTCCGGCCTGCACCATCTCGATCAGCTGCGGGATGTAGCGGCGATGGTTGCAGTTGCCCATGTTGACGCTGAGGTTCTTGTTCATCGCCTGGCCGATGGGAAACTCGCGCGCCTGCTGCGGATAAACGCCGATGATGCCCAGGGTGCCGGCCTTGGCCAGTGCCTCGACGGCCCATTGCAGGGCCTGCTCGGGGGCGTCGCCCGGCTGCCATTGCCGACCTTCGGCCTGATGCGCGGCGTGACCATGGGCCGGGCATTGCGCATCCACGCCCACGGCATCGATGGCGCGATCCACGCCGATGCCGTCGGTCAGCCGGCGCAGGGTTTCCACCGGGTCCTCGCGGTCGAAGTTGATCACCTCGGCGCCCTGGCGGCGCGCCATGTCCAGGCGATCATCGAGGTGGTCGATGGCGAACACGCGCGCCGCGCCCAGCAGCTTGGCGCTGGCGATGGCGAACTGGCCGACCGGGCCGGCGCCGAATACGGCAACGGTGTCACCGCTGCCGACTTCAGCCAACTCCGCGCCGAAGTAACCGGTGGGGAAGATGTCGGAGAGCAGGATGGCCTGGTCGTCACTGATTTCACTGGGCAGCTTGACCAGGCCGATATTGGCGAAGGGGATGCGCGCCATCTCGGCCTGCAGGCCATGGAAGGCGCCGGTGATTTCCGGCCCGCCGTAGAAGGAGGTGCCGGCCTGCTTGCCGTTGGGGTTGGCCACGTCGCACTGGGCGTAGTAGCCGGCGCGGCAATAGCTGCAGTTGCCGCAGGCGATGGTGGAGGGCACCACGACGCGGTCGCCGATGTTCAGGTTGCGCACGTCGCTGCCCAGCGCCTCGACGATACCCACGGCCTCATGGCCGAGGATGGTGCCCTTGCGCATGCCGCCGACGGTGCCACGCACGAAGTGCAGGTCGGTGCCGCAGATGGCCGATGCGGTGATGCGGATCACCGCATCGGTGCTGGCCAGCACCTGGGGCTCTGCGACGTCGTCCAGGCGTATGTCGCCGATATCGTGGAATACCACTGCTTTCATGATCGTCTCCCGTTGTCGGGCAGATGCCGGCGCGCCTGGATAACGGCCAGCCAACTGCCATAGGGCACGACCGTGCGCGCCGAAAATGGCGCCACGGTTTGCCCGACGTCTTTGTTTTTCGAGTCGGTGGACGAAAGCAGGGTTCAGGGTATTTTTTGGTGCTTCGCAGAGGTTGGGGAAGTGCGGGGTAACACCGGACTGGCAAGTTTGTGTGCGTATCACTCACGGGCTGAGCTCTATCCATTGAAAGCTTCGCCCCGAGGCGGGGCTCCTACGATTTGGCGACCTTATCTGGTCGGTATTACCCTGCATCCGGGTTTCGCTGCGCGAAACTCCCCATGCTCCGATGCGCGCCGGGGGCCGGGGGCCGGGGCGTTAGCCTGCGAAATCTCAGGAAGATCAGAGTCGGTAGTGTTTGGCTTTTGCTCTTGAAGTGCGATCTCACAGACGACGCCCAAGTCCCCTTCAGGAGGCCGAGTGGAATCGCCGTGGAAGGGGTTGAGCGACATGGATGTCGCGAGAGCTGCGATGGGCCAGGGATGGCCCTTCGCAGCGTGCCCCTGGAGCGGTGATGGAGCGAGGGAACCCCGGCGCAGCCGGGGCCGTATG
>Ga0114984_1000097_pt1 | contig 33842 bp, 27 predicted proteins | sample Shrwel1BS1Day1_FD_96987 | JGI IMG/M metagenome (GOLD analysis project Ga0114984, IMG submission 96987) | Subsurface microbial communities from deep shales in Ohio, USA - Utica-3 well 1 S-1-Day1 | ecosystem: Environmental > Aquatic > Deep subsurface > Shale gas/oil reservoir > Produced water/Flow...
GTGTAATCTTTAACGTCACACAAATAGCCGTTAAAATCATCTTTTATAAGCTCCGGCAACCCCCCTGCTTTTGTGGCAACGACCGGTAGGCCGTGCATCATGGCTTCGATCACAGAGGTATTAAGCCCTTCTTCTTCAGAAGTGGCTGCATATAAATCCATGATATTCATAAGTTCACCGACATTTTCTGCATAACCTGTAAATATAACATTACCGGATATATTAAGCTTTTCTGCCAGTTTTTTCATATCAGCAAGCAGTTCTCCATCCCCCACAAGCAAAAGTTTAACATCTTTTTTTTCATCATAAACCAATGTAAAAGCTCTGATTAGTGTTTCAAAATCTTTATGGGGGACAAAATTACCCACACAGCCTATTACAAAAAAACTGGGATTTATACCCAGTTTTTTTCTTAAATCATTTTTCTCGTTATCTGAGAGGTTCACAATAGAATTTTTGTCTAAGCCGCTGTAAATCTTTTCAACAGGTCTTTTTATGCCGTCATTAACAAGAATATTCTTCACACCTTCGGAAATGGCGATTAAAGAATCGAGATTTTTATTATTGTATTTCCATCTGCTCATTAAATTATTTTTGATGTGAAAATCCACTCTGCGGGTATGTACCAGTTTATACTTAAACCCTAAATATTTTAATATCAATGCTGGTGTAAGCGAATGGGCATCATGGGAATGCACTATATCAGGCTTAATGTTCTGGATAATCTTTTTCAGGTTAATGGCACTGATAGGGTTAATCTCTCCTTTATATACATAGTCCAGACAGTTTTTTTTACATCTTTTAATCAGTTTGCCTGATTCATTCGCTGCCATATAGCTTTCAACACCTTTTTTCAGCAGGCCCTCATGCAACAGCAGTGCCTGCCGCTGCCCGCCACGCCATTCTTTGCCCGTATCAACATGCAGTACTTTCATGTTTCATTATCTTTAAATTGCATTCTATAAAGTGTTTGATAGATCTCAGAAGTTTCCAGAAGCTCTGAATGTTTTCCTGTCCCAACTATTTTCCCTTTATCCAAAACAATAATCTTATCAGCATTTATCACTGTGGATAATCTGTGGGCAATAACAAAGCTGGTTCTGTCCTGCATGAGGTTTTCAAGAGCCTTTTGAACAATTTTTTCCGATTCCGTATCCAAAGCACTTGTTGCTTCATCCAGTATAAGGATCGGCGGATTCATAAGGATAGCTCTTGCTATGGTAATCCTTTGTTTTTGACCGCCGGAAAGTCTGACGCCTCTTTCACCTATAATTGTTTCATACCCTTCAGGTAATTCAGAAATAAAATCGTGTGCAAACGCTGCCTTGGCAGCATTAATAATTTCCTGCTGGCTTACATTGTCCGAAGCGTAAGCAATATTATTGCTAACAGTGTCATTAAACAAAAAAGAGTCCTGTGAAACTATCCCAATGTTTCTTCTCAATGAATACACTTTAAAATCCCTGATATCCACATCCCCTATCTTTATTGAACCTTCACTTACATCATAAAACCTGGGTATCAGATTTACAAAAGTACTTTTACCGGCTCCGCTTGCGCCAACTAATGCGTTTGTTGTGCAAAACGGAAATTCTATATTGATATTCTTAAGAACAAATTCATCATTTTCCGAATATTTGAAAGATACATTATTAAATGAAATGTTTTTATTTCTGGCATCGCATTTCATAAATCCATCTTTAGACAATATTTCATTGTGGGTATCCAGCACATCATAAACGCGGTCTGCTGCCCCAATTGCAGACTGTATTTTTTGGTTGGATTCATTTATTTTTTTAAAAGGTTCATACATCATAATTAGTGCAGTCATAAATGAAAAAAAAGTTCCCGGTGTAGACACACCGTTAATAACCTTTAATCCTCCGTAGTAAATAATAACGGCTAAACCTAATGCCCCAATCAACTCAAGAAAGGGCGAACTCAATGCTGACACAAAAGCTTTTTTTATTTGATATTTTGCAAATCTTTCATTATGTCCTTCAAACTTCTCAATTTCTTTGCCCTCCGCAACAAATGATTTTACTACTCGAACGCCTGTAAAGGTTTCCTGAAGAGCTGAATTTAAATCACCCATTCTCTCCTGACCTTTCTTTGTGTATTTTTTAGCCTTTCTACCCACTTTTACAATGATAAAGCCAATAAAAGGCAAAACAACAAAAGCGGAGATAGCCATTTTATAGTCCTGGTATATGACTACACAGGCAAGACCTATAATTGTAAATGAATCCCTGATGATATTCACAAATGCGGGAATGGAAGATTGCATCATATTTACATCGTTTGTGATACGTGACATCAATATGCCTGTTGAATTCTCATTGAAAAATTTCAATGGTAACTTCACTATCTTTATATATAAATCATTTCTAAGACTCTGAATGACCCTTTGTCCAATATATTTCAAACTGAATGTCTGAACAAATCTAAAAATTCCTCTTATGAAATAAATAATAACTATAATAAAAGGCATCAGTACTAAGCCAGTTCTGTTTTCATTAATAAAAATTTTATCCAAAGTCGGCTTTACGATATAAGCTGTGGCACCACTGGTGGCTGCTACAAAAATCGATGCTACGACAGATAACAGAATCAACCATTTATAGGGTTTAAAGTAAACCCATAAACGCTTTAAATTACCCAAGATTTACTCCCAGAAAAATTCTCTTGCATATTTCATAAACTGTTGTAATTATTGATTGCATGCGAGGCCTATATATACATACCCCTTTTTGCAAAAGCAAGTGTAAATATTGCGCCTTCTACTCCACGTCAAATTACAGCGGTTATATTTCCCAATACATTGACTCACTTATAAAAGAAGCTGCAGAGATTAAAAACAAAAACGTTGATACTATTTACATTGGTGGCGGTACCCCCAGTATAATAGATCCAACAATGCTGGACAAGCTTTTTAGTGAACTGTTCAAAATCGTTAATTACAACAATATGGAATTTACTTTTGAGGTTAACCCGGAGTCCTTCACTCTTGATCAGCTGAAAATCCTGAACCGCTACGGAGTAAGCAGGATTAGTATCGGTGCGCAATCCTTCGATAATTATGTATTAGGATACCTGGGAAGAATCCATAAAAAAGATAATATACTGAAAACTTACGAAATGATAAGAAATTTCAACGATCACATTGCAATTAATCTTGATATTATTTTTGATATTCCGGGTATTTCCAAACAAAACACAAAAAATTCACTGGAGTTTTTACTGAAATTCCAGCCGGAGCATATTTCTGCATACTCATTTTCCCACGATACAGATTATTTTAAAAATATAGAAGCCAAAGATTCTGAAGAAGAATACATGCTGATAAAAGATACACTATCTCAACACGGCTACAATCACTATGAAATATCCAATTACTGCAGACAGGAACATCATTCGAAACACAACATCATTTACTGGGATATGGACGAATACGTCGGACTGGGTGCTGCGGCACATTCCATGCTGTATGATGAAAACGACTTGCGAATCCGCTTTGCAAACCCGTCCGATTTAAAGTCATATATATCAGGAACTTTCAGTAAAGAGATTAACCACATTTCACAAGAGGAGATGTTCAAGGAAGAGATTATTTTCGGATTGAGGAAAACTGAAGGAATAAATCTTGATTTAATTACAAAAAAATACGATAAAGATTTCTCTGATTTTATAAACGAAATACCGCTTCTTATTGATGAAAACTTATTAACTGTAAATGGAGACTATTTATGTCTTTCGCAAAAAGGCTCGCTCTTATTGGATTCAGTGCAGCAATATATCTGGGAATTATAGCTTTTGGAATTTCAGGCAATGAAGCTTATGCCGGATGTGCCGGAGACTGTATGACCTGCCATGCAGAACTGAAAAATTCAAAGGAACATAAGTCCCTTAAAACATGTATCGATTGTCACGATCCTGCCGAAAAAAAACCTGAGCTGTCTGCTGATTCACTTTTAAATATGCCCAGAGGGGATGAAGGCTGCGGAGAGGACTGTTTCGAATGCCACGACCAATGGCCCAAAGACGGTTACCATGCACCTCTTGAAACGTGTCAAAACTGCCATAATCAGCAACAAAAATAATTTCAGCGGCAGTTAACCAGCACATGTTACAAGTAAAACGCAATAAAAAACCGTTCATTCAGAATTATTCAAATATTTATCAACAATATCCTGCATGAAGCTGCTCAAAGACCTTTCAAACTGCATAAATACTCCGTTTACAGGATGTTTTAATGCAATTTTGTTGCAAAAAAGAGTTAACCTTTTATCATCAATCTTTTTATTATACAAAAAATCCTGAAAAAGGGGATGCCCAAGTGCTTTTAAATGTACCCTGATCTGATGCGTCCTGCCGGTATGCAATTCTGCTTTCACCAAGCTGCATTTTTCCCCGACTTTAACAGGGTAAAAGGATGTAACAGCTTTTTTACCGCTTTTAAAATTGATTTTGTACTTTCCCCGCTGAGCTCTTGACGCTAATGGAAGCATACAGGTCACAGCATCTTCAAATCTCCCCTTTACAATACAGAGATACTCTTTGCCAACCTCTCCTTTTTCAAACTCTGAGCACAAAAGACTGTGGGCATCTTTGTTCTTGGCAAAAATCAGGAGCCCTCCAGTGCCTTTATCAAGTCGGTGGACAACATAAATTTTGCCATAGTAATCAGACAGTATATTTTTCAGATAAGGTATATTTTTATCGTACCTGTCTTCAGTTACCAGCAGACCGTGGGGCTTATCCAGTACAACTATACTCTCATCTTCATATACTACAAAATCTTTAAAAGATGGATTCAAAATCATACACATATACTTTCAACAATGTTCCGGAAGGTATTTCTCCTGTCTTGTCAGCATCAATAACTGCAAAACCGTTTGACACAACCAAGGAGGAGATAAGGTGAGACCCCTGGGAATCGTAAGGGACGGCAAAAAACCGATTTTCGTCATATACAATATTTACCCTGTTAAAATGGACACGCTCGTTTCTTTTGTAAAATGTTCCATTAAGCTCGGCTGTAATTTGTTTATTAGGATACATTTTATACCCCAGCATCTTACGTAAAGCCGGCTGAATATAAAAATACGTACAAAAGGCAGAGCTTACAGGGTTGCCCGGCAGTGAAAATATCAGAGTGTCATTCCTTTTCCCGAATGAAAAAGGTTTACCCGGTTTCTGATTAACAGTTGTAAATAACCAGTTTATCCCCAGTTTCTCGGCGGCATTGGTCATAACATCATAATCGCCGAAAGATATGCCGGCAGAAGTAACGATCACATCATAATTTTCCAAGCCGGAAAAGATATCTACCAGATTCTCCACATTATCTTTGGATATTCCGATATATTCGGCATCTATTCCCATATTCCCTAATGTGGATTTGATAAAAAAAGAATTCGAATCTATAATCTTATCTTCGTTCACGCCAGCCGAAGGATACTCCAGTTCATCACCGGTGGCAATAATTGCTACTTTGGGTTTTCTGTAAACGGGTAATACAGTGGCACCGACAGAAATCAGTCTGGACTGCCTGTATGCATTTACAGAGTAGCCTGCCATATCAATCAGGTCACCTTTGCCGATATCCTCTCCCCTCGTTCTTATATTGGCTCCCTGTTTTTTTTCTTTAACGATTTTTATTTTATTATTTTCCTCTTCTTCTGTGGCTTCTAACTCAACAACTGTATCCGCACCTTCGGGGACAAAAGCTCCGGTCATTATTCTGTAACACTCCCCCTTTTCAACTTTAAGGGTATCAATACTGTCTCCGGCTTTTATAAGCCCATTGATTTTGATTGTAGCAGGAATTTTTTCTATATCCTCGTGCCTAACTGCAAAACCATCCATAGCTGAATTATCCCTTGGGGGAAGATTTCTGCCGGATTGAACTTTTTCAGCAATTACTCTGTTGAGTGAATCAAAAACGCTGACTATTTCAGAACCTTTTGTTTCAGATTCCCTTAAAACTGTTTCAAGTGCCACAAAAGGATCTATCTTCATCATCCTTCACCACCTTTGACCAATATTATATTTATTTTATTGTTGGCAAAAATACCCACATTTTGCAAGCAAATTTATTTTATAATTAATTCTACACCCCTTTCATAACCAAAAAACCAAAAAAATTGGACACAATTATTAAACCTTAATAAATATATTGACACCTTACAGAATTTTTCATATCTGTATATAATTGCTAACAAAGCAAAATTTAAGTTTAGCTTATTTTTGTTCAGGCAAATTTTACAGGAGGATTTTATGAAGAAGTTTTTTACCTTTTTATCAGTTTTTTTCATCACCGGTATATTTGCTCTAAGTGCAAATGCCAAAACACTTGAGCTTGCCATGGATGCTGATCCCGTTTCTCTGGATCCGCACTCACAGCTTTCAGGAGGAATGCTCCAATACTCCCATCTCGTATTCGATCCACTTGTCAGATGGACACAGGATATGAATTTTGAACCCAGACTGGCAAAAAATTGGGAGAGACTCAACGATACAACAATGAGATTTTACTTAAGAGAAGGAGTAAAATTTCACAGCGGTAACGAGTTTACGTCTGAAGACGTTGTATGGACACTTGACAGATTGAAAAGAAGTCCTGATTTCAAAGGTCTTTTTGAGCCTTTTAAAGGTGCTAAGGCAGTGGATAAATACACAGTGGATATAATTACCAAGAAACCTTACCCGCTGTTGCTGAATATGGCTACATACATTTTCCCCATGGATAAAGATTTTTATTCAGGGGTTGATGAAAAGGGCAAACCCAAAGATGCTGTTGTAAAAGTGGGCGCATCTTTCGCAAATTCACATGAATCAGGGACCGGCAAATACAAGGTCACATATCGTGAACAGGGCGTAAAGCTGGTTTTGGAAGCCACCGGCTATTATTGGGATAAAAACTCTCCCGGTAATGTAGACAAAATTGTTTTAACACCTATCAAAAAGGATGCCACAAGAGTAGCTGCACTGTTATCAGGGGATGTAGATTTTATTATGCCTGTTCCTCCACAGGATTACGCCAGGATTGAGAGAACAAAAGGTGTCAAGCTTGTAACAATGGCAGGCAGCAGAATCATCACTTTCCAGATGAATCAGGAGCGAAAAGAAGAACTGAAAAACACAAAAGTACGCCAGGCAATTGTACATGCTATCAATAATCCGGGCATCGCAAAGATACTCATGAAAGGAAAGGCTACTGCTGCAGGTCAGCAGTCCCCGGAAGGATTTCTCGGTCATGTGCCGGAACTAAAACCGAGGTACGATCTGCAAAAAGCTAAAAAGTTGATGAAAGAAGCCGGTTATAAAGACGGGTTTGAACTGAGCATGATCGCACCTAATAACAGGTACGTTAACGATGAAAAAATTGCCGAAGCAGTTGTCTCCATGCTTGGAAAAATCAATATAAAAGTAAATCTCACAACAATGCCAAAAGCTCAGTATTGGTCAGAATTTGACAAACAGGTGGCAGACATGCAGATGATAGGCTGGCACCCTGATACTGAAGATTCGGCAAACTATTTTGAATTTCTTCTGATGTGTCCAAGCAAAGAGACCGGATATGGGCAGTACAATAGCGGCAATTACTGTAATCCAAAGGTTGACAAGCTTATACTTGCTTCCCAAAGTGAAACAGATAAGCAGAAACGTGCCAAAATGTTAAAAGAAGCTGCCCGCATTGTTTATAATGATGCTGCATATGTGCCTCTTCACTGGCAGCACTTATCTTGGGCAGGAAAAGACAATCTTCAGATAAAACCCATTGTAAATGTAATGAATTTCCCGTATTTTAGTGATCTTGTAATTAAATAATCAGAAAGCGGGCTTTACGCCCGCTTCTTTTAAAAAATTTATTGAGGGGATAAATTTGTTTGCTTTTGTAGTACGAAGAATTGTTCAGGCTCTTATTGTGGTTTTCGTCATCAGCATCATTTCTTTTGCCATTAAAAGTAATGTCGGTGATCCCATCAGACAGATTACAGGTGTATCCGTATCGGAAAAAGAAAGGGATGAGCTCAGGGAAAAGCTCGGATTAAACGATCCCGTTTACATACAATATTTCAGATTTATGAAAAAAGCGGTTCAGGGTGATTTCGGAGTATCTTATTTTTACAGGAAACCAGCTGTGGATGTCATAATAGCAAAGGCTCCGGCTACCATTGAGCTTGTATTAGTCAGCTCATTCATAATAATTTTTCTGTCCGTGCCTCTGGGTATTTATTCGGCAATTTATCCGAAAAAACTTTTCTCACGATTTTTAATGGGCGGAAGTATTGTCGGTGTATCCATACCTGTTTTTCTTACGGCAATCGTCTTAATTTATATCTTCTCCATTCAGCTGGGATGGCTCCCCTCTTACGGAAGAGGTGAACTGGTCAATGTAAACGGCTGGCAGACAGGTTTTCTCACTGTGAGCGGCTGGAAACATCTTATACTGCCCAGCGTCTCTCTTTCGTCAATAATGCTGCCGCTTTTTATCAGACTGATACGCTCGGAAATGATGGAAGTTCTTGAATCGGAATACATAAAATACGCCTGGGCGAAAGGACTTGATAAATACCGGGTATGGTTTATCCACGCTTTTAAAAATACACTTTTGCCTGTAATAACTGTGGGCGGAGTACAGCTGGGGATAACAATAGCTTTTACAATACTTACCGAGACGGTATTTCAGTGGCAGGGTTTGGGTTTTCTTTTTATGGAAGCTGTTGAGCGTTCAGATACATCTCTGCTCATTGCATATCTTATGTTCGTAGGTATCGTAATGGTCGTTGTAAATACATTGGTGGATATAATATACGGACTGGTTAATCCGACAATCAGGGTAACGGGGTCGGGAAAATGATGGGTAAAATCAGTAAATTCAGAAACTCTTACCTCTGGTACAGTTTTAAAAACGACAAGTTTGCAATCACCAGTTTTTTGGTTTTCATGTTGTTGCTCATTATAGCAGTATTTGCCCCGCTTATTTCCCCTTACAACCCTTACAGTCCTGACAATATTTTTATACTCAATGCTGAAATGCCCCCTTTTTGGATTGACGGAGGAAGCAAAGAATTTCTGCTGGGTACTGACGATCAGGGCAGGGATTTACTCTCCACAATGATTTACGGGTTGAGAATATCAATAATCATAGGCATAGGCGCAGTGCTTTTGCAGGCAATACTGGGAATAATAATAGGACTCATTTCAGGTTATGTGGGTGGTAAAATCGATTCGTTCTTTATGCGCCTTGCCGATGTCCAGCTTTCATTTTCATACCTTATGGTGGCAATCTTTCTCAGTGCAATATTCAAAGCGGCTTTCGGTGTTGGAACTTTCGGTGAAGTGGCTGTGCCCTTTCTTATAATAGTAATAGGTCTTGCCCAGTGGCCTCAGTATGCAAGGACTGTACGGGCTTCTGTATTGGCTGAAAAAGAAAAAGAATATGTGCAGGCAGCGAGGGTTACAGGTTTCGGATCTGTAAAAATTATGTGGTCTCATATACTGCCCAACTGTTTGTCACCAATTTTTGTACTTTCAACAATTCAGGTGGCAAATGCCGTAATGAGTGAAGCAGCCCTTTCCTTTCTGGGACTTGGTATGCCAGTAACAAGACCTTCTCTTGGCTCATTAATAAATTCAGGTTTCGAATATATTTTCAGTGGTTCCTGGTGGATCACGGCTTTTCCGGGTATCGTGCTGGTTATTCTTGTATTATCCGTAAATATGCTGGGTGACTGGCTGCGGGATACTCTTAATCCGAAACTGTATAAGGGGTAAAGACTCAATGTCTGAAAACTTGCTTAACGTTAATAATCTTGTTGTGAATTTCAAAATGCGCAGCGGTGAAGTGACGGCAATAAATGATATTTCATTCTCTCTGTTAAAGGGTGAAAAATTCGGACTGGTGGGAGAAAGCGGAGCCGGTAAATCCGTTACGGGCTTTTCAATAATAAAGCTTATCAGTAAACCCGGATACATAAAATCCGGAGAAATCCTTTTTAAAAATACGGATCTGGCAAAACTGGACTATGAATCGATCCGAAAAATTCGTGGCAACCGTATCAGCATGATATTTCAGGATCCTATGATGACGCTTAACCCCGTACTCACCATCGGAACACAAATGATGGAAACACTGATGGCACATAAGAATATATCAAAATCGGAAGCCAGAAAGATAGCTGTAGAAAAATTAAAAAAGGTTCATATCCCTTCTCCGGAAAAACGCCTTGAGCAGTATCCTCATGAGTTTTCCGGAGGAATGAGGCAGCGTATAATTATTGCCATTTCACTACTTACTGATCCGGAACTTATTATCGCTGATGAGCCCACAACAGCTCTGGATGTGACAATCCAGGCTGAAATCATGGAACTTCTGCTCCAGCTTTGCGATTCCATGGGTATGGGATTAATTCTCATTACACACGATCTGGCTGTTGTATCCCAGGTTACCGACAGAATGGCTGTGATGTATGCAGGGAAAATTATTGAAGAAGGCAACACCCTGGAAATCATTGAAAATCCCAAACACCCCTACACTGAAGGACTGATTGCAGCGCTGCCGGAAAGTGCGAGCACAAAAGAGAAGCTCAATCAAATACCGGGTAATATGCCAGGACTTGGCAAAATACCGGAGGGCTGTAGTTTCCACCCCCGGTGCACTAAAATGATGGATATCTGTTTAACGGATGAGCCTGAGCTAAAAGAATATAAAAGCCTGCACCGTAAAATATCCTGTCATCTTTACAATGAAAAGGAGCATTAATGCCGGAAAACCCGTTATTGGAAGTAAAAGGAGTATATAAACATTTTGATATTTCAGGCGGTTTTCTCGATAAGCTCAGCTTTGAAAAGGGTAAGCCTTATCTGAACAAAACATATGTAAAAGCCGTCAACAACGTTTCTTTCGATATAAACACCGGCGAAACATTCAGTGTTGTAGGTGAAAGCGGATGCGGTAAATCCACCTTAGGGCGTAGTATTATAGGTTTATATAAAATCAACCGGGGGAAAACTTATTACTCCGGCAAACGAATTGATAGTTTAAGTGAAAAACAGATGCTCCATTACAGGAAAAAAATGCAGATGGTTTTTCAGGATCCCTATGCATCACTTAACCCCCGGAAAAATGTTAAAAGTATCTTAACGGCACCCCTGAAATTTCACTTCCCGGACTTATCTGCTGGTGAAATAAATGATAAAGCCTCAGAAGTACTGGAATTGGTGGGTGGAGATACTGCCTGGTTTAAAAGACTGCCTCACGAATTTTCCGGAGGGCAGAGACAAAGAATCAGCATTGCAAGGGCTTTGATTGTCGATCCTGAATTTATAGTGGCTGACGAACCTATCTCAGCACTGGATGTATCCATTCAGGCTCAAATAATCAACCTTCTGATAGATGCCCAGAATAAAAGAGGTCTGACATATCTTTTTGTTGCCCACGATCTATCCGTGGTGGAGCACATTAGCGATAAAGTGATGGTGATGTATCTGGGGACAATATGCGAACTTGCAGATACGAAAACATTATTTTCCGATCCCAGGCATCCGTACACAAGAGCACTTTTCAGTGCAATTCCAAAACTTGGCAAACCCTCTGTGAAACATATCCCGTTAGAAGGGGAAGTGCCTACGCCTATAAATCTTCCTACCGGATGCGTATTCCACGGCAGATGCAGACATGCAAACGAGCGCTGCAAAAACGAAGTCCCCGCCCTTATTGAAAAAGACGGCAGAAAAATAGCCTGCCACGGAGTAGAAGAAGGAAGGATTTAAAGACAGAGGGGTTAAAACCCCTCATCAAAATCAGTCTAAAAATGTATACGGATATTCCGTGTGATCTTTATATGTACCGTTCAGAATAGCAACAACATCTTCCACAAAAACTAACTCCTCATTGGTGGGTATTACAAAAACCTTTACCTTGGAATCAGGAGTAGAAATCTCAGTTTCACCTGATTTGCTGAAAGTGGAAAGATTTTTTTCTTTATCAATTACAATTCCAAGATTTTCTAAATTCTCCAGCGCTTTTTGCCTGATTAAACCGGCGTTTTCTCCAACACCTGCGGTAAAAACGATAGCATCAACTCTTCCCAGTACTGCACAATACTGTCCTATATATTTCTTCAGCCTGTACGACTCCACATCCACTGCAATCTGACAGCGTTTTTCATCCATATCACAGTGCTTTAATACATCCCTGCGGTCTGTATATTTTCCGGTAATACCCAAAATACCGGATTTTTTATTCAAAATCGTATCCATCTCTTTCGGTCCAACATTAAGCTGCTGCTGCATAAAAAGCGGTATTGCAGGATCCAGATCACCGCAGCGCGTACCCATAACTGCCCCTTCAAGAGGTGTCAGCCCCATGGACGTGTCCACAGAAACTCCGTTTTTAATCGCAGTATGGGAAACACCGTTTCCAATGTGCATTGTGATAATATTACACTCTTTGGCAGGCTTACCAAGCAAAGCGGCTGCTCTTTTTGACACGTATAAATGACTGGTACCGTGAAAACCGTAACGTCTTACACCATAATTCTCATACCATTCATAAGGTACCGCATAAGTATAGGCATAATCAGGCATTGTCTGATGAAAAGCCGTATCAAAGATAGCCACATGGGGCACATCCGGCAAAACGCTTTTGGCTGCTTTAATCCCTGCAAGATTAGGAGGATTATGCAGCGGAGCAAGGTGCTGAACTTCCTCAATAGCCTTAATAACATCATCATCGAGCATTACACTTTTTGCAAATTTTTCTCCGCCGTGTACAACTCTGTGCCCAACTGCAGATATATCGGTGATTTTATCTATAACAGCAGTATCACCGCTGTCCAGTGTATCAACTATCAGATTAATAGCCGTGTTGTGATCGTGACATTCATATTCATCTCTATAAGTATCCCTGCCGGGTACTTCATGTACAATAAAAGAATCACCAATACCGACCCTTTCGACAATACCTTTTGCAATAACCTTATGTTCTTCCCAGTAATAAAGCTGATATTTTACTGAAGAACTCCCACAGTTTAATGCTAAAATTTTCATTCATAAACCTCCTGAAACTAAGCTTGTACAGCGGTAATCGCCGCTACATTAACAATATCCATATATTTGCACCCTCTGGACAGGTCATTAACAGGTTTGTTAAGCCCCTGAATAATGGGACCGATAGCCTCTGCTCCGGCAACCCTTTCCACCAGCTTATATCCTATATTACCGGCATCCAAATCAGGAAAAATTAATACGTTGGCATTTCCTGCCACTTCGCTCCCCTTTGCTTTTCTTTCCCCTACACTTTTAACAAGTGCAGCATCAGCCTGCAGCTCTCCATCTACTTTCAGATCAGGTGAATTTTGTTTGATTATTTTTAATGCCTCATTAACCTTGTCAATATCAGGGTGACTGGCGCTTCCCTTAGTTGAAAAAGAAAGCATAGCCACCTTCGGCTCTTCTTCCAGAAAAGATTTGCAGCTCTCCGCCGTAGCAAGTGCTATATCCGCCAGCTGTGAAGAATACGGATTGGGATTTACGGCACAATCGGCAAAAACAAGAGCGCCGTCTTTGCCAAACTCTTTTTTATTTGTGACCATGATAAAACAGCTGGAAACTGTATTCATCCCTTCTTTCGTGCCTATTATCCTTATAGCTGACCTAAGAACATCCGCCGTAGTATGGCAGGCTCCTGTAACACATCCATCAGCAATACCTTTCTTGATAAGCATACTGCCGAAATATAAAACGTCTTTCATTGTTTCAAGCGCTTCCTCTTTGCTGATCCCTTTGGACTTTCTTATCATGTAGTATTCATCGGCAAATTCATTAAGATATGGACTTTTTTCTGTATCCATTATTTCACAATTAACAGGATAATCCTTCTGCTTAAAAAGATTTGTGACTTCTTCCTCATTACCCAAAACAATGACTTTAGCCAAACCGTTTTCTGTAATAGTATGTGCAGCATCAATTGTTCTCTCATCGTTTCCTTCCGGCAAAACAATAGTCTTTTTTGCCGACTTTGCCATTTCCCAAAACTGCTCCATAAGCGACATAATATGCCTCCTAAATAAAATAGTATTTTATTTTTTACTCTTATAAAATCATATATTTTCAATGTCAAGCGGTTTTATATTTTTTTCAGTTTTAGTAAAAACGTGAGACGTGAGATGTGAGACGTAAAACGTGAAATGTGAAATGTAAGATGTGAAACATGAGATGTGAGACGCACTAACTCAACCTTTTCAACCATCTCAACCTCTACCTTTAACTACCACTTAGCACTTAACACTAATATACCAATATACCAATATACCAATATACCAATAAACCAATAAACCAATAAACCAATACACCAATCACCCCTTGCACCTTGTCCCTTGGCCCTATAAACTGCACTTTCAACCATTTCACTTGCTTTTTTATATGTTGCAAAAGAATTTTAAAATGATAATATTGGCTTTTTTCAAAGGCGGATGTATAATGATAAACCGTTTCAAAGGAAAAACTTGGGAGTATTTTGCTGATACTTCCCTTTTTTTTGTAGCTCTCCTGTGGGGGAGTACTTTTATCATAATCAAGGAATCCCTTGAAGGTATGAGTCCGTATCTCTTTAATTTTTACAGATTCCTAATTGCATCTGTATTACTTATAATACTTTCAATTATATTTAGAAGAAAATACAAACGGGGTGTTATCAAGGGGGGTTGTATCCTCGGAAGTGCTCTTTTTCTAACTTTCACATTCCAAACAGTTGGAATAGGTCTAGCCCCGGCATCAATAGCCGGATTTTTGACAGGTCTGAATATCGTTTTCGTCCCGATACTCTCAACGGTATTTCTGAAGAAATACCCTCATCCCATGTCCTGGGTCGGTGTATGTGTATCACTGGCGGGATTGTTTTACATAACATTGGGCAGCGGTCTCTCATTTAATAAAGGAGAAGTTATTTTACTGCTTAACGCTTTCTTTTTGGCGGTTCATGTAATTCTGACAGATTATTACTCCAGAAAATTCAGTGCTTTTGAGCTCACTACGGTACAAATGACTTTTATCGCCTTTGCGTCTTTTATACTTATTCTGCTTATGGATTCCGGCAACTTCAATTTTATCCCGGATGTTCAGAACATTTTCGCACTGTTGCTGACCGGTGTTTTTGCAACAGTTGTTGCATTTTTTATACAAACATCCATGCAAAAGTACACAACCCCCACAAAAGTCGCCATCATCCTGTCAATGGAACCGGTTTCGTCCCCCTTTTTCGGATATTTCATAGCCGGAGAAATACTTAAAATCAAACAATATATTGGTGCATTTTTGATGTTCTCTGCTATGATAATTGCCGAAACAGGGACATCACTTAAGTGGAGAAAGAAAAAATGCTGAAAACTTTTTCCGTACTCCTTGTGGGAATTATTTCCATATCATTTGCCGCTATATTCGTCAGATTCTGCTCCGATGTCCCTTCTCTGATGATTGCCACATACCGTTTAACAATCGCCTCAATAATTCTTGCGGTAATATACAGATTAAGAGGACACACTTTCGGCAGATTGAATAAAAAGGATTTTTTACTTTCTATGCTGAGTGGAGTAATTCTTTCAATTCACTTTGTCAGCTGGTTCGCCTCAATAAAAATGACATCCGTGGCAAGCAGTGTGGTGCTTGTCACCACAAACCCTATTTTCGTGGGTATTTTTTCATGGTTTATACTGAAAGAAAAACAGAGTCCCGCTTTAATAGCCGGAATAGTTCTCTCTTTTCTGGGAAGCGCAATACTTGCTGTAGGTGACGGCGGTTTGCACAATCTTGTACTAACAGACAAAACAGCTCTTATCGGTGATGGACTTGCGCTGCTTGGTGCAATAGCGGCAAGCGGTTATCTTATTTTGGGAAGCAAAGTAAGGGAAAATGTCGATTTGCTCACATATATCACCATAGCATACGGATTCAGTGCAGTGGTACTGATTGTTACCTCTCTGTTGACGCAAACTCCATTTACAGGCTATAATCCATCTTCATATATTTTTATGATTTTACTGGCAGTTGTCCCTCAGCTTTTGGGACATACTTCTTTCAACTGGGCATTGAAGCATTTAAAGGCAAGTATGGTTGCGATATCTATTTTAGGCGAACCCATAGGAGCCTCTATTCTTGCTTATTTTATATTTGAAGAACAGCTGGGTATATTTCAGCTGGCAGGTATGATACTAATTTTTGCCGCGATAATAACTGCCTCCAGAAGAGGAGCAAAGGAAAGTTAAATGTTTCCATATCTTTTTGAAATCGGCGGTTTTCAGATTCGCGTCTACAGCGTAATGTATCTGATAGCCGTTTTAATTGCACTGTACTTTGCACGCAAAAAAAGTAAAAAAATGCAAATAAACCCCAATCATACGGAAAATATTGTCATTTTTGCTTTTCTGGGAGGTATTTTAGGGGCAAGGATTTATTATGTCCTGTTCAAATGGGAGTATTATTCCCAACTCCCTTCGGAAATTATTGCAATATGGCACGGCGGTCTGGCAATACACGGAGGCATTATAGGCGGAATTATTACCGCCTATTTGGTTGGAAAGCACTATGGAATAAAACTGTTCACTTTCGGTGATATAATACTTCCCTTTTTACTGCTGGGACAGGGAATAGGAAGATTTGGGAATTTCGCCAACGGCGAAGCCCATGGAGTACCTGTAATAACACCCCCTTCCATTATTTTAAAAATGCAAAATATTTTTCCTGAATTCTGGCATAAAGTATTAAATACGCTGAATCTGTCAAACACTCCTGAAGGGATGAGCAAACTGGCAGCAATGATTGATAAAAACAGAGAAATTATTATCAATTTTCAGGGAAAAATGTACGAACTAAAGGAATATGTACCATGGGGGATCAGCTTTCCTCCAAAATACAATCCACCGGCATACCAGGAATTCGGCACACTGGCTGTCCACCCGACATTCTTTTATGAAATGATTCTTAATGTAGTTTTTGCATTTATACTCATTTATTTCTGGAAGAATGATAACAATATCGGCAAAGGTTTTATCACCGGACTGTATTTAATATTTTACGGCATTATTCGTTTCTTTGTTTCATTTTTCAGGGCTGATGATCTTATGATGTGGATGTTCAGGGCACCGCATGTGGCAAGCTTTGTTATGATTATAAGCGGTCTGATAATAATAGCTGTAAAAAGGAGGAGCACATGAAAACAAGAGAAGATGCTGAGAAACTTTTAAAAGAATATACAAAATCCGATTCTCTGTTAAAACATGCGTATGCCGTGGAGCAGGCTATGCGCTCATATGCTTTAAAATTCGGTGAGGATGTTGAGAAGTGGGGAATTACCGGTCTTCTGCACGATTTCGACTACGAACAGTACCCTTCTGCAGACCAGCATCCGTTCAAAGGTGCTGAAATACTTAAAAACAACGGCTATCCCCAGGATGTTATCGATGCTGTTTTAGGTCACGCCGATTATACAGGTGTTAAAAGGGAATCTCTCATGGCAAAAACACTTTTTGCTGTGGATGAACTATGCGGTTTTCTTATGGCATGTGCTTATGTGAGACCTGACAGAAAAATGGAGAATGTAAAAACAAAAAGCGTTAAGAAAAAATTGAAGGATAAATCTTTTGCGAAAGGCGTTAACAGAGAAGATATCGAAAAGGGAATTGCTGAACTTGATGTGGATAAAGGCGAACATATAGAGTTTGTTATAAACTCATTATCAGAAATAGCGGAAAAACTGGAAGTGTAATCAGACGCTTATTTTCCGTACAGGAAATATCTGTCCAGTTTATTCTTCAGCCTGCCGTTGACGGCTTTAACAGTTCCCACTGGTATATTGTCATAAAATGCAAACAGATTGTTCCCTTTTAACTTCGGTACTTTATTGATATCATCGCCTTTCAGGTAATTTTCAGCTTCATCAATGTTCAATTGTACTATATAAGGCTCTTTTGCCGAGCAGCCGAATTCCCATAAAAACTGTGAAGAAACCTCAATATCATTTCCAGCAAATTTCCCCGCTTTTAAACCTGTTTTGAAAAATTTTATACCAGGATCGATGTTCTTCTCCAGAAAAATCAAACCTTTCACTTCTTTAAACAATCCCTTCGGCAGATCTTTATGAAAAAATTGCTGAAAAGTTTTAGCGTATTTGTTTTGTACCTCTCTTCTACTACCTTTCTCATCCGTTATTCCCGGTTTTCTTAAGGCAGCAGAGAAAAAACCGTCATAAGTGGTTCTCAGTATATTATTTTTCAGGTTTTGTATTTCGGGCAAAATTCGAAATACGTTATCATCGATTCGGCTATCCCCGCTGAGTCCCTTATGAGCAAATTCAGCTTCAAATTTAATAAATTCGATATCCTGATATTTGTCTAAAAGACTTTTTATCACCCCTTCGTTCTCTTCAACTGAAAAAGTGCATGTGGAATAAATCAAAACGCCCCCCGGCTTCAAAGCCTCATAAGCACTATAAATCAATTCCGTTTGCAGCTTCTGCATTTTTCTCACCAAGTCTTCAGACCAGTTCCGGCTTACCTCAGGATTTCTGTATATTTTATTTTCATTGCTGCACGGCGCATCCAAAAGAATACCGTCAAAAGTTTCGGGCAACATTTTCCCAACCACCCTTCCGTCGACAGAAGTGGTTTTAACATTCCACGCTCCGTATTTTTCCAGATTAAAATGAAGTGATTTTAATCTGGATTTGGAAACCTCATTTGCCACAATCAACCCTCTCCGGTCTATTTTTTCACTGAGACCGGTTGTTTTCCCGCCGGGTGCAGCGCACATATCCAGCACAACAGGCTCCTCCTTGTCATTGAGAGCCCGGGAAAGCATATCTACGGGTATTATTGATGAAGGGTTCTGTATATATACCCCCCCTGTTAAAAAAGATATCGTATCAGAAACAGGGACATCATCCGTTAATTTGTAAAAATCATTAAAATAAGGATCGGACAAATACCCAATCCCTTTGACATCCAACTCTTTTAGATAATCGATATTTCTGACAGAATTAACCCTGAAATATTTCAAAGGCGGCAGCTGTAAAGCATCATGAAAGTCGCTGAACTTTTCACCCAATAAATATTTGTATTTATCTTCAAATCGTTTTAAATTGATAATGGACATATTAATTTATTAATAGATAATTGTGAGAACAATTGCAATAATAATAAGCCGTGAAGGCTGCATAAGGGGAATTTTTTGGCTAAACAGTCATTTATAATAATTGTAAAAGGTGTAGTCCAGGGGATAGGATTCAGACCTTTTATTTACAAGCTTGCCAAAACTTATAACTTCACCGGTTTTGTCAAAAACACAAAAAACGGAGTGGAAATTTTCATATCTGATGCCACTCGAAGTCAATTGCAATCCTTTTGTCGGGATATCAAAAATCTATCCCCGGCAGGGGCAATAATAAGAGAAATTGACTATAAACAAAGCGAAAAAAACAATTATTCAGAATTTAAAATTATAAAATCCGAACATTCCGAAGGGCTGACGGCAATTCCTCCCGATCTGTCTGTATGTCCTGACTGTATAAAAGATATTTTAGAACCTGAAAACAAACGTTTTATGTATCCGTTCACAAATTGTACAAACTGCGGACCGAGATATTCCATTATTAAAAACATACCTTATGACAGATTTAAGACAACAATGGCAGAATTTCAGATGTGCGAATCGTGTGTAAGGGAATATACAGATGTTCATGACCGCAGATATCACGCCCAGCCTGTCTGCTGCCCTGACTGCGGTCCTCAGATAATGTTAAACGAACAAACAGGCGAAAATGCTTTTAAAGCTGCTGCAGCCATAATAAATGATGGAGGACTGCTCAATTTAAAAGGTCTCGGAGGCTATCAGATTATCTGCGACGCCGCTGATGATGAGGCGGTAAAAAAACTCAGGAATCTGAAAAACAGAAAAAACAAACCCTTTGCCTTAATGGTAAAAGATGCCGATACATTGGAAAAACACATTTGCGCTGACAGTAAAAATACCCTCAAAATCCTCGACACACCGTCAGCGCCTATTGTTATAGAAAATTGGGGAAGGCTTCCGGTGTCCAAATATATAAATCCCGCCGGGGAAAAAATCGGTATTATGAAAGCTTACACACCGCTTCATTACCTTCTTTTTAATCATCTGAAAACGGATTTTATAGTGGCAACCAGCGGGAACCTGACTGATGAGCCTATCTGTATAAATGAGCAGGAAGCATACGAGAAATTATCTCATTTCAGCAAAGATTTTCTCATTCACAACAGATCCATTCACACCAGAGTGGACGATTCAGTAGTCACTACAGTCGGCGGAGAAGATTATATGCTCAGAAGAGCACGCGGATACGCACCTCTCCCCGTTATTTTGCCGGAGAAGACAGGTTTGTGCATTGCAGGAATGGGAGCCCATCTAAAAAGCAGCATTACACTGGCAAAAAACGACTACGCTTTTATAAGCCAGTACATAGGGGATCTTGATAACACCAAAACAGCAGATTTTTACAAAGAGGTTTATGATAAAATGAACCGCCTTTTCGGTCTCAAACCTGAAATTTTGGTTACAGATCTTCATCCGGATTATTTTTCTTCAAAATTTGCTAAAGAAACCTGCGTAGGTAAAATTGTAACCGTACAGCACCACCATGCACATCTATACTCATGTATGTCTGAACACGGCATTACAGACGATGTTATAGGTGTTATATTTGACGGAACCGGTTTGGGCAGTGACGGCAGTATCTGGGGCGGTGAATTTTTCCTTCTTCAAAAAAATCTCAGCAGACAATTTCATTTGAAAAACTATTACCAGCCCGGGCTGGATTCTGCGGCAAAACATCCTGTCCGCATGCTTGCAGGCTATCTGCATCAGATGAATCTGTTGGATGAGCATCTTGATAAACTTGCACCTTTAATCCAGCAAAATGAGATAGTTCTGATAAAAAAGATGATAGACAGAAAACTCAACAGTATCCCCACTTCAAGTGCAGGCAGACTTTTTGAGGCAGCGGGAACTCTTTTGACCGGTGAGACAATGAATGAGTACGAAGGCTTCACCGCTATTCTTTTGGAAAATATAATTAAAGATAAAAAAACATCCGAACATTATTCATGGGATTTAATGGGAAAGGAGATTGACTTTAAAAATTTTTTTAAAGGAATGCTCCACGATCTTGACAAGGGTCTTAATCCAGGAATCATTGCAAATAAATTCCACTGCAGTGTAGCAGTGATGATTACAGATATTTGCAAAAAAATCCGGCAGCAAAGCGGATGCAACAGGGTTGTTTTAAGCGGCGGCGTTTTTCAGAACATATATCTTTTAAAACTATCAAAAAAACTTCTGCAGGAAAACGGCTTCAACGTTTACATTCACAAAAGTGTACCACCAAACGACGGGGGGATCTCACTGGGTCAGGTTTACAAATATGTACTGGATAACCGCTAAATATTTCTTTCCACCTTTTGCAACCAACCTTCAGGGGCTTCATTTTTGCCCGTCTGAATTCCCGTATATAAATCATAAATATATTTGGTAATATCGCCCACTTCGCCATTGTTAACTGTCAGCTTACTGCCGTCTTCCAGCAGATATTCACCAACAGCGGAAACCACGGCTGCTGTGCCAAATCCACCGGCTTCTTTAATATCACCGCTTTTAACTTCTGAAATAAAATCATCCACCTTCACCCGTTGCTGAACAATATCCAGTTTAAGTCTCTTTTGCAATTCTATGACAGACTCGGAAGTAATGGAGCGCAGTACCGTGTCCGTAAATTCAGGAATCACAACACTATCATTACGTGTAATATGAAAATGGTTCATCGAACCGGCTTCATCAATATAGGTGTTTGTATGATCAAGATACAAAACCTGATTAGCACCATTTTTGTAAGCATATTCGCCAGCCTGAAGTGAAGCTGCATAATTACCGGAAGCTTTTACGTGACCGGTACCTCCGGGAACAGCACGATGAAACTTTTTAGTTATCAACAACTTTATCGGAGAGTTAAAACCTTGCGGATAGTACGGACCACTTGGAGAAAGAATTACCGCAAAGGTATAAGACGAGCTGGGAAATACACCAAGGGAATCCTGTGTACCGAATACAAAAGGTCTTATATAAAGAGAAGCGCCTTGTTGCACAGGAAACCACAATCTGTCAGTATCAATCAATGCATGGACTGCCTTCATCTGAATATCCTCCGGGATTTCAGGCATGCACAAAACGCTGGCAGATTTATTTAACCTTTTTGCATTTTTATCAAATCTGAATGTATATATTTCCCCGTCCTCATGCATAAATGCCTTCGCACCTTCAAAAATGGACTGTGCATAATGCAAAACAGTAGCACCGGGTGAAATACTGAAATCGGAATAGGGAACAATACGGGCATTCCCCCACCCGCCATCTTTATAATCCATAAGAAACATATGGTCTGTTCTCAGTTGCCCGAAGGGGAGAGTTTTTTCAGGTTTCAGCTGATTTCCTCTTCTCTCATTTGAAGGTTTAAGATTATATGCTATTTCCATAAAGCTATACTCCTGTATCGTTTTCAAGAACGGAAATATTTTTGCGCTAATGAATATTATTAAGCGGTATTTAAAATGTCAAGAAAATCCAAACATCAAATCATATTTTGTGGAATTATTACTAACTAAATTCCTAAACACACGTTTGGAACGTTATTTAATTTCCATGTATATAAGCTCACTTTTATCTCCACCGAGCAGTCCTCCGCTGTAGGTGCGCAGGAGAAAAACATAAACTTTGCCGAAACGCTCCTGCAGGTAATAATCCACTATCACAGGTTTAAAGACATCGGATTCCCATACTCTCCGAAGCATCTTACCTTCCCATTTGTAACCGCCAAATTGCGAATCGGTAAACTTGTCAAAGTTGGGGAGGAAGCTGGCAAAAGGTTTGTTTTTAATCATATACAGTACTTTGTTCTTTGTTACAAAAACCCTTCCTTTTAGATAATTTTTGTATTTTGCCAATTCAAAAGGTTTGTCTGCATAATCTTCACTACTCAGCTTTTGCTTTATCTCTTCAGAAATCACAAAATAGTTGGGTGTATCACCGAAACGGACATTACTTTCATAAGTTTTCTTTCCCGACTCATATATTTCCAGATTATAATCATCATTAACGTAAAATTTTTCTAATTTTTCATCTCCATCAATATTACCCATTCCGAACCCAAAAACGCCGAATTTGGAAGTGTTTGGTATAGACTCTCCTCTGTGAAAACCAGCATCAAATGTATATTCATAAATGTTACCGTAATACTCACCTTTATAGGAAACACGTTGACAGAAGAGTTTCTTTTCATCATTGGCAAGACCCATTCTGAATAAAAACGGAATATCTGATTTAAGCAGATTAAATCTCCCGTCTTCTGCCGAATACTCGAATATCATAGATTTTACCGAGCGTGTATTTGAAATATTGGACACATATATTTCATCATATCCGTTTTTGTTCAGATCAGCTACTTCAACACTGACAATTTCATCGAAATCGCCTTTTATTTCAGCTTCACGGGCAAACCCTTTGGCTTTAAACTTGTAAATATGTACCTTCTTATCCCCGGCGGCAACTATATAATCTAGATCGTCTTTATAAATATTTCCCACTGCAATAGATTTATATTTTGTGTCTATCGGGTTGCTTCTGAGCAAATCCACTGTGGAGGATTTGCCGGATTCTGCAGTTGCAGCAATATCTGCATAGTAAAATGACTTGATTTTTCGCTGATTTGCGTAAATATCAGATGTAATCCCGCCTTGCTTATCCTGAATAAATTTTATTCCATATTCAGGGTTTTGCGATATTTCAATATTTTTGGCACCACTTAATTCCTGCTTTAACAAAAGCTGCAATCGCTGACCAAAATTCTCAAAACTGACAGAAACATTAAAAGGAGGTTTAGCCATAACAACATCCGCTTTTTTAAACGGCTTCTCCCGGCTTTCAATATCAGCGGTACTGTATTTCTCAAACAATTTGTCTATCTTTATCTTTCCGATTTTTTCCTTCTTTTTGCCAAGAACCTCGCCTGTAACTGGATGTTTGATGACTTCCGATTCTCTATAAACATTATATATTTTCCCCGGGTAAGCACCATCTTCAGCAGTAAGATCAGTATAAACTTCATCTGAAGAAACCTCTATAATATACCCGCTCTTGCCAGCAAAGAATGCGTCAATATCATTTATGACCGGTTCAAATCTGGCAAAAACCGTTACCGGTAAAATCAGCAGAAATATTGTAATGATCTTTTTCATATTAAACCTCAATTCAGTAATATTATAGTATCTTTAACATGTTTCATAAAAGCATGCAAAATAAAATTGCCTGAGTATTAGTTACTTTTACTAACCAAAAAGTTCAAAAACCATTGACCACTTCAATAATTGAAGTATCTGAAGTAGTAGGTTCAACGTTCAATGTTCAATGTTAATAACAATAAATAGTTATTTATTGTTATTCTTTGTTATTTGTGGTTATTAATTGGCAAAAGCCTGCCCTGCCTTCTCAGTAAAATAAGGTACTTAAAACTTAGCACTTAGCTCTTAACACTTAATACTAACTCACCACTTCACTCTCTCACCAACTCACTACCTCACTATACGTATCAGCAGAGCTATACAATATTGACTTTGCAGTGCTTATCCTATAATCTTCTGCAATGATTACAGCTTTTGCTCTTGTTTTTACAGGTTTCTGTGTGGGTTTTCTCAGCGCTTTGCTGGGAATTGGCGGGGGAGCTCTGATTATCCCTGTAATGGTGATTGTATTCGGCTATCCCATACATACCGCTATAGCAACCAGCCTCATAGTAATAGTTGCAACAAGTTCAAGCGCTGCTTCCGTAAATGTTCTAAAAGGGTTGGTAAATGTACGTCTCGGCATATATCTTGAAATGATTACAGCTGCCGGAGCTGTTGCCGGCGGATTAATCAGTACAAATCTCCCCGAAAAACCACTTATGCTTTCATTTTCTGTTTTTCTTTTGATAATGGCATTTTTATTTTATAAGGGAACCCGAGCTAAAGATGTTATGGAATATCAACTAAAAGACACTTCAGGCATATTCCGAACAAAATTTTACGACACCCAAAAGAAGGATTATATAACTTACAAAGCAAAAAATATCCCTTACACCACGCTTCTGTCAGGTTTTGCAGGCTTAATATCCGGATCGATGGGGCTGGGAGGTGGTATTTTCAAAGTACCGGCAATGAATGCTATATCTAAATTACCAATGAAAGCAGCCACCGCCACAAGCAATTTTATGATAGGTATGACTGCTTCGGCAGGAGCTCTGATATATTTTAAATCAGGTTATGTTCAACCCCTGCCTTCGGGGATGATGGTTATAGGGGTGGTTTTTGGTTCAAATATTTCTGCCCGAACCATCGGTAAAATAAAAGATGCCACAATTAAAAATATATTTTTGATATTCATAGTTTTTGTGGCAATTCAGATGCTAATAAGGTCGCTGGGTAAATAATGGAGAAAGTTCATATTACAACATCAAGAATCCTCACATACGGAACGGTGCTGAGTCTGCTTCTTATTGTATTGGCGCTGATTGAAATGCTTTTGCTGCATACATCCATTGAAACCTATTCTTCAGTTGATATTCTCCCCATTCTTAACGGACTTTTTTCAATGAATCCCACAGATACATTATACAGTGCACTTCTGGTGATAATCTTCACCCCGGTAGCCAGTTTGATATATTTAAGTCTGCTTTTTTTGGTAACAAAAGATATTCCAATGATTATTTTTTCTTTCACCGTACTATGTATAATTTTATCAGCGGTAATAATAGGGCTGGGAAGTTAAAATCATTTAAGACTTATCACAACCATGGTTACATCATCTGTTTGACCTCTGTCTCCCCTGAATTCAATGAGTGTATCCAAAATATATGATTTAAGTTCAGCGGGATCTTTAAACATCACTCCGCATAACGTCTTTTTCAAATTTTCAATGCCAAAAAAATCTCCATAAACATTCTGTGTATCCGTTAAACCATCGGTATAAGCAAGGATTGTTTCGTTACCTTTCAAATCAACAGTAAATTCTTTGAATGAATACTCGGAAAATACCCCCAGAAGCGGATCCCCTCCGGTAATTTCATAAGCTTCTTTACCCTTATCACATATTATAGGAGGGTTCTGGCCGGCATTGGCATATGTAATCCTATTGTTCTTTGTATCAACCCTCATATAAATCAGAGTAATGATAAATTCCAGTTTTGCCAAATCATCATACATCCCCCTGTTTATGTGCCCCAGAATTTCCGCAGGAGACAATTCCCCCCTGCTGCTTACAATACTTTTTATAAGACTTCTCACTTCGGACATTACAAGAGCGGAGGCAATATTATGACCGGAAACATCAGCCACAACAAAATCAAAGCCATCTTCAGTAACATTGAAAAAATCGAAATAATCCCCGCCTACATATTCAGAAGATATGCAAGTTGCATCAACCTTTAGCCCCCTTACTTCCGGAAATTTATCCGGCAGAAGTGAATTTTGTATATCTTTGGCAATTTGAAGCTCTTTGGAAATCTCGCGCATCTTTATAAGCTGCTCGGTCTGCTTACTGTTATCAATCAAAAAGCCCATCTGGTTTGCAACACTCTGCAGAAGATCAAGAAATTCATCTGTAAAAAGCCCTTTATATTCTTTGGAGAAAAATGAGAGCATCCCCTGCAACCTCCCCCCGATAATAATGGGAGTGTGACAGAAAGAAACTATACCATGTCTTTTTAATTCGGAAGAAAACTGATTCAGCTCGATATGCTCTATATCATTAACTGCGAACTGTTTTCTCAGTTTCACAGCCTTTCCTATATAGGACTGCTCAGGCTCCAGCACTCTGTAGCTGGAAATAAGCCCCCCTGTCATATCACCCACATAAGATACTGCCACAAGTTTCTCTTCCCTGATATTTCTCAGAATCACAAGATCAAAGCGAAATGTTTCCTTGATCAGTGAAAGTGCCCTGTCAATCTTTGACTGCAAATCCCCCACACCGGCAAAAACCTTTGAAACATCAAGCAGGAGATTAAGCTCTGATAATCTTTTTATGAGTGTTTCTCTAGATTCAGTAACACTCAGCGAAACAAGATCCTTGAAAACATCCATCACTTTCTGTTCCTTTGAACCGAGCATATCCATATATGAATTTAAAATTAGTCTGGCGGCACCCGGTCCGACAGCTTCTGATAAGTACTTTTCAGTCAGTGACTTCAGCTCTGTAATTTCAAAAGCATTCAGTTCACCGCGCTTTTTATCAATGGATTCAAGATATTCATCAATTTTATTAGCAGCGTATTTCTCACCAAAAAAATCTTTCAGAATATTTTGCATATCGTCTAAACCAAGCCCTGAGATCACCGCTTTTGACCTGATAAAACGCTCCAGTTTCAGAGCTTCCACACAAGCTTCGGCAGTTTCCTTTTCCGATTCGCTCTGTTCTGTAAAGATGGAAACCCCGAAAAAGAAAATTACATTAAAAAGGAGACTCCAGAAAAGTGAATGCGACCACATATCAAACCCTGACAGCCCGAATAAAGCTGTCGGATTAAGTAAATAAATACCGAATAAGCCATCATAAAGAATACTGCCAGGCAATAGTCCTGCTTTCACCACAAACGGGATAATAAGTGTGTAAAACCATATTACAAATCCTGCTATAATTCCCGCAACTGCTCCTTTTTCATTCACCGTTTTGAAAAATATACCAAAAATAATAATAGGAGCGAGCTGCGTGACCGCCGCAAAAGATGTAAGACCGAGACTCACAAGTGAAAACGAGCTGCCCACAAAATAATAATACAAATATCCAAGTAGGATAATCACTATTATCATAAGTCTTTTCAGGTGGATAAGAATAGAACCGATCTTTCTTCTAACAAGAATCCGGACAAAAAACGGTAAAAGTATGTTGTTTACAAATACCGTCCCAAGGCTGACCGAAGCAATAATAACCATACCGGTACTTGCGGCTATCCCACCCAGATATACAAGTACCGCCCAGAAAAACTGTTTTTCTTTAAGAAATATTGTCAGGGAGTAATAATCAGGATTCCCCGAATTCTGAAAAACAATGATGCCCGCAAAAGCAATAGGTATTACAAACAGGTTTATAAGAAAGAGATATAATGGAAACAAATACATCGATTTGGGTATATGACGTTCGTTGAGATTTTCCACAACAGCCATGTGAAACTGTCTTGGCAGAAACATGACAGCCATCATACTCATAAAAATCACAGCCAGCCACTCTGAGGGCGAGGCGGATGCTCCCTGAATAGTGGCAAGGGAATAAAACTTTCTCTGGACCTCGATATTGTCACTATTTATCATCTGGGTAAAAATGTCGGAAACACCGTTAAACATTACAAAAGTAATCATAAATCCTGCCAGGAGAAAAATGGACAGTTTGAGAATAGATTCAAAAGCAATTGCTCCGACCAAGGCAGGGTGTTTTCGTTTGTCACCAAAATGCCTCGTACCAAACACAGCTGAAAAAATAGCGATAAAAAGGGCTACGTAAAATGATTCATCTTTAAAAATATTGGCTTCTCTGACGAGTTCATATCCGAGCATTATCTGAATGGTATCGCTCATAGATTTCAACTGCAAGGAAATATAAGGAACAACTCCAAATAACAAAAATATAGCTGCAACAATACCAAGAATATTGGATTTTCCGTATCTAAAACTTATGAAATCCACCAGTGATGTTATGCTGTACTCTTCGGAAATCCTCACCATTTTCCGGAGCAGAAACCACCATGTAAAGATTACAAGCGTAGGTCCGAGATAAATTGCCAGAAATTCAATCCCGTGGGTGGTAAATCTTCCCACAGAGCCGTAATAAGTCCAGCTGGTACAGTATACAGCCAGAGTTAACGTGTAAACATAGGGGTTGTTCAAGAATGCAGGATTATTTTTATAAATTTTCTCAGAGTAGTATGCCACAACAAACAGCAGAATAAGATAACTGAATGTCACACTTGCCAGAACAGGCGGACTAATCATTTTCGTCTCTGTCTATTTTTTTAACAAACACATATACTACCAGTATCGAAAACAGCCATCCTATTATCAGATAATAATAAATTAAAGGGATATTAAAAATAAGTCTAAATTTGTCAAAAATAAGGAGAAAAGGAAAATTGATCATTACAAATCCCATGAAAAAAAACAAAAGCCAGAGATATAAAACCTTCTTCATAGATAAAATATACCACTTACAACTTAGATTTAAAAGGGATTATCCAAACAAAATAGTATTTTAAAGAAAACCTTTGATTTTATTTTTTCCGAATTTATGTTAAAATAAAATATAAAATACAGGAGTAATTAGCAATTAATTATTCTGAGAGATTTATAAATTATAAATTTGAAGAGAACAGAAACAAAAATATTCTAAAAGTATACAGAAACGGCTACAGTCAAAAAGCTATCTCAAAATTCCTTAACCTATCAAAGTCTTATATTTCAAAAATATTAAAAAATGAAAGAGAAAAAGAGGAGTTGTTTGATAAGCTTAGAGATAAAGGTCTCTTCTGGAGTTTTAGCAAAAGAATAAGTTTTTTTGATTTCAAACACTCTGTTTTTATCGAGTATGTATTAAAATACGGTGACTTTTGTGATATTGTAAAAATTATCGATTTATACGGTCAAAGATATGTAAAGAAAGTATGGAATGAAAAAATAATATCAGATAAAAGATTTATTAAAACAAATTTACTCATAGCAAGAGTATTTTTTGGTATGGATGTAGAAGCTGATTATTTTAAAAGGCTGAAAATGCAAGATTTGAGAAATTTAGAGTGCTTGCTTCCTGAAACGAAAAATTTATTTTTATCTAAAGTGTCATACAGATATACGTAGAGTAAAATGAACGAAGTTAAGCATATGGAAATTACCGGAGACACTGAAAAGCTGAGCCGTTTGAAAACGATTATTAACGTTGTTTACATCCTTCAGGCTGTTTATTTTGTTTTCGGAGTAACCTTAATAGTTGCCGTTATTATTGATTATGTAAAACGCGGTGATGCAGAAAATACCTGGATGGCATCACACATAAAATGGCAGATTAGGTCATTCTGGTATACAATATTGTGGACAGTCCTCGGCGGGATTTTAATCCCGGTCGGTATCGGTTTTGTAATCCTGGCGGCAGCAAACATCTGGTTGATATACCGAATCGTTAAAGGGTGGCTGAAGTTTATAGACAAGGAAGAACTATATCAGAAGGTTTGAGACACCCTAATTATTGTTAAGTTTCCTCGATTTCAACGTTTGCCGTTTCTGAAAAGGCAGAACGTTCTTCCTTAGTCTTATCGACTGCGGCGTCACCTCAACCATTTCATCCTCTGCAATGAAGTGTATAGCCTGCTCAAGCGTTAGCGGAGAAACAGGTTTCAGCAAAATATTATCATCCTTGCCCGCAGCTCTTACATTCGTCAGTTTTTTCTCCTTGCAGGCATTCACATCCAGATCACTAGCTTTATTGTATTCGCCGATTATCATACCTTCATAAATTTCAATGCCCGGTTTTATAAAAAGTCTTCCCCTTGGCTCCAGATGGTAAAGTGCATAGGGCACAGATTTGCCTCTCCTGTCAGCAACTATCGAACCTGTAAAACGTGTGGGGATATCTCCTTTAAATTCTTCATAACCGTGTAAGTATGAATTAAGAACCCCTGTTCCTTTTGTATCTGACAAAAATTCATCCCTGTAGCCGATCAGTCCCCTTGAAGGGACATGAAATTCTATTCTTACACGACCGCTGCCGCGGTTAACCATATTAATCATTCTCGCTTTTCGTAAAGAGAGTTTCTCAGTAACCACACCGATAAAAGACTCATCACAATCCACAAAAAGATGCTCAACAGGCTCGAGCACTTTCCCGTTCTCATCTTTTTTTACTATAACCTCTGGTCTGCCCACAGAAAGTTCAAATCCTTCCCTTCTCATGGTTTCAATGAGAATAGCCAGTTGAAATTCTCCGCGGCCCTTAACAAGGAATGCATCTTTGTCATCTGTTTCCTCAAGTCTTATCGCAACATTTCTCAATGTTTCTTTATAGAGTCTTTCATATATTTTGCTGGCTTGGACAATATTGCCTTCTTGCCCAGCCATGGGTGATGTGTTGGCACTGAATTTCATGGAAACAGTCGGCTCATCCACCTTTATTCTTTTCAGAGCTTTTGGAGCATCTTTTTTACTTATTGTATCACCGATTCTTATCTCATCGGCTCCGGATATTAAAACAATATCCCCCATTTCAGCCCGAGTTACTTCTTTCAGCGACAATCCTTCATAAGCCTGCAGCTTACTTACTCTAAGAGGCTTTATTTCACCTTCTTCTCCAATACAGACAAGCTGTTCGTTATTATTGATAGTGCCGTTAAAAATTTTTCCTATGGCAAGCCTGCCGAGATAATCGGAATATCCCAGATCGGATACAAGAATCTGCAGAATATCATCGCTTTCATATTCCGCACCCGGCATCTCATCTATGATTTTATCCAAGAGAATACCCATGTTGCCATCAGGGTCATCCATCTCATTTTTAACAATACCGTCCCTTCCCACAGCGTAAACAACCGGAAACTCTATCTGCTCCTCATTTGCATCAAGATCGAAAAACAGCTCATATATTTCATCAAGGACTTCATCCACTCTTGCATCTTTCCTGTCAATTTTGTTTACAACCACCATCATCTTAAGTCCAGCAGCAAAAGCTTTTTGCAATACAAACCTTGTCTGAGGCAAGGGACCTTCTGATGCATCCACAAGCAGAATCGCTCCGTCAGCCATGGAAAGCGCGCGCTCAACTTCACCGCCGAAATCAGCGTGACCAGGTGTATCTATAATATTTATTTTAACATCGTTCCAAAATACAGAACAGTTCTTGGCTGCAATGGTGATCCCCCGCTCCTTTTCAAGATCCATATTATCCATAATTCTATCATCCACATCCTGATTTTCCCTGAACAGTCCGCTGTGCTTAAACAAACTGTCAACCAGCGAAGTCTTGCCGTGATCCACATGCGCTATAATTGCAATATTTCTTATTTTTTCATTTACTTTACGATTACTCATTTGACTTTTGACCTTCTTTATATTTTTTGACCGATAGCTTATAACACCGAGCAGCATAAATAGCAAACAGATAAATTGTTAAACAACACAATCAGATGCTTTAGCGTAAAATAGACAAACACAACATTTAGTCAATGTAAAAGACATTTCAAAAACAGATGGTGTTATGCAAACTTGTGTATGATGTTGTAATATCTGAGAAAAATATTATATTGGAAGTATCTTTCAAAACAGAACATTCATAAGGGGTATTGATGAATATCGAAGAACTCATAAGAATTCACGACAGAAATCAATTTGAGATAAAACTTGGTTATCTCATTAATCATAAAAAGAAGAAGACGGAATACGATATTAATCTGTATTTTTTCCTGCCGAATAACCTGGGAATAAACAAATATAATTACTCAAACAGTCAGTTTTTTGAAGATTTGTACGGCTATGTGAGATTAATAACACCTAAAAGCAGTCTGCAAAACTTAACCGAGAGAACAGAAAACATAATTAATTTCATGAATTTAAAAAAGCAAAATATTGATACCCATTTCGGATACATAAACTACGAGCTTAAAATAACCATATGTTCATACAGAGCATACTTGAGAGATTTTGCAAAGAAAATCAAAAAGAATCATTACGGCGATGAAGACATAAGTGACTTAATTAAAGAAATACATGTGTTCAGGAAAAAAATTAAGGAACTGCCTACGTTTACAGAAAACACAGACAGCCAGTCTCTAAAAGATTTGCTTATGTTTACAGATGAGTACAGTAGTCTGTTAACAGTAATGTATATGTTCAGAATCTATGACTTTTTATCCAAGAGTGAAGCAAAAATAAATGCCCAAATATTAAACATGATAAACAATGAAATAGAATACAGAAAACGACGGGGAATGTCATACGCATCAGAAGACGACTCAAAAAATGAAGAATTAATTTACAAATATTCGGTATTCAAAAAATATTTTTACAACATACTCTTTCTTTTTCAGAAAAGAAGAGAAGACGCAGTGGAATTCAGGCATTTTCTTTATGCAATAGCAGCAGGTATAGCAATGATTTTTGCTACAACCGTGGCTTTTTTGTCTCAGAAAAAATACGGGAATTTCACTCTGTCTTTTTTCGTAGCTCTTGTCATCAGCTATATGTTTAAGGACAGGATAAAGGATTTGTTCAGGCAAATATTTGAAAACAAAGTATTTTTCAGGAAAGTTTTTGATTTCAGAAACAAGATATATGATTCTGAAAGATACAATCTTTTCGGATTTTATAAAGAAAGGGTAAGATTTATTAGCAAAAACCAAATCCCTGAAAAAATTCTTCAGACCAGGCTGCAAAAGGCAGACAGCAGTCTTTCCACATGGTACACCGGCGAAGATATAATGAAATACGAGAAAAAGATAACATTAAACAACAGAAAAATCATTAAATCATTCAATGACAAAATAGAGGGATTGAACGACATAGTCCGTTTTAATGTCAATCATTTTATCAGAAAGATGGATGATCCTTCAGTTACTCTGCACACTCTCGAAAACGGCATGAAAAAGATAACTGCATCCAAAGTATATCATGTCAATCTGGTAATTGAGTTTAAATCCGAAGAAGAATACTCTTCTTACAAAGTGCGTCTCATATTGACAAAAGACGGAATTAAAA
>Ga0114984_1000098_pt1 | contig 33785 bp, 33 predicted proteins | sample Shrwel1BS1Day1_FD_96987 | JGI IMG/M metagenome (GOLD analysis project Ga0114984, IMG submission 96987) | Subsurface microbial communities from deep shales in Ohio, USA - Utica-3 well 1 S-1-Day1 | ecosystem: Environmental > Aquatic > Deep subsurface > Shale gas/oil reservoir > Produced water/Flow...
CAAACTTAAGTCCCTCCATTCGCTGAGCTCAAAAGATCTTTTGATTCTGGAAGCGGCAGCCTTACTACACGACGTGGGCTATTTTATCGGAATTAATAACCATCATGAGCATTCCTACTATATAGCTCGTGCATTCAGTATGCCCGGTTTTGATGCTGAAACAATTGATACAATTTCCACAATAGTGCTATTTCATAGGGACAAACATCATTTAACATTTGATTCCAGATTCAATTCGCTTCCTATAGAAAAAAAGCTCCTTATTCGTAAACTTATTGCTTTGCTGAAAATAGCTGACGCACTCGATGCCAGTCATATGCAACTGATCAGGGACATAGACATTGACACAAATTCAGATGGAATCACGTTAACAGCAAAAGCCTATAGAAAGCCTTTTTTTGAAGAGATTACATTTTACAGAAAAAACAGAGATTTTTTGGCAATATACGGCATACCTATTAATTTCAAACTGGATTTATTAAATGTCTGATCCCTTGGTATTTAATAACAGAGAGCTAAGCTGGCTTTCGTTTAACAAACGGGTTATACTCCAGGCTGTGGATGAAAATGTTCCTCTTCTTGAAAAACTTAAATTTCTGGCGATTTCATCATCAAATCTGGATGAATTTTTTATGGTGAGGGTTGGAGGATTACTGGACCATATCGCAGCCGGTTACACGGAGAAAGATATTTCAGGACTCACCTCCAGCCAGCAATTAAAAGAAATATCAGCCGAATGCCATTATCTTACCACTATTCAATCTGATCTCTACTATGATTTAAAACAAAGATGTGCCGAAGAGAAAATATATATCGAAGCACCAATACAGAAAAACTTCGAATGGATTGAGTCCCTTTTTCACGAGGAGATTTTTCCAGTAATATCCCCTGTTACTCTGGGACCGGCAAACCCTTTCCCCTTCCTGGTTAACCTAAGACTGTGTATTCTTGTCAAGATAAAACAAAACGATAAAAGCTACGTCTCTCTGATTATAATCCCTGAAATGCTGGAAAGAGTTTATAAATTGAAAAAAAATGGGAGAAGTTACTACTATACCGTAGAGCAGATTATAATTAATTTTTTGCCCGCTATTTATAAAGGATATGAAATTATCGACAGTTTTGTATTCAGGATTACCAGGAATGCGGATTTATCTCTGCAGGATGAAGAAGTGGAAGATCTGTTGATTCTTATAGAAAAATATCTGGATAAAAGGCAAAAGAGTAATGCGGTAAGGCTGGAAGTAAACAAGCCGTTACCACAGGATTTAAAGATGAAATTTTACGAATTTTTTAATATAACAGATTCACATATTTACGAACTGAATCATCCTCTGGATCTGACTTTCCTTTTTAATATAAGCGAAAATAACGAAAAATATTATTATCCCGGATTTAGTCCGGTTCTGCCGAAGGATGTAAAATTTAAAAACCTCTTTGACTATCTTAAGACAGGGGATTTAATACTTTACAGACCGTATCACGATTTTGGATTAATAGACAATTTTGTCCAGCAAGCTACTGATGATCGTAATGTTTTAAGTATAAAGATGACCCTTTACAGAGCTAATGAAAATTCAAAAATTATCGAATCGCTGGCAAAAGCAGCCAAAAATGGCAAACATGTATGTGTTATTATAGAGCTAAAAGCCCGATTTGATGAGGAAAGGAATGTGGAATGGGCAAAACGGCTTGAAAATGCAGGCTGTATCGTAACATACGGTTTTATGGATTTAAAGGTTCATGCAAAAGCACTTCTGATAGTCAGAAAAGAAAATGGGAAAATTCAGCGCTATGTCCATTTGTCAACGGGCAATTACAATGAAAAAACAGCCGGGTTGTATACGGATATCGATTATTTAACCACGGATAAGCAAATCGCAGAAGAAACGGTTAACCTGTTTAATTATCTGATGGGTTATTCGGATATATATAAGTGGAAATTATCAGAAAATACAGAACAAAAAATCACTACAGCACCAAACAGTTTAAGAAAAAAACTGGTGGAACTTATTGATGAAGAAATAAAAAATACCAGAAAAGGTAAAAAGGGTCATATTATTGCAAAAATTAATTCTTTATACGACAAAGAGATCACTTTAAAACTTTATGAAGCGTCCTCATCTGGCGTAAAAATAGAGTTGATAGTAAGAGGTATATGCTCACTAAAACCTCAGGTTAAAGGTTTAAGTGAAAATATTACTGTAAAAAGTATAGTTGGCAGATTTCTGGAGCATCCCAGAATTTTATATTTTTTTTCATCCGGCTCACACAGAGTTTTTATTTCAACTGCTGACTGGATGGTGAGAAATATGGACAGAAGAGTCGAACTTTTGACAGAGATCGAAGATAAGGAAAGTAAAAAATTTCTGCGAAAATTACTTCAGGATAACCTTAAAGACAGAGCAAAGTCATGGTATATGAAAGATGACAAGTATTTTAAACTAAATCAAAAAAATAATCCCGGATATAATTACCAGGAAGAGTATTTAACCGATATAAAAGAAATTTTGTAATAAACCATTTTAGTACCCTCCCATTTTTTAAGAGCTATGGCAACAGAAGGATTTCCGAGAATGAAGAGATCGATGTCTAATGTATTCTACATATTGAGCTATGGCAACAGAAGGATTTCCGAGAATGAAGAGATCGATGTCTAATGTATTCTACATATTTACCAGTCTTTCAGACTGGTAAATATGTGTAACATTCTATTTATTCACCTAAAGGTGAATTCCGGACGGCTCATTGGCGTCATCGCGAGGGCGGCAGCCCGTGGCGATCTCCGTTCTTCAAGTCATTACGAGGAGTCCGCTCAACAGCGGACGACGTGGTAATCTCATGTCCCGTATACGAGATTGCTTCGTCGTTATCACTCCTCGCAATGACGGCTGAACCACTCTTAGGAGGGGGAAAATACCCCATCCTAACCTTCCCCTAACTTAGGGGAAGGAACTTTACTCTCCCCCTACTTTAGGGGGAGATAAAGAGGGGGTACTTTTTGCCAAACAACAGTTTTGTCACCTCGAGCGGAGTCGAAAGGTCTCTTTGCCAAACGGCGTCTGAGATCTCTCCGCTCCACTCCGTTCCGGTCGAGATGACATTTAGTTGGCACTCCTGCCCTGTTAAATGACCTTCGGTCTATCAGCAAAGCTGATATTTAACAGGATGGGCAAAGAATTGTAAAAAGTGTAAATGCAAAACTTGAATTTTAAATTCTAAAATGTGTACTTTGCTTCCCAAAACGTTATTATTTTGCTTAATGTGAATGTTAGTATAAAATATAAAAGGGTTATTACTATCCAGATCTCCATAGTAAGAAAAGTTGCAGACATAAGCTCTAACCCCTGAAATGTCAGTTCCGGAACTGCAATAACGGACACGATAGCTGAATCCTTTATCGTTGAAACAAACTGTGATGCAAGAGGCGGCAAAATTTTTCTGAAAGCCTGCGGAAGAATAACATATCTGATAACTTTATACTTATTCATACCAAGAGCATATGCCGATTCAACCTGGTTTCTTGGAACAGACATTATTCCCGATTTTACAATTTCGGATATGTACGCTGCCTCGTAAACCGTCAAAGCGAGCACACCTGCAAAAAAAGAAGACATAATAGGCAGCGGTGCAAAAATAAATTCTGCAAAGCTTCTGAAGTTTCCCCCCATACTTCGCATGATACTGTCGATATGCAGTAAATTAAAAAGCTGATCGCCTATAAAAAAATATGAAATGAATATTAAAACAATAGGCGGAATATTTCTATGCACCTCAACAAATGTTATCGAAACAAGATTGCGAAAAAGCTTATTACTGGATCTCAGAACCCCTATAACAGTGCCAAGAATAGTAGCAAATATTATAGACCATACGCTGAGCTTTATTGTATAAAATATCCCCTGTATAAAAACACCCGGGTGGAGAGAACCTTTTTCAACGTAGAAAAAGCGTGGGGGAATTTTCCCCCACTGCCAGTCATACATAAGATAACTGTGTACTTTCCATAAAAATGCTGCAAACAGAAAAAGCAACAAACTTAAAAAGAAGAAATCAAATAAGGTAAATTTGATTTTACCGGTCTTTATCATTCAAAGGATCCTATTTGATTCTCTCTTCCCATTTTCTTGTTTCAAACCAATATTCATATCGATCTTTCAACCAACCGGAATCCCAATTAAGACGAATCCAGCTGTTGAATACATTCAATGTGTCTATATCCCCTTTCCTGACGGCAAAAGCTATAGGCTCCTTTGTGAAATTCTCGTCAATCGGCACATAAAGTCTGTCCGGATATTTTATAGTCTGAAAGTGCGGAAGGGGAGCCTGAGACACCATCGCATTAGCTCTTCCCACAAGCACTTCCTGTACAGCCTGAGACTCCGAATCAAAAAGTTTCAGTTTAGCCTTCGGTAGGTATTTATTTGCGGCAACCTCCGCAGTTGTTCCGAGCCTGGCAGCTATAACCATACCCTCTTTGTTGAAATCGCTGATTTCATCCATCCCTTTTGCATTCATTTTGCTCGCCACTATAGACATACCGGAATATTCATATGGTATTGTAAAATTAACCTTCAGGTTACGTTTGGGGGTAATGCTCATACCACCTATGATTACGTCATACTTGCCTGTAAGCAGAGCCGGTATGATGCCTGACCATTTGGTGGGTATAAACTCCACTTTTACACCGAGATCCTTAGCCAGTTTTTTTGCAACATCGATTTCAAAGCCTATGAATTCACCGTTTTTCGCTTTCATTGCCCACGGTACAAAAGTGGAAAAACCCACTTTTAAAACACCTCTTTGGACAACCTTTTCAATTGTACTTTCATTGCTCTGTTTTTCACTTACCGATTCGGCAAAAACCGGTGATGTTAGTGCAAACATCAGGCTGAAAATAATCAGCGGTTTAAAAATACGTCTAAACATAGCGTCCTCCTTTTTTATTCGTACACTTTCATATTAACAAATTTTACCAAAAAGGATAACATTAAATTGATCAAAAGATATATCCCAGCCACCGTAAACCATATTTCAAAAACAAGATAGGTCTCGCTCACAAGTCTCTGAGCCTGCATTGTCATATCATAGATAGATATGGTACTGACAAGGGCAGAATCCTTAACCAGGGCTATCATCTGGCTTGTTAAGGGCGGAGCTGCCATCCTTAAAGCCTGCGGCAGAATAATATAACGCATTCGCTGATAGAAATTCATGCCCAGACTCATCGATGATTCAAACTGCTCTTTTCCCACAGAAAGTATAGAGCCCCTGATGATTTCAGAGATATAGGCTCCTTCAAAAAGGCTCAGAGCTATAACACCTGAATAAAAGGCATTGATACCAAAAGGCGGAGCTATAACAAAATATACAAAAAATAGCTGAATAATAAGAGGTGTATTTCTGATAATCAGGATATATCCACGGGCAATAAAATTGCCTGAAAAAGATTCTGTCATCCTGAGAATTGCAGTAAAAAAACCAAATAAAAGAGCAAATACAAGGCTTACGGCTGAAATCTTAAGAGTTATCCCAAGCCCTTTGACAATAGGGCCTAATACCAGCCGGCCGTTTTCATAGGTATATAAAAATTCTTTTATCCTGTAAAACTGCCAGTTGTAACCTATACGTTGAGACAGAAAAATTACAGCCAAAACAATTAAAATTAAAAAAACAGCAAATTTAAAAATATCAATGAGTTTATAATTATAAAAAATGTACTACTCCGATAAAAAAATACTAAAAGTTTATAAGCTTTACTTCCTCTTCAAGCAATATCCCTTTCTGCCTGTAAACCACATCTTTTACATATTCAATAAGTCTGTAAATATCCGAACTGCTCGCATTGCCTTTATTTATAATAAAATTGGCATGTTTTTCCGAAACCTCGGCATCACCGATTCGCGACCCTTTGAGCCCGCACGATTCAATAAGAGTACCTGCATAATTGTTTTCAGGTCTTTTAAAGACGGAACCGCAGGAGCAAAATTCCACAGGCTGTTTTTCATCCCTTTTTGACGCCGTTAAATCCATCTTTTTTCTCAATGAAGAAGAATCTCCGTATTTAAGATCAAACTCTGCATTAAGAACTATAAATCCTTCCAGAGAAGATTCTCTGTAACCAAATTCAATCTCTCCTCTGCTTAGTTTAAGCACTTTTCCTTCACTGTTTAACACTTCCACACTCTTTAAATTATCCGCAATCTCGCTGCCGAAAGCTCCGGCATTCATTAAACAGGAGCCTCCTGTGGAGCCGGGTATACCGTAAAGATTTTCCAGACCGGCAAGTCCGGATAAAGCAGTAAATTCTATCAGACAATGCAGAGAAACCCCTGCCCCGCAAATCACATGCTGTTGGCTTCTTACAATCCACCTGTTTAAGCCTGCCAGTACAATAACAAGTCCGTCAAATAAATCATCACTGAAAAGAACATTGGAACCGGCACCAATAACTATATATTCTAGCTTCTCTTTTTTGCGCCATTTCAAAACTTCCGCCAGTTCGTCCGTTGTTTTCGGACGGGCAAGATAACGTGCAACACCGCCGGCCCGGTAAAAATAATAATCCTTTAAAGGGATATTTTCGCTAATCAGTTTCATTCACCCTTGCTGATCCTCGTATTTTCAAGTGCATTTCTGCAATCACACCTTCTGTTTTCAACGGCATTGGTGTCAATATTCAGAATAATCCGCTTCAGTTTATCTTCACTCTTCTTCACCGTTTCCACCACTTCATCCGCCGTTAACTTGCTTTGGGAAATACCGGCGGCATAATTGGCAACAACACTGATATTTACATAGCAGATTTCAGACTCCCTTGCCAGTGAGCACTCGGGAAATAATGTCATTCCAACAATATCAGCACCCATCCTCTTAAAAGCTTTAATTTCAGCAGCCGTTTCCATTCTCGGCCCGTTAGTACAGATATATACACCTTTATCTGTAAAATTCAAACCTGATGATGTACAGCTTTCTTTGACTGCCTGTCTGAGTTCCGGGCAAAAGGGCTCTGTTATATCTATATGGTGAATATTGCCCCTGGTTGCAAAGGTATTATTTCTCCCGTTTGTAAAATCGATTGCATTATCTGAAATCACAATATCTCCCGGATTCAGGCTTTCGCTGATTCCACCAACCGCTGCAAACGAAAGTATTGCATCAACACCTGCTTCTTTAAAAGCTGAAATATTTGCCCTGTAATTGATCAAATGCGGCGGAAATTCATGATTGGTACCATGTCTTGCCAAAAAATAATATTTATTGCCGGCATACTCATAAATTTTAAATGCAGCAGAAGGTTCACCGTAATCCGTGTCAACATTTTCTTCGCCGATATAATTAAAAGCTTCGATGGAATATAACCCGCTTCCTCCGATAATACCGATTTTCATACAACCTCCTTTTTAGTTCAATGTTTACCCTGTTAAATGCCGTAGGCAATCAACAAAGCTGATATTTAACAGGGTTCAACGTTCAAGGCGTAAGACATAAAACGTATTATACCTATCAACCACTTCAACACCCTCACTTAATACTTAGCACTTAGCGCTTAATACTGTTATGTTTTGGGTTTAGGTAAATGCCAGTTTTTTGTAATAGAAATCATTCGTATTGTGATAACGATAAAAGCCGAAATAAATATATTAATATTGGGAATAACATTCAAAATATCCAGGCAGACAAAAAGCAGACCACCGGCGATACATGCAGAAGCATAGATTTCCTTTTGCAATACAAGCGGGACTTCCCCCTGAAGGAGATCCCTCATCATACCTCCTGCCGTGGCAGTCATAACACCGAGAAAAACGGCACCGAAATAACCTATATCAAATGTTAATCCCACTGAAATTCCGATAACAGTAAATGTTCCAAGACCGATTGCATCCATTATCAACAAAAGTTTAAAACGTCTCTCGACATATCTGTGAAAGAAAAAGACCAGCAAACCGGCGGTTATGGAAACAAAAAAGTAAGTAATATCCCTGAATATAAAAGGGGGAATCCTTCCCACCAGCACATCTCTGATTGTACCGCCCCCCACTGCGGTGACGGTAGCCAAAACAAGTATTCCGTATAAATCCATCTTTTTACGCACCGCTGCTATCGCACCACTGACGGCAAAAGCGAATGTACCCAATAAATCAAAAACATATAAAATGGTCACATCAAACCTTTTCCAGCCTGATTTCCTTATCGGAAAGTCCGGAGAGGTGCTCATCGTGTGTAACAAGGATAACGGTAACACCTTCCTCATTAAGCTTCTTAAACAGCTCGAATACACCATAACTGTTCTTTTTGTCCAGATTGCCCGTAGGCTCATCCGCCAGCAAAAGTTTGGGATTATTCATCAAAGCACGGGCAACGGCTACCCGCTGCTGCTCTCCGCCGGAAAGCTCCATCGGATAATGACTTTCTCTGTCACTCATACCCACCTTTTCCAGAATTTCAGCTGCCCTATTTTCCGCCTCATTTTTTGAGAACTTACCAATCATAGCGGGCATCATGACATTCTCAATGGCTGTAAAGTCGTTAAGTAGGTAATGAAACTGGAAAACAAACCCCACCTCGTTATTTCTATAACTATCGAGCCCGGCATTTTTTTGTTTATAAACAGGTTCTCCTTCAAAATTGACAATACCGGAATCCGGTCTTTCCAGCCCACCGACAATATGAAGCAGCGTTGATTTACCCACCCCTGACGGGCCGACAATGGAAATGAACTGTCCCTTTTCAACACTGAGATTAAAATCTTTAAGCACATTGATGACAGAGGGGCCCTTTTGAAATGTCTTATTGATATTTATCAGCTCTACCAAATAATTGCTCATTACTCATTCCTCAAAGCTTCGATAGGATCCATCTTTGCAGCCTGTCTTGCAGGGATAATAGATGATATAAAAGTAATAACAATTGCACAAACTGTAACAAGCAGAAAAACCTCAGGAACAATTTTTATAGGAATACTGTCCATGTAGTAAACATCAGCCGGAAGCTCTATAAGTTTATAATGCTTTAAGACAAAACATATTGCATAAGCAATAATATTCCCGAAAACAGTACCCATTACACCTATATACAGCCCCTGCTTGATGAAAATATTTTTTATCAATTTCTCCGAAGCTCCCATAGCCCGAATAATAGCTATATCTCTGCGTTTATCTTTTACCGTCATAGTGATAAGGCTGATAACGTTGAATGAAGCTACCACAATGATAAGGGTAAGAATAACAAACATGGCAGCCTTTTCCAGCTTTAATGCCGAGAAAAGATTCTGATTCATACTCAGCCAGTCCCTGGCCCAGAAGGGAAATCCCAGTTTATTTTCGAGCTTTTCGGCAATCTCTCCGGCATTATCAAAATTTTTGACCTTTACACTGAAACCGGAAACGTTATCTCCCATTTTCATAAAATCCTGAATTTCGTGCAGATTAACATAGGCTAGCGAGTTATTATACTCATACATCCCTGTATCAAAAACACCTGCAACCTGAAATTTTTTCATTTTCGGAGTAAAGCCAAAGGGTCCCTTTTTGCCGAATGGTGAGACAACGACGATTTCATCACCTATACTCACTGAAAGACTGTTTGCCAGAGCTTTTCCAAGGACAATGGGAGGTTTGCCAGTTGCATTATCCACTTTTAAATCAAAACTTCCCCTCTTCATATATTTACCGATATTTGAAGCCTTTATCTCCTTATTCCCTATTACTCCCCTTAAAACAACTCCGCTGACGCGCTCTTTACTGGTAAGCAGCACCTGGCTGATGATAAAAGGGGAAACACCTACAACATTATCCGTTTCTGTAATTTTAGCTGCCGTATCTTGCCAGTTGTCTATTGCACTTCCGTCAATTTTATTGACAATAATATGTGAGTTCGCACCGAGAATTTTTTGCTTTAGATTATCTTCAAAACCGATCATAACATTTATAACTACTATCAGAGTGGCAACACCAAGCACTATCCCAATAATAGAAATTAACGAAATAAAGGAAAGCACCTTGGTTTCTTTTTTAGACCGGAGATATCTGTAAGCCAAAAAATTACTTATATTCATCAGTTATGTTACTCCCATTCGATGGTTGCCGGCGGCTTGGAGCTGATATCGTAAACAACCCTGTTAATTCCCTGCACTTCGTTAATAATTCTATTTGATATAGATCCCAGAACATCATAGGGAATCCTTGACCAATCCGCAGTCATACCGTCAACACTGGAGACAGCTCTGAATGCGAGAACATTTTCATATGTTCTGTTATCACCCATAACTCCCACCGACTGCACAGGAAGTAATACGGAAAATGCCTGCCATATTTCATTGTAAAGACCGGCTTGCTTTATCTCACTTATCGCTATGGCATCAGCCAGTCTCAGTATTTTCAGTCTGTCTTCGCTAACTTCACCCAAAATTCTAATGGCAAGTCCGGGCCCCGGAAACGGGTGGCGCATAATCATTTTCTCGGGGATTCCCAACTCCAGACCGACTTTCCTGACCTCATCCTTAAACAGTTCTCTGAGAGGCTCAATGAGGGTGAAATTCATTCGTTCCGGTAATCCTCCCACATTGTGGTGTGTTTTTATGGTAGCTGAAGGGCCTTTAAAAGAAACGGATTCGATAACATCCGGATAAAGCGTACCCTGAGCCAGAAATTCAAACGGCCCGTGTTTTACGGCTTCTTCTTCAAAAACCTTAATAAAGGTATTGCCTATCTTTTTACGTTTTTCCTCCGGGTCAACGACCCCTTTCAATACGTCTAAAAACTGATTCCTTGCATCCACATGCACAAGATTTATATTAAAATTGTCTCGGAAGGTTTTTACCACATCATCGGCTTCACCTTTACGGAGAAGACCGTTATCAACGAAAACGCAGGTAAGATTGCTGCCTATTGCTTCGTGCAGAAGTACAGCAACCACAGAGGAATCCACCCCGCCGCTCAGCGCACATAAAACCCTTTTGTCACCCACAGTTTCACGTATTTTATCAATTTCGGTATGGATAAAATTACCGGAAGTCCATATCTGTTTGCAGCCGCAGATATCAACAACAAAATTTTTGAAAATTTCACTCCCCCTTGGAGTGTGAACTACTTCCGGGTGAAACTGGATAGCAAAAAAGGGCTTAGAGATGTGTTTCATAGCTGCAATCGGTGCATTTTTCGTATAACCGATCACAGAAAAGTTCTCAGGCATACTCTCAAGCTTATCACCGTGGCTCATCCAGACGGTAATCTTGCCCTGATCTGAAAGCCCTTTGAACAGATCTGAATCATCATTTATATTCAATTCGCTTCTGCCGTATTCCCTTTCAGATGATTGGGAAACAACTCCCCCGAAATGCTTACAGATAATCTGCATACCGTAGCAAATGCCCAGTACGGGGACTCCCATATCAAAAATCCTTTCATCAACCTGTGGAGAATCCTCTGCATAAACACTCCCCGGCCCTCCGGATAAAATAATACCTTTAGGCTCAAACTCCTCAATTTTGCTGAAATCCACATTACAGGGCTGTATTTCACAGTAAACCCGTGCTTCTCTTATTCTTCTTGCGATTAACTGTGTATATTGAGAACCGAAATCCAGTATTAGAATCTTTTCGTCATGAATATTCATTTATTACCCTCTGCAGTTTGTTTCCGTTATGTTGAAATCCAATAATTTGGGGATTCTTTGGTTATAATGACATCGTGTACATGGCTCTCTTTAAGTCCGGAGCCCGTTATTTTTACAAATTTTGCATTTTTGCGAAGATTTTCGATATTTTCACTTCCCGTATAGCCCATTCCTGAACGCAATCCACCCATAAGCTGATAAATCGTTTGGCTTATATCCCCTTTGTAATGAACGCGTCCTTCTATCCCTTCCGGCACAAATTTGCCTTCGGAAGATTTTTCATCCTGAAAATACCTGTCTTTACTGCCGCTGCTCATTGCTCCAACCGAACCCATTCCACGGTAAACCTTGTAACTTCTGCCCTGAAGAAGCTCAATTTCCCCCGGGGATTCAGTGGTCCCGGCAAAGAGAGAACCCATCATAACCACATTAGCCCCTGCGGCCAATGCCTTGACTATATCTCCGGAATATTTTACCCCGCCGTCCGCAATTATCGGGATATTGTATTTTTCAGCCACGGAAGCACAATCCATAACAGCTGTAATCTGCGGGACACCTACCCCCGCAACGACCCTTGTGGTACAGATAGAACCCGGTCCTATTCCCACTTTCACGCAGTCTACGCCGGCCTTGATAAGATCCAGTGTTGCCTCGGGAGTGGCAACATTTCCTGCCACAAGCTGCAGATCGGGATATTTTTTCTTGATAAGACGAACCGTTTCATTAACTTTGCTCGAATGCCCGTGGGCGGTGTCCACAACAATAATATCCACATCATTATCAACCAGTGCTTCCACTCTTTCCATTGTTTCCGCACCGACACCTACAGCTGCACCCACTCTGAGCCGTCCCAAGTCGTCCTTGGTTGCCGAAGGATATTTCAGACGTTTATTTATGTCTTTTATTGTAATTAGCCCTTTCAGATTATATTTATCATCAACCACTAATAACTTTTCAATTCTGTGATTCTGAAGATGTTCCTTTGCCTCATCCAGAGAGGTGCCCACTGACACTGTCACAAGATTTTCCTTAGTCATAAAATTTTTCACAGGCTGATCGTATGCTGTTACAAACCGCAGATCCCTGTTGGTTAAAATTCCCACAAGCTTTTTGTTTTTTGTCACAGGAACACCTGAAATTTTAAATTTCGACATTATCTCCAAAGCTTCTTCAACTGTTCTTTCCGGATCAATCGTTATAGGATCGACAATCATACCGCTTTCTGACCGTTTTACCTTGTCGATCTCTTCCGCCTGTTCAGTTACACTCATGTTTTTATGAATAAATCCTATTCCTCCCTCCTGAGCTATGGAGATGGCCAGTCTGCCTTCGGTAACCGTATCCATGGCTGCACTCACAAGGGGGATTTCCAGAGTAATTTTTTCGGTAAGTTTGGTACTGAGATCCACGTCCCTGGGAATAACATCACTTTTACCCGGTGCGAGAAGAACATCGTCAAATGTTAAAGCTTCCTTCAATATTTTTTGATGAAACATTATACAACTCCTTTTTTCGTTCAATGTTAGTGAAAGTGAATGTGTGACAAACCTATTCAACTTTTACCTTTGTCTCTACCTCTAACTTTGCCTCTACCTGTTCTATTTTCTACTTCCTACTTCCCCACTTCTCCATCTAACTATCTCACTCCCCACCATTCTACCATCAAAGTCCACAGTCCCGGCTGTAACGGAAATCAACGCCCACAGTTCTGTCACTGACTTTGGCAATTACCGGCAGACAGCGTTTAAACTGGTTTGCTTTTATCCTTCCAATGACTTCATCTATAAATTTCTCATCAAAACCCATGCGTATCAGCTCTTTTTTATTTTTTCTTTTATCAATCATTTCAAAAAGCAGTTTATCCACTTCTACGTAAGAAAAACCCAGCTCACCTTCATCCGTCTGATTCTGCCATAAATCTGCTGTTGGGTGTTTTTCAATCACCTCTTTTGGAATTCCCATATACTCAGCCAAACCCCAAACCTGAGTTTTATACAGATCACCTACCGGATTCAAAGCTGAAGCCATATCCCCATACCAGGTGCCGTAACCCAGAAGGAGCTCGGTCTTATTGCTTGTTCCCAGGACAAGAGCACTATGTGCTGCTGAGAGGTCAAAAAGTGTAACCATCCTCATTCTGGCACACACATTTCCAAATCTCACATTGCCTATATAATGGTCGAAAATATTAAGATACGCATCTGCGTATGGAGAAATATCTATTACTTCACAGTTAATATCCAGTAATCCAGCTACTTTTTTTGCATCTTCAAGGCTTTTTGCACTGCTGGTTTTATAGGGAAGGCAGTACGCAAAAACACGATCCTTACCCAAAGCTTCTACCGCCAGCACTGCAGCTAATGCAGAATCAATACCGCCGCTTAAGCCCACAACAAGGTTATTAAGACCTGTTTTTTCAGTCTCCTCTTTCAGAAAATTAACAAGAACTTCTTTTAACGTCTGATAACTTATATTCATAACCCGCCCATCTTTATGTCATATTAATTTTATCTGAAATGCCTTAATTTATCCTTTAATACTAATGGGTTTTTTATCCTCTCCTGTCTGATATTATCCCTGTCCAGTTTTACAATACACTTATCTTCTTTGAAAAAAGGTAATCTGCATTCGATACCCCCACCTGCTTTATAAACCCTCGAGCCGCCCCAAAAAGTAACTCCCTCTTCAACTCCGGCCCTGTTAGCAAAAACCACAGTGCATGTCATGTTAGTTGAAATATATCCGCAGGTATAATCCCAAACGTTTTCAGCATAAAAACCGCTTTCCCCTATTCCTCTTAAAGGGCTTCCGGCAGGAATAAAAACCATATCCACATTATTTTCAGCTATATAGACAAGGGAATCTGCGTGGAGAGCATCTTCACATATCAGGATGGAGCCCCTGAAAAATTTCGTATCAAAAAAGGAAAATGAGCTGCCTTCTGAAAAATACCTTTTTTCATCAAAAAGTCCGTAAGCCGGCAGAAAAACTTTTTTGTGAATATTAAGAATTTCACCCTGTTCAACATATGCAGCCGCATTATAGAAACATCCCGGTTTTTCTTCATATACGAAACCGAAAACAATTGAAATATAATTGGAATACTCTTTTATACGGCGTATAATTTCAGAGTTTAAATCCAGTGCCACATCGCTCACTGCATCCCTCAGGTCATATCCGGTCATTGAAAGTTCCGGAAAAATCACTACGTTAGAGCGGGCGGATATAGCTTCTTCAATTATCTGATAGTGCTTTTCCGCATTTTTTTCAGGAGATGCAAGATAAGGCTTAAACTGGCTGACCATAAGTTTCAGCATATCATTCTTTCCTTTTATACGTTCCGCTTTTACCGCCGGTTTTTTCGATTAATCTAATATCAGAAATTACCATATCTTTGTCAACAGCTTTACACATATCATATATAGTCAATGCAGCCATACTTACACCCGTCAAAGCCTCCATTTCAACACCGGTGCGTCCTCCAAGCTTTACTTCCACATCGATTCGGATTCGTGATTTATCCACTTCCGGAATAAACTCCACGTCCACAGCGGTTATATTCAGAGGATGGCACATGGGTATCAGATCCCCCGTCTTTTTAACAGCCATAATAGCGGCAACTCTGGCCACCTCAAAAACCGCTCCCTTTTCCACATTTCCCGACATAATATGATCCAGTGTACAGCTTTCCATATAAATATGACCTGAGGCCAAGGCCTTTCTTTCAGTAGTCTCTTTGGATGTTACATCAACCATTTTACTTCTTCCGTGTTTATCCAGGTGACTAAAAGACATCACTTACTCCTTACTTTTAACGGGATATTTTGCAAAGATTTCGGAAACATCCGATGAGGTTTTAACATAGTTCCATATCTCACCGCGAAAATCCTTTACCTTTTCAAAATTGACCCTCTTTCTGTCAAAACTGAATTCAGCATATTTTTCAAAACTTCCGTTATTTTCAACCGGATTTGAAAAAACAGCAATGTGAAAATTTTCATACGGAGAATTGATAAGCTTAAAGAACATCACTTCCATGAAATATTTCAGTTCTTTTTGAAAAGGGTTTGACATATTGTCTGAAACAAGTCTTTCCCTTTTTTTCTCGGTAGTGTAAATAAGCTCCAGCTTAACCGTATTATTCTCAATCTGAAGCTTTTTATATTTAAAAACCGGAACTATTCCTTCTTTTTCAAAATAGCCGGATTCTGTCATGTTAAAATTAAATCTGTCTACAAAACTTTTCACATCCAAAGAAAGTTTCTTATCAAAATATGAACTGTTTTTCGAATTCCCACCAAGAGCATCTTTAAATCTGATATCTTTTTTCAAAGCATACCCGGTTCTGACATTGTTGACTTTTACCTTATACCACTTTCCCTGCTCACCGATAACTATAATCTTGGCACCTTCATAAAATGTCCTTATTCTTCCTGCATTTAAGTCCGGTTTATCCCTGACATACACGACATTTGCTTTTATAATCCCGACGGATTCCACGAAATTGCCACTTTTTTCCCCGACAAACCCGTTAGCAGCAAACACCATTAAAAGTAGCATTGTTATAAAAAATTTTTTAAACATTGAACCTAAAGTATATAATATCTCCATCTTTTACAATATACTCTTTACCTTCAAGTCTCATTTTACCGGCTTCTTTGATTTTCTGGAGGGATTTATACTCTTTGAACACGTCAAAACTGCAAACTTCCGCCCTTATAAAACCTCTGCTGATGTCAGAATGAATTTTACCAGCAGCTTCCACAGCCTTCGTATTCTTCTTTATAGTCCATGCTTTCACTTCCTTTTCACCCGCAGTGAAGAAGGTAATCAAATTAAGAAGTTCATATCCGCCGGCAATCACCTTTTCCAGCCCGGATTTTTCAAGACCCATTTCATTGAGAAACTCTTTTTTTTCTTCTTTGTCTAATTCGGCAATTTCCGATTCAAGTTTGCAGGAGATCTTTACACAACCGGCATTCTCTTTTTCTGCTACTTTTTTCAGCTGGATTATATAATCATTGTCACTGGCAAGGCCGTCTTCATCGACATTAGCGACATACAGCACCGGTTTTACAGTAAGAAGGTTGTATTCCTTAATATACTTCATATCATCGCCGCTTACAATATTCCTCAGATGTACACCTTCAGCGGCTTTATTATATATTTTTTCCAGAACTTCCGACTTGACCTTCATATTTTTCTCTCCGCTTTTAGCGGATTTTTTGACCCTGGTCAGAGCTTTTTCCAAAACATCGAGATCTGCAAGTAAAAGCTCCATATTTATAACTTCAACATCATCCACCGGATCCACTTTCCCGCTTACATGGCTTATATCGGTCTCATCAAAACACCTGACAATATGAACAATTGCATCCACTTCCCTGATATTGCTCAGAAATTTATTGCCCAGCCCCTCTCCTTTGCTGGCATCTTTTACCAGGCCGGCAATATCTACAAATTCAATGGTGGTAGCAACAGTACTTTTTGGTTTTATGCAGTCGCTTATAAAATCAAGTCTTTCATCCGGTACTTCCACAATACCGATATTGGGATCTAGAGTGCAAAAGGGATAATTTGCGCTTTCCGCCCCAGCTTTGGTCAAAGCATTAAATAATGTCGATTTGCCTACATTCGGCAATCCTACTATACCGCAATTAAATCCCATAAAACTACCTTTCCTTAATTTTTAGTCAAAAAAAAGGGCAGTCTCAGCTGCCCTTTTTGTTTTATAATAATGGAGCAATTATAAGTGAAACTATACTCATAAGCTTAATAAGTATATTCATAGCAGGTCCGCAAGTATCCTTGAATGGGTCACCAACGGTATCACCTGTAACGGCAGCTTTATGAGCTTCACCGCCTTTTGCCTCTCCTTCTATTGCCCCGCTTTCGATAAATTTCTTGGCATTGTCCCAGGCACCGCCGGCATTAGCCATAAGCAAAGCCAGAAGAACACCGGCCAAAGTGGCTCCTGCAAGCATACCGCCAAGGGCTTCTTTGCCTATTCCGAAGCCTATAATAATAGGAGAAATAATAGCCACCAAACCGGGGAGAACCATTTCCTTCAGGGCAGCTGTTGTCGATATATCCACACATGTTTTAGGATCCGGTTTTACCCCTTCTTTTCCTTCCAGAAGTCCCGGAATATCCTTAAACTGTCTTCTGATTTCTTCCACCATCTGTCCGGCAGCTTTACCAACAGAAGTCATTGTAAGTGAAGCAACAAGAAAAGGAATAAAACCGCCCACAAAAAGGCCTATCACAACCTTTGGCTGAATAAGGTTTATTTCTGTCAACCCTGCACTGCTGCTATATGCTGCAAAAAGAGCCAAAGCGGTCAAAGCAGCTGAACCGATTGCAAAACCTTTCCCAACCGCGGCTGTTGTATTGCCGATGGAATCAAGATTGTCAGTAATATCTCTCACATCTTTACCCAACCCGGCCATTTCAGAAATACCGCCGGCGTTATCAGCCACCGGGCCGTAAGCATCAACAGTCATTGTAACGCCAACTGTCGCCAGCATGCCGACAGCTGCAATACCTATACCATAAAGCCCTGCCTGTGCATTGGCCACAAATATTGCAAGGCATATCATAGCAATGGGCAGGACAACACTCTCAAGTCCTACTGCAAAACCTTGTATAATGTTTGTGGCAGGACCGGTTTTGGATGCATTGGCTATCTTAAAAACGGGTTTGGAGGATGTATAGTACTCAGTGATAAGACCAATCACAATACCAGCTACTGTTCCGAACAGAACAGCCCAGAATACACCCAAACTAATCTGAAAAGCCGTAATAGCAAAGAAAGCACCGATAAGAAATACGCCGGCACCTATAAAAGTTGAATATCTTAGAGCTGTTTGAGGTTTGACACCACTTAACGCCTTCATGGAAAAAACACCTATTAATGAAGCTAAAAGACCTATAATTGCAAAAAGCACAGGAAGAAACATAAGATTCATAGTCAAGCCGGCTCCACCGAGTTTTGCCAGAAGAGCCGGACTTGCTGTGGCCGCAATAGCAATTGTGGCAATCATAGATCCGACATATGATTCAAAAATATCGGCACCCATTCCGGCGATATCACCGACATTGTCCCCTACGTTATCAGCAATTACACCGGGATTTCTGGGGTCATCCTCAGGAATACCGGCCTCAACCTTACCAACAAGGTCGGCTCCCACATCTGCGGCTTTTGTATAAATACCGCCGCCGATTCTTGCAAAAAGAGCTATCGAGGAAGCACCCATGGCAAAGCCGTTTATATTCTTTGCCGTCTCCGGATCACCATAAATAAGGAAAAAAGTTCCCACACCAAGAAGGCCCAAACTTGCAACAGCCAGTCCCATCACGGCTCCGCCGTTATAAGATATAAACAAAGCCGAAGCCATACCTTCCGATCTGGCAGCCTCACTTGTCCTCACATTGGCTTTCGTGGCTGCTTTCATGCCTATAAAACCGGCCAGAGCCGAACAAAAAGCACCACTGATGAAAGCTATACCGGTGCTGAATCCGAGTCCGTCAGCAAACAGCATCAGAACAAACACTACAGCTACAAATACAGCCAGAATCTTATACTCTCTTGAGAGAAAGGTCATCGCACCTTCATGAATCATATCAGCAATCTCTTTCATAAGATCGGTGCCTTCCGGCTTCCGCTTAATATAATTATAAATAACTATGGCCACTATAAGGCCTGCCGCTCCAAGTATCGGAGCAAAAATACTCAATGCTGAAGCCATTTTTTAGTCCTCCTTTTTTGTTATATTTTTGTTGTTAAATTTCGTCATTGCAGAAACAACACCCTCCTTTATAAAACAAGAAACAGCATTTTTGCACAAATCCACAAATTCTTCAATATCTTTACTCTCTGCGCGGGAAAATTTTCCCAAAACATAATCTGAAACAGCAATATTGGGATTTTCAGGTCTGCCAATGCCCATTTTAGCTCTTACAAACTCCTCTACTCCCAGACAAGAAATTATCGATATAAGTCCTTTATGGCCTGCGGCTGATCCATCCCGTTTAATCTTAAGTTTGCCGAACGGAAGATCAACATCATCGTAAATCACCAGAATATTATCCGGCACAATGTTATAGTAATCAGCAAGTGCAGCCACCGCTTTACCGCTTAAGTTCATATATGTCTGTGGTTTCTGAATGAAAACTTTTTTTCCGTCAACAACAAAATCACCGTAATCCGAATAAAAACCGCCCCTGATATCAACATTGTAATGAGAGATAAGGGCGTCTGCCGCCATAAAACCAATATTATGACGTGTGTTTCTGTATTTCATACCGGGGTTACCCAGCCCGGCTACGAGTATTTTTTCCATTTACTGTTCTGTTTTGTATTTAAAAAGAGAGCTGATACTTTCCTTATTGAAAATCCGCAGTATCGACTCTGCAAACAACTCACCGGTCTTTAAAACCTTAAACTTCGAAATAGTGCTTTTCTCTTTTGACAATTCAATAGTATCACATAAAAGCACCTCTTCCAGAGGGCTTGAAAGAATACGCTCCACTGCAGGCCCGCTCAATACACCATGAGTGGCGGCGGCTCTGACTGACTTTGCACCGTGCTCAATGACTGTTGAAGCTGCCTGTGAAAGTGTCCCTGCAGTATCTATCATATCATCGATAATGATCACGTGTTTGTCCTTAACATCCCCGATTACATGCATTGCTTTTGCAACATTGGGACCCGTGCGCCTTTTATCGATAATCGCCAAAGAACTTTCCAATGTCTTAGCATAAATACGAGCTCTCGGCACGCCGCCTGCATCGGGAGAGACAACCACATAGTCTTTTCCGTACATATTCTTATTGATAAAATATTCGGAAAGAATGGGGGTTGCATAAAGGTTATCCACCGGAATATCAAAAAATCCCTGTATCTGGCCGGCATGCAGATCCATAGTAACAACTCTGTCGATACCAGACGTAGTAAGAAGATCTGCAATCAGTTTCGCCGTAATAGGTACCCTCGGCTCCACTGTCCTGTCCTGTCTCGCATATCCGAAATAAGGAATAACTGCCGTTATACTGCTGGCCGAAGCCCTTTTCAGAGCGTCCACCATAATCATGAGCTCCATAAGTAGCGATTCAGCAGGCTGATTCGTTGACTGGATAATAAAAACATCTCTGCCTCTGACACTTTCGTTAATCTTGACAAAAATCTCTCCGTCACCAAATTTGGTAACCGTTGCATCCCCAAGCCTCATCCCAAGCTTTTTCACAACATCCTGGGCAAGCTTTTGATTGGAATTGCCTGTAAAAACCAAAAAGTCCATCCGGATCTCCTTAAATAACGTTATTTATATTCTCAGTTTTATAAACAAAACTGCTTCTGCCAAACATTTTAAAATAATCATACGCTTTATTCAAATGTTTCTTTGACGAATAAATTCCGTACACAGTGGCACCGCTTCCGGAAAGCAGTGCTGCGTCAGCATTAAAAGCCAGCATCTTGTCTCTGATCATACCTGTTTCAGGGTATCTTTCAAACACAACATTTTGTAAACCGTTACTCATGGAGCCCAGAACATCTCCATAATTTAAAACGGAATGCATATTACTGACGGTATTATAAGGTGTCAACGTTAAATTTTTATCAGAATAAACACTGGATGTGGAAATAGTTACAGGGGGCTTTGCCAATAAAATGTAAAATGAGGGGAGTACAGCTGTTTTATCCACAATTTCGCCTCTACCCCTGACAAAAGAGGGTTGATTGTACAGGAAAAAAACAGTATCCGAACCCACCTCTGACATGATTTCAATCTTTTCATCGAAACTCATGTTAAGTTTAAACAGCTTATCGATTATTTGCAAAAACGCAGCGGCATTACTGCTGCCTCCGCCAAGACCTGCTCCTGAAGGAATGTTTTTATACAAGCTGACATCAACTAAAAGATCCATGTTATATTTTTTGCGTATAAGTGCGAATGTTTTTGTAATTATATTATTTTCATCAACGGGAATATTTTTATCGTTGCATGTTATCCGAAACTGCTTGCTCTTTTTGACTTTAAGCAGGTCAAAAAGGTTAATCGGAGTCATTAACGATTCAATATTGTGAAAGCCGTCTTTCCTTTTGTTCAGAATTTTCAAAAACAGATTGATTTTAGCGTAAGACCTTATCAGCATCGGATCACCGGAAGTTCATATTATTTAAAAATATCCCGTTTAATTGTATAATTGTATTTTAAACATTTGGTCTGTTCCATTATACTCCAATAACCCAAGCTTACCATTTTCATATTCATATTCAACGGCTTCCGTACCCCGCCTAATCCGGGCAATATTAAAATCAGCATCGGCATAAATTACCGTATCTTTTTTTGAAAAAACATAATAGCTTGCGAATATATCAAAACGGAAACCCTTATCAGGCATCAATAAGGGTACATTCAGCAGCTTTACCAGATGTGCAATCTGTTTCTCGCTGAAAAAGCTGTCGTAGCGGCTGCTGATATCTTTCCCTTCCTTCATTATCTTTAAGGTATCTCCATTATATTTTGCCACTAAATACACCTGTCCGAACATTCCCAGAACATTCATTTCCAACTTTCCGTCACAGGTTTTTATAACGGTACCTTTAAACTTTACTCTGCTGAAGCGATCCTCATAGCTGAAAACACCTTTGGATTTCAGTTTGCAAAACTGTGGCGTGGATTCTCTTACATTTTTAAGTGCTTCTTCTTTGGAAATTTTTTGTATTTTATCCAGCCGGGGCGCTTTGACGGCACAATTTGCCAGAAAAGATGAAACAACAATGACACTAATCAGCTTTAATATATTCATCAACACTCTTCTCTATTCCCATGGCATCCAGTATAGCTCTCATATGCTCCTTCAGTTCTTTTTCCTCAGGTGCCAGATTTAGAGCCTTTATCTGATACTTTTTGGCCTGTTCATACTTTTTTTGTTTATAAAGTACCCAGGCTTTGGTATCCAGATAAGCAGGATTGTTCCCATCAATTTTCAGGGCTTTGTTAACAAGTTTCATAGCCTTTTCCAGTTTTATATTATTCTCTGCATACAGATAGGCGAGAAAATTTAACGCTGCATCATTATTACCATTTATGCTCAGAACCTTCTTTACTATATCGATAGTCGTATTCAAATCACCCGTTTTTTCTGTAACAAAAGCTTTGTTTACAAGAAGGGTTTCGCTGTTTGGATTCGATTTCAGCCCTTTATTCAGAACATCAAGAGCTTTTTGAAGATCAACCTTTCTTTCAAAAACAGCCGATTTTATCCTGTAATAATCGACATCCCTGTAAACTTCCGAAACATCAGCCAAAATTTCTAATGCTTTGTCATAAGCCCCCTGATTGAGGTAAACAAAAGCCAGCCGCTTTTTAGCCTGCGTGTAATCACTTCTTATCTTTAACGTTTCCTTGTAATATTTTTCAGCCATATCATATTTTTGCATCGCTTCATAAGCCACTGCAATGTAAAAGGCTGACTGGGTGTCATCACTATTGAGATCAAATGCTTTTTTCAAAACATCTATAACTTTTTTATAATCATTCTGTTTGAGATGTATTTTGCCCATCTGCTTCAGGATATAAATTTTCCGCTCACCGGAGACTTTATCCACAATTTGAGAATAATATTTTAATGCTTCCTCATAACGGTTTGATTCCATATAAATCTCAGCAAGTTTAAACTCAGGGAGTATCAATCCCGGATGCTTTTCCTGCGCTATCTTCAGATATTTGACAGCTTTTTCCTTTTGATTATTTCTCAAATAAATATCTCCAAGCAAAAGGGCAGCTTCCAGATTTTTTTCCATTTCAACGGCTTTTATAAAATCCTCTTCAGCCCTTTTTGTCAAATCGAGATACATATACAATTTTCCCCGTTGCAGGAAATAAGAAGCCTCTTCATTTTTTTTAATAAGCTTGTCATAAATCCCTATGGCTGAAGAAAAATCATTCATATTTTTATAAATATCCGCCTGAAGCTCAAGATATTTGGTACTTTTCTCTATAGACACCGCTTTTTCGATATATTTTCCGGCACTTTGAAATTTCTGCAGGTTTTCGTAATAAAGTTTTGCCAGCTGGTAATACAATTCAGCCGGATTGCTGATATTCTGACTATCGATACCACTTTTCAGAATTTCTGCAGCCTTTTTATATTCTTTTTGCTGTCTGTATACTTCTGCTGACTTGGCATAAAGGTATGCATCTCCGGTTTTTTCCGCCAGTTCCATATAGATATCAACGGCCATTTCCGATTCACCGGCATTCAAAAGCATCTCAGCCTTGAGAAATTTATAGTCATATGTATCTTTAGCATGGGTATTTGATGAAACGTTTACAGACGCACACCCGAAAATCAAAATACTGAGCAATATAATAAACCTAATTTTTTTAAGCATAGAAAACACCTTAAACATGTCCTAATATTCTCTCATATATCTGTCTATAAAATCGGTTGTAACATCGCCTTTTATAAAAGCGTGGTGAGCAAGTATTCTTTTATGCAGAGATACTGTTGTTTTAATTCCCTCTACAATAAATTCATCCAAACTTCTTCTCGTTCTGTTTATAGCCTCATCACGGTTTTTGCCGAAAACAATCATCTTGGCAATCATGGAATCATAATAGGGTAATACTATATAATCCTGGTAGGTTGCCGAATCCACCCTGACACCAAAGCCTCCGGGGGCATAATAGGCTTCGATACGGCCAGGCGAAGGTGCGAAGGTATCCGGATCCTCTGCATTAATTCTGCATTCGATGGCGTGTCCGATAATTTTAATATCTTCCTGGGCAACATCGAACGGTTCACCGGCTGCGATTTTCAACTGAAGTTGAACAAGGTCGACACCTGTTATCATCTCAGTTACAGGGTGCTCCACCTGAATCCTCGTATTCATCTCCATAAAATAAAAATTGCCGTATTTATCAACCAGATACTCTACAGTACCGGCATTCTTATAACCAAGTCCTTTTACAGCATCAACGGAAGCTTTTCCCATTTTTTCCCTCAGTCTTTCCGTCAGAAAAGGGCTTGGTCCCTCCTCAAGCAGTTTCTGATGCCTGCGCTGTATTGAACATTCCCTTTCGTAAAAGTGCAAGGCCCCACCTTCTCCGTCTCCAAAAACCTGTATTTCAATATGTCTGGGTTCCTCAATAAATTTTTCTATGTAAACTTCATCATTTCCAAAAGCACTTTTGGCTTCATTCTTAGCCGTTTCAAAATTTTTCAGAAAGCTCAGCTCTGAATGAGCCACACGCATCCCTTTACCTCCGCCACCGGCGGAAGCTTTTATTATTACGGGAAAGCCTATTTCATTGGCAATTTTTAAGCCTTCGTCCTTATCCTTTACGGTACCTTCACTCCCCGGGACAACAGGAACACCCAGATTCTTCATCGTTTCCTTCGCCTTGGATTTGTTGCCCATAAGGGAAATATGTTCTGAAGAGGGACCGATAAATTCAAAACCGCACTCTTCACAAACCTTTGCAAAATGAGGATTTTCAGCAAGAAATCCGTAACCCGGATGAATGGCATCCACATCGGCCATTTCCGCTGCAGAAATAATATTTTTTATATTTAGATAACTTTCCGAAGCCTGTCTGGGACCGATACAAACCGATTCATCAGCAAAAGCAACGTGCAGAGATTCAATATCTACATCTGAATATATTGCAACGGTTTCTATACCGAGCTCTTTGCATGCTCTTATAATTCTGAGCGCTATTTCCCCTCTGTTGGCTATCAATACTTTTTTAAACATGACTACCCCACGACTTTTATTAGAGCGGCTCCACAAGAAATATAGCTTCACCGTATTCAACGGGTTCGCCGTTAACACCGAGCTTTTTAAGAATTTTACAATCGAACTCCGCTTCGATCTCGTTCATAATTTTCATTGCTTCCACAATACAGAGCGTCTGCCCCTTCCTGACTGTATCACCTTCTTTCACAAAGGGTTCCGCTCCGGGAGAGGAAGCTTCATAAAAGGTACCCACAATAGGCGTTTTCACTTCCACACCTTTATCTTCCGTTTTAGTCTTTTCTTCAGCCCCGCCTTTTTCTGAAGGCTTCGCAGCTGTAGCTCCTTCCTTCACAACAGGTTCTGCCGGCTGTTGAACAGCGCCTGCAGGTGCCTGTGAAACACGATTCACATATATACGTTCGGTTTCACTTTCATATTCGAATTCCGTAAGAGATGTTTTTTCAATAAACCTTACCAGTTCTTTAATTTCTTTCACATCCATACCGCACTCCTATTTGATTGTTTTTATCCTTTCTATGTAGCTGCCGTCTCTCGTGTCAACCTTAACCACGTCACCCTCGGAAATAAAAAGCGGCACGCTTATGCTTCCACCTGTTGACAATTTTGCCGGTTTGGTTCCACCTGTGACAGTGTCGCCTTTAATGCCCGGTTCGGTATCAACTATCTCAAGTTCCACAAAATACGGCAGTTCAACACCCACCGGTTTCTGGTTAAACAGTTGAACTTCGACACTAAGATTTTCAGGCATATAGTTGGCAACCTCACCGAGATCTTCGGCGCTAATAGCTATCTGCTCAAAACTTTCGTTATCCATAAAATAATAATACTCACCATCGTTGTACAAATACTGCATACTTTTCTCTTCAAAATCAGGCTGTTTGATCTTTTCATCCGATTTAAATGTTCTCTCTATAACATTACCGCTCAACAAACTTTTCAGCTTGGTTCTGACATTCGCACCGCCTCTTCCCATCTTCACATGAAGATACTCGACAACAGAATATGGTTCACCATCAATTTCCACTTTCTTTCCCTTTTTAAACTGATTAGGAGTTAAAACCATCTATCACCTCAACTGTTTATTTTATAAACGTATTTATCTAACACACCACTTAAGATTTCACAACTCGTTTCATTTACCAAAACCGTGTCTTCAAGTCTTATACCGAAATTATCGGGCAGATATATACCGGGCTCTACGGTAAGCACCATACCGGGCTGCAGCTTCGTACTATTCTCCTTTCTGAATGCAGGGCTCTCATGCACATCTATACCAACTCCGTGACCCAGACCATGGTTGAAATATTTGCCGTAACCTTTATCACTAATATATTCCCTCGCCGTTTTATCAACATCACTGCAAAGCATTCCGGGTTTTACAATTTCAACAGCCTTTTGCAGAGCTGAATATACTATATCTATTATTTCTCTGACAGCTTTATTTTCAGCATCATAAACAATCCGCGTAATATCGCTGCAATAGTATCTTTTACAGCCGTAATCCACCATAACAGGCTCACCTTTTTTTACTGTCTTTTCAGAAGCGCGCCCGTGTGGCAACGCGGAACGTTCTCCGGAAGCCACCATAGTATCAAAACTCACAGAATCAGCTCCGCGGATTTTCATATTATATTCCAGAGTTGCCGCCCAAACCGATTCAGTCATGTCATATTCAACATTTTCCAGCATTCCGAGGAAAGCATCTCCGGCAATTTTATAGGATTGTCTGATCAGCTCAATTTCGTTTTCATCTTTTATAAGACGCATTGAAGAAATAACATCATCCCTGTCTGCATAAACATTGGTCTCATCAGATAATATAAGATACAGATCAAGGGTGCAGTTTGCATCCACAGTAATTTTCTTTTTTCTTTCCGCTAAATTTTTAAAATAATTGATATAAGACGTTACTATTTCGATTTTGAAATCATCCAAAATTTCATTTTTTACCTGATTTTCATACCGCCCGTCTGTCACAAAAATAAAAGCGCCGTTATCAAAAACGATATAACCGGTCGTACCGGTAAATCCGGACAGATAGTAAACATGCGAATTATCTGTTACAATATAACATTCCATACCTTTTGCGGAAAGCTCCGCCTGAAATTTTTTCAACCTGTTCATTGTTACCCCTTTATTGTCAAACAGAAGAATATTTCTGAACAAAATAGTCGATAGCCGCAATGTAAGAATAAATTCCTAAACCGCAGATAACACCTTCGGCAATATCCGACAGATAGGATTTGTGTCTAAAATGTTCTCTGGCATATACATTGGATATGTGTACTTCCAAAAAAGGTTTGTTAACCGCTGCCAAAGCATCTCTCACGGCAATACTTGTATGAGTGTAAGCTCCGGCATTTACAATAAAACCATCCGTATCTGAAAATTGGATTTTGGAAACTATTTCTCCCTCATGGTTGCTCTGAAAAACGTCCAAATTCACAGATTTTTGGGCAGCATGTTTTTTGACGGTATCCACCAGATCTTGGTAAGAAAAATCACCGTAATGCTTTTTTTCCCTTTGTCCCAGCATATTCAAATTGGGGCCGTTAATAATCACAATATTCATTCAGATATCCAGCTCCTTTTTCAATTCAGGCTCTAACATCATCAGGACATAGTTAAGTTTGCCGATAATTGTATTTTTTTCCAAAACACCGATGATGTAATAATATTTGTTTATCTTATAAAGATAAAAAATATCATTGTCACACTCAATTACCATTCTGTTCATTTTGCCTGTAACCAGAAAGGTAGTAACTTTATCTATATATCTTAAAACAGACGAAAACTCCGCAGCAATCTCTTCGGACTTGTTAGATTCGTCTTTCGTTTTCTCAACAATAAAACCGTCCTTGTCAAAAAGTGCCAGGAGTTTCACCCCCTGCACATAATCCAGTGTGGTATCAAGTATCCTTTTAAACATCCCTTTTCTCTTTAACTTTTTTCACATTGTCAAGCCACTGTTCAAGCCTTTTGATCTGTTTTTCAGCTTCTTCTGAAATATCTTCATTTACTGTACCTTCATCTCCGAAAAACTCTCCCAGCCCATCGCTAATATCCTGTATGCCTTCCCAGGCTCCTAAATCTGATTGTTCTTCCTCTTCTTCATCCGATAATTCGGAAACATTTGAACCAACTTCATCTTCTGTCAAATCAGCCGTAACTGTTTCGTTTTCTGAGCCTTCCAATATTTCCGATATATCATCATTGGAGAAGAAAAGATCTTCCTGTGCAATCTCTCCCCTTTGCTCTTTTTCTACCTCGTCAGGAGTAATTTCACCCGGCTCAAATTCGTGATCCCCCGGCAAATCGGCAAATCCCGTTTCCTCCCTCTGCTCAGAATCTTCATCTTCCGATATCGAATCAGCTGACATCTTTTCTTCATTTTCAGCAATATACGGCTTTTCCTCACTCTCTGTTGCCGCTTCTTCATCGGCTGTTTCCGCAATATCTTCTGTATCTTCAGTCCGGTCTGTGTATTCAAAAGGCTCAGCATCAATCCTTTCAGCAAGCTCATTGGTTAAAGAACGCAGTTGGATATCTTCAGGCGAACTCTCAAGAGCAGTCCTGTAATAATAAAGGGCTTTTTCCGTATCTTCTTCAGCCCGGTAAATGTCCCCCAGAAGTTTATATGCTCTGTAGTTATCTTTGTTAACTTCGGCAACTTCTTGCAAAAGCGGCTTTGCCTCTTCAACCATCCCTTTGCCCAGATAAGCTTGTGCCATTATAGTTTTTGCTGATATATATTCCGGATGCATATCCAAACCAAGGGAACATACCTCTATAACCTTATCATATTGCTCCAGTTTAAGGTAAGCCAGAGAAAGAGGCATGAAAACTTTCGAAGAGGGGTTTTCTTTTAGCTTTTCGGAAAAATACTCTACATCTTTCTGATATTTGTTTCTCGTAGCTTCATCCATAATGCCACCCTGCTTATAGTTATGTTCTCAAAGTTTCGCACTTGCACCTTTTACAAGTCATTGCGAGGAGTGAATACGACGAAGCAATCTCTCTACTTTTCTTATTTTGAGATTGCCACAACCGAGCGCTTAGATTGTTTAGTGCTCGGTTTCGCAATAACCAAACTAGTACTAAACCTGAATTATAGTTTTAATTATACACCCAAAAAGCTCAAATTCAAACCGATTCTTTCACACACTCCATAAGCTCATCTGCAGAAACATCTTCAATTATACTGCCTTTGCCGATATGAGGCGCAACTGCCAAAACAAGTTTACTATCAGAAGCTTTCTTATCGCTTTTCAAAGCATCCAAAAACTGAGTGTCATTACTGATTTTATAATCAATATCATATTCATATAAAGTTAAGATATCCAGAAGTTCTTCAAGCATCTCTTTATCGGCTTCATCCCTTCTGAAGGCAAAGAGCGTTTCATAATACATACCTACTGCAACGGCATGACCGTGCTTTACAGTATGTCCGCTGTCTGTTTCAACAGCATGCCCAACCGTATGTCCGAAATTTAACAGTCTTCTCACGCCGCCTTCCCGCTCGTCAAGCTTCACGATTTCAGCTTTGATTTCGCAGCACTTACGGATAACATATCTTAAAAATTCACTGTTTTGCAAATTTTCGGGTCTTTTCAACTCGTCAAAAAAATTCCTGTCAAAAATGGCAGCATATTTAATCACTTCTGCAAATCCGCTCATGAATTCTTCATCAGAAAGCGTATCGAGAAAATCTGTATCAATAAACACCTTTTGAGGCTGATAGAAAGCTCCCACCAGATTTTTCACACCGTCAAAGTTAATCCCTGTTTTACCCCCTACACTGCTGTCAACCATCGAAAGAAAAGTTGTCGGAATATTCACAAAAGGAATCCCTCTCATATAAACAGAAGCTGCAAAACCTCCCACATCGCCGGTTATTCCTCCGCCTACAGAAACAAGAACGTTTTTTCTGTGCACTTTTTTCTTCTTAAAAAACGATAAAACATCCTTCACAGAATCAAAATTTTTCCTTTTCTCCTCAGCCCGGAAAACAAAACAGTCCGTTTGACTAAAAAGCTCATAATAAAGGTTGTAAACATTTTCATCCACCAGAAAAAGTGCATTGCCTTCAGCTTCAAAGCTGCTTATCTCACTGCCTATAAATCCCGTTCCTATCAATATTTCATAAGAATCATCAACATTTTTTTTCAGATCAACAACGACTTTATCCATCAAGCTCCCCGATAATTTCATCAGCAGCCTCATCCACACTCAAGTCACTGGTATCTATAATAATATCACTTTTTATATAAAAACTTGCCCGTTCGAACATCAGCTTTTTAATTTCATCTATGGGATTTTCTACATTAAGAAGCGGTCTTAAATTACTGTTTTTAACTCTTTCATAGACGATTTCAGGAGAAGCGAGAAGTGAAACGGTAACTCCGCTATCTTGCATAGCCTGCAAATTTTCCGGATCCATAACCACGCCGCCACCTGTAGCTACCATACAGGAATCCATTACCGAAAGCTCCTTTAGTACTTTTTTTTCGGCATCTCTGAAATATGCCTCACCTTTTTCTGAGAATATTTCTGCAATACTCATACCTTCTGACTCTTCAATCTTCTCATCAAGATCAATAAACGTCATATTTTTCTTTTCAGCCAATTTCTTCCCCACCGACGTTTTGCCGCTGCCCATAAATCCAAGTAGATATATGTTTTTCATTATTCAACCCTCACTTTTTGTTATTGCTTTTTCATCGTATATCGTTCTTCAGAATAGAGATATTTTTGTAATTTTGCAACAAGAGGTGCAGCCATTTCACCACCGGTTCCCTTTTCTCCCATAGTGCGCATATCGTCAAAGCCCACCCAGACCATCAGCACATAAGGCTCAAGGATACCTGCAAACCAGGCATCTTTATAGTCGTTCGTCGTTCCTGTTTTACCTGCTGTGCCTGCCAAAACGCCGCTTTTTCTGGCTGTACCGAACCGGACAACATCTCTCATACATTTCAGAGTCATCTTAACACTTTTTCGTGAAATCACCCTTTTGTCATCTTCGCTTATATTGATTCTTTTGCCGTTTTTAGTTATCGATGTTATAAATGAAACATCCTTCTTAATTCCTTTATTGGCAAATACCGCATAAGCTTCAGCCATTTCAAGCACACTGAACGGATTAGCACCAAGCGGCATAGAGAGATAAGGTTTTGCACCTTTCAAACCAAACTTTTCAGCCGTTTCGGCGACGCTTTTCAAACCCACATCCAATGCCAGTTTAACGGTTGCATTATTGAGAGAGAACACCAGACCGTTTCGGACATATGTTTTACCCATATAATAATCCGCATAATTGTCAGGAGAATAAATCCCTGAACGGGTTTTATATTTTCTCCGCTTATCAATTATATAGTTATAGGGTTTAACTCCTGTTTCAAAAGCTGTAACATAGACTAGCGGCTTAAATATCGACCCTGTCTGCCGCTTCATTTTCCAGACCCGTGAAAATCCATCTTCAAAATTATAGCTTTCTGTCCCGTATAAAGCTTCTATACTTCCCTTTTTATAATTTATCAAAACAAATGCCGCATTTAGACCGTATTGTTTTTCTTCCAGATATTTTTTCAGTTTATCAGCCAACGTTGTGTTTAAATCACGTTTTAGTTTCAGTTTTATTTTGTACATACCTGATTTATAATCAACGGATTTTCTTTTAAGCTCTTTTTTAACCTCTCTGACCAAAGGAAGATACCGTTTATTTTTAAAATCGTGGTAAACGTCAAAATCTATTGCGACATCGGAGACTTTTCGATAAAGCTCGTAATCAATCGTACTGTTGGTAAACATCTGCCACAAAACATTATCAACTTGCCTTGACAATCCGGCAAACTCCCTTCCGCCATTTTCTGTAGAATTAACAGCGTAAGCCAGAAGATAAGCCTTGCTTTTTAAATCCAGAGATTCGAATTCTTTATCAAAAAGATACAGGGAAAGTCCCCCAACCCCTCTGATATTTTTACCGAATTTTATTCTGTTGAGATAATGCAGGTACAAATCCTCTTCATCATAGTTTCTTTCCAGATAATTTAAGGCCAACTGCCTCAGATAATCGTTTTCCCAGCCGGGTGATAAAGAGGGGAAATAATTATCAACATAATATTCAAATATATCCTTGTATCCATTTTCCGTAAAAATGATGTTAAGAACACTTATCAAATCTGCATCGATATTGTCAGGTGTTATTTCATCCACAAATGCAAACTGCTTTGCATAAATCAACTGACCGTCTGAAAGATTTATCCGGAGCCGGCTGTTTTCCCCTTTTTCATTATACGCTATCTGTTTTAAGGGTTTAGCTTTATATACATAGTAGGAATGCAGACTTTCACGCAACAGGTAAATGGAAAGGATCAGAAAAGATAAAAGGATAAAAGCAAAAAGCAGTTTAGTCTTCACATTGATAATTTCCGATAAATTTTTTTAGTTTCTCCAAAGCCCGGGCTCTGTGACTGATTCTGTTTTTTTCCTCAGCACTAATTTCTGCCATTGTATTACCATTTTCAAGCAAAAATAAAGGGTCATAACCGAAACCGCCTTCACCACCCGGTTTTTCGGCAATATTACCGTGACATTCCCCGCGGAAGGTTTTCACAATTTCTCCCTTCTTAACAAGAGCAATCACGCAAACAAACTTAGCTTTTCGTTGTTCCGGATCAATCCCCCGCAACTTCTCAAGCAGTTTTTCATTATTCTGCTTATCGGTAGCATCTTCGCCTGCAAATCGGGCGGAAAAGATACCGGGTTCTCCGTTTAGATAATCCACACAAAGGCCTGAATCATCAGCTATTACAAAATCTTCCACCTCTTTCGAAAAGGTAAGAGCTTTTATAGAAGCATTTTCTTCAAAACTCGAACCCGTCTCGGCTATATCGCCACTCATGCTGCAAAAATCATAAGCTGAATTCACTTCAACATTTAAACTGGCAAGTATCTTACGGATTTCCTTCAGTTTGTTTTTATTCTTTGATGCAACCAGCAATCTTTTCACGTCAAAAATCCGATATTTTCTTCTGGGCAGCAAAAATTACTTCCAACCCTTTGAATCCCAACTCAAGCATATCACTAACTTTGCCGCGTTCAAACGGTGACTCTTCGGCTGTACCCTGAATTTCTATAATTTTTCCGCTCTCAGTGCCCACCAGGTTCATATCAACTTGGGCGCTGGAATCCTCTTCATAGTTCAGATCGAGCAGAAGTTCGTCATTAACCAGTCCAAGACTGATAGCTGCAACACCCTCATTTATAGGATTTTGTCCGATATCTCCTCTTTCAATCATTTTCTTAATTGCTTTATTCAGTGCAATAAAAGCGCCTGAGATAGAGGCGGTTCGCGTCCCACCATCTGCCTGTATAACATCACAGTCAAGTATAATGCTTC
>Ga0114984_1000099_pt1 | contig 33647 bp, 28 predicted proteins | sample Shrwel1BS1Day1_FD_96987 | JGI IMG/M metagenome (GOLD analysis project Ga0114984, IMG submission 96987) | Subsurface microbial communities from deep shales in Ohio, USA - Utica-3 well 1 S-1-Day1 | ecosystem: Environmental > Aquatic > Deep subsurface > Shale gas/oil reservoir > Produced water/Flow...
CGAATTCGGCTACGGCGTGCCGGCCTTCAACGTCAACAACCTCGAGCAGATGCGCGCCATCATGGAAGCCGCCGACAAGACCGATTCGCCGGTCATCGTCCAGGCCTCCGCTGGTGCCCGCAAATACGCCGGTGCGCCCTTCCTGCGCCACCTGATCCTGGCTGCCATCGAAGAATTCCCGCATATCCCGGTGTGCATGCACCAGGACCACGGCACCAGCCCGGACGTGTGCCAGCGCTCCATCCAGCTGGGCTTTTCCTCGGTGATGATGGACGGCTCGCTGAAGGAAGACGGCAAGACCCCGGCCGACTACGACTACAACGTCCGCGTCACCCAGCAGACCGTAGCCTTCGCCCACGCCTGCGGCGTGTCCGTGGAAGGTGAGCTGGGCTGCCTGGGCAGCCTGGAAACCGGCATGGCCGGTGAAGAAGACGGCGTCGGCGCCGAAGGCGTGCTGGACCACAGCCAGCTGCTGACCGACCCGGAAGAAGCGGCGGCCTTCGTCAAGGCCACCCAGGTCGATGCCCTGGCCATCGCCATCGGCACCAGCCATGGCGCCTACAAGTTCACCAAGCCGCCAACCGGCGACGTGCTCTCCATCGAGCGCATCAAGGAAATCCACAAGCGCATCCCCAACACCCACCTGGTGATGCACGGCTCCAGCTCGGTGCCGCAGGACTGGCTGGCGATCATCAACGAGTACGGTGGCGACATCAAGGAAACCTACGGCGTGCCGGTCGAAGAGATCGTCGAAGGCATCAAGCACGGCGTGCGCAAGGTGAATATCGACACCGACCTGCGCCTGGCTTCCACCGGTGCCATCCGTCGCTTCCTCGAGCAGAACAAGGCCGAGTTCGATCCGCGCAAATACTTCGCCAAGACCATCGAAGCCATGCGTGACATCTGCATCGCCCGTTACGAAGCCTTCGGCACTGCCGGCAACGCCTCGAAGATCAAGCCGATCTCCCTGGAAGGCATGTACAAGCGCTACGCCAGTGGCGAGCTGGCCGCCAAGGTCAACTAAGCCAGGCGCGCTGCACGAAAAACGCCGCGGCTCCGTGAGGAGCCGCGGCGTTTTTTTAGGTTCTTCGCATATTTTGAGGAAAGGGCGGGTTTACACCAGACTGGCAAGTTTGTGTGCGTATCGCTTGCTGACTTAGCACTATCCATTACCGCGTGCGCTGAGCGTTTGGGTTGCGCCCCTCACGGGCGCCACACCTTGGAAGATCAAAGTCGGCAGCGTTTGGCTTTTGCTCTTGAAGCGCGATCTCGCAGACGACGCCCAAGTCCCCTTCAGGAGGCCGAGTGGAATCACCGTGGAGGGGGTTGAGCGGCATGGATGCCGCGAGAGCCGTGATGGGCCAGGGATGGCCCTTCACGGCGTGCCTCTGTAACGGTGATGGAGCGAGGGAACCCCGGCGCAGCCGGGGCCGTATGAACGGGGTGCCCTTCTCTTTGGTTACTTTCTCTTGGGCAAGCAAGAGAAAGTGACTCGCCCGTAAGGGCGAAACCCAGCAGATCAGACGACAGGCTAACGGACAGTGCCAAGTCATCGACAGCTAACACGTTATTGCCGGTCCGGTGTCAAGCGCATCTTCCCCGCGAGAACGCGAAGAACCTTTTTATGGCCTGCGCTCGTGCCGTCTTACTTCGCCGAGCCGACCAGCTCGCGGTGCTCGATGCTGAGCTGATCGAAGCGCGCGGCGCCGGCTTCGGTTTCATAGCCGGTGTTGTCCTGGGTGTAGACCCCGGCCTTGAAGTATAGGGGCCTCGCCGCCCAGGTCGGGTCCATCCGTGCGCTCCAGTTGATGCTGTTGAGGCTGATGGCCAGGGTGCCGTCGGGTTTCAGGTTGATCACGTAGCGAAACGGCTGGTTCAGACGGATGCCGCTGGCGATGTTCACCACCTGGATCTCCGACGTCGGCGTCAGACGGACCTTGGCGACGATGTTGCCGTCGGCGGTCTTGGTCTTGTACTGGTACTCCAGCTTGAGCAGCGGCTCGGAGCTCTTCAGCGCGTGGATCTGGCCGATGACGATCTTGCCGGTGGACGGCACCTGGCTGACGCTCAGCGATGCGCGCAGGAAGTTATCGGCCTCCGGGTAGGTCCAGTTGCGCAGACGACCGTCGGCGAAGGTCTCGCGCAGTTCGGTGCGGGGGTACTTCGCGCTCTCGGTGGTGGTGCCGTTGACCGGTGCCCAGAAGAAGATGGCACCTTCCTTGGACTGGAAATAGTGATCCTGATAACCGCCGGCCAGAACGCGGGTTTCGATGGTGGTCGCGGGGACGCCCACTGGAACGCTGAGATTCCACATGGCGAGTTCGATCATGGTTAAAGCTCCTGTAAGACGGAAACTTCAGTCGGGGGCACATCTCATCCAGGAGTCAGTAACGGCTTACTTGGCGTTCCAGCCGGTGACGCGCGAGCTAGAAGGGTGGCAGGGCTGCCTGTCACGAGCAGCGAATGCGCTCGTGGCGCGCTTTATAGCGGCAGTTGCGGAGAAAGCGTGATAGCCGTCCGTCGTATTATTGGCGTCAATATATGGTCGATTATCTTGGCGTGTTCGTTCCGTTCGCGAATTCCAGCAGCGAATGCGCCGCACGGTATGGCTCGGGTGCAGGTAAAACCCTGTAAAACACCCGGGCCATAACGCTTGGTGGGCTGCGCCATAATTCGTGCACTGTCGTTCCGGGAACCGTCTTCCATGTCCAGCAAGCCGCGCCTGTTGCTCGCTTTCGTCCTTGCCGTGTTGCTGGCCTCGCTGCTTGCCTCGATCTTCCAGACCCAGACCAACCTCGCCGCGCTGCAGGCGTTGGGCGTGCCGGTGCCGCTGGATGTGCGCCTCGGCACCACCGGCCTCGATCTGCTCGGTTTCGCCCCGACCTTCATCCTGCTCAGTGCACTGGGCTTTCTCGTCGCCCTGCCATTGGCCGTCTGGTTCGTCCGGCGCATGCCGAAGCTGCGCTGGCCGATCTTCGTGCTGGCGGGGGCGATGGCCATCTGGTCGGCACTGGCCCTGGCCAACGCCGTGGCACCGATGCCGACGCTGATCGCCGCCGATCGCAGCCCGTTCGGTACGCTCGGGCTGATGGCCTGCGGCAGCGTCGGTGCGCTGCTGTTCGGCCTGCTCGGCCGTCAGGTGCGCTACCGCACGCAGCCGACTTCCTCCGACTCCCTGTGACAAGGCGTTGCCCATGTTGAGAAGCCCCCGCGCGCTGTTGCTCGGCGCCCTGTTGGTCAGTACGCCGCTGCTGGCACTGGATTACCGCATCGAAACCTTCAGCGAAGGCCTGGAGAACCCCTGGGCAATGGCCTTCCTGCCGGACTGGCGGATGCTGGTCACCGAGCGTGTCGGGCGCCTGCGCATCATCGAAACCGATGGCAGTGTCGATCCCGAGCCGGTGGCCGGCCTGCCGGAAATCTTCATCGCCGCTCAGGCCGGGCTGATGGAGGTGGCGCTGGATCCGGACTATCGCGACAACCGCTGGCTGTACCTGAGCTATGCACACGGCTCGCCGGAGGCCAACAACACGCGTCTGGCCCGCGCCCGCCTGGTGGATGACGAATTGCGCGACTTCGAGGTGCTGTTCACCGCCCAGCCGCTCAAGGCCGGCGCGTCGCATTACGGCGGGCGCATCGCTTTCCTGGCCGACAAGACCCTGGTGCTGACTCTGGGCGACGGCTTTGACTGGCGCGAGCAGGCGCAGAATCCGGCCAACCACCTGGGCAAGATCGTGCGTCTGAACCGTGACGGCAGCGTACCGCCGGACAACCCGCTTATCGGCCAGGAAGGTGCTGCGCCGGAGATCTACAGCCTCGGTCATCGCAACGTGCAGGGCATCTTCTTCGATGCCGAGAGCGATCGTCTGTACAGCCATGAGCATGGCCCGCGCGGCGGCGACGAACTCAACCTGATCGAGCCCGGCAACAACTACGGCTGGCCGCTGGCGACCTTCGGCATCGATTACACCGGCGCACGGGTCAGCCCCTATACCGAGCTGCCCGGCCTGACCCAGCCCCTGCTGCACTGGACGCCCTCGGTGGCGCCGTCGAGCCTGACGCTGTATCGCGGCGAGCTGTTCCCCGACTGGCGGGGCGATCTGTTCGTCGCCACCCTGGCCGAGCGCAGCGTACGCCGCATTCGCGTGCGCGACGGCATGCTGGCCGGCGAGGAGATTCTCTTCGAGGAGCTGGAGGAACGCATTCGCGACGTACGCAGTGGTCCGGATGGCGCCCTCTACCTGCTCACCGACAACCCGCAGGGCCGCCTGCTGCGTGTGGTGCCCAGCGAGTAGGGCGCGATCCGTTACACTGGCGGTCCTGATCAACAAGGGACCTGAGCGGTGAAATATCTACAGGGGTATCCGGTGGCCGTGCAGCAGCAGGTGCGCCAGCTGATCGCCGATGATCGGCTGGGCCACTACCTGGCGCAGCGCTACCCGGGGCGCCACGAGGTGCAGAGCGACAAGGCGCTGTACGGCTACGTGATGGCGCTGAAGCAGGAACACCTGAAGAACGCGCCGGCCATCGACAAGGTGCTCTACGACAATCGCCTCGATCTCACCCACAGGGCCCTGGGCCTGCACACCGCAATCTCGCGGGTGCAGGGCGGCAAGCTCAAGGCGAAGAAGGAGATTCGCGTCGCCTCGCTGTTTCGCGACGCGGCGCCGGCCTTCTTGCAGATGATCGTGGTGCACGAACTGGCGCACCTGAAAGAGGCCGAGCACAACAAGGCCTTCTACAAGCTCTGCGATCACATGCTGCCGGGTTACGCGCAGATCGAGTTCGACCTGCGCATGTACCTGACCTGGCGCGAGATGACGGGTTCGGCCTGATAGCGCGCTAGATTGCCGCTATGACTCTATCCGTAGGGTGCGCTATGCGCACCACGGACATCGTCCTTTCCCGCGAGATGCGCACGACGCACTCTGCAGGCTCAGCCGTGCAGGCGTACGTTGAGCTGGTCGACCACCGGTGCCCAGTCGGCGTCTTCGAGAATTTCCTCGCGCAGCAGCGCGGCCTGCGCCGGCGTCCAGAACGGTGCGTCGGACAGTTTGCAGGCGTCCGGCAGTGGCGAATGGGTACTGATGAAGGCGTTGATGCTGGCGGCATCGTCGGGCAAGCCGAGCTGCTTGAACAGGGCCGGCAAGCTGTGCACGGGCGTTTCCATGTCGGGTTCTCCAAACCTGGGGTTCATGGTTAATTACCCAACCCTAGCTCAAATAGTTCCCTTCACTCGGCCGCCAGCACTTCGAATAGCTGCGGCCGCTGGCCCATCGGCAGCCGGATTTCGTCGCCGGGGCGTTTGCCCAGCAACAGGCGCCCCAGCGGCGCGGCATTGCCCAGCACCTGGATGCTCTGCCCGGCGTGCTGCAGCTTCATGCTGGCGCCCTGCGGGCCGAGAAACAGCCACTGTTCGTGGCCATCCTCGCCGGCCAGCAGAATCAGCGCGCCCAGTTCGATACCCTGCGCTTCGGCGAACGGCCGCGGGCGCAGCTGGCGCCAGGTGATCAGGGTCTGACGCAGTTCTTCGACCCGTCGCGCCTGGCCGCTGGCCAGGTAGGCGGCCTCCAGGCCGAGGGTGTCGTACTTGTTCTCGGCGACGTTCTCTTCATGGGTGGCCGCTTCGTGCGCGGTAAGGGCGGCGCGGCTGGCCTGTTCGAGGTCGGCCTGCAGATAGTTGAGTACGTCTTGCAGCAGCAGATTCTTGTCCATGGTGCGCTATCGGCGGCGGTGATGAGATGGGCGCAGGCCCCTATTCAGGGATGCGCGGCGTCCAGCTGCACGCGGTTGCGCCCGGCGGCCTTGGCCCGGTACATGGCGGCGTCGGCGAGACGAATCAGGGTGGTGGCGTCGTCGCTACCGCGACTCAGGGCGATGCCGATGCTGGCACCGACGCGCACGGCACGATCCTCCAGATACATCGGCGTGTCCAGCCCTTCGAGCAGGCGCTTGGCCAGGTCCTGGGCATCCTCGGCCGACTGCACATTCTCGCAGACCACCACGAATTCGTCGCCGCCCAGGCGTGCCGGCAGATCGATGTCGCGGACGTACTGGCGCAGGCGCTCGGCGATTTCGGCCAGTACCAGATCGCCAAAGCCATGGCCATGCTGATCGTTGACCGGCTTGAATCCATCCAGATCGATCAGCATCACGGCGAGCAGTTCGTTGCGGCGCAGGCTGCGCGCCAGGGCCTGCTCCAGGTGCTGTTGCAGTGCGGTGCGATTGGCCAGGCCGGTCAGCGGGTCCTGCAGCGCCAGTTCGCGCAGGCGCTGGTTGGCCTGCTCCAGCGCCAGGGTGCGTTCGGTGACGCGTTTGGCCAGGATCTGTTCGTTGAGCTGCAGCGCTGCCTCGCGCTGGCGCTTGAGTTCGTTGAAGCGCGCGGCCAGGGCGAAGGACAGCAGGATCATTTCCAGCCCGGAGCCGATCTGCATGGCGTACAGGGTGAGGAAGTTCGACGGAATCAGGGCGAAGTTGCGCAGCGCCAGCAGCACCGCGCCGGTCAGCAGCATCAGCCAGGCCAGAGCGAACAGGCGTGCGCCGGGGACCCGGTAGCCGACGCAGACGAAGCTGGTCAGCAGTAGCGTCAGGGTAACGATCAGACCGGTCAGCGACATGGTCTGCAGGGCCGTCTGCACCGGCAGGAGCAGGGTGGCGAGAACGGCCAGCAGCGTGGCGCCGCACAGTACCTGCAACACCCGATCCCAGCGCGGCAGCCACTGCCGGGTATCGAGGAAGCTGCGGGCGAAGATCACCGACAGCAGCGCCGCCGAGGTCAGGCTGACCGGCAACATGCGATTGCTCCAGGGCGCGGCGTCGGACCACAGATACTGCGCGCCAAGGCCGTTGAGTGACAGCACGCTGAGGGCGAAGGCGCACATGAACAGCACGTAATTGAGGAAGGGCCGTTCGCGCAGGGCGAGAAACAGCAGCAGGTTGTACAGGCCCAGCGCCACCAGCACGCCGAAGTAGATGGCGTGCACCAGATAGCCGTTCTGGCTGTGCTGCTCGAAATCGCGCAGCGACATCAGCGCTCCGCTGAGGGTCATGCTGCCGCGCGAGTCGACGCGCAGGTACAGCGTGCGTTGCTCGCCGGGCTGCAGGCTGATCTCGAAGACCGGGTTGCGATGACCGACGGCGCGTTCGGCATAGGGCACGGTGTCGCCGCTGCGCGACTGGCGTACGTCGTCGGCGCCGATGTCGTACAGGCGTACTTCATCCAGTGAGGCGTAGTTCAGCTCCAGGCGCCAGACACGCGTTTGCTGAGCGTCCGATTGCAGTTCCAGGCGCAACCAGATCACCCCCGGCACATAGCCGAAGCTCAGATCACGGCGGCTTTGCGAGGATTGAAAAGGCGCGTCGGCGGCGCGCACATCGTCCAGGCTCAGCGTGCCCTGCGGGTCGGCAAGAAAATCCACCAGGCCGTAAAGATCCTGCGGCGCGCTGGCGTCATCCAGGCGGGTGGCGGCGAGGCACAGCTGGCTGGCCAGAAGCAGGCAGCACACCAGCAGCAAGCGCGGTAAGGAGGCGGCACGGGCAGGGTGGGCGTAGCGCTTGGCTGGCATGGGCAGGGCCTGGGAAATAGGCATTGCCAGATAGTGGCAGAAAGCCCGGCGGGCCTGCTAGTGGCGATCCTTCTGCAGGTGCACGGCCAGGGTGCGCAGCGGTGCGAGCTGGCGGCAGATCAGTGCCAGCTGCGTCTGTACCAGACGCTGGCGTTCGTCGACATCATCGGCGATCTGCTCCAGGCTCTGCGCCAGCTCCTGTTCCTCGTCGCTGTGAATGGCCAGGGGCTGCTCGCCGCGCAGGCCGGTGGCGATTTCATCGAGACTGCGCGCCAGCGTTTCGGCCTGTTCCAGCAGTTGCGCCTGCGCTTCCTGTGGCAACTGCTCGCCGCGGTGCGCGCCGAGTGCCGAGAGATAGCCGAGCAGGGTGTGCGACAGCACCAGAAAGCGAAAGCCGAGGTCGGCATCCTTACGGAAGTGCCCGGGCTCCATGAGCATGTTGCCGAGGGTGGTGGACAGCGCCGCGTCGGCATTGTGCGCGTTGCGTCGGGCCAGGCGGTAACCGAGGTCGTCACGCTTGCCGCGGGCGTACTGGGCGATGATCTGCCGCAGGTAGGCGCTGTTGCAGCTCAGCGTGCCGGCGAGCATGCGGCCCAGGCGCCGGCCCTGCCAGTCCGGCAGGATCAGGAACACCGCCAGCCCGGCGATCATGCCGCCCAGCAGGGTATCGACCAGGCGTGGCAGGAACAGGCCGTAGCCATCGCCGATCTGGTTGAAGCAGAACAGCACCAGCAGGGTGATCGCCGCCGTGGCCAGGGTGTAGCGCGTGCTGCGCGTGGCGAAGAAGGCGACCCCGGCGACCACGGCGAACAGCGCCTGGATGCGCGGATCGGGGAACAGATCGAACAGCGCCCAGCCGATTCCCAGGCCGAGCAGGGTGCCGGCGATACGCTGCACCAGCTTCAGGCGCGTGGCGCCGTAGTTCGGCTGGCAGACGAACAGGGTAGTCAGCAGGATCCAGTAGCCCTGGGCCGGGTGAATCAGGTGCAGCAGGCCGTAACCGGCGGCCAGGGCGATGGACAGGCGCAGGGCGTGGCGAAACAGCAGCGAGGTGGGCGTCAGTTGCTGGCCGATGCGGTCGATGACCTCACGCAGCGAATGCGGTTCGCGATCGAGCAGGCTGCTGTCCTGTTCATCGGCCAGGGCATCGGGGTTGCTGGCGTTGCCCAGCAGCAGGTCGAGGCTGGCGAGGTTGCCGGCCAGTGCGCCGAGCGAGCGCAGCAGGCGGCGCCAGGCCGGGTTGCTCTGCAGATGCAGGTGGTCGAGCGAGGCATGCAGATCTTCCAGCGCCTGGCTGCACAGCTCGCGGTATTCGAAGGGCTGGCGCAATTCGATGGCGCTGCCCAGGCGTTCGCAGGCTTCGCCGTGCAGGCGCAGCAGGCGCTGGCAGCGAAACAGCACGTCGCTGTGGAAGAAGGCCTCGGCCAGTTCGTTGTAGGGGTAGTGCGAGGAGCTGGCGCGTTCGTGAATGTCCTGGGCGAGGAAGTACAGCTTCAGGTAGCGATTGACCTTGGGTCCGGGACGGCCATTGCCGACCCGGTGCAGGATGATCTCCTTGGCCGCATTGAGCGCCGACACCACGCGCCCGTTCTGCTGCGCCAGTTCCAGGCGGCGCTGCTCGACGTCAAGTTGGCGTACGGGTTCGAACAGTGCTGCCTTGAGCTTGAGATATTTGCCCAGTTCGCGAAACAGCCGGGCCAGGCTCTGCTGCACCGGCTGATGGGCGAACAGGCCATGCCAGATCACCGACAGCAGGCCGTACCAGGCGGCGCCGGCCACCAGCAGCAGCGGCTCCAGCCACAGGCCGGCGACGCCGCCGCGCTGTTCGACGCCGATCATGCTGTACACGGCGAGAATCAAGGTGCCCGAGCCGAGGGTGGCGAAACGCTCGCCCAGGGCGCCGAGCAGGGTCAGGCAGAAGGCCGACAGCGCCAGGGCGATGACGAACAGCCAGGGGTAGGGAAAGAGAAACTCCACGGCGTAGGCCGCCGCGCTGAAGCAGGCCAGGGTCACCAGTACCGCGCCGAGGCGGCCTTGCCAGCTGTCATCGGTCTCGGTCAGAGCGCTGGCGATGATGCCGAGAAACAGCGGGATCAGCCCGTGCATCCAGCCCTGCCACCAACACAGCGCGAGGGCTCCGGCCAGGGCGATGAACACCCGCAGGCTGGCGCTGAACTTGTCCAGCGCCCAGAGGCGGCGCAGCGATTGGCGAAGGCGAGGACGGGGCATAGGCGACCTGAGCAAGGAAGATGCGAGCAGCCTACCGGAACTGGCCAGTCACTGGGTATCCGTCAGCAAGCAATTGCCCGGGCGGACAGCATCTGCTGCGTCTGGCCGTTATCGAGGATGCATCCGGCTGAGGCAACCATAAAGCTCACCCGTACACGCCCTGTTGCATATCCGTTGGCCCATTCGCCGGGGCCAGAGGGGTCATGGACTATGCTCAGAGAGGTCCCGCTGCCACATCTTCGGTACCACGCGGGCCTGGGAGTCGAACGTGTCACCTGGCTGGTTGCGTCTATGTCTGTGCGCCCTGATCCTCTGCGGATCGGTGGGGGCGAGTGCGGCGCCGGGCGCAGTGGTGCGCTTGCAGGTGGATGGCGTGATCGGCCCGGCCAGTGCCGACTATCTGGTGCGCGGCCTGGCCAGGGCGGTGTACGAGGGCGCCCAACTGGTGGTGATCGAGCTCGACACGCCCGGCGGCCTGGACAGCGCAATGCGCGACATCATCAAGGCGATTCTCGCCAGCCCGGTTCCGGTCGCGACGCATGTCGCACCCGGAGGTGCGCGGGCGGCCAGCGCCGGTACCTACATCCTCTACGCCAGCCATGTGGCCGCCATGGCCCCAGGGACCAATCTTGGCGCCGCCACGCCAGTGGCCATCGGCATGCCGGGCTCGCCAGGCAAGCCCGAGGGCGACGGCAAGGGCGAGACGAACAAACCGACACAAGGCGAAAAGGGCTCGGACGCCGCCATGACCGCCAAGCAGGTCAATGACGCCGCGGCCTACATCCGCGGGCTGGCGAACATGCGCGGACGCAACGCCGAATGGGCCGAGCAGGCGGTGCGCGAAGCCGTCAGCCTGTCAGCCGAGGAGGCGCTGGAACGCAAGGTGATCGACTACCTGGCCGGCGATACCACCGACCTGTTGCGCCAGCTGGATGGCAAGACCCTGCAGGCGGCAGGCGTCGAGCAGACCCTGGCCACGGCCGGCGCGCCGCTGATCAGCCATGCACCGGACTGGCGCACCCGCCTGCTGGCGGTGATCACCAACCCCAGCGTGGCGCTGATTCTGATGATGATCGGCATCTACGGGCTGTTCTTCGAATTCGCCAACCCCGGCAGCGGCGTTGGCGGCGTGCTTGGCGGCATCAGCCTGGTGCTCGCGCTCTACGCCCTGCAATTGCTGCCAGTGAACTACGCCGGCGTGGCGCTGATTCTGCTCGGCATCGCCTTCATCACCGCCGAGGCCTTCCTGCCCAGTTTCGGCGTGCTCGGCATCGGCGGGGTGGTGGCGTTCGTGTTCGGCGGGCTGATCCTGATCGATACCGACGTGCCGGGTTTCGGTATTCCGCTGGCGCTGATCGTCACCCTGGCGCTGATCAGCGCTGCGCTGGTTCTGGCCATCGTCGGCATGGCGCTCAGGGCCAGTCGGCGCCAGCAGGTGGCCGGTGCCAGCGCTCTGGTGGGCAGCCTGGTGGCGGTCGCTGCTGTGCGTGACGACGATCCGCGCGCCGGTTGGGTAGCGCTGCAGGGCGAACGCTGGCAGGTGCGGGGCACCGCGCCATTGCGGCTTGGGCAGCGGGTACGAGTCACGGCGCGCGACGGCGTGCATCTGCAGGTCAGCGCGGTGGATGAACCACCGCCCCAAGGAGGTCACTGATGGGTTTCGAATTGAGCTTCATTTCACTGGCGATCATCGTTCTCGCGCTGCTCGCCTCATCCTTTCGCATCCTGCGGGAATACGAACGTGGCGTGGTGTTCCAGCTCGGCCGCTTCTGGCGGGTCAAGGGCCCGGGGCTGATCCTGATCATCCCCGGCCTGCAACAGATGGTGCGGGTGGATTTGCGCACCATCGTCCTCGACGTACCGCCGCAGGACGTGATCTCCCGCGACAACGTCTCGGTCAAGGTCAACGCGGTGATCTACTTCCGCGTGCTCGATCCGCAGAATGCGATCATCCAGGTCGAGGACTACATGGTCGCCACCAGCCAGCTGGCACAGACCACGCTGCGCGCGGTGCTCGGCAAGCACGACCTGGACCAGATGCTCGCCGAGCGCGAGCAGCTCAACTCCGACATCCAGCAGGTGCTGGACGCGCAGACCGACGCCTGGGGCATCAAGGTGGCCAACGTCGAGATCAAGCACGTCGACATCAATGAATCGATGGTGCGCGCCATCGCCCGCCAGGCCGAAGCCGAACGCGAGCGGCGGGCCAAGGTGATTCACGCCGAAGGCGAGCTGCAGGCCTCCGAAAAACTGATGCAGGCTGCCGAGATCCTCGGCCGGCAGAGCGGCGCCATGCAGCTGCGCTACATGCAGACGTTGAGCAATATCGCCAGTGACAAGAACTCGACCATCGTCTTCCCGCTGCCGGTGGAACTGCTGCGCGGCATTGTCGACCTCAAGGAGCCCAAAGCTTGAGTTTGGAACTGATCGGTTCTAAATTGCGTTCATGACGACACGTGGACGCCCCAAGAGCTTCTGCCCGGACCGGGCCCTGGAAAACGCCATGCAGCTGTTCTGGCAGCGCGGTTATGAGGCCGCATCGCTGCAGGACCTGCAGGCGGCCACCGGGCTGTCCAAGAGCAGCCTGTATCAGACCTACCCGAGCAAGCAGGCCTGGTTCGTCGCGGCGTTCAGCCGCTACGTAGCGCAGCGTCGTGCCTTGCTGCTGGAACAGCTCGATGCCAACGCCTCGCCGCTGGCCTTCATCCGCGAGCGCCTGCTCAGCGTGCTCGAAGACGATGGCCCCGGTGGCGTGCCGCGTGGCTGCATGCTGGTCAACGTCGCCAATGAATTCTCCTTGTCGGAGCCCGCGCTGGTGCCGGTTCTGCAGCAGGCCACCGCGGGTGTCTGCCAGGTTTTCGAAGAGGCGCTGGCGCGCGCCGTGGCCTGCGGGGAACTGCGCAACGGGCAGGGCCTCGCGGCCCGCGCCGGCTACCTGCAGTGCGTGATGAGCGGGCTGCGCACGCAGGTGAAATCCGCGGTGCCGGCGGACTCGATCCGCGCCACCGTGGCCGTGGTGATGGCGAGCCTGGACTGCCAGTGAGCCAGCCAGGGCCGGGCCATCGTTGGTTTGATTCTGGACTGATTGGTTTTGAATGGAGGTGATATGCGCGAATTGTTCGAACTGTGCGGCGCCGATCGCGAGCTGCTGTTCTCGCCCTACTGCTGGCGCGTACGCCTGGCCATGGCGCACAAGGGGCTGGACTGGCAGAGCCGGCCGATACGTTTCACCGACAAGGAACTGATCGCCTTCTCCGGGCAGAAGCTGGTGCCGGTGCTGAGCGACGACGGCGAAACGGTGCACGACAGCCTGGCGATCTTCACCTACCTGGATCGGCGTTATCCACAGCGCCCGTTGCTCGGCGAGGGCCTGGCGGCCGAGCGCGCCCGTCTGGTCGAGCGCCTGAGCTTTCACATGGTGCGCATACCGCTGTTGAAGATACTGATCCCGCGCGTCTGGCAGGTGATCGACCCGGCCGACCGCGAGTATTTCCGCAGCAGCCGCGAGCAGGCGCTGGGCATGAGCCTGGAGGCCTTCGCCGATCCGCAGGGCGGCGAGCGGCTGTTTCGTGAAGGTGTAGCGCCGCTGGAAATGTGGCTGCGCGATCAGCCCTTCCTCGAAGGTCAGGCCCCTGGCGGCTGCGACTACCTGCTGGCCGGCATGCTGCTCTGGGCCTGGTGCCTGGGGGCGCAGCCCTGGACTGACGATTCGGCCTTGGGCGCCTGGTTCGCGCGCATCCTGCAGGCGTACGAAGCCACCCACGGCCCGGTCAAACGGGCCATGATCGAGATGGAGCAGAGCCAATGATCGACCTGTACTACTGGACCACGCCGAACGGCCACAAGGTCAGCATCTTCCTCGAAGAAGCCGGGCTGGAGTACCGCATCGTCCCGGTGCATATCGGCAAGGGCGAACAGTTCGCTCCCGAGTTTCTCAAGATCGCGCCGAACAACCGTATTCCCGCCATCGTCGATCATGCGCCAGCCGATGGCGGCGAGCCCATCGCCCTGTTCGAATCCGGGGCGATTCTCGAGTACCTGGCCGACAAGACCGGGCAATTCCTGCCGCGCGAAACACGCGCGCGTTTCAGCGTGCTGCAGTGGCTGTACTGGCAGATGGGCGGCGTCGGGCCGATGGCGGGGCAGAACCATCATTTCGTGCGTTACGCGCCGGAGCCCATCCCCTATGCCATCGATCGCTACGTGAAGGAAACCGCCCGCCTCTACGGCGTGCTGGATCGCCAACTGGCCGGGCGTGAATACGTGGCGGGCGAGTACTCCATCGCCGACATGGCCATCTATCCCTGGGCCAAGTTGTGGAAGATGCAGCAGCAGAAGCTGGAGGACTTTCCCAACATGGCCGCCTGGCTCGAGCGCCTCGACGCCCGCCCGGCCGTGCAGCGGGCCTACGCGCTGGTGGAGCAGGTGAATACCGATCCACAGGCGCTGCTCACTGCCGAAGCGCGGCGACTGCTGTTCGGGCAGTGACGGGCGGACAGCTTTTCTGACGTTTTTTCCGGTGCGGTGCGTGACGCTTTTCTAGACTTGAGGGTGTTGACCCTGAATGCTGGGAGAGAGTCATGCGCATCGGCGTACCCAAGGAAATCAAGAACCACGAGTACCGTGTCGGCCTCACCCCGCAGTCCGTGGCCGAACTGACCGCGCTGGGGCATGAGGTGTGGATCGAAACCCGGGCCGGCGCCGCCATCGGTTTTGCCGACGAGGACTACCGCCAGGCCGGTGCGCAGATCGCCCAGGGCGCCGGCGAGGTGTTCCAGCAGGCGCAGTTGATCGTCAAGGTCAAGGAGCCGCTGGCGGTGGAACGGGCCAAATTGCGCGAGCAGCACACGCTGTTCACCTACCTGCACCTGGCGCCGGACCGAGCGCAAACCGACGAGCTGATGGCCAGCGGCGCCACCTGTATCGCCTACGAGACGGTGACCGACGCTCAGGGTCGCCTGCCGCTGCTGGCGCCGATGTCGGAAGTGGCCGGGCGCATGTCGATCCAGGCTGGTGCCGGCTGTTTGGAGAAGGCACGTGGCGGTCGCGGCGTATTGCTTGGCGGGGTGCCCGGGGTAGCGCCGGGCAAGGTGGTGATTCTCGGCGGCGGCGTGGTGGGCAGCCATGCCCTGGCCATGGCCGTCGGCCTGGGCGCCGATGTCACGGTGCTGGACAAGAATGTCGATGCCCTGCGCCGGCTCGATGCGCAGTACGGCAACCGCATCACCACGCTCTATTCCACGCGCGCTGCGGTGCGGGAACAGGTACTGGCGGCCGATCTGGTCATCGGCGGCGTGCTGATCCCCGGGGCGGCTGCGCCCAAGCTGATCACTGCCGACATGGTGCGGCAGATGCAGGCCGGCGCGGTGCTGGTGGATGTCGCCATCGACCAGGGCGGCTGCGCCGAAACCTCGCATGCCACCACCCATGCCGAACCTACTTACGTGGTCGATGACGTGGTGCACTACTGCGTGGCCAATATGCCCGGCGCGGTGGCGCGTACCTCGACCCTGGCGCTGAACAACGCCACCCTGCCATTCGTCGTGGCGCTGGCGCAGAAGGGTACACGGCGGGCCCTGGAAGAGGACGTGCACCTGCTCGCGGGGCTCAACGTGGCCAGGGGCGTGATCACCTGCGGCAGCGTCGCCGAGGCTCATGGCCTGCCATTCCAGTCGGCGGCCGCGGTGCTGGAGCATCTGTAGCGGCCTGGCAGCGGTTTGTCGCTGCGCACCGATAAGGGCGATGCTGGTGGGCAGGATGCGTCCCCAGCATTGGTGCGCACGGCGCACCCTACGTGCGCGCCGATCCGTAGGGTGCGCTGCGCGCACCACCTGCGCAAACAGTGGTCAATGGGACGGCTGCAGCCGCTCGGACAGCGGATGATTGCGAGACAGCGCCGCGGGCATGGTGCCCGCGGCCGCTGCGAAGACGAACCCGCGCCGTGGAGGAAAGCATCATGTCCAGCCGTCGTCATCTCCTCTTCGCCGCTGGCGGCGCGTTGCTGGTCAGCCCTGCGCTGGTGCTGGCCGAGCGCCTGCTGACGCCGCGGCAGACGCTGGGCCCCTTCTACCCCGACCAGCTGCCGCTCGATCGCGACAACGATCTGGTGCAGGTCGAAGGTCGGGCCGAGGAAGCGCGAGGCATTCATGTGCAATTGCATGGCTCGATCCTCGACGCCGGCGGTCGGCCGCTGGCCGGGGCGCTGGTGGAAATCTGGCAGGTCGATGCCAACGGCATCTACCTGCACAGCCGTGGCGGCGATCGCCAGCGGCTCGACCCCGGGTTTCAGGGCTACGGCCGCTTCGTCACGGCGGCGGACGGTCGCTATGGCTTTCGCACCATCCGCCCGGTGTCCTATCCCGGGCGCACGCCGCATATCCATCTGGCGGTGACCCCGCCGGGCATGCCGCGCTTCGCCACCCAGTGCTATGTCCGCGGCGAGCCGGGCAACCAGCGCGACGGCCTGCTCAACGCCATTCGCGACCCACGCCTGCGCGAACTGCTGATCGTGCCTTTCGTGCCGGTCAGCGGGCAGATCAACCAGCAGATTGCCCGCTTCGATGTGGTCCTCGGCGTCACCCCGGCTTCATGAGAACGGATTGCAGCGCCAGCCCAGAGCAGCAACGGTGCGCACGGCGCACCCTACGGCCACGGGCCGTCTTGGCGGGCGCCTCAGACGTATTGCGCGGCGGCGTAACCCGAGGCCCAGGCCCACTGGAAGTTGAAGCCGCCGAGGTGGCCGGTGACGTCCAGTACCTCGCCGATGAAGTACAGCCCCGGCACCTTGAGCGATTCCAGGGTCTTCGACGACACCTCGTCGGTATTCACCCCACCCAGGGTCACTTCCGCGGTGCGATAGCCTTCGGTGCCGGCCGGCACCAGTTGCCAGTCCGACAGACGCTCGGCAATCGCCTTGAGCTCACCCGGGGTGTACTGCTTCAGCAGCTTGTTGACGAACCAGCTGTCGACCAGCAGGGTCGCCATCTTCTTGGTGAACAGCTCGGCCAGCAGGGTTTTCAGCTCGCTGTTGCCGCGCTCGCGCTGTTGGCTGGCCAGCCACTCGGGCAGGTCGATATGCGGCAGCAGGTCGATATGCAGGGTATCGCCCGGCTGCCAGTAAGAGGAAATCTGCAGGATCGCCGGGCCGGACAGGCCGCGGTGGGTGAACAGGATGTTCTCGACGAAGCTCTGGCCGTTGCAGCTCACCCGGCAGTCCTCCACCGAAGTGCCGGACAGCTCGGTGCACAGGGCCTTGAGCTGCGGCTCGGTGATGGTGAAGGGCACCAGGCCGGCGCGGGTCGGCAGCAGCTCGTGGCCGAACTGCCTGGCCACCTGGTAGCCGAAGCCGGTGGCGCCGAGGGTCGGAATCGACAGCCCGCCGGTGGCGATCACCAGCGACTGGCAGGCGACCTCGCCCAGGTCGCTGTGCAGCAGGAAGCCGCCGTCGCGCTTCTCGATGCGCTGCACCGCCGTGTTCAGGCGGATCTCGGCGCCCGCTTCGGCGCACTCGGCCAGCAGCAGTTCGAGAATGTCGCTGGACTTGTTGTCGCAGAACAGCTGGCCGAGTTTCTTCTCGTGGTAGGGCACGCCATGCTTGGCCACCAGGCCGATGAAATCCCACTGGGTGAAGCGCGCCAGGGCGGACTTGCAGAAATGCGGGTTGCCGGAGAGGAAATTGCCCGGCTCGCAGTACAGGTTGGTGAAGTTGCAGCGCCCGCCACCGGACATGAGGATCTTCTTGCCGGCCTTGTTGGCGTGGTCCAGCACCAGTACCCGGCGGCCACGGGCGGCGGCCGTGGCCGCACACATGAGGCCGGCGGCGCCAGCGCCGATGATCAGTACGTCGGTTTGCAACACGAGATGTCCCCAGGTGGATCGCGGACGCAGAAGCAGGCTGCGCGAAAACCCCGCCAGTTTACCCGAAGCCGCTCTGTGCCGCCGGTTCGGCCAGCGGGCCGCATGCGCGAGGCGAGTGCGCGGATGACTGTTTCAATATCGAGACAGTGACGAGGGGCGCCGCGCCTGCTATCACTACAGCGACCCCCTCCGTGGATCGCCACCCATGCCCGCCTTACGCGTCTGGCTATTGCTTCTGTTGCTGTCACCGGCATTGGCTGCGGCCGAGGCGCTGCGCCTGGTGGCCGATCCCTGGCCGCCCTTCAATGACCAGACGCTGCCTGGCAAGGGCCTGGCCAGTGATCTGGTGGAGCAGGCGCTCAAGCGCGCCGGCTATACCACCAGCTATGCGGAGGTGCCCTGGGAACGTGCCGTGCGGGGCCTCAAGCGCGGCGATTACGACGTGCTGATCAACGCCTGGTACAGCCTCGAGCGCACCGAGTACGGCTATTACTCCCAGCCCTATCTGGTCAATCGCATCCGCTTTCTGCAGCGCAAGGGCAGCAGGATTCGCTTCGAAACCCTGGCCGATCTCTACCCCTACACCATCGCGGTGATCAGGGGGTATGCCTATTCCAAGGAGTTCGACAGCGACCCGTACCTGCTCAAGGTCGGCGTCGGCAGCTTCGAGATCGCCGCACGCATGTTGCACGCCGGGCGGGTGCAGCTCACGCTGGAGGATGAGCTGGTGGCGCGCCATGTCCTCGCCGGCACGCTGAGCCCCCTGCGTGACGAGCTGGAGTTCCTGCCACAACCGCTGAGCGAGAATGGCCTGCACATTCTGGTGCGCCGCAGCCATCCCCGTTATCGCGAAATCGCCAGGCGTTTCGACGCGGCGATTCAGGCCATGAGCGACGACGGCAGCTATGCCGCGACGCTGCAGCGGCATACCCCCTGATCAGACCAGGACGGTACGCGCGCGGCCCTGCTGCTTGGCCCGGTACAGGCGAATGTCGGCTTCGTGCAGCAGGCTTTCCAGGTCTTCCGGCTCACCCTGATAGAGGCCGGCGCTGAACGACAGCGGCGGAGCGCCGACGGCGTAATGCAGCCCGGCGCATTGCTGGCGCAGTTTGTCCAGTGCCTGCACCACGTGATCGGCACCGTGCAGGGTGAGCAGGGCGAATTCCTCACCGCCCAGACGGCCCAGCAGCATGTCGGGGAAGGCATTGCCCATCGCCCGGGCGAAGACCACCAGTGCGCTGTCGCCGCTGGCATGGCCGAAGCCATCGTTGATCTGCTTGAAGTGGTCGAGGTCGAGCATCGCCACGCTGACCTGGCGCTTGTCCCGTTGCGCCTGCTGCAGCATCTGCAGGCCCTGCTCGTAGAAGGCGCGGCGGTTGTTCAGGCCGGTCAGGGCATCGAACTGCGCGGCCTTTTTCAGCGCCCGCAGCAGGTCGCGGCGCTCCAGGGTGGACATCACCCGGCAGTTCAGCTCTTCCGGGCAGAACGGCTTGCGCAGGAAGTCGTCGGCGCCGTGCTTGATGAACTGGGCGCTGAGCGAGCCCTTGGGGTCGGCGGAAACGCCGACGATGATCAGGTCGTTGAGGCGCAGCTTCTGGCGCAGCAGCTTGACCAGCTCGAAGCCGCTGACGCCGGGCATGGCGTGGTCCAGCACCAGCAGGTCGAGGTCGGGGTGTTCGTTCAGCTGGCGCAGGGTTTCCTTGCCGTCGCTGGCCTCGATGATCTGGTAATGGTGCGGTTCGAGGATATGGCGGATGTAGTGGCGCTGCGCCGCGGAGTCGTCGGCGATGAGAATCTTGATCTGGCTGTTGTGATCGAGGCGGTGCAGCAGGCGAAAGGCGTACTCGTAGGAGTGCTGGCTTTCCTTGAGCACGTAGTCGACCACGCCCTTCATCAGCAGCTCGTCACGGCGCTGCTCGTTGTAGCTGCCACTGAGCACGATGCAGGGCAGGTGATAGCGCATCACCAGGTCGACGCTCTCGCCGTCCGGCGCATCCGGCAGGTGCAGGTCGACGATGGCGGCGAAGAACAGCGAGGCGGAGGTTTCCAGCATCACCTCGGCCTCGGCCAGCGAGGCGCAGAAGATCGGCTCCAGATCGGTTTCCTGGCGGAACAGATGCTCGAGGATCTTCAGTACCAGGGGACTGTCTTCGATGACCAGAATATTGCGCATGGATCACTCCGGCCGGGCCGTTTGATGCTTTATATCAGCCTTACAGGAGACGCACACGCAGCGTGCGTCCCTTGATCTTGCCTTCGCTCAGGCGCTTGAGGGCCTGGCGTGCCACGTCACGCTGCACGGCGACCAGCGCCTGGTAGTCGAACAGGGCGATCTTGCCGACCTGGTCGCCGGGGATGCCGGCATCGCCGGTCAGCGCCCCGAGGATGTCGCCGGGGCGCAGTTTCTCCTTGCGTCCGGCGCCGATGCACAGGGTGTGCATCGGCGGCAGCAGCGGCTCGCCGCCAGCCTTGGCCGCGGGCAGCGGATACCAGGCCAGCGCCTTGCCCTGCAGGGCCTCGATGGCCTGGGCACGGCCGGCTTCGGCAGGCGCCACCAGGCTCAGTGCCAGGCCCTTGTCGCCGGCGCGGCCGCTGCGGCCGATGCGGTGAATATGCACCTCGGCATCGCGTGACAGCTCGACGTTGATCACCATCTCCAGGCCGGCGATATCCAGACCGCGGGCGGCCACGTCGGTGGCCACCAGCACGCTCAGGCTGCGGTTGGCGAACAGGGCGAGAATCTGGTCGCGTTCGCGTTGCTCCAGGTCGCCATGCAGGGCCGCGGCGGAAATCTTCTCGGCTTCCAGCTGCGCGGCCAGTTCGTCGCATTGCTGACGGGTGGCGCAGAAGGCCACCACCGGCTGCTTGCGAAAATGCCGCAGCAGGGTGCTGACCGCCTGCATGCGCTGACCGGGAGCGATTTCGTAGAAGCGTTGCTCGATCTGATCGTCGTCGTGCAGCGTCCCGACTTCGACCCGCTCCGGGGTACGCAGGAAGCGCGCGGCGAGTTGCTCGATGCCGGCCGGGTAGGTGGCGGAGAACAGCAGGGTCTGGCGGCGCGCCGGGGTCTGTTCGATGATCTCGGCGATGCTGTCGACGAAACCCATGTCGAGCATGCGGTCGGCCTCGTCGAGCACCAGGGTGTTGAGACCGTCCACCTTCAGCGTGCCCTTGCGCAGGTGTTCCTGCACCCGGCCCGGGGTGCCGACGATGACGTGGGCGCCATGCTCCAGCGAGCCGATCTGCGGGCCGAAGGGCACGCCGCCACACAGGGTCAGCACCTTGATGTTGTCGGCGGCGCGGGCCAGGCGGCGGATTTCCTTGGCCACCTGATCGGCCAGCTCGCGGGTCGGGCACAGCACCAGTGCCTGGCAGCCGAAGTAGCGCGGGTTGAGCGGGTGCAGCAGGCCGATGCCGAAGGCCGCGGTCTTGCCGCTGCCGGTCTTGGCCTGGGCGATCAGGTCGCGACCCTTGAGGATCAGCGGCAGGCTGGCAGCCTGGATCGGCGTCATCTCGGCGTAGCCGATGGCGGCAAGGTTGGCCTGCATGGCGGCAGAAAGGGGCAGGCTGGCGAAGGCGTTGGCGGTCACGGCGAGAGCTCGGGCAGGGAGAAACAGGCCGGCAGTGTAGCAGGCCCGCTCATTCTTCCGCTGAAACCTCGATATTGCGCCCGCCGCGGCCGTCTTTCGCATCCAGTTGCAGGAATATCGCCGCCGCTAGCATCGACAGCAGGCCGACGCACAGGTAGGTGGCCTGGAAGGCCTGCAGTACCTGCCCGCTGTCGCCCAGCTCACGGCTGAAGCCGCTGAGCAGCGCCGCGGCCGAGGCGACGCCCAGGCCCATCGCCAGCTGCACCACCACCGACAGCAGGCTGTTGCCGCTGCTGGCGTCGCGGTTGTTCAGGTCGATCAGGGTCAGGGTGTTCATCGCGGTGAACTGCAGCGAGTTGCAGGCGCCGATCAGGCTCAGCTGCACGATCAGCTGCAGCGTCGAGGTCTGCCCGTCGATCAGCGCCAGGCTGGCGATCAGCGCGCCGAGCAGCAGGGTGTTGCCGGTGAGGATGTTGCGGTAGCCGAGGCGTTCGATCAGCGGCCTGGCCAGCGGCTTGACCGCCATGGCCGCCAGCGCCAGGGGGATCAGGCTCATGCCGGCCTGCGCCGGCGAGTAGCCCAGTGCCAGTTGCAGCAGCAGGGGGGTGAGAAAGGGCAGGGCGCCGCTGCCGAGGCGGGCGAACAGGTTGCCGATGATGCCCACGGCAAAGCTGCGGGTGTGGAACAGCCTGGGGGCGAACAGCGGCTGCTCGATGCTCCCGGCACGCAGCCAGTAGGCGGCCAGGCAGGCCATGCCGCCGAGCAACAACAGCACCACGCGCATGGTCGGCAGGTGCAGTTCGCCGAGCCCCTCCAGGGCCACGGTGATCAGCAGCATGGCGGCGCCGAACAGCAGGAAACCCAGCGTATCGAAACGGCTGCGCTGTGGCCCGCGCAAGTCCGGCATGTGCCGCAGCGCCGCCCAGCAGCCGAGCAGGCCCACCGGCAGGTTGATCAGGAAGATCCAGTGCCAGCTGGCGACCACCACCAGCCAGCCGCCGAGACTGGGGCCGATCAGCGGGCCGAGCAGGCCGGGCAGGGTGATGAAGCTCATGATCCGCACCTGCTCCGAGCGCGGATAGGCGCGCAGTACCACCAGCCGTCCGACCGGCATCATCAGCGCGCCGCCAAGGCCCTGGATGACCCGCGCGCCAATCAGCATGTTCAGCGATTCCGCCAGCGCGCAGAGCAGCGAGCCGAGGCTGAACAGGGCGATGGCACCGAAGAAGATGCGCCGCGTGCCGAAACGGTCGGCGATCCAGCCCGAGGCGGGGATCAGCAGGGCCACGGTGAGCATGTAGGCGATCACCACCGACTGCATGCGCAGCGGGTCCTCGGCCAGATCGGCGGCCATGGCCGGGAGCGCGGTGTTGAGGATGGTGCCGTCCAGCGTCTGCATGAAGAAGGCGATGGCGACAATCCAGGGCAGCAGGCGGGCCGTGCGTGGGTCGAGCAGGTTGGGGGCGGTCATGCTGTCCTCATGGTCTGTGCGCTTCACTCTAGGTGGCCGGTCGGGCGGCGGCAACGGCATGCGCCGGTGGAAGCGCGCGCCAGAGCGAGTGCTACGCTGGGTTTACTGGCACATCGCCCCGCAAGGGCTAAGGACAGCTTCATGCGCTGGTTGTCTCTGTGGCTTACGCTGGCCTGTCAGGCGCTGCTGGCAGCCGACTGGTTTCCCTATCCGGTACACGTCGATGGTCGTCTGCTGGATTACCGACCTTTGCCGGTGGCCAGCCAGCCCTGGCGCGTCTGTGCGCTGCTCCCGCATGGCAAGGACCGCTATTGGTGGGGCGTGGCCTGGGGGCTGGACCAGGAGGCCGACCGCCTGGGGGTGCGGCTGGGTATCTACGAGGCCGGTGGCTACGAGCATGCCGACGTGCAGGTGGCGCAGTTCGAGCATTGCGTGGCCGAGGGCGCCGACGCCTTTGTCGTCGCCAGCATCAACACCTATGACCTGTGCAGCCTGGCAGAAGTGCAAAGCAATGCCGGCCGGCCCGTGGTCGATCTGGTCAATCGCCTGGATTGCCGTGGCCTGAGCACACGTTCGCGGGTCGACTTTGCCGATATGGCGCGTGCCTCGCTCGGCTATCTGGTGCGCCTCAGCGGCGGTCGACCGATTCAGGTCGGCTGGCTGCCGGGGCCTGCCGACGCCGGCTGGGTGCAGGATGCCGAGCGCGGCCTGCACCAGGCCCTGGCCGGAACCAGGGTGACCCTGGTGCATGGCGGTTATGCCCCGGTGGATCGCAGCCGGCAGGCGCAACTGGTGCGAGAGCTGTTCAAGCGGCACCCGCATCTCGACTACCTGATCGCCAATGCCGAAGCGGCAGCCTTTGCCGCGCAACTGGCGCGTAACATCGGCTCCGAGGCGCGTGTGCTGTCGCTGTACGCCACCGAACGGGTGCTGGAGCAGATTCGTGAGGGGCAGGTGCTGGCAGCGCCTACCGATTCGCCAGTGATACAGGCGCGCATCGCCCTGGACCTCGCCGTTCGTGGCCTGCAGGGCGAGAAGCTGCCGCAGCTGGTGAGCCCGCGCATCGAGATGCTCGATGCCGGCTCGCTGGAACGCTTCGACTTGGGCCGGCTGATGCCGCCCGAGGGCCACTGGATGATCCGCCAGGAGCTACCCGACTAACCTTTCCTCCAGGCTGCGCAGCGGTGCGCCACGCACCGGTCGCTCGCCGGCGACGAAGTAGGGCGCTTTGCTGCGCGGCAGCGGCTGGCGCCCGCGAATCCGGTCGGCGATCTTCTCGGCCATCATGATGGTGGTGGCGTTGAGATTGCCGGTGATGATCTCGGGCATGATCGAGGCGTCCACCACGCGCAGGCCCTGCAGGCCGTGCACGCGACCCTGGCCGTCGACCACCGCCATGTCGTCCTCGCCCATCTTGCACGAGCAGGATGGGTGGAAGGCGGTTTCCGCGTGCTCGCGGATGAAGGCATCCAGTTCGGCGTCGCTCTGGCAGTCGATACCGGGGCTGATCTCGCGGCCGCGGTACGGGTCGAGCGCCGGCTGCGCCATGATCTCGCGGGTGATGCGGATGGCATCGCGAAACTCCTGCCAGTCCTGCTCATGACTCATGTAGTTGAACAGGATGCTCGGGTGCTGGCGCGGGTCCTTCGACTTGAGCTGGATGCGCCCGCGGCTGGGCGAGCGCATGGAGCCGACATGGGCCTGGAAGCCGTGCTCGTTCACCGCGTTGCTGCCGTTGTAGTTGATCGCCACCGGCAGGAAGTGGAACTGGATGTTGGGCCAGGCGAACTCCGGGCGGGTACGGATGAAGCCGCCGGCCTCGAACTGGTTGCTGGCGCCGATGCCGTTGCCGGTGAACAGCCACTGCGCACCGATGCCCGGCTGGTTGAGCAGCTTGAGCGCCGGGTACAGCGACACCGGCTGGGTGCAGGCGTACTGCAGGTACATCTCCAGGTGATCCTGCAGGTTCTGGCCGACGCCGGGCAGCTCGTGTACCAGGGCGATGTCCAGCTCGCGCAGCAGCGCGGCGGGGCCGACCCCGGAGCGCTGCAGGATCTGCGGCGAGGCGATGGCGCCGGCGCACAGCAGCACTTCGCGGCGGGCACGGGCAATGGTGGGCTCGTTGGCGTTGCCGATCAGGTAGCTGACGCCGCTGGCGCGCTTGCCGTCGAACAGGATGCGGTCGGTGGTGGCATGGGTGACGATGCTCAGGTTTGGGCGTGCCCGCGCCTGGTCCAGGTAGCCGCGTGCGGTGCTGGCGCGGCGGCCCTGAGGGGTGACGGTGCGGTCCATCGGGCCGAAGCCTTCCTGCTGGTAGCCGTTGAGGTCATCGGTACGCGGGTAGCCGGCCTGCACGCCGGCCTCGACCATGGCATGGAACAGCGGGTTGTTGCCGGCCTTGGGCGTGGTCACGCTGACCGGACCGTCGCCGCCGTGGTAGTCGTTGGGGCCGATGTCACGGGTTTCCGCCTTGCGGAAGTAGGGCAGGCAGTCGTGGTAGGTCCAGTCCTCCAGGCCCTTGGCCTTGGCCCAGTTGTCGAAGTCCAGCGCGTTGCCGCGGATGTAGCACATGCCATTGATCAGCGACGAGCCGCCCAGGCCCTTGCCGCGCCCGCACTCCATGCGGCGGTTGTTCATGTACGGCTCGGGGTCGGTCTCGTAGGCCCAGTTGTAGCGCCGGCCCTGCAGCGGGAAGGCCAGGGCGGCGGGCATCTGGGTGCGAAAATCCAGGCGGTAGTCGGGGCCGCCGGCTTCGAGCAGCAGCACGCTGACGTCTGCGTCTTCGGTCAGGCGGGTGGCCAGCACGTTACCGGCCGAACCGGCGCCGATGATGATGTAGTCGAATTCTTGCGACATGGCTCCTCCTGCTGCCCGGTTGCGATCCGGGAAAACGCGGTGACGGTTCCCGGATTGCATCCGGGCTACGGTGCGACGATCTTTTTGTAGGAGCGGCTTCAGCCGCGATGCTTTCGCGGATAAATCCGCTCCTACATGGCGTGGCGTTGGCGCTCAGAACACCGAGGCGTAATCGCCCATTTCCAGCTGCACCGACTTGATGCGGGTGTAGTGGCCGAGGGTGACCAGGCCGTTCTCGCGGCCGACGCCGGATTGCTTGTAGCCGCCCACCGGCATCTCGGCCGGCGACTCGCCCCAGGTGTTGATCCAGCAGATGCCGGCTTCCAGCTTGTGGATCACCCGGTGCGCGCGGTTCAGGTCGCGGGTCACCACGCCGGCGGCGAGGCCGTAGTCGGTGTCGTTGGCGCGGCGGATCACTTCGTCCTCGTCGTCGTAGATGAGGATGCTCATCACCGGGCCGAAGATTTCCTCGCGCACTATGGTCATGTCGTCCCGGCAGTCGGTGAACACGGTCGGCGCCACGTAGGCACCCTTGGCGTAGTCGCCGTCGGTCACGCGCGCGCCGCCGATCAGCAGGCGCGCACCCTCGCTGCGACCCTTGTCGATGTAGCCGAGCACGCTATCCATGTGCGCGTAGCTGACCAGCGGGCCGAAGTTGGTGGCGTCATCCAGCGGATCGCCGAGGCGGATGCGTTTGACTCGCTCCAGTACCTTGGCCTCGAAGCGCGCCTGCAGCATGCGCGGCACGAACACGCGGGTGCCGTTGGTGCACACCTGGCCGGAGCTGTAGAAGTTGGCCATCACCGCGATGTCGGCGGCGCGATCCAGGTCGGCGTCTTCGAACACGATCAGCGGCGACTTGCCGCCCAGCTCCATGGTCACTTCCTTGAGGCTGGAGCTGGAGGCGCTGGCCATCACCTTCTTGCCGGTGACGGTGCCGCCGGTGAAGGACACCTTCTCGATGCCCGGATGCTCGGTGAGCCACTGGCCGACTTCGCGACCGCTGCCGGTGAGCACGTTGAACACCCCGGCGGGCAGACCGGCCTCGGTGTAGATCTCGGCCAGTTTCAGCGCGGTCAGCGACGTCACTTCGCTGGGCTTGAAGATCATCGCGTTGCCGGCGGCCAGGGCCGGGGCGGATTTCCACAGGGCGATCTGGATCGGGTAGTTCCACGCGCCGATGCCGGCGACCACACCCAGCGGTTCGCGGCGGGTGTAGACGAAAGAGGTTTCGCGCAGCGGGATCTGCTCGCCCTCGATGGCCGGGATCAGGCCGGCGTAGTACTCCAGCACGTCGGCGCCGGTGACGATGTCGACATAGCGGGTTTCGGACAATGGCTTGCCGGTGTCGAGGGTTTCCAGCTCGGCCAGCTCGTCGTTGCGCTCGCGCAGGATGTCCACGGCGCGACGCAGGATGCGCGAACGCTGCATGGCGGTCATCGCCGCCCACACCTTCTGCCCCTCGGCAGCGCTGGCCGCTGCGCGGTCGACATCGGCCTGGCTGGCGCGCTGCACCTTGGCCAGCACTTCGCCGGTGGCCGGGTTGATGCTGTCGAAGGTCTGGCCGCTGCTGGCGGCGACGTACTGGCCACCGATGTAGAGCTGCTGTTCGGCGAAACGGGGCATGAGCTGTCCTCTGGCGCGAATGATTGGCTAGAAAACAGCCTATTTTATTTAGATTGAACGATCAATCAATAAAAACGACCCGGCGTGACCAAAAGCGACATGGCGGGCGCCACTCATTCGTAGGATGTCGAGGTGTCGCTCAGGCCGGGTGCAGCTTCTGTGCGGGAGCGTGCTGGGGATTCGGGGAAGGCTGGTGCGCACGGCGCACCCTACGAGGCTCGCCCGTGCCCACGGGCCGGGTGGGCGTAGGGTGGGCTTCAGCCCACCAAGCTCACTACCAAACTCACCACCAAACCCAAATGGACCGCCACCCCCAATGCCCCTTCGCAACAGCCTAGCCGGCCTTGCCCAGCTGCAGGTCGAGGTAGTCGTAGGCGATCCGGCGTGCCTGTCCGGTGTCGAAGGCTTCGCCGGAAAGCGCGCCGCGCAGCCACAGGCCGTCGATCAGCGAGGCCAGGCCGCGGGCGGCGAAGCGGGCCTGGTCCTGCGGCAGCACGCGATGGAACTGGCCGCACAGGTTGGAATACAGGCGGTGGTCGTTGACCCGCTGCAAACGCCGCAGGGCCGGCTGGTGCATGCTGCTGGCCCAGAATGCCAGCCAGGTCTTCATCGCCGGGCCGCTGACCTGGCTGTCATCGAAGTTGCCGTCGATCATCGCCTTCAGGTGAGCACGCGGGCTGTCGTCGCTCAGGGCCTGGCGCCGCTCGGCCACGGCATCGCGCAGCGCCTGCATCAGGTGGCGCATGGTGGCTTCGAGCAGCCCGTTCTTGTCGTTGAAATAGTGGCTGATGATGCCGTTCGACACCCCCGCGAGGCGGGCGATATAGGCGATGCTGGCGTCCGCCATGCCGACCTGGTCGACGGCTTCCAGGGTGGCGGCGATCAGTTGCGAACGGCGAATGGGCTGCATGCCGACCTTGGGCATGGGGGATCTCCAGCGGGCGAAGTTGCGCCGGAGTCTAGGCGGATTCTGATCGTTCGATCAATCGAGCCGGTGAGCAAGGCCCTGCGGATCGCTCAGGAGCCGCGCAGCATGGTGTTCAGCGGACCAGTGCTTGATGCTTGCCTGCGGCAGGTCGTGGGGCGCATTCACCTTTCTTCCAGCTGGCGCAGGAAGGCCTCTGCCGCTGCGCGATCCCGAAAGTCGATGCTCACGCCGCAGATGCGGACCCGCCACCGCGGGCGCTCATGCAGGGTGACCGTCTCGATCTCATGGCCCATCGACGCTGCGCTCCGGCTGCAGTCGATCCGAGTGTAGACCCTGTGATACGGACCTTCGCGCATTTTTTTCGTGGGAAATCGACGAACCGCAGAACAGCATCCATGCTTAGCGAGGGCTGTACCTCGAGTCACTTCGCCACCTTGTGGGGAGGATCGCAATGCTCAAGTGGATGTTGCTTTTCGTTCCCGTCGCCATTGCCCTGGAATGGTTCGCTCCCGGCCAGCACCTGCTGGTTTTCCTGGCGGCTGCGCTGGCCATCCTGCCGCTGGCCGGCTGGCTTGGGCGGGCCACCGAGCAGTTGGCCGAACGCTCCGGCGAAGGGGTGGGTGGGCTGCTCAATGCCACCTTCGGCAACGCCACCGAGCTGATCATCGCCATCAGCGCCCTGCGCGCCGGCCTGCATGATGTGGTGATGGCGTCCATCGTCGGCTCCATCGTCGGCAATATTCTCCTGGTGATGGGCGCGGCCATGCTCGCTGGCGGCCTGCGCCACAGCGAGCAGCATTACAACGCCAGCGCCGCGCGTTCCGAGGCGACTCTGCTGACGCTGGCGACCATCGCCCTGATCCTGCCGGCAGCCTACAACGCAGTGGTCGCCAGTCGCGCACCCGGCGGTCTGCAGTCGCTGAGCCTGTACATCTCGCTGGTGCTGCTGGTGGTCTACGGACTGTTCCTGTTCTATTCGCTGGTGACTCACAAGACGCTGTTCGCCGGGGACCCGAACAGGGTTCAAGAAGGCCAGGGCGAGGCTTCCTGGAGCACCGGCAGGGCGCTGCTGGTGCTGGCCGTGGCGACCGTGCTGATTGCCTGGATCAGCGAGATCATGGTCGGCGCCATCGAACCCAGTGCGCATCAGCTCGGCCTCAGCAACCTGTTCGTTGGCGTGTTCGTCGTCGCCATCCTCGGCAATGCCGCCGAACATGCCTCGGCCATCTCGGCGGCGATGAAGAACCGCATGGATCTGTCGCTGTCGATCGCCATCGGCTCCAGCGTGCAGGTGGCCCTGTTCGTCGCACCGGTGCTGGTGCTGGTGAGTTATCTGGTCGGTACGGAGCCCATGGACCTGGCCTTCTCTGCCGGGCTGGTGCTCAGCGTACTGCTGGCCGTGCTGATCACCGGGCAGGTGGCCGGCGATGGCCGCTCGGACTGGCTCAAGGGGGTTCAACTGCTGGCCGTGTACCTGATTCTCGGCCTGGCCTTCTTCCTCACGCCGGACGTTTTGCCCTCCTGACGCTTGCCCGCTGGAGCATCCCATGAAGCAAGAAGAGCCACTGACGCGGCGGCCGATCCTCCTCGAACCTGCCGCGCAGGGCTGGGCCCGCTGGCTGCCGGGCCTGCAACTGCTGCGTCGATATGATCCGGATTGGTTGCCGAAGGACCTGGCGGCAGGCCTGGTGCTGACCACCATGCTGGTGCCGGTGGGCATCGCCTATGCCGAGGCGTCGGGAGTGCCGGGCATCTATGGCCTGTACGCCACCATAGTGCCGTTGCTGGCCTACGCGCTGTTCGGTCCGAGTCGCATCCTGGTGCTGGGGCCGGATTCGGCGCTGGTAGCGATCATTCTGGCCGTGGTACTGCCGTTGTCCGCCGGCGATCCGGCCCGCGCCATCATCCTGGCCAGCGCCATGGCGCTGGTGTCCGGGCTGGTGTGCATCGCCGCCGGCCTGCTGCGCCTGGGCTTCATCACCGAGTTGCTGTCCAAGCCGATCCGCTATGGCTACATGAACGGTATCGCCCTGACGGTGCTGGTCAGCCAGGCGCCCAAGTTGTTCGGCATCTCCATCGACAGCGAAGGGCCATTGCGCGATGCAATGAATCTCGGCCGGGCCTTGCTGGAAGGGCAGGCCAACTGGGCTGCATTCGCCATCGGCGGCGGAACCCTGGCGCTGATCCTGTTGCTCAAGCGTTTCAAGCGCGTGCCGGGAATTCTCCTGGCGGTGCTGCTCGCCACCCTGATCGTCGGTTTGTTCGGTCTGGATCAATCGCACGCCATCAAGGTGCTGGGTTCGCTGCCGCAGGGCTTGCCCAGCTTCGCCCTGCCGCTGATCACGCACAGCGATCTGGTCACCGTGCTGATTGGCGGTAGCGCGGTGGCACTGGTGTCTTTCGCCGATACCAGCGTGCTGTCGCGCACCTACGCGGCGAAGACCCGCACGCCAGTGGACCCCAACCAGGAGATGGTCGGCCTGGGCATGGCCAACCTGGCGAGCGGCCTGTTTCAGGGCATTCCCATCAGCAGCAGTTCCTCGCGTACACCGGTGGCCGAGGCGGCCGGCTCGCGCAGCCAGCTGACCGGGGTGTTCGGTGCGCTCGGCGTGGCGATGCTGCTGCTGTTCGCCCCCGACCTGCTGCGCCATTTGCCCAACAGTGCGCTGGCTGCCGTGGTGATTGCGGCGGCCATCGGTCTGTTCGAGTTCGAAGACCTGCGCCGCATCTACCGTATCCAGCAGTGGGAGTTCTGGCTGTCCATCGCCTGTTTCGCCGGGGTGGCGGTGTTCGGCGCGGTGCCGGGCATCTGCCTGGCGGTGGTGCTCGCGGTCATCGAGTTCCTCTGGGACGGCTGGCGCCCCCACCATGCCGTGCTCGGTCGCGTCGACGGTATTCGTGGTTATCACGACATCAGTCGCTACCCGCATGCCCGCCTGGTGCCGGGGCTGGTGCTGTTTCGCTGGGATGCGCCGCTGTTTTTCGCCAATGCCGAGCTGTTCCAGAACTGCGTGCTGCAGGCGATCGCTCGCGCGCCCGGCGAGGTCCGGCGGGTCGTGGTGGCGGCCGAACCGGTGACCAGCGTCGACGTCACCTCGGCCGACATGCTGGTGGAACTGGAGCAGACCCTGCGTGCCGCCGGCATCGAGCTGCGTTTCGCCGAGGTCAAGGACCCGGTCAGGGACAAGCTGTCGCGCCTGGAGGTACTGGCGCAGATCGGCAACGAGGTGTTCCAGCCAACCGTGGGCGCTGCGGTTGATGCTTATCTGCTGGAACATGGCGTGGACTGGACGCCCTAGTGGCCCGCTGGCAGGGCTGACGGTCCAGCGTCACAGAAACGACGAAGCGGGCCGCAGCCCGCTTCGTCGCGTTAGCGCGTCGGCTTACTTCAGCCAGCTGTCGACACGATCCGGGTTGGCGGCGATCCAGTCCTTGGCGGCCTGATCCGGCTTGGCGCCTTCGCGAATGGCCAGCATCACCGCACCGACTTCCTCGCCACTCCAGGACAGCTTGGCGAGGAAGGCCGCAGCGTCGGCCGCCTTGCCCTTCAGCTCGGGGTTGGCCACGGTATCGACGCGCTCGTCGTCACCGAAGACCTTCTTCGGATCTTCGAGGAAGCGCAGTTTCCACTTGGCGAACATCCAGTGCGGGATCCAGCCGGTGACCACGATCGGCTTCTGCGCCTTCTCGGCGCGGGTCAGGGCAGTGGCCATGGCCGGGCCGGAGCTCGGCATCAGCTTGATGCTGGAGAGGTTGTATTCCTTGATGGCGTCCTCGGTGCGGCGCATCACGCCGGCGCCGGCGTCGATGCCGGTGATCTTGCCGTCGAAGTCCTTGGCGTACTTCTCCAGGTCTTCGATGGTCTTGGCCTGCACGTAGTCCGGCACAATCAGGCCGATCTTGGCGCCCGCATAGTTGGTACCGAGCACCTCGACCTTGTCCTTGAGCTTCTCGTAGTACTCGCCGTGGGTGGCCGGCAGCCAGGCGGACAGGGTCACGTCGAGGTCGCCGCGGGCCACGCCCTGCCACATGATGGCGGGTTCGACCGGCTTGAGTTCGACGCTGTAGCCCAGTTTGCTTTGCAGGATTTCACCGGCGACATGGGTGACGGCGACGCTGTCGTCCCAGCCGTTGACGTAGCCGATCTTCAGGGTGGGTTTGTCGGCGGCCAGGGCGCTGCCCATGCCGATGGCCAGGGCGGCAGCGCCGAGGCAGAGATGCTTGATTACGCGCATGTTTGTTGTGCTCCATCAGTGAGTGGCAGTTGCAAGATCGTTGACTGGCTCGTTCTCATTGCGGGCCTTGCGAAACCGTATTGCGCAGCAGGTTGCCGGTTCGCGGGCAAAGCCTCCCCGTCACGGCCAAATCGGCCGCTAGTGTTCAGCGAGGAGGATTCCGGGCCCTTGCGGGCCCGAATGGGGTCGTGGCCGGTTACAGCCCGACGTGTTTCTTCACGGCGGCGACGCCGTCCTGACCGTCGAAGGTGGTCACGCCGCTCAGCCACTGGTCGAGGATCGCCGGGTTGGCCTTGATCCACTCCTTGGCGACGTTCTGCGGGTTTTCCTTCTCCAGCACCTTTTCCATCAGCTGGCTTTCGATCTCGACGGTGAACTGCAGGTTGTTCAAGAGCTTGCCGACGTTGGCGCAGCGCGCTTCGTAATCCGGCGGCACCACGGTGTAGACCTTGGCGGCGCCATAGTCGGGGCCGAACACGTCGTCGCCACCGGCCAGGTAGGTGATGTCGTGCTGGGTGTTCATCGGGTGCGGCGCCCAGCCGAGGAACACCACCGGCTCCTTCTTCTTGATGGCGCGCGACACCTGCACCAGCATGCCGGCCTCGCTGGACTCGACCATGCGGAAGCCGCCGAGGCCGAACTGATCGTTCTTGATCATGCCGTCGATCAGCAGGTTGCCGTCGTTACCCGGCTCGATGCCGTAGATCTTGCCGCCCAGCTGATCCTTGAACTTGGCGATGTCCTGAAAGCTCTTCAGGCCGGCTTCGGCGGCGTAGGTCGGTACCGCCAGGGTGTACTTGGCGCCTTCGAGATTGGCCTTGGGCAATACCTTGACGCCGTTGTCCTTGAGGAAGGGCTCGATCACCGAGTCCATCGAGGGTGCCCAGTAGCCGAGGAAGACATCCACCTGGCCGCTTTTCACACCGGTGAAGGCGATGGGCACCGAAGCCATGATCTTGCGCGGCTGGTAGCCCAGGCCCTCGACCAGGGTCATGGCCACGCCGGTGGTGGCGGCGATGTCGGCCCAGCCGATTTCGGCGAAACGTACCTGTTTGCAGCTCGCCGGCTCCGCGGCCATGGCGCCCTGCATCAGTGCGCAGGACAGCAGGCCGATGGCGGCAGTGGTCTTGATCATTTTCATCTGCGGTTCCCTGTGAAGTGAAAAAATGTTTACTGGCGCTGCAGCTTGCCGCTGAACCAGGCAAAGATGCCGCCGCGGGCGGTCTGCTTGGTGCCGAAGCTTTCAGTGATGCGGTCGAGAATGATCGCCAGCAGCACCACGGCCATGCC
>Ga0114984_1000100_pt1 | contig 33557 bp, 27 predicted proteins | sample Shrwel1BS1Day1_FD_96987 | JGI IMG/M metagenome (GOLD analysis project Ga0114984, IMG submission 96987) | Subsurface microbial communities from deep shales in Ohio, USA - Utica-3 well 1 S-1-Day1 | ecosystem: Environmental > Aquatic > Deep subsurface > Shale gas/oil reservoir > Produced water/Flow...
TAAAAACAGAGCGTGCAAGCAGTCTCAGCTCTTTTATAAGCACCCCGTAATTTTCTCCGAAAGAAACATCTTTATAATCGGATAACGTCTCCACTTTGTCTATTCCGGCGGCATTACAAAACCTTTTAATGGCAAAAGGGAGGTCAACACTGAGGTTCAACACAGCAACATTGTCACCCAGTTTAGCGGCTTCTTCATTAAATTTTCTGGCCTGCATATCACAAACCGGTGTATCTAATGAAGGAGTGACACTTATAAGTTTCACTTTCCCGGCGTAATCTTTAAGCGACTTTGGTTGTAAATTCTGATCCACAACCTTAAAATCAGGAGCTTTGTCGCCCTCTTTCAGCTTATTTCCAACCAGAGTAACCGGATTTCCATTCATTGTAACATTAGACATAAAATACCTCCTTATTTTTATATTTAAGATTAAGTTGTGTTTACAGAAAAAACTTTCAATGATTTTACAGAAATTTGCGATAAAATGGAAAATTCTTCTCAAAGCTTTCCCTTTCACCCGGGTCGTATCCAAGCAGATTTTTCCAAACACTTTCATGTTCCATACAAAAGTACAGAAAAACCTGCGGCCAATATTCTCTAATCCTGCTTACCACATATCTCAGCATGTAATGTCTCAGAGATTTAAAGTACCGCATTTTCCCGTCCAGCGTTTTGACATAATCACTTTTCAGCAGCTGTGAGCTTTCGAACTTTTCCCTCACGGTATCCAGCAGTCCGGGAATAAACCTGAATGTTGATATACTTATATACTCAACCGATTGCTCCGGAATCTTTTCAAAAAGCTTTTCGATCACAGCTTCATAGCCTGTTTCGAAATTATTATAATAAATGAGAGGATCAAAATGAAAACCGACTTTATATCCGTATTCAGCACAATTTGCAGCCGCGTCTATACGCTCATCCAAACCGGCAGTATAATGCTCTTCAGCAGCTACAATTTCTTTCGGGTTCAAACTCCATGAAACAATTATATTTTCAGGATTATGATTAAACAGCCTTCCCACATTGGCAGATTTTGTTTTAAATTCAAACTGGATATTTTCTAGATTGTTGATTATCGGTATAAAAAAGTCCGAAAGTTTTAAAATATGATCATATGCCAGGCTGTCGGAAAGTTCGCCGGTACCCAGTCTGAATACACCCTTTTTTGAAAGGCTAATAATTTCTTCTTTTACCCTTTTCAAATCGGAGTGAACCTTAACAAGATTATGATTAAGATACTCCTGCAGAATGCAGTATGTACAGTCAAAAGGACAGCCTTCAACCAAATCCACAACATAATAATTGCAGCACCTGTAGCTGGTCGTGGCCGGACATCTGTGAACAAAAGTGTTGTAACCGGAGGTTATATAAATGTTATTTTTGGAATCTTCCACTTCCTCCCTACTGTTCACAAAAGTAAATGTTCTGCCGTCATTTTCAAAAATATCTACAAATCTGCTTTCTCGGGCACTTTTATCAATGTAAATCATATTTTTCCATTAAACTGTAAATATCTTTTATAACTTCTTTCTTTTTAAAAATCTGACTCAGAATATTCTCAAAATCTTCCGGTGAATTTATTCTGAAAGTCAGATCAAGTGTATCAGTCTCAAAATTATCTAAATTTTTAATTTCCACATGCTTCATTTGTCCGGTAAGATATTTCAGTTCACTCAGAAAATTTTTCTGAATCACGTTTTTAGACAGAAATACCTTCTCCAGCTCATTTTTATCATAAGTTCTGAGATCCTGAGGAATGCCCTCCTTCATATCAAACAACTTTGTAACCATTTTTTTGAAATCGGAAACCGACGGATTCTCTGTTACGATATACGATTCTACAACACCAATCAAATTGTCCGGCAATCTGATTAGAAGATTCAGCGTTTTAAAAGAAAAGTTTTTAACAGCAAGGTATTCTTTGATAACTTTGGGTAAATCTTTTAACGATCTCAGAGTTCTGATCTTTCTGTCACCGGCAACTCCGTATTTTTCAAACAAAACAAAATCCGAAATATCATACACGAAATTTTCTGCCAGATATAAAAGATTGGAAAGTTCAATAATATTCAGGTTCCCAGAGCCGTTAAAATCGATACTGAAAGACAATGCGTCGGAAAAATCACAGTTTTCCATGAGAAAATATTCATCAGCACAATGGCTGAAATAATTCAGCTGATAATAAATACCGTTTTCTTCCCAAAGGGCAGGAGGATATGTTGTATGATAAGCACCTTTGTTTCCCTGTTTATTTCGAAAAAGCCAGCTAAATGTAGCACGATCGATATTTGGTATCTGCTCAGCTGTTATCAGTTTCATCGGCGGACTCGAATAAAGCTTCAACAAATTCCCCGGCATCAAAAGGTTTCAGATCATCCATACTTTCACCGAAGCCTATAAATTTCACAGGAAGCTGCATTTCATCAACGATACCCACAATAACGCCCCCTTTGGCAGTACCGTCAAGTTTCGTAAGTATCACACCGGTGACCCCGATTTCCGAGCCGAAGGTTTTGGCCTGAGCAACGGCATTCTGACCGCTTGTAGCATCCAGAACCAGCAATACCTCATGGGGTGCATCAGGCATCTCTTTTTTTACAACCCGTCTGATTTTCTTCAGCTCGTTCATAAGATTATCTTTCGTGTGGAGCCTTCCTGCTGTGTCGGCTATTACTACGTCGATTTTTTTAGACTTGGCCGAAAGAACCGCATCATATACTACTGCAGCCGAATCACTACCCGATTTCTGTTTTACCACAGGAACACCGGCACGCTCACCCCAGATTTCAAGCTGTTCAACTGCTGCAGCTCTGAATGTATCACCTGCAGCAAGCATAACGCTCATGCCGTTTTCTTTAAACATCTTCGCCAGTTTTGCAATACTTGTTGTTTTACCGGCTCCGTTTACTCCTGTTACAAGGATCACATAGGGCTTATCATCCGTTTTCACAAGTTCGTTATCTATATCCAGTATTTCTGTAAGTTTCTGCTTTAAAGCGTTTTTCAATTCCTGGGGATTTTTCAAAATTTTCCTGCTAACATCATTTCTGAGGTCATCTATTATTTTCATCGTAGTGGAAACACCGATATCTGAAGTAATAAAAAGCTCCTCCAGCTCGTCCAAAAGTTCTTCATCTATCTCCTTCTTGCCGAGGAAAATCGTCTCCATGCCACCGATTAACCTGCCCGAGGTTTTTGAAATTCCTTTTTTCAGCTTTCCGAAAACACCTGATTTTTTTTCCTTCTCTGCTTTTTTACCGCTTTTGTTTTCCCTCTCATCTTCAGCATATTCCTTTAACTTCCCTTCCTGCTCACGTTCACTCTCACTCTCACTCACAGAAGTTTCTTCCTGCTGTTCTTCTTCCTCTTTTGTTTCCTCGTTATCTTCCTGAACATTTTCTTTATTTTTTTCATCCTGCTTTTTTCTTTTTAAGACATTAAAAAAGCCCATATATCTCCACCTCGTTTTATTTTTTTATTTAAAATTTACGGCAGTACCATTTTCAGATCATGTTTATCCAATGTCACCGACAGTATTTTTGAAACACCCGGCTCCTGCATAGTCACACCGTACAGGGAATCGGCATTCTCAATAGTTTTCTGATTGTGTGAAATAATCACGAATTGAGAATTTTTGGAAAGCTCTTTTACAATTTTAACAAAACGGCTGATATTAGCATCATCAAGCGGCGCATCGATTTCATCCAGAAAACAAAAAGGAGTGGGTTTATGCAAAAACATTGCAAAAAGCAGCGTACATGCGATCATTGCCTTCTCACCGCCGGAGAGGAGATTCATATTCTGCAGACGCTTACCGGGAGGCTGAACAAATATTTCCACACCCGTTGTCAAAAGATCGTTCTCATCCGTCAATTTTAATTCTGCCTTGCCTTCTCCGAAAAGAACTTTAAAAATATCCAGAAAATGTTTTCTTACCGATTCAAAGGTATTCTTAAACTGCTTTACGGTGCTATCGTCAATTTCTCTGATCAGCTCGTATATTGTGCCTACAGCATTTTCTAGATCCTCTCTCTGTTTCAGCAGAAAATCCAGACGCTCCTGAGCTTCATGATATTCATTGTCGGCAGCCATATTCAAAGGCCCCAGCTCCTCGATCTTCTTTTCGATATCCGAGATTTTATTCTTTAAAACTCTCGGTTTGAAATCTTTTGTTTCGTAACTTTGCAGATCATTATATATATCCGCACCCTGGTATTTTTCTTCATAGCGCTCCTGCAGATCGTTCAGTTCATTTTTTGTCTGCATTATGGAATAATGAAGTCTTTCATACTCCCGTTCCTCTTTATTTATGTTATCCTTCTGTTCATCAATACTGTTTTCAAGCTCCTCCACCTTACTGTTGAGCTCCTCTATTTCCATTTCAAGAAACTTTTTAATATCCTCATTTTGAATTTTTTCACTTTTATATTTTTTCAAATATTCCTGTTTTGACTGTAAACCGGTCTGCCAATTACTTACATCCACAGTCATAAGCTTCTTCAGCCTGTTTTTTAAATTGGCAATTTTATTTGACGTTGTTGAAATATCCTTATCAACGTAATGTTTTTGTTTGTTAATACCACTGATCTGCTCAGAATATCCTCGGATTTCGATTTTCAGCTCCGAAAGCTGATCTTTATATTCATCTATTTTACTCTCAAAAAACTCAGATTTATCCTCCAGCTCTTCCATTTGCTCATTATACTTTTCCTGTTTCTCAGAAATCTCCTCAAGTCGGGTTGTCAGATTTTTGTTTTCATTTCTGAGTCTTTCAAGTTCTTCCGCATTCAATTTGAGTTCTTTCTCCAGAACCTCTGTTCGTCTTCTATCCCTTGAAATATCACTGAGCACCGTATTAAGTTCATTCTCATACTTATTGATTTCTTTATCCAACGCTTCTTTAACATTTGTCAGTTTCTCTATCTCTTCAGTAATAGTACCCTTTTTCTCTTTCAAATTATTATATTCCGAGCCTTTCTCCTCCAAAGTACGGGCTATTCTGGATACATCCGACTCAGCAGTTTTTATATCGTTTTTCAGTTTGAGCACGAGTGCATTTTTATCTTTTTCGCCGAATTTATGAAAAATATATTCAAATTTTATTATATTTGCCGATACAGATTCAAAATTGGTCTCGAGAAGGCATTTTTCAAAAGAATCCAGTTCATTTTCAAATACAAAACGGTAGGAGCCTTTAAGCTCACTGATTTTATCCAGCAGCTCTTTACGGGTATTAAAATCTTTTCCTTTTAAAACAAGGACATCTCCGAATTCCTTAAGAACTTCAGTATCGTGCCCCGGTAGAAAATCCACGAGAAACTTCGCTCCGATTTCATTAAAAAATTTTTCATCCCCTTCATCAGCAAAAGTCTCTGTTTTCAGCTGTGTATTCAAAAGTTCGAGTGTACGCTTTGTGGTGGAATGATCAATTCGTATATCTTCCAACTCTTTTGCTTTCATATTAAGTTTTTCTTCCGTATCCCGAAGTTTTGCATTAAGTTCTTCCAGTTTTTCCACATATAAAAGCAAATCACTTTTTTTATCATCGACAAGACCGGTCAGATGTTTTTTTTCCGTACTCAATTCCTCGGTATTGTCATCAATTTCTTTCTTTTCTGTTTTTAACTTTTTAATATTTTTTTCCGTACTCTCATATTCCGTTTCATTTTTGTAAATGTCATTTCGCAGTTCGGTAATTTTTTGAGTGAAATCAAGATATATTTCTCTGCATTCTGCCAAATCATCGTCATTATCTTCCTTTTGCACCTGAAAATCAGACAGTATATCGTTTATTTCGTCAATTTTTTCCTGGATACTCCCCTTTTTCTCTTCCAGTTCCTCCAGTGAATTCTTAAGACGTTGACTTTCATCTGTGAGTTCCCGCAATTTACTGTTATCTGTTTCAATCTCTTCCTTCAGTTGCTTTTTTGTGTGCTCCGAGCTTTCAATATTGCTTTCCAGGACTTTAATATCAGCTTCACATTTATTAATCTTTTCAATCAGATCGATAAGTGTTTCATTACTTCTCTTATATTCTCTTTGTTTTTCACCTAGCTCAGCTTTTCTTTTATTTAAATCGCTTCTGAAATCTTCAAGGGCTTTATTCTTCTCATTAACCCTCAGAAGACTACCATCATGTTTTTTATTCAAATCGGATAATTTTTCTTTAAGCTCGTTATAACTGTTGAAAATATATGAGAAATCAAGCTGTTTTTTACTGTCCTTTAATTCTTTGTAGTTATTTAACTTTTCCAGTTGATTATAAAGAACTGAAGTATTCTGTCTGACTTCAGCAATAATATCGTTCACCCTTCCAAGATTATCCTTCGTCTGAAAAAGGCGCTTTTCCGCCTCTTTTTTTCTTTCCTTAAACTTTACAACGCCGGCAGTCTCCTCAAAGAAGAGCCTCAATTCCTCCGGAGAAGACTGAATAATTTTCTCCACTTTCCCCTGCTCAATAATGGAAATGCTTCTGGCTCCTATACCGGTATCGTAAAATATTTCTTTAATATCTTTTAATTTGCATTTTCTGTTATTTATCAGGTATTCCCTTTCACCCGTTTTATAATATTTTCGTGAAACGGTAATTTCGGACAAAGTCCCCCATTTGGCGGTAGTTTCATCATCCAAATCACCAAGAGTAAGCGAAACCTGGGCAAAACCGGAAGACTTTCTGTTTTCCGAACCTGCAAAAACAATATCTTCCATTTCAGAGCCTCTGAGTTCCTTAGCGCTCTGTTCCCCGAAAACCCACCTGATGGCATCCAGGATGTTACTTTTACCACTGCCGTTCGGGCCTACAACACAGGTTACACCAGGCGGAAAATCCAAATGAGTTTTTTCAACAAAAGATTTAAACCCCTGCATGGTAATACGTTTAAATATCATAATATTCCATTATCATTTTTGTGGTATATAACATAATTAAGGATAAAAATAATACATTTAACAATAAATAGTCAAATACTTTCACTGCTAAGCACACGTGTATATTTGCTTAGTATATTATGTTATCCGGAGAAAATCTCTGTCCTTTATATATCAATTATATCTATATATCTGCTTAGTTCAGTTTACTAATACACTAATTAACAAATATACCACTCAACAAATCACTACTTCTCCACTTCACCAAAAAAAGTATCAACTGTTATGTAAAAAATGCAATTTTTTACAGGTCAGAATCATTTAATCATCATCCGTAAAACATAGGGAAGAATACCGCCGTGGATAAAATATCGTACTTCCACTTCCGTATCCAGTCTGGATACCACATTAAATTCCACCTTTTCGCCGTCATTCTTCACTGCGGATACATTAAACTGACTTCGGGGAGAAATATCCTCCAATCCCTCTATACTGAATGTTTCAGTCCCGTTAAGACCTAAGGACTTCCAGGAATGTCCATCTTCAAACTGCAAAGGCAGAACACCCATCCCCACCAAATTGCTTTTATGTATCCTTTCATAGGATTCGGCAATTACCGCCTTTACTCCCAAAAGCTGAGTACCTTTTGCGGCCCAGTCTCTTGATGAGCCGGTACCGTATTCTTTGCCCGCCAGAACAACCAGCGGTGTATTCTCTTTTAAATAACTCAAAGAAGCATCATAAACATACTTTTCCTTATCTTCGGGAAATTTTACAGTAAAACCGCCTTCCTTCGGATCAACAAGTTTATTTTTTATCCTGATATTGGCAAACGTTCCCCTTATCATAACCTCATGATTTCCTCTTCTGGAACCGTAAGAATTAAAATCGTCCTTTTGCACACCGTTGTCCAAAAGATATTTTCCAGCAGGGTATTCAGGAGGGATAGATCCGGCGGGAGAAATATGATCAGTGGTTACTGTATCACCGAGAAGCAGAAGAACCCTGGCATCTTTAATATCCTGAAGTTTAGGCGGCTCAGGGCTAAAATTGTCAAAATAAGGGGGTTTCTTGATGTATGTGGAATTTTCATCCCATTTGTAAATAGTACTCCTGGCTACATCAAGTTTTTTCCAGTTTTCATCCCCTTCAAAAATTACAGAATACTCTTTGGAAAATGATTCCGAATCGATATACTTACTGACATAATCCTGAACTTCTTTTCCGGACGGCCATAAATCTTTCAGATAAATATCCTCACCGTTAACATTATTTCCGAGCGGTTCCTTATACATATCAATATCAACACGCCCGGCCAGAGCGAAGGCAAGTACCAGCATCGGAGACGCCAGGAAATTAGAGCGAACCTTCTGATGAATTCTGGCTTCAAAATTCCTGTTACCTGATAAAACAGAAGCAACATTAAGCTTTGAATTATCAATGGCTTTTTCAATCTCGGGTTTTAAGGGGCCGCTGTTGCCTATGCATGTTGTGCATCCGTACGCCGTAATATGGAAACCTAACCCCTCTAAATAGGGAAGCAGCCCCGAACTTTTCAGGTAATCAACCACTACTTTTGACCCGGGGGCCAAAGACGTCTTGACATAAGCCGGTACCTTCAGGCCGGCTTCAACCGCTTTTTTGGCAATAAGCCCGGCACCGAGCATTACATAAGGATTTGATGTATTTGTGCAGGAAGTAAGCGCAGCTATAACAACACTTCCATCTCTTATACTAACATTTTCGCCGTTAATTTTTATCGTTTCTTCTTTAATCCCGGCAGGCTCACAACTGTCATCAACCTCTGCATGCTCTTTGGCCTCTTCGTTAAAAGCCGAAATATTTCTTTCATCCACTTTCTTTTCATAGTTGCAGCCAAGTATTTCGTAAAAATTGTTTCTCATGTCCGAAAGGGATATTCTGTCCTGAGGTCTGGCAGGACCGGCCAGCGATGGTTCTACACTGCTCAGATCAAAATCAAGGACTTCTGTGTATTTTATATTTTGAGAGTAATCATTGTAGAAACCGTTCTCTTTTGCATATTTTTCAACGATTTCAGCTTCTTTGTTTCTGTTTGTAAGTTTCAGGTAATCAAGTGTAAGATGATCAATTGGAAAGAAACCTAAGGTTGCACCATATTCCGGTGTCATGTTGGATATCGTGGCACGGTCAAATACACTCAAATTTTTTAGCCCGGCTCCGAAATATTCCACAAACTTGCCGACAACATTAAACTTACGCAGCATTTGTGTAATACTTAAAACAATATCCGTTGACGTTACTCCTTCTGCAGGTTCACCTTTTAAATTTACACCGATAACCTCAGGGATAGGCATATAATAAGGCTGTCCGAGCATAACAGCTTCAGCCTCTATGCCGCCCACTCCCCAAGCCATAACACCGATTCCGTTTATCATTGGAGTATGTGAGTCGGTACCTACAAGTGTATCGGGCAAAAGAACGTTATTGTCATTTCGGACAACTTTTCCCAGATATTCGAGATTCACCTGGTGACATATCCCCGAATTAGGAGGAACAACACTGAAATTATCAAAACTGTTCTGAGCCCATTTAAGCATGGAATAACGTTCAATGTTTCTTTCGTACTCTTTTTTCACATTCTGATCCAGAGAGTTCAGTGAGCCGTAGTAATCCACCTGCACCGAATGATCTACAATCAGATCAACCGGGACAAGAGGATTGACCTTTTCAGGATCCCCACCTGTATCAGCCATGGCGTCTCTCATTGCCGCCAAATCAACAACGGCTGGGACACCTGTAAAATCCTGCATCAAAACCCGTGCGGGATAATAAGGTATCTCAACGGGCTCTTCATATTTACCTTTCCATTCGCAAATATTTTTCAGATCAGACTCTTCAACGATACCGTTTCCCATATTTCTGAGAATATTCTCAACCAGAATCCTTATCGAAAAAGGTAGTGATGATATCTCGTAGCCCTTCTCAGATAGATCTGTGATACTGAAATATTCATAATTTCTGCCGGAAATGTCGATATTTTTTCTATAATCTTTTTTGCTCATATAACAGCCTCGCATGGTATTTTTTTGTTTTTAAATTATAACAATTACTCATACTATTGCAAAGCAATTATTAAAAAAATCACATATTTTTCAAACGACTTTTATAGGCGTTCAGACGTTTTGAATATTCGGAATATTTTGCAATAGCTTTTTCTATAAGAGCATAGGCTTCTTTTTTCTTTTTCAGTTTTATAGCCGCCTCAATATATGCTATATATAATTCAGGTTCATCAAAACTTTCTAGATCACATTCAGTAAGTATTTCAAAACCCTTTTTGTGTTCACCGCTTCTTACCTTAGCCAAGCCGTAATAGGCTTTTACTTCTTCATCATCAGAATAGTTTTCATAAGCCCTTTTAAAAGCATCGAGTGCATCGGTCATTCTGCCCATATTCAAGTAAACTTTGCCGCTTGTAATAAGCTGTTCAGCCATAAAAATACTCTTTACATCAACTTTAGTCCCCTCTTCCTTTTCATTTTTTCTGTGCTGTTCTTCCTCCAGAAGATAGTCGTAAGCCGACTTAATCATCTCAAAAATTTCCTGAGCCACTTTTTTATGTTCTTTATTGGTAAAAAGATCGGGGTGATATTTTTTTGTAAATTTTATGTACTGTTCTTTTATGGAGTCCAAATCGAAAGATTCTTCATCAACACCGAAAATCTCAAAAGAGTTCTTATCTCTGATTTCATCAAGAAAATTCTGCAAATCCTCCAGGGGCACTTCCGGTTTGGCGATCTCTCTCAAATAATCCAGCTTAAAAAATATGTTTAATATTGATAGCTGCGTTTTGTTATAATTTTTCAGCTTCTTCTTGCCGATATAATTATCCTCAAAATCGTCCAGAATCTGCTTAACTATGTTCAGCTCTGCAGTTTCTTCCAAAAGTTTTTGTTTATCTTTTAAAAGCTCGTAATCGTAGAAAAAATCCAGTTTATTTTCCAGGACAATATTATTGCTCACAACAGAAAAAATAATAAGATAAACCAGGTTGATATTTATATTAAAAAAGTCCGGGAAATTTTTCTCATGATAAAAAATTATAGATATGACCTTATGACTAAGAAGTTCATAAAAAATCATATTCTGGTAAATTTTAAATATAGGTTGCAGATCCTGCGCAGATAGATCGTTATCGTTTATAAGTTTTTGAATAAAACCTTCAACATCCTGTTCATATGCCTTTTCATCAATTTTGTAGGATCCTTTTTTTACAAGATACCGCTTAATGTCGTACTTATCCGTTGTGGAAAATAAAAACTTAAGCTTACCGCCATTAAAGAATAATCTTGCCGTCAGATCCTCGGTAATTATCTCCATTTCCCCGGACAGCTCCCTTTTGTATGCGGAAAGAAGACCGCTGATCACGTCCAGGCCGATAAGCTCAGTCTTGTTTTTCATTTTTCTTCTAAGGGATAACAAATTAAGCCTGTAAAGCTTGTCTATGATTAGAAAAATTTCAACCTTATCCAGATTTACAGACTTTTCAAGCATATTGACACAAGGGTACTCTTCTATACGTGACAAAATAAAACCCTCTGTTGCTGAAATATGTATATTTTCATCAGAGAATTTGGCCCTGTTTAACGAAAAACATGAGTTTTCACCGCCGTAATTCTTGTAAAAATAACGGGATATGAATAGTTTCAGATTACTGTAAAATTTACGAATCTGCTCCTTGACGCTGTGATGTCGTACAAGACTGTGTACAATTTTGTAGGATTCATAAATTTTATTTTTGTTAAACAACTCCAACGCAACGAGAAATTCCAGCACCGGGTCTTCCACATCTTCTTCGGATTCCTCCCGGACTACAATCTGGCCATTGGTGATACCGTTAAATATCTCTTTGTAAATATCGAACCAGTCACCACCGGCAAGTCTGATTATACGGGATACATTGTTTTTTGAGTTTATATATTGTTTAAGCCAGCCCTCATAACCTTTAGCCTCCGGAATGGATTTTTCGTTAAAATACTCAAGCATATCATTATACAGATCAATCCGTTTCATGCATTTCATGAGAATTTCATCCACCTGAACCAGATGATCTATGCCGGTGGTAACTTCCTTGTCAATAAAATTAAAAAAACATGATTTTAAAGTTAGAATATAAAATACTACATCACGAACCTGTATGTGAATAATTTCCTCAAGATCTTCACTGGTTACGTGGGAAAGTTCTACTAAAACCTTTCCAAGAGCTTTCTGTTCTTTCTTCTGAACACCAAGCCCTTTAATCAGCTGCTGTTTGTCGATTTTCCCGTACTGTAAAAGAAGCTGCCCCAACAAAAAACGAGGCTGATTTGTACTGGCATGTGCGATTTCACCTTTAATAAAGGAAATGGTTATCTCATCATTGTCACTTTGAAGATAAAGCTCACCTGTTCTCTTTGAAAGAGATATCCACTGGAACACATCAGCTAGCGGCATTGAACTAAGATCGCCTGTTAATTCCCTTTTGTCGTTATTGTTCTCCATATTTCCTTCATGAAATATTTATTTTGCCTATCAAATCATCATGTATCAGACCATTGGAACCTACTATCCATGATTCATTAAAATCATATTCCCCTCCACCGAGAGAAGATACATGCCCTCCTGCTTCTTCAAGAATAAGCTTACCCGCTGCAACATCCCAGGGATTCAGACCGGATTCATAGTATCCGTCGAAGGCGCCTTTTGCCGTATAACACAAATCCAGTGCAGCGGAGCCTGCCCTGCGGACACCACGGCTGCTTTCAAGTATATTACGCAGACGCTGTATTATAACTTCATTGTCATCGCTCTCTACAATGGAGTAGGGAAAGCCTGTTCCAATAAGGCTGTTTATCATGTCTCCGGTTGACGAAACTTTTATAGCTTTACCATTCAGGAAAGCCCCTTTCGATTTTTCTGCTGTAAATAATTCATCCATAATCGGATTATAAACAATTCCGATTTCTGCTCTGTTTTTCACATAATAAGCCAGAGAAACAGCCACAAAAGGGAAACCGTGAACAAAATTAGTGGTACCGTCAATAGGATCAAGATAAAATACGGGCTTTTCTTTCTCAATAGTGTCAAGAGCTGATTCTTCCGCTATTATTTCAATTGAAGGAAATTTTTCTTTCAGCTTTTCTTTTACAATTTTCTCGACGAAATAATCGATATCCGTAACCAAGTCTATGGTTGATTTTTTATTAACATCCAATTTTTTATCAAAGTTGTCTTTTATAATATCTCCGCCCCTTTTGCAGATATTGACTAAATCAGATATCATTCATTCTCCTTTGCTCTCCTGAAATTTTGAAATAAGCAGTAAAATTCCAGCGATTCCCTTTTAAAAATTTAAATAACGGAAACTTCGCTGTATAATATTGCACAAATTTAATTTTTTTACAATTTTAACATGAAATTTTCTTACACAGCAAGAATATCATATATTAAAAACAGTGAAGGCTGATATACCGATCGCTTAAAAAGTCAAGTTAATATCCGGTTTCACATCACTTCAGATAAAATACAGCAAGCTCATCCAGTCTGGATAAACAACGCAGGATTTTTTTTTGAAAGCAAGATTCAAGCATTTCATCGCTATAAAGATCGTTTAGATGATACTCGGACCTGATAAATATTTTCGTATTGTAGTAATAACAATTATCCACAAGATGAGCAAAGCGAAGAGCTTCATCGAGAGCATCAAAAGGTTTCATACCGTCAATAAAAAGTGCCTCAGTATTGTCCGGTATTATATAATATTTAAACGGATGGTTTTGCTTAAGAAGGCTGATTAAATTTTCAAAATCAATAAGACCCTTACTTGCAGCCTCAGTGTCTACTTTTGTGTACTGATCCATGAAAAATTGTTTATCGACAACTCTCTTCCACAGCTGACTTCCGCTTTTCCTGCGGTAATCCTCCCCTTCAATGACATAAGTACTGAATGAATCTGCAATAACCCCCATCTCTCTTTCAAATTCCTCTACCTGAAAGTGCTGGCCTTTTCCCAGATCTGAAGGGAGGGTATTGGATGTGGTAACTACAAGTGTATCGTCGCCAAGTTCCTGGAAAAATTTTGCAATCATTCTTGTGGTTGCCGGATCATCCAGTTCAAACTCATCAAGCAGAATCAAGTCGAACTCGTTGAAGTATTTAATAGATTTTTCTATCCCGAGAAAATTAAAAAAATATGTCAACTCACCAAAACTCAGGAAGGTTTTTTTATCTGTTTCAGCCACATTATAACAGGCACTGAGCAGATGTGTTTTTCCCACACCGAATCCACCGTCAAGATATAGGTTTAAATTCATACCAATATTATCAGTATCCGTTTTATTATTACCACTTCGCCTTAGAAATCCGAAAAAACCTTTATTGTTTATGTTGTATCTGTTTTTATTTTTACCCGCTAAAGACACTTTCTCTGATAAAATATTCTTTATAGATGCCTGCGACGGATACCTTGAGTCGGGAATATAATTTTCAAAAGTACAATTCTGAAATTTAGGATGAGGCTTCATATTTTTCATGCACTCATTTACTGAAACATCAAAATTTAAATCGGGAATATTAACAATCATGATAACTCTCTTGGCTTTTTGAGCTACACTTTTATACAAATTGGAAAAACATTGCAAGGTCTTATTGTCCTGGCAACCTCACAAAAACTACACATTTAAAAAGCCGTGACACGTAAAGTGTGAAGGGGGGAGGTAGTTAGAAGTGGTTGATGTATTAGAGGTTCAAGGTTAGTGAAAGTGGAAGCAAATAGTTATTTATTGTTATTCGTGCTTATTCATTGGAAAAAACCTACCCTGCTTGCCTTGTGAAATATTTATCCAATTAAATGCGGAACTTATTTAATAGGGACAGAGGTCATTTCACCAGGATTGAAATAACCAAAATTAATGAATGTACTCAAAACTTAACACTTAGCACTTAGCACATAATACTATTTCTCTATTTCTCCACTTCCCCATTTCTCAACCTCTCCTCCTGACTTATCTTACTAATAAACTAAAACCCATCACAGCATTTTCACTCTGTATTTTTTATACATAATATCAGGCACATATGAGGACTTTGCTATCCTGAGAGCAGTTTTTCCCAAATCCTGTTCAAAATTGAGATAGTTATATTTTTTGGGAAGTCGCTTTGCAAAATCATTGTAAATAAATTGATAAATCCCCTTTACGTTTCTTTTACCCTTTGCGAAATGTATTACGAAAGTTTCAGCATTCAGTTCTTCTCCCATAATAAATCCAGCCGGCTCGCCCTCCACATAATAAATCAGCCCGCACAAAATAAGCTCATTATGCATATTCAATGCTTCCTGGCATGCATAAAAATCTGTCTCTTCCGGTGGAAGATCTATTTCATTCTGCCAAATATCCAATATTTCAAAGGCATCATGTACATTTTTATCAGTTAAAGGATTGCACTCGAAAGAATAATCCCTTAAAAACTGCTTAAGGAGATTTCTCTTCTTATGAAGCTTTCTTCCTTTATATGTACTGATTTTATCAACGGTATAAATATAATCCGTTTCACCTTCAAAATTACTGTAAACGATATTATCCCCAAAATATTGTAACCACTGCTCATCTATAGGGAAAATAAAATCCACTTTTTTGGAAATCCTCTTCAGATATTCCATATCGATTTCTGAAGGGTTATTGGTGGGCATTAAAAAAGTGTAACCGTCCACACTTTTGCCTTTGATAAAAATATCCTCATCCTTTACCACCCTATAATCATGAATATTCCTGAAAAGGTAAAGATTTGCAAAACTGTATTCTGCTATAGGGGTATCTACATTTTTCAACCTTTCACGTAAAATGTTCTTATGCTCAAACTCAAGTTTTTCACAATGCATAATTCAGCCACTCCTTTTTAAAATATCTACGTGTAATTAAAATCATCTGGGTAAAAATGGAAGCATTCATGCTCCACCAGATGCCCGGGGCTCCGAAACCTAAAGTTATTCCCATAATATATGCCAGTGGGATACGAACAATCCACATACCTGCTACAATTCTTATCATGACACTTCTTGTATCCCCTGCTCCGTTTAAACCTCCTCCCAGCACAGCACTAAAAGCCATAAAAGGCTCACTAATCATACTAATATAAATATATAACACACTTTCATTTATAACTATACTGTCTTTGGATAAAATCTGGGAAACATCTCTGGCAAAAATCACTACTATCAATGTCATTACAGTAACCACAATAACTCCCATAACAGCTGTCACTATACCGTTCTTAAAAGCCTCATGTTTTTTGCCTTCACCAAGTAAATTCCCCACTATTACTGCATTTGCCATATTAAAAGCAAAAGCCGGCAGAAATATAGCCGCTTCGATACGCATTCCGTTTGTGAGTGCTGCCATCACTTCCACACTTTTTTCAGGAAGTTTTGCAATGATCAGAAACAGTGTTGTGGAGCCCAACTGCCAGCCTATCTGTACTAATGCTGAGGGCCAGCTAATATGGAATATTTTTTTAACATGATAGAATGTATAATTTAAAGCACCTTTAATGATTCTTCTTATAAATACAAAATTAATCACTGCACCAATAAAAAAACTGACTGCAGTTGATAGGGCAATACCGTTATAATAAATCGGAGTATAAAAAACGAAATAAAAATTAAGCAGAATGTTGGTAATACTGACAACACCCATGGTAATAAGAGAGCGTTTCATCATTTTACTGGCTCTGAGAATGCTGTTAGTACATAAAAGTACATACTGAAAAGCCACTCCGGCTGCGTAAATTTGAGTCAGAGGAATGCTTATCTCTTTAATACTTTCAGGGACATTTAATGATCTTATAATAAACGGAGAAAGCAGAACGCCGAGAATGGAGAGAGCTATCCCTGCAATAAAAATTGTCAATAATATTGAATAAACAGCATCCCTATATGTGTCCCGGTCGTCTGAACCGTAAAGCCTTGAAATAACCGAAACGGTACCTACATTTGATGATGTGGCAACCACTACAAAAATAAAATAAACCTGAGAAACGAGCCCTACACTGGCCTGGACATCCTTACTTATCCTGCCTGCTATAAAAACATCAGTGAGACTTACGAAAAACATAAAAGCCATAATAAGAATCATAGGCCAGCTGAGGGACCAGCTCTGGGAAAAAAGAGGAATAAGCTCCCTGAAATTTATCCTTTTAAAAATCTTTTTCTCCTTTTAATACTTTACATATTATACTAAGCTGTACTATAAAATCTATTAAATTTGCAATTATTATTTATTAAAACTTTTTAACACTAAATATATCTACACTCCGGAGGATAGAGATGATATATGATATCGTTATTTTATTATATATGCTTTCACTGCTTCACATGAGCTTATTTTTCTTTTTGGAATATAAAAAACTTGCTGGAATAGCAAATATATTCGCACTAACCGGATTTGTCCTCAACATTGTGGATATTATTCTCAAATGGGCTAACACCGGCATCTTCCCTTCGCATACGATGAACGGTTTATTGATAATTCTGACTGCAGCTCTTGTAGCCGTTTACATATTTCTTTATCTTAAGTATAAAAGGCCGTCTCTCTTGCTTTTCATTATGCCCATTGTTATAATTCTCGGTCTTTTTACATTCGCCTTTAAAGATATAAATCCCGCAAGAGATTTCGCAACCAGCTTCTGGCTTTATATTCACCTTCCCTTTACAGTAGTGGGATCAGCTTTTTTTCTGTTTGCCGCAATCTCGGGAGTAATGTATTTTGTCCAGGAAAATCAGCTTAAAAATAAAAATTTCGGATTCATATATTCCAAATTTCCGCCTTTGAATGTAATTAATAACCTTAATAAAAATTCGCTGAATATAGGTTTTGCCGTTTTTACAATAGGATTAATCGCAGGAATCATATGGGGGCTTTACGAATGGAACGGCACACTTTTGCTTTCTGCCAAACTTATATTTGCTGTAATAACATGGGCGGTTTTCGGAATCATTATACTAATAAGACAAACAAAAGGGTTGGCGCCGCGTGGATCGGCACTGTGGAGTGTCGTGGGATTCATATGTATTGTGATTATGTATTTCGGCGTAGCTTTGTTTTTAAGAGGGTAACCAATGCAATTAGCTGTTTTGGGATTAAATCATAACACTGCACCAGTCGAGTTACGGGAAAAATTAGCCGTACCCGAAGACAGACTGCCTTATTTTTACGCTCAGATATTGCAGAATGAGCGTATCTATGAGGCAATGATACTGTCAACCTGTAACAGGGTGGAGTATTATATAGTAACGGATGATTTTCTCTGCAACGTGGAAAATGTGTTGCAAATCATTTCCGAGGAAAACAGTGTGGATTACTCTAAACTCAGAAATCACACTTATATCCACTGCGGATCAGAAGCAGTAAGACATATCTTTAAAGTAGCTTCCGGTCTGGATTCACTGGTACTGGGTGAACCACAGATTTTCGGCCAGGTTAAGGACTCTTTTCGACTGGCTAACATCCACGGTAAAATGGATAAACTCCTGAAAAAACTCGATGAGTTTACAATAAAAACCTCAAAAAAAGTAAGAACCAATACAGGCATCTCTGAAAATCCAATAACTGTCAGTTATTCTGCAGTTGAACTGGCTAAAAAGATATTCGGAGAGCTGAAGAATAAGAGTGCTCTTATAATAGGAGCCGGTGAAATGTGTGAACTTGCAGCCAAACATTTGAGAAACGCAGATATCTCAGAAATTTTTGTTACAAACAGAACATATTCAAAGGCGGAAAATCTTGCTCAGGAAATTAACGGGATTCCGGTCGATTTCGAACGCTTTACGGAATACCTCAAAAAAACAGATATCGTTATTAGTTCCACGGGAGCTCCATATTATGTTCTGGAACATGCTCAGGTAAAAAACGCCATGACAAGCAGAAAATACGAGCCCATGTTCTTTATAGATATTGCCGTTCCCAGGGATATTGACCCCAAAATTAATGATATTGAGAACACTTATGTGTACGATATAGATGATTTAAAATCCGTTGTTGAAGCCAATAAAAAAGCGCGTGAGAAAGAAGCCGTAAAGGCCATGGAGATTGTGGAACAATCGGTAAACGATTTTCACAAGTGGGTTGAATCGCTTAAAATCGTGCCGGTAATTAAAGAAATGAGAGGAATGTTTGAGGATATTAAAGAGATGGAGCTGGAACGATTTATTAATAAATCAAAAATTGAAGACGAGCAAACAAAAAAGCTGCTTAACAATATTCTCAACTCATATATGAACAAAGTACTCCATACGCCCCTCACAAATCTCAAAAATCACGGAACAAGCAAAAACAAATATACATTGACAGAGGCAGTCAATACAATTTTTAACTTAGAGGAGAAAAAATGAAAAAACTTATCATTGCAACGAGAAGCAGTCAGCTGGCAGTATGGCAGGCAGACTTTATAAAGAATGAAATTAACAAAAAATTTCCCGATGTAACCATTGAGCTTACAAAAATAAAAACAAAAGGGGACAAAATACTGGATACACCTCTGGCAAAAATAGGAGGTAAAGGTTTATTTGTAAAAGAAGTTGAAAATGCACTTTATGAAAAGGAAGCGGACATTGCCGTTCATAGCATGAAAGATGTTCCCAGTGAAATGCCGGAGGGTATGGAGCTTTTTGTTTCACCGAAAAGGGAAACCCCTTATGACGCTTTTCTTTCCATCAATTATAACAGTATCGATGAACTTCCGGAAGGGGCTATTGTCGGCACAAGCAGCCTGAGAAGAATGGTCCAAATCAGAAAGCGCAGGCCGGATTTACAAATAGAAAACTTGCGAGGCAATATCAACACACGCATAAGAAAGCTTGAAGAGGGCATGTACGATGCAATTGTGCTGGCAAAAGCGGGATTGGTAAGAGTTGGTTTTTTCCAGCACCTTAAACAAACATTAACCGAAGATATAATGATACCGGCGGTTTGTCAGGGAACACTCGGCATAGAAGTAGGAGAGGACAACAATGAGGCAAAGGAGTTGCTGAAGTTTTTTTATGACGAAGAGACATATATCAGGACAAAAGCGGAAAGGGCTTTTTTGAAAACACTGGAAGGAGGCTGTCAGGTTCCGATAGCCGGTTACTCAATTTTAAACGGCAGTAAGTTAAAGCTTATGGGGATGGTTTCTTCCCTTGACGCAAAAGAATATATATACAGGGAAACCGAAGATATCCCGGAAAACGCTGAAAATATGGGAACAAAACTGGCACAAGAAATTTTGGAAGCAGGCGGAAGGGAGATTTTGGCCAACATATACCATGAAGAATAATGTCAAATTAATTGAAAAAATTCTTATAACCCGCCAGCCGGAACAGTCCGCAGAGTTCGTCAATCTGCTTTCATCCCGCGGTTTGTACCCGTTTATACTACCTATGATTGAAACTGTACCGGTTGAATGTGAAATTAAAAACAAGGCATTTGATTACCTTATCTTCACCAGCTCCAATGCTTTTCACTATTTCAAAAAATATATCACCAGTGTAAAATACGGTAAAATAGCTGCAGTAGGCAAAAAAACTGCCGATGCAATCGAAAGGGGCGGCTTTGCCGTAAATCTAATTCCGGAGGATTACAGCGGAGAAGGTCTTGTCAAAAAGTTTATGAACAAAGAAATCAACGGGATGAAATTTCTTATACCCGGGCCTAGAAAAACGAGCAATACTCTGAAAAATTTTTTAATATCAAAAAAAGCAATAGTTGAGACTCCCGTTGTTTACGAGACATTAAAAGTAGATTATCCGGAGGGTTATATTCCTGAATTTATAGAAAATAACTACATCGATTGTATTACTTTTGCTTCCCCTTCAGCAGCCCGCAGTTTTCTTTCACAGACAAAAATCCCCGATACAGTAAAGAAAACTGTGGTTATCGGAAAAACAACTTACAATTATCTTCAGGAAAACGGCATAATTTCCGTATATCCCAAAAAATATACGGTAAAAAATATGGTTGAATTAATATGCAAAATTAATGATGAAAAAAATAAACTATCAGGAGGAACATTATGAACTTCCCCGTTATCAGACCGAGAAGATTGAGAAAAAATGAGACGATAAGAAAAATGATGAGAGAAACAAAGCTGAGTCTGGATGACCTTATATACCCGATGTTTGTAGTGGAAAAACCCAACGTAAAAAAAGAAATCCCCTCAATGCCGGGAATCTATCAAATGTGTATAGAAAATACCGTAAAGGAATGTATCCAGCTGGAAAAACTCGGCATACCCGCTGTTATCCTCTTCGGTATACCTGAACACAAGGACAGCAAAGGATCTGAGGCATATAACGAAAACGGTGTAATTCAAAAAGCTGTTAAAGCCATCAAGGAAAATACTTCAAATTTGTATGTAATAACCGATGTTTGTATGTGTGAATACACTGATCACGGTCATTGCGGAATAATAAAAGACAAAGATGTTGACAATGACGAAACACTGGAAGTTTTGAGTATGGAGGCTCTGACACACGCAAAATCCGGTGTGGATATGGTTGCACCCAGCGACATGATGGACGGAAGGGTCGAGGCCATAAGGGATATATTGGATGATAACGGATTTCACAACATTCCCATAATGAGCTATTCAGCTAAATACGCCTCAGCATATTACGGACCTTTCCGTGATGCAGCAGAAAGTGTCCCGCAATTCGGAGACAGGAGAACTTATCAGATGGATCCTCCGAACAGACTGGAAGCGATAAGAGAAGCCGAACTGGATATAGCCGAAGGAGCCGATATAATAATGGTAAAGCCCGCACTCTCATACCTGGATATTATCAGAGATATGAAAGAGCATTACAATATGCCTTTAGCCGCATACAATGTGAGCGGTGAATATTCCATGATTATGAATGCCATTGAAAAAGGATATTTTGAAAAGGAAAAAGTAATTCCTGAAACACTTACATCAATGAAAAGGGCTGGTGCAGACCTCATTCTGACATATTTTGCCAAAACTTACGCCGAAATGATATAGTACGATAAAATGCCTGATTTTGAAAAATTTGCTACTTTCAGATGGTCTGACGGCAACTTAGAAAACATCGATGAAATTGAAAAGGTGGAAGATAAAGATCTTCTGTATTTGGAAGACCAGAAAAAACTGCTGGCTGCAAACTTTAATCTTTTTCTGGAAAACAAACCTTTTTTAAACGTTTTACTGTGGGGTGAAAGGGGAAGCGGCAAATCCTCGCTAATCAAGTTGTTTGCTGACAAATATTTTGAAAAAGGACTCAGAGTAATTGAATTTACCGAAGACAGTTTAGGGGATGTATTTAAATTATACAAAATCCTGAGAAAGGAAAATAGTTTAAAATTTATTCTGTATTTTGATGACATTTCATTCGACCGGGATGATAAGAATTACAGACAATTTAAATCCATACTGGAAGGGGGTTTGGAAAAGACCCCTTCCAACGTGATGTATGCAATGACGTCCAACAAAAGACACATTATCAGCGATCACTCTTATGATATAAACGATATATATTCCCGGGATGAAACAAACGAGAGAATTTCTTTATATTCGAGATTCGGATTGGTTGTGGGCTTTTATCCAATATCAAAAGAAGTTTATCATAAAGTTGCAGAACACTATTTAAGAAAATATTCTGTAACCTTATGCAAAGACTGGCAAAAAGAAGCTGAAAATTTCGCAATGGAAAGAGGCGGCAGGAGCTGCAGAATAGCAAAGCAGTTTGCCGTATCAAAACTATTACTAAACAAAATTAAGTAATAATAGCATCCGGATGCTCTTTTTTGACGGCATCCTCCATCTTTTCAAAATCCCCCTTACCTCTTGTTCTGATTACAACTTTCCTTTTTCCGCTTTCTGTAAGGGTATGCGATGAAAGGATGCTTTCAATACCGAAACCGTACGATCTGACTATATCGGCAACTTCTCTGATAGTTCCCGGTCTGTCTTCAATCTCACAATAAATTCTGTGACCGGCTTCTTTTGATTCCACTCCTGTGATACTGATTAATGCCCTGTAGACATCCCTGTCGGTAACAATGCCCACAAGCAGACCGTCATCAATAATGGGCAAGGAGCTTATTTTATTGTCATATAAAAGCTTTGCAGCATCTTCAATAGGTGTGTAAGGAGCAGCTGTAATAGTGTTTTTTTCCATTATCTTTGAGGCTTTAACTTTACCAATCAGATAATGAATTTCAAAAACATCCAGTGTAGTAGAACTTGAAGGGAGATAGTCCTTTATATTCCTGTCAGAAATTATTCCAACAAGCTTATCTCCATCCGTTACAGGCACATGTCTTATATCATTCTCCTTCATCAGTTCTATAACCTTGGGAAGAAACTCATCTTTATTAACCGTAACAACAGGTGAAGACATCCAGTCTTTTAAAAACATATTTTTCCTCCGAAATGTTTATTGAACACCCAAATAAATATCTTTAATTTCAGGGTCATCAAGCAGCTCCTTAGACTCCCCTTCTTTTACAATACGTCCTGTATCCATTATATAGGCATAATGAGAATTTTCCAATGCCAGTTGCACATCCTGCTCAATAAGCATGACAGTGGACCCCCTTTCATAAATCATACTGACAACGTCAACTAGGTTGTCAACAATAAGGGGTGCAAGTCCCAAAGACATTTCATCAATAAGAAGTATTTGTGGATCACCCATAAGACCCCTGGCAATTGCTGCCATCTGCTGCTCACCACCGGAGAGACTCCCGGCTTTCTGTTTTTTGCGTTCGCCCAGGCGGGGGAAAAGTTCGTAAATTTCATCCAGACCCTTCTGCAAATCTTTCCCTTTTCTCCGGGCATATGCACCCATTAAAATATTTTCATTAACGGTTAAGTCAGGGAACAAACGGCGGCCTTCGGGCACGTGAATAATACCTTTCTGGACTATATGATGAGAAGAGCAGCCATTTATACGGTCACCTTTGAAATGAATTTCACCACTTTTCGGCTTTACCACTCCGGAAATCGTTCTCAAAAGTGTTGTTTTACCGGCTCCATTTGAGCCAACAATTGCAAGAATTTTAGGCTCATCAATGGAAAAACTCAAGTCCCACAAGACCTGCACATCACCATAGCCTGCATTTAGATTTTTAACAGAAAACATTTACATACCTCTCACGATACCAGCTGTTTATATCGCTTACCAAGATAAGCTTTTATAACTTCTTCGTCACTAAGAACATCATCAGGTTCACCTTCGGCTATTTTTACGCCATGATGCAGCACAAAAATTCTGTCCGAGATAGCTTTGATAGCTCTCATAACATGCTCAATAACAATAATAGAAATGCCTGTATCCCTGATCTTTTTAATAAGTTTGACAGCCGAATCTATCTCTTTGGGATTCAGACCCGCCATAACTTCATCAAAAAGAACAACGTTAGGTCTTGCGGCAAGAGCTTTCGCAATCTCCAGCCGTTTTTTGGAAGCGATATTCAGCTGATCGGCACGCTGGTTTTTAAGATCACTCATGCCCACAAAATCGGCAATTTCTTCCGCTTTTTCTTTCGATTCCTTAGAACTGTACACTTTATCTTTTGATCCGAACATTGCACCAACCGAAATATTTTCCAGTACAGACATCCCCGGAAACGGTTTCACTATCTGATAGGTTCTGATCAGCCCCAGCCTGCCAATCTGATAAGGCTCCAGCCCTTTGATGGATCTGTCGTTATAAATGACATCACCGTTTGTTATTGACAGAGCCCCGCTTATCATATTAACCAGGGTTGTTTTACCGGCTCCATTCGGGCCTATAAGACCCAGAATTTCACCTTCAAAGAGTTTAAAACTGACATTTTCATTGGCTCTCAAACCTTTAAAATCTTTAGTAAGCTCTTTGCCTTCAAGTACAACTTTTCTCTCAGCCATAATTCACACTCTGTTCTTTCTGATATTTTCAAGAAAATAACTCAAACCCAGTTTCTTTCTTGCTGTAATAATATCCATAACTCCCTTGGGAGCAAAAATTACGGCAAGAATTACTATGCCACCGAAAAATATTGTATGTATCACCAGAAAATGCTCCGACAGATAGTTAGCAATCAGCTCAATCGACACAGCTCCGATAACGGGGCCGAACAAACTTCCCACACCGCCGAAAACAGCCATAACAATCATCTTGACCGTTTTGGTAACTATAAAAACGGGTTCCGGCTTAATAAATCCCTGCTGATATGCATATACACTGCCCGCCATTCCGGTAAAAAGACCGCTTAAGCCAAAAGATATACTTTTAAAGATTGTAGTGTTTATACCCAGGGAATCCGCAGCATCCTCATCTTCCCTGATTGCAACAAAACCGTACCCGAGCTTCGTATTAAGTATAAAATACATGACAATCAACAGTATCAATAAAATCCCCAAAGCATTGAAGTAAAAAAACATATATGACGCATCTATACCCATATCAGGCATGGGCAGATACATTCCTGAATTTCCTTCGGTTAAGCCAAGATTCTGCACCAGAGCTTTTGTCGCCTCAGCCAGACCAAGCGTTGCAATAGCAAAATAATGTCCTTTTAATCTTAGTATGGGAAAGCCTATTGCAAAACCGTAAAGACCGGCTATCAGTCCGCTTAGAATAAGTGCTGGATAAAATCCGAGACCGGCTTTTGACATTAAGACTGCCGTAGCATATGCCCCTACACCGAAGAAAACAATATTTCCGAATGAGGCATAGCCTGTGTAGCCGCCTATAATATTCCAGCTGCTGGCAAGGATTGCAAATATTACTATATCCGTTGCAAGCCTTATGGTAAAATTACCCGCAGTAAAAGGTACAAAAACACCGATTATTATAATTAGAGCAAATCCGAACAATGTCCCCTTCATAATATCATTCCTTTTTCCCAAGAATACCGTTTGGTTTGAATATCAAAACAAGTACCAATATTGTAAAACTGATCAGGTTTTCAAAAGTCGAACCGAACCAGTTTGTTCCCAGGGACTCCACTATTCCCAGGGACAATCCTCCCACCAAAGGTCCCATCATCGTTCCCAGTCCTCCGATAATGGTTACGACAAAGGATTTTAACGTAAGATGCCCACCCATTGTCGGACTTATGGGGAAAATTATCGCCCAAAGTGTACCTGCTGCCGCTGCAACTGCAGTCCCGATTCCAAATGTGATCGAATAAATTTTCCCAACATTCACACCATTAAGTCTCGCAGCTTCCAGATCCTGTGCAGTACTTCTGATTGCCCTTCCCAGCCACGTTTTATTCATAATTATAAAAAGAATTACCGATATGGCGATTGCCAGCAAAAAGGCCAAAAGCCTGACAGTGGGAATAACAGCACCCAATATTTCAGTATTGGCGCCCCCGTATGTCACCTGTACACTTTTAACGTCAGCAGTCCAAAACATGAGAGCCAGATTATTAATCAGAATTTCTATACCGAAAGCGAGTAAAAGGGTGATAAATAAGCTGGCGCCTATAACAAAATTAATAATATATTTTTCAATAAAAAAACCGAGGAAAAAAATTAAAACCATGGAAAGCAGTATACTAACAAAAGGATCCATTCCATAAAGAGTAAAAAACCAATATGTGGTATAAGCACCCAGCATAATAAAAGAGCCATGTGCAATGTTAATTATGTTCATAACTCCCCAAATCAGCGACATTCCCATAGCCATCAATGCATACAATCCGCCCTTGAGAATACCGTTTATGAGTATCTGAGTAAGCATATTCTTCTCCGATTAAAAAATAAAATAAGATACCCCGACTTTTAATCGGGGTATCAGAAGCTATTGTTTATCTTTTATCCCATTCGGGTATCGGATAAACAGCATCATACCCGCTTGCCGGATACACCTGCCTGACTTTGCCGTCCAAAATCTGCAGCACAACACTTGAGCCTATAATTTGACCGTTATCCATGAAATCGACCGGTCCGTATATCGTTTTCAGACCGGAAGTTTCTGCGATAGCATCCCTTACCTTTTGCGGATCCAGAGAATTTGCTCTTTCTATAGCGTCTTTGTAGATAGCTACATCTGCAACACCTGATGCATTATGATAATCCGGGTCATAACCGAATTTGTCTGTAAACTGCTTAACAAAAGCCTGGGTGTCCTCAAACAAGGATCCTTCAAAGTTCATTTCAGCAGACCAGGAAGCAACACCGTAAATATAGTTTGCATCTTTACCCAAAGCTTTTCTGAAATCAGCCTCGGACGGTCCGACTGTCAAACCAAGAAGATTAGGTGAATAATTCAGCTCTTTAGACTGCTGGATAAAATTAATAGCTTCCTCGGTATGCCCGGCAACAAGGGTTGCTTCAGCACCGGCTTCCTTAGCTTTCGTAATAGCAGAAGTAAAGTCGGAAGCACCTTCGGAATACTTTTCAAACTCAACCACTTCGAATCCCATCTCTTCAGCAATGGCTTTCGCACCTTCTCCAACGCTTACGTCAAATTTGTCATCAGCATAAAGAATAGCTATTTTCTTCGGCTTGGGATCCTGCTTTGTCAGAAACTCTAACGTAGATCTGAAATAGTCTCCCGCTCTTGGCAAAGTTCCAAAAATATATTTATTGCCTTTATCAAATATCTTACTGGAAGCACCGCCACCTTCTATCATTGGAATACGGTATCTTCTGGCAACAATACTGCTTGGAATTGTTATACCGCTACTGTAGGGGCCTAAGAGGAAATTAACTTTGTCAACTGTAATAAGTTTTTCAACTAACTTGGCACTTTCCGTCGGATCACTTTTGTCATCGTAGAATACCAGTTCAAACTTATAGTTTTTGCCGTTCACATTAACTCCACCCATTTCGTTAACCTTCTTTACGGCAAATTTGTAAGAATCCACATAAAGTTTCCCTGTTCTGCTTTTTGAACCCGTAAAAGAAATTGCACTTCCCAACTTGATAACGTTCTCTGCATAAGCAGAAAAACTGAATGCAAAAACAAGCAAAAAACTTGCAAGCATTAAAAATAACTTTCTGGAAAACATAGATACCTCCCTGTACATATTTTGATAATATTATAATTAAGTTCAAAATATTGCAATAGAAAAATGTTTGATATATCTCAAAGTTTCTGTCTATATTTCTGTTAAGAAACTGATAACATATCCACATAACACTGTAGTTACAATATTTATAACAGCTCAGCAACAAAAAGTTTTTTTTAAAGGTGTTATTTTCGAAGCACTAACTAAATTATAAACAAAATTTTTACAACATATGTTTACAAATTATTAAAAAGAAGGTTCACTATTCCTTGATACTTTGATGAGTGTCATCTTCGATAATCTGATTAATCCACACCTTAATAATCACATGAATAAGTGTGGCTAAGGGGATTGCAAAAAAGAGTCCCCACATACCCCAAATACCTCCGAAAACAAGAATAGCTACTATAATGGCAATCGGATGAATATGAACAACCCCTGCAAGAAGAAGAGGAGCAAGAAGGTTACCGTCAATCAATTGAATAATTGAGTATGCTATTATTATATACAAAAACTGAGACGTAAGCCCCCACTGGAACAACGCAATAATAATAATTGGAATATATAAAACAGCTACTCCTATATATGGGATAATGCAGGAAAGACCTACAAATACGGATAAAAGCATGGCAAAATCAAGCTGCATAGACGAAAAAACGACATAAGTACCAAACCATAAAATAATCACTTCAATCATTTTACCGCGTACATATCTTGATATCTGAACATTTACATCTTTCCACACCTGGGCTGCTAACCCGGAATTGTGCGGAAGATAACTTGTGAACCATCCGATAATCTTATTCTTATCTTTGAGGAAAAAGAAAACAAGAATCGGAACCAGAATCATATAAACAATAACACCGACAAAACTTCTGAAAGAAGAAAGAGAATAAGAAAGCAGCTTTCGTCCGTATTCACTTGCCAGTTGAACCAGATAATCACTTAACTGGGTAATTTGACCTTCGGAAATAATATCAGGATACTTCTGCAGCAATTTTGTAACTTCGTTCTGCACTGAACGTATCATAGCGGGCAACTGTTGCACCAGCTGCATCACTTCCCTGGCAAGATTAGGCAGAAGAACCAGAATTATTAATAGAAAACAGGTCATAAAAAATATAAAAACAAAGATCACAGCCATAATTCTGGGAACTTTCATCCTCTCAAAAAAGACAACAAAGCTTTCAAGTAAATACGCGATAACTATGGCTGCAATTACAGGAGCAACGTATTCTCCAAGGAAAACAACGAATAAAAGACCAAACAAAAGGATCACAATCAAAACAATTATCTGCGGATCGGAAAAATACTTTTTATACCACTGTCTAAACATATCCCTCATATTCACTCCTGTAAGAATTTTACTGTAAATATCAGCACAATACAAGAAAAGAAGTGATAAAATATTTCAGTAAAATGGTGAGGTAGAGAGATAGTGAGGTAGTAATTTGTTGCGTGGTGTAATGGTTGAGTAGTATATTGGTATATTTGTTATTGGTGAAAACGGTTATCATACCAGCAACCTCAAATACTTTTAACTACCTCTTTCATCACGCATCACGCATCACGGCTTTATACCAACATTTTAAACCTTGTTTACATCTCATGCAGCTTATGTTAAAAATAAAACATGAGTTGATATCAGAAAACAGGAGGATTAAATGAAAGCTGTATTACTCGATGATTTCGGTGGTCCTGATGTATTATACGTTGGTGAGGCTGAAAAACCGGCACCAAAAGACAATCAGGTCCTGATTAAAGTCAAGGCCACGTCAATAAACGGACCGGATGTTGCTCAAAGAGAGGGCAAGTACCCTTCTCCTCCGGGAGAATCAGAATTGCTTGGTGTTGAAGTAGCCGGTGTTATTGAAGAGTTGGGAAATAATGTAAACGGCTGGAATGTCGGAGATAAAGTCATGACCCTTGTGGGAGGCGGCGGCTACGCAGAATACGCTGTGGCATATGCAAGCCATCTGATAGAAATACCAGAAAAATTAAGCTTCGAAGAAGCCGCCTGCATTTGCGAATCCTACATAACAGCATACTCCAATGTATTTATGTTCGGCAAACTGCAGGATAACCAGTACGCTATCCTCCACGGAGGAGGAGGCGGTGTTAATACAGCCGCTATCCAGATTTGCAAAGCATTGGTGCCAAACACAAAACTTATTGTCACTTCCCCTCCCGAAAAAATGGAAAAAATTAAGGACTTAGGTGTCAATTTGGTAATTAATTACAAGGAAACACCCGATTTTTCCAAAATGGTCAAAGAGTACACCAATAAAAGAGGTGTGGACGTAATACTGGATTGTATCGGAGCCGCTTATTTGGAACCCAATATTAAATCACTTACATACACCGGCCGCCTGGTAGTTATAGGCGTGCTCAGTGGAATCAAAGCCGAACTGAATCTCGCACTTCTTATGGTTAAAAGACAGCAGATAATAGGTTCTGTATTAAGGTCCAGACCCATCGAAGAAAAGGCCGAGATTGTAAAAAGTTTTACTGATAACGTAATACCAAAAGTTGCCGACGGTTCAATCAAGCCCATGATCCATAAAGTATTTTCAATTGATAAAGTGGTTCAGGCGCATAAAACTATGGCTGAAGACACACACTTCGGCAAAATTGTAATGAAAATATCCGATTAAGCACAATTGCATATATGATTAGCATAAGAAGGGCGTTTAACAGCGCCCTTTTTTATATAGCAATACGAATATCTGTTTGATGAAGTGTGATAATATTGCTGTCACTTTCCGGAAAAAATAATTCACCGTCCATCTGGCAGTATTCGGCACCGGAAACTTTGAGTTTATCAGTAAAAAGCTGTTTGCCTGCAAACCCTCGTCCGAGAAAAATGGGAACAAATGATTTTATAACAGAAAAACGACCGTGTGGCTCGATGAAATTTATACCGAAATAACCGTAATGAAAATCTTTAAACAGCGGGAAGCTGCCCGCATAACATTTACCGAGAGAAACAATAATGTGGTATGCTGTGTGTGTTTTCGAATTGCAATAAAAAGTTAATTTTCTAAAATCAGCTTTTTTCAGGACGGAAAAACCCGCTGCTACATACGCAAATTTCCCCGTCTTCTTTTTAAGATTCAAATTAATATTATGAACCGTTGCAGCATCGAAACCGAATCCCAACATCTGGAGAAAATATCTTCCGCCTATTCTTCCGAGAATAAGCTTTTTATCTGAAGATAAATCCATTGAACTTACTGCCTGTAAAGGATCGTTGGAAAGTCCATGCTCTTTGCAGAACACATTGGCTGTGCCGAATGGAAGGGGCAGTAAAAGGCATCTCTGGTCATACAGACCGTTTACAATCTCATTCAGCAAACCGTCCCCGCCGGCGGCGATAATCAAGTCTGCATCGGTTTCAGATGCAATAACTTCTGCATGTCCGGCAAATTTTGTATATTTTATTTCAGTATTGCCGAATTTTTCTTTTAGTTTATCTGTTACTTTATGAAATAAATGCTCCCGGAAAGAACCACTCTTCGGATTGGCAATTATCAGCACTTTATTAATATCGTCCATATCAATTACCTTAAATAATATTTTCATACGTTTGCATCAGCTAAAAAGCTCTGCTGTAATCACCACTTGAGGTTCAAGTTAATCCTGTTGAATATCAGCTTCGCTGATTGCTTGCGCATTCAACAAGGAGAGCTTATGGGACAACCTTAACAACATCAAATACTTCAAATACCTTTAACTACTTCTCATCACGCATTACGGTATTTCTCGCCGCACTTCCTTAATCATTCAAAACTCTTTTAATTCTTACCATCTTTATTTTTCAACCAATAAAGAGGGTTTACAAACTTTGGTAAAAGCATCGGAACACTTTTCTTATATTTTGTATATTGTTCACCAAAAATCTTTTTTAATTTTCTTTCCTCATTAATACTGCCTAAAACAAAATAGAGGGAAAAAATAACATTAAGAATCAAATCTTTTATAAACAGAGGTCTTGACCATAATAGAACAAGACCGGTAAAATAATAGGGATGTCTTACATATCTCAAAGCACCATGACTGGTGAGCTCTCTGTGCACTTTAAAATGCTCAACTCCTGAGCCTAAGTGTTTTTTTATCTGTTTTATACCAAAAAATGACATATTGTCATAAGAGTTGGCAGCATACACACCGAACAGCAGAGCAGAGACAAAAATCACAAGAAATATCTCTTTCATCGGTGAACCGGGGTTGAAAAAAGGAGTATCGGGTAATTTAAAGTAAAAAAATATCATAGGAAAGAGCAAAATTACCGACTGGAAAACGTAAAACGCTCTGTACCACCATTTGTCATAAATATCCTTTAGTATAAAAGGATCCGCCAGAATGCTGTGAACAAGACAGTAAAACACTATATATGTGGTAAATATCAGATAATTTTCCATGTCAAGTTAAACAAACAACCTTTCATCTGCATCAACAAAAGGAGCGATCTTTGCTGCAACAGGGGTAACGTCAAGACTGTACTCATTTACAAAAAGCTCTATATGTTTTTTAATCACATCATTATTCAGTTGTTCGGCGTATTGGTGGATGAAAGGTTTTATAATTTCAAAATTATTTCTGGAAAAATTAATCGATGATCTTATGAGGTTATTTATCAAGTCTGCTTCTTTCTTTAGTTTAGCAGTCAAAAGTATCGCACCGAGCGGAATAGGAGCATTCTGTTTTTCTTCCCACAATTCTCCCAGATCAGCCAGCAAATACAATCCATGATCCTTAAAAACAAAGCGCCCCTCATGAATTAAAATACCTGCATCAGCTTTACCCTCTTTAATAGCTGGCATAATCTGATCAAATCTCATCGGAATAAAAGTAAAATCTTCTCCGAAAAAATACTTGAATATCATAAAGGCGGTGGTATTTTCTCCGGGAATGGCTATCTTCCCCCCCTTAAGTTCATCAACAGTACAAACATCCGATGAAACGACAACCGGCCCGCACCCGTAACCAAGTGCTCCGCCGGCTTTTAATATATTATACTTATCTTTAACTTTTGGAACCACCCCGTATGAAACCTTTACAACATCCAGCAGTCCTTTGACTGCAAGACCGTTAAGCTTTTCCACATCGTCCAGAATCACCCGAAAAGTAAAAGGAAAAGGATCCACAAATTTATGGATAATAGGCATAAAAATAAATGTGTCATTTGGACATGTGGAAATACCCAGTCTAAGTTCCATAAAAAAACCTCCTATACCCCAAGCCGGAAACAGTACTTTGTAGTAGTGCGATTAACAGGCAGTAAAACGGTAATTATTTATCAAAAGCTTTGAAGTTATTCATTTTATCACCCCTTAGTCCCTCCACTAAATTAGGAGAGGTTAGGTGGGATACTTGTTCAAAGGTCTTTTATCTCAAAATTAAACGTTGAATTCAACCATCACCAATATCCTAAAAACCATTACTTATCCCACATTACTGATTTTCCGCTACTTTTACTGTGACGGCATCGGAACGTTGCCCAGCAGATATTTCAAATCGTTCTCATTAAACCTTACTCCGCCACCGACAAAGAATGAGCTTGTATCCTCATTGAGAAAATCATCGTAACCGGCATCAACAAAAAAGTTCTTTCCCAGCCTGTAACGCAACTTTGTTTTCAAATGGGGATCTCTTAACGAATTATCA
>Ga0114984_1000103_pt1 | contig 33254 bp, 28 predicted proteins | sample Shrwel1BS1Day1_FD_96987 | JGI IMG/M metagenome (GOLD analysis project Ga0114984, IMG submission 96987) | Subsurface microbial communities from deep shales in Ohio, USA - Utica-3 well 1 S-1-Day1 | ecosystem: Environmental > Aquatic > Deep subsurface > Shale gas/oil reservoir > Produced water/Flow...
GTACTGAGCGATGCCCAAATTGCTCAGGCATCCGGCCTGACAGAGGCGGAGGTCAAAGCCATTCGTGAGACAGTTGACCATGGCCAACGTGGCACATGAACCGGTGAAAAAAGCGATGAACCGCATCCGCGAGCTCAGCGCCGATGAAGAAGCCCGCCGCCTGGCCTTCGTGCGCGAGCGCGCCCTGCGGGATGAGGTGTCATTCATCAACGATGCTGAGAGGCGAGGACGGCGGGAAGGGCGCATCGAAGGAGAATCCAGACTCCTGCGCAAAATGATCGAGATAAAGTTCGGCGCCATTCCTGAATGGGCTGAAGCGGTACTGCGCTCTGCCGACTCCGAGCAGATCGACCGGTGGGCTGAATCGATCCTGACCGCCGAAAGCCTCGAAACCCTGCTGGGTAAACAGTGAAGGCCGAAAAACCATGGGGCACCCTCTTGTGTGACAGGGCTGGTAGGCTCACCGGAGAGTGGTGTTGGGTTGGGCCGCTATGCGCGGCGTATCCACACTACAAAGGTTCGCCTCGACCCTCGCTACTCAGCGGCTTACAGCCACTCCAGCAGGGTACCCAGCACCTGGAGCATATCCTGCTCATCGCGGTTATGCTCCAGCCGGAACCGGGCGGCTACCAGGTTGCGCATGCTGTCGGACCCGTCGGGCCGGTTGATGATGGCGCCCTCACCCTCTACGCCGACCCCAATCTCTTCTATACTGGCGGCCAGATTGGCTGACTCGGATTCGATGATATGAACAAACGACGCAACGCGCTGCATCGGCTGGTAGTACCAGTCATGGTAACTGCTTTGGTGGCACCGCAGGTTTCGGCGGCCTGGGAGGATCTGATCAAGCAGGGGCAAAAAGTGCTGGAAGGCAGCAGCGGCTCGGAGCCGTCCGCGCCAGCGCTGCCGGCGGGGGTGGACGCGGCCACGCTGGCACAAGGGCTGAAGGAGGCGCTGCGGGTGGGGGGTGAGCGCGCCATTGGCCAGTTGGCCGCAAGCGATGGTTACTATGCTCACCCCGATGTGCGCATCCCGCTGCCCGGGGTGCTGGCAAGCGGGGCGGGGCTGTTGCGCCGGGCCGGGCTGGAATCCTATGTGGAAGCGTTCGAACGTAGCATGAACCGCGCCGCCGAGCAGGCGATCGGTGAGGCGACGCCCGTGTTTCTCGATGCGCTGGCGGCGATGAGCCTCGAGGATGCGCGCCAGATCTACGCTGGGGGCGATGCCGCCGCCACCGAGTATTTCCGCGCCAAAACCTCAGCCCAGCTCCAGCAGCGGCTGCAGCCGTTGGTCAGTGAAGCGATGGCGGCCAGCGGCGTGACCCAGGCGTATGAGGTGCTGGTGCGACAGGCCGAGTCCCGGATGCCGCTGTTGCAGGGGTTCAGCCCCGATCTGACGGCGCATGTGACATCCAGTGCGCTCGAGGGGCTGTTTCTGCGCTTGGCCAATGAGGAGCGCCTGATTCGGGAGCAACCTGCCGCCCGGACGACGGCACTGCTGCGGCAGGTGTTCGGCGCCTGATCGGGAGCGGTCAGGCGCAGCCTGGTTTCTCCTCTTTTTGCTGGGCTTGTTCGAGCGCTTCCGGCCCGGCTTCGATCTCGACATGCTCCTGAGCGTCCGGTGTCTCTTCCGGTTTGCTCAGGTCGTCGTCGTGCTCCTCCATCTGCCAGGGCAGGATGCCTGGTGATACGTGGAGGAAGTGCAGGTATTTCTCGAACTGGTCGAGAATATCGTTGATGATCTCCTGCTCATCATAGCCGTAAACGTCATAGGCCTGGCCGCCACGACGCAGGAACACCTCGGCGCGGTAGTAGTGCTGGTCGCCATCCGGGTCGCGATCCATCTCCGGGTAGGCGAAGGTGGGCATGGCGTAGCCGCGCAGGCGGATCTCGTAGGTGAACTCCAGCTCCCCCGGCTTGATCACATCGAGATGGGTGCGCCAGTTGTGCTCGTCGAAGGTGACCTCGGCGGGCCACCCCTTCGCCGTCAGCTCCTGCTGCACCCGCTCCATGCTGCTGTAGGCCCTGGTGCGAATGAACTGCTCCACCTCCTCTTTGCTGGGGAAGTTGACCAGCGAGGCCAGGCGCCTTTTCCAGAGGCCGGTTCCCAGTTTGCCGCTGCCGGTTTGCCGGTGGCTCTGCATGTGGCTTTGCAGGCTGGCTTCATGGTGCTGCTCGATCACCAGCGCCCGCCACATCCCCACCATGGCGATCAGCATGATGATGGCAAAGGGCAGCGCACTGACGATGGAGGCGGTCTGCAGTGCCCCCAGGCCACCGGCCAGCAGCAGTACCGCCGCCACGACACCTTCGGTGGTCGCCCAGAACACCCGCTGCCAGACCGGGGTGTGCAGCGCGCCGCCGGAGGCCAGGGAGTCGATCACCAGCGAGCCGGAGTCCGATGAGGTGACAAAGAAGGTGATGATCAAAATAACGGTGATGAATGAGACGATCGATGTCAGCGGCAGCTGCTCGAGCAGTTTGAACAGCGCGATGGCGTGATCGTTCTGCACCTCTTGAATGAGCTGGGTGTAGCCATCCACCATGATCAGATGCAGCGCGGTATCGCCGAATACCGAGAACCAGAGGAAGGTGAAGATGGTCGGCACCAGCATGACACCCACCACAAACTGGCGGATGGTTCGGCCCCGGCTGATCTTGGCGATGAACAGGCCGACGAAGGGGGCCCAGGCGATGGTCCAGCCGAAAATGAACAGGGTCCAGTTGCCGATCCAGTCGCTGGCGGTGTAAGCCTGCAGGCTGAAGGTACGCTCGACGATGTTACTCAGGTAGCTGCCGGTGTTTTCAACGAAGGTCGTCAGGATGAAAACGGTCGGGCCGACCACGAAGACGAACAGCATCAGCAGGATCGCCAGCGCGATATTGATCATCGACAGACGTTTGACCCCCTTGTCCATCCCCGCCACCACGGAGAGGGTGGCCAGCCCGGTGATCGCCGCGATAGCGATGACCTGGAAGGTGGTATTGACCGGAATGGAGGGGAACAGGTAATTCACCCCCGCATTGATCTGCGCCACCGACAGCCCCAGGGTGGTAGCGATGCCGAACAGGGTGCCGAGAATGGCAAAGGTATCCACCGTGTGGCCCATCCAGCCGTGGATGCGGTCGCCGATCAGGGGGTAGAGGGTGGAGCGCATCGCCAGCGGCAGGCCGTGGCGGAAGGCAAAATAGGCCAGGGAGAGCCCCACCAGGCCGTAGATGGCCCAGATATGGAATCCCCAGTGGAAGTAGGCGATCTGCATCGCCTGTTTGGCGGCATCGACCGTTTCGGGTACCCCCACCGGCGGTGAGGCGTAGTGCAGCACCGGCTCGGCAACGCCGAAGAACAGCAGAGCGATGCCGTAGCCGGCGGAAAACAGCATGGCGAACCACGATTTGAAATCATACTCAGGCAGGGCGTGGTCTGGCCCCAGCTTGGTGTTGCCCCAACTGCTGAACGCCACACTGACGATGAAGATCAGAAACAGCGCGACGGCGAGCATGTAGAACCAGCCGAAACTGGAGGTGACATAGGCCAGGGTGTCGGAAAAGACTTTGCCGGCCAGCTCCGGGTTGCTGACCGTACCGATCACCATCAGGGCGATGACGATAACTGAGGGCAAAAACACCGGCAGCAAAATGGCCGAGTTCCATTCACGTTTTGCGCTCGTCATGGATGACTCCTTATTGGCGACTTGCGATCGGGTCGACCGGAAACAGAGTGTTAACCGGATCAGCCACGGGGCAGTATGACAACAAATCGCTGTATAGCAAAACGCCAGCTCCCGGTTTCGGCCCGCCCATGGCGCGGGCGCGGCGGGAAATGGCAGGTTGAAACTGCTTTTCAAGGGGGGATTTTCGCCGCCGCAACGGGGTAGAATGGCGGCAGATTCGATCAAAGGAGCTGTGCGAGTGCCCCGGTTTTATCCTCCAGGCCATGGTATCGTTTTGGCGCTGCTGCTGGCGGGGCTTGCCCCCCCTGTTTTGGCGGCCCGGTTCGAGCTTGGCGGGGTGGAGAATGAGTTGGCCGATAACGTGCGGGCGATGTTGACCCTGGACGACGCGCTGGCACGAACGCCGCTGCCGCCGGCCAGCCGACTGCGCTATCTGCACCGGCAGGCGGCGGACGAGATCCGCCGCGCCCTGCAGCCGTTCGGCTACTACAACCCGGTGCTGCAACTCGAGCTCGACCTGGAGGGGCCCCAGGCACAGTGGCTGGCTCGCTACCGGGTGGAGCTCGGCCCGCGCACCCATATCCGCTCCGCCCGCTTGGAGCTGGAAGGGGAGGGGGCGGACGATCCGGTGTTGCAGCAGGTGCTGGCGGATACCCCCCTGCGCAGCGGTGCACCCCTGCGCCATGCCGACTACGCTGCCCTCAAAAGCAGTCTGCAATCGCGCGCGGCGGAGCGCGGCTACTATGAAGCCCGCTTCCGGCGCAGCGAGATCCGGGTCTACCCGGAGCTGAATCTGGCCGATCTGGAGCTGATCTACGACACCGGCGTGCGGGCCCGGATCGGGGCGATTCGCTTCGACCCGGTGCCGGTGTCGGAGAGGCTGCTGCGACGTTACCTGCCCTTCCAGCCGGGCGATCCGGTCGAGACCGTGCGGCTGGTGGAGCTGCAACGCAATCTGATCAACAGCGATTACTTTGCCGATGTGGAGGTCAGGCCGCAGCTGGCGGAGCTGGAAAACGCGCAGCTGCCGATCGAGGTCAAACTGACGCCACGCAAACGCAACCTCTATCAGGCCGGCTTCGGTTACGGCACCGACACCGGCGCCCGGATGCAGTTGGGCCTGACCCGCCGCTGGGTCAACAGCCGCGGACACACGCTGAACAGCCGCCTGCGGCTCTCCGAGATTCGCCAGCAATTTACCACCAGCTATGAAATTCCCGGCACCAACCCGGTGACCGATCGTTTTGGGTTGAACCTCAAGGCGCAGGATGAGCAATCCGACACCATCGATGCCCGCACCTATTCGCTCGGTGGCAGCTGGGTACAGCAGATCGGGGCGTGGGAGCGGCGCCTGTCGCTGGATTGGGAGCACGAGAACTGGGTGTTCGAGGGGGTGGAGCAGGACTCCACCCTGCTGATTCCCCGGGCCCGTTTCACCCGTACCGTCGCGGACAACCGCCTCGATCCCAGCCGGGGGCACCAGATCAGCGTTGGCCTCGGCCTGGCGGCGGAAGATCTGCTCTCCGATACCGACCTGCTGCAGCTGGATCTGCGCGGCAAGCGGGTGGATACCCTCTCCGAGCGCTGGCGCCTGCTCACCCGGGGCGAGCTGGGCATCACCGTGATCGACTCGGTGGATGACCTGCCGGCGACGATGCGCTACTACGCCGGTGGCGACAGCAGTGTACGGGGCTATGACTACCAATCGCTGGGGCCGGAGGGGCGCGATGGCGATGTGGTGGGCGGGCGTTATCTGCTGACCGGTAGTGTGGAGGTGGACTACCGGGTGCGCGAAAACTGGCGGGTGGCCGCCTTTGTCGATACGGGCAACGCCTTTGATGATTTCGATACCGAGCTGAAAACCGGGGCCGGCTTCGGCGCCCGCTGGCAATCCCCAGTGGGGCCGGTACGGCTCGATCTGGCCATGCCGCTGGATGAGAGTGGCTGGCGCATACATTTTACCCTGGGGCCTGATCTGTGAGACCACTGTTACGCTGGAGCCTGGCAACGCTGCTGTTTCTGCTGCTGGCCACGCTGCTGTCGCTGGCGGCGATCCTGTTTCTGCCCTCCGGGGCCCGCTTTGCCCTCAACCTGGGCGCCAATCTGCTGCCCCAGCTGGAGCTGGAGGGGGTCGATGGCACCCTGACCTCGACCCTGCGGATAGAGCAGTTGCGCTTTACCCAGGCGGGGCTGGCGGTCGAGGTGGAGCAGTTGACGCTGCACTGGGACCTCTGGGCGCTGCGCCAGCCCCGGCTGCAGGTGGATCGACTCAGCGCCGCCCGCGTGCATATCACCCTGCCCGCGACCACCGAACCGGCCGCGCCGCCAGAGGAAACGGGCGGTTTCCAACTGCCGCCGCTGCCGGCGCTGGAGCTGCCACTGCCGCTGGTGCTGGAGCGGTTCGAGCTGGGCCAGGTCACGCTCACTCAGGGAGATCAGGTGTTGCTGGAGCAGCTGGGGGTCACTCTGGCCCTGCATAGTGAGGGGCCGTTGCTGCTGGTCGACACGCTGCGACTGGAGCAGCCGGGCAGCCAGCTGCGGGCGAGCGGCTGGACCGAGCCGGCGCGACAGTTTCTGAGCCACCTGGAACTGCAGGGCTCCACCGACCTGACCCACTGGGTGCGGCTTTCGCACTGGCCGCAGACACTGCCGCTGAGCGGCGATCTGGTGCTGGAGCTGGATGGCGAGCGGCGCCAACTGCAACTGCAGTTGCAGGCGCGCCAGGGGGATACGGTGGTGCGGTTGCAGTCGCAGGTGGAGGCCGGTGAGGCGATCCGGATCGCCTACCAACTGCAGGCCGAGGGGATCGACCCGGCCCTGGCGGCGCCGGACTGGCCGGGGCGGTTGGCGCTGGCGGCCAGTGGCCGGGTGGAGTTGGGGGCGGGGCTACCGCACCTGTCGCTCCAGCTGCAGTCACTGCAGGGGCCGTTGCGCCAGCAGCCCTTCAGCGTGAGCGCCGCCCTGAGCGGTGATACCCGGCAGTGGCGGATCGGCGCGCTCGATCTGCGCTACGCCGGGGCGCGGGCGCAGGCAAAAGGTGCGCTCAGTGAGCGTCTGGATGTGAGCTGGGAGCTGCAGGCCCCCGATCTGGCGCGGCTTCTGCCGCAGGCGCGGGGGCAACTGTCGGCCAGTGGACAGCTGCGGGGGGCGCTGCAACTGCCCGCCGTCACCGCCCGCCTCCGCGGCCAGGGGTTGGGCTATGCCGATCAGGTCAGCCTGGAGCGCTTGCGTGGCGATCTGGCGCTGGATCTGTCCGGTGGCAGCGACTGGAAGGTCGATCTGCAACTGGATAACGCCGCCGCGGCCGGGCAAACGATCGCGCAGGCCGGGTTGAGCCTGCAGGGCACGCCGGAGCAGCACCGTCTGAAGCTGACGGCCAACGGCTCCCCCGGTCGGGTGGAGCTGACCGCCGCCGGGGGCTGGAACCCGTCGCAGCGGCGCTGGCTGGGCCGGCTCGAAGGGCTGGAGCTGCAGCCGGAGCCGCTCAGCCACTGGCGCTCGCGGGCCCCGGCCGAACTGATGCTGTCGCCGCAGGCGTACCGCCTGGAGCGGTTCTGTCTGGATGAGCAGAGCGCCGGCGGGCGTCTCTGCCTGCAGGCCGAAGGGGATTTTGCCGGTCGTACCGCCGCCCGGGTCCAACTAGACCGGTTGGCACTGGCGCTGTTCGAGCCCCTGCTTGGCGGCATGCGGCTGACACCAACCGTTTCCTTGCAGGCACAGCTCACGCAGCAACCCGGTGGTCGGCCCACGCTGCAGGCAACCCTCGACACCTCCGCCGGTGAGCTCACCCCGGCCGGGGCGGAGGAGTCGGTACCGCTCGCCCCGCTCACCGCCCGGATCGAGCTGGCTGAGGATCGGCTGCAGGTCAGTGCCGACAGTGAGCTGCCGCTGGTCAACGGCGCGATCAATCTGACGCTGGCGGTCAGCGATCTCAGCCGACAGCAGCGCCTGCGCGGCCAGCTGCGACTGAACGCCGATGAGCTGAGTGATGTGCAGATTCTGCTGCCGCAACTGCAAAACCTGCGCGGGGTGGTGCGCGCCGAACTCAACCTGGCGGGTACGTTGGCCAAGCCCGAGTTGGCGGGGGAAGCCAGTTACCGGGAGGGTAGTGTGGAGCTGCCGGCGATGGGGTTGCTGATCGCCCCGATCGAGCTGCAACTGACCCAGGCGCGCTATCCCGGTCTGATCCGCTTCACCGGATCGGCCCGCTCCGGTGGCGGCGGCTTGCAACTGGAGGGAGAGTATGACCTGGAGCAGCGCCGCGGCGAGCTGACACTCATGGGCGAGCGCTTTACCGCCATGAACACGCAGGAAGTACAGGCCCTGATCAGCCCCGACCTGAGCCTGAAGCTGTCGCCCCAGGCGATCCGGCTGGGGGGAACCCTGCGTGTGCCCCAGGCGCTGATCTCCACCCCCAAATCGCGCGCCAGCGCCGTTGAACCCGCCGCGGATGTCGTCATCGTCAAGGAGGGGGAGGCTGGCGCAAAAGAGCCGGCGCTCCCCGTGTATGCCGACCTGCGCATCGAACTGGGCGATGAAGTGCGCGTCGACGCGCTGGGCTTCAAGGGGCGCCTGCTGGGGGCGCTGCGGGTGGAGGAATCACCGGGCCAGAGCACACGGGCAACGGGCAGTATCCGGGTGGAAAGTGGCGCCTACCGGCTCTATGGCCAGGATCTGCAGATCCAGCGCGGCAGCCTGGTGTACGCGGCCGGGCCGATAGACAACCCGGGGCTCGATCTGCGCATCGGCCGCAAGGTGGATGAGGTAACGGTGGGCGCCAATATCAGTGGCACGCTGCGCCAGCCGCGCATGGATCTTTATGGCGAGCCGGCCATGCCCGATAGCAGCGTGCTCTCCTACCTGCTGCTGGGCAAGGCGCCGGGGGAAAGCTCCGCCGGTGAACAGCAGATGATGCTACAGGCGGCCATGGCGCTGGGCATGGATCAGGGTAACAAGATCGGCGCCAACCTGCGGGAGGCCTTTGCGCTGGACGAGTTTGGCTTCGACAGCGATGCCGGTGGCGACTCCGCCTTTTTCATCGGCAAATACCTCTCGCCCAGACTCTATCTGCGCTACGGCGTGGGGGTGATGGAGGCGGTGAACACCCTCAGCCTGCGGTACAAGCTGAGTGAAAAGTGGCGCCTCGAGGCGCAGAGCAACCTGCTGGGCAGCGGCGCCGACCTGCTCTACACCCTGGAGCGTTGACGCCGCGCCCGGCGGCAGGGCGCGAATCAGCGCAACAGCAGCAGCGGCACCTCGCTGTGTTGCAGCATCCAGTGGGTCATGCTGCCAAGCAGGAACTGGCGGATGCGCGAGTGGCCCCAGGCGCCCATCACCAGCAGGTCGATCTGCTGCGCGGCCACATACTCCAGCAAGGTGGTGCGCACCTCCTCCTGCTCCAGCTCGGCGGTGGTTACCTCGAACCCGACCCCCGCCAGCATGGTTTTGGCGTTGGCCAGCTGTTCACGCTGCCGCTCCAGCCGCTTGCCGGCCATCACCAGATGACAGGGGATCCCCTTGAGCAGGGGGCTTTGCGCCACCGTTTTCAGCGCCCTGTTGGCGGTGACGCTACCGTCATAGGCGAGCATGAAACGCTCCGGTGGCCGGAACCCCTCCACGGCAACCAGAATCGGTTTGTGCAGGGTTCGGGTGACATTTTCCAGATGGCTGCCCACCGCCTTGCTGTCGCTGGCGTGGGCCTCGCCGTGCCGCCCCATCACCAGCAGGCGGATCTCCGGTTCAAACTCCAGCAGCGTGTCGACCAGAAAATCATGCCGTTGCAGCTCGCTGATCTGCTCGCTGGCAACGCCCGCCTCCTCCAGTTGCCTGCGCGCCTCGGCCAGCATCAGCCGGCCCTGTTCCAGCATCAGCCGGCTGCGCTGGCCATCCAGCTCGGCCAGCTGCTGCAACAGCTGCTCATGGGTGCCCAGGCCGATGCTGCCGCTCATGTCACCCTCGGTGGGGTAATCGGTTTTTTCCAGCAGGTGCAGCAGCTCCACGGGCGCATCCAACCGCCGTTGGGCCCAGGCGGAGGCGGCGCACACGTCGGTGGCGGCCCGTGAGCCGTCGATACAGGCGATAATTTTGCTCATTGTCTGCTCCTTAGTGCCCGGCCATGAATTTTTCAATCTGTTCCGGTTTGTCATGGATGGCCTGTTTGTCCACGATGGTGCGGCTGGCTGCGTTGAGCCCGATCAGCTCCACCTCCACCCCTTCGCGACGAAACTTGATCACCACCTTGTCCAGGGAGCCAACGGCGGTGATATCCCAAAAATGGGCCTGACTCAGATCGATCACCACCCGCTCGAGCACCTCCTTGAAATCAAATGCGGCGATGAACTTCTCCGCCGAGGTGAAAAACACCTGGCCGATCACCGTGTAGGTTCGCGTGGCGGTTGCCGCCTCCTTGCGGGAGGTGATCGCCATGTGCTGGCCCACCTTGTTGGCGAAAAACAGGGCGGCCAGCAGCACACCGACGAACACCCCGATCGCCAGGTTGTGGGTGGCCACCACCACCACAACGGTGGCGAGCATGACGATGTTGGTCGACATCGGGTGCTTCTTCAGGTCACGCAGCGAGCTCCAGGAGAAGGTGCCGATGGCGACCATGATCATTACCGCCACCAGCGCCGCCATCGGGATCTGGCTGATCCACTGGTCGAGAAACACCACCAGAATGATCAGGAACACCCCCGCCGCGAGGGTGGAGAGCCGCCCCCGACCGCCGGATTTCACGTTGATGATCGACTGCCCGATCATGGCGCAACCGGCCATGCCGCCGAGCAGACCGGCGCCGATGTTGGCGATCCCCTGGCCCCTGCACTCGCGGTTGCGATCGCTTCGGGTATCGGTCAGGTCATCCACGATGTTGGCGGTCATGAGCGATTCCAGCAGGCCAACCACCGCCAGCGCCACTGAATAGGGCAGAATGATCAACAGCGTTTCCAGGTTGAGCGGTACCTGCGGCCAGAGCAATACCGGTAACGTATCCGGCAGCTCGCCCATATCGCCAACGGTACGGATATCGATCTCGAATATCATGGCCACGGCGGTCAAGACGACGATGCAGACCAGCGGAGAGGGCAGGTTCCGGCCGACGACGGGCAGGTAGGGGAAGAGATAGATGATCGCCAGGCCCGCCGCGGTCATGGCGTAGACATGCCAGCTCACGTCGGTCAACTCCGGCAACTGCGCCATGAAGATCAGAATTGCCAGCGCATTGACAAAGCCGGTCACCACCGAGCGCGAGACAAAGCGCATCAGCTCTCCCAGTTTGAGCACCCCCGCCACGATCTGAATCACCCCGGTCAGCAAGGTGGCGGCCAGCAGGTACTCGAGACCGTGCTCCTTGACCAGCGTCACCATCAATAACGCCATGGCGCCGGTGGCGGCGGAGATCATCCCCGGGCGCCCGCCGGTAAAGGCGACGATCACGGCGATGGCAAATGAGGCGTAGAGGCCCACCGCGGGGTCGACCCCGGCGATGATGGAGAAGGCGATCGCCTCCGGGATCAGCGCCAGCGCCACCACGCTCCCGGCGAGCAGGTCTTTGGGGATGTTGGCAAACCACTCCTGGTGAATTTTTTGCAGCATATCGGCTCTCTTGCTCGGTGCGGATTGGGGTTGTGACGAAAGGGCGCCATGATGCAGTATTGTGCGCCGCCGTTCCACCGTAGGGACGGCAACCGGCAACAAACGGCAATGCTGTGTCATTGGCTACACGATCCGGTCATAGCCCCCCTCGACGCCGTGGCGGGAGAACACCCACTGCCACAGCTGGGCATTGCGGGAGCGGAAAACACCGGCGCAAGAGAGCAGGTAGTAGCGCCACATGCGTCGAAAGCGCTCACCCAACTGCGCCTCGAATCGAGGCCAGGCTTGGGTGAAGTTGTCATACCAGGCCAGCAGGGTTTTGTCATAGTCGGCGCCAAAGTTGTGCAGGTCTTCGGTCACGAACAGGTTGGCTACCGCGTTGCCGATCTGGGCGATGGAGGGCAGGTCGCCGTTGGGGAAGATGTAGCGATCGATCCAGGGATCGGGGGCGGAGTGGCTCACATTCTTGCCGATGGTGTGCAGCAGGAAGAGGCCGTGGTCCTCCAAGCAGCGCTCGGCCACCTCCATGAAGGCGCGATGGTTACGCCGCCCCACATGCTCGAACATGCCAACGCTGACGATGCGGTCAAAGCGCTCATCGAGTTCGCGGTAGTCCTGCAGGCGAAATTCGAGCGCCAGGTCGCGGTAACGCTCCTGGGCCCAGCGCACCTGCTCTTTGGAGATGGTCACCCCCACGCACTCGACGCCGTAGTGCTCAGCGGCATAGCTCATGAAGCTGCCCCAGCCGCAGCCGATATCCAGTACCCGCATGCCCGGTTCCAGCCCGATTTTGCGGCAGATCAGCTCCAGCTTGGCCTCCTGTGCCTGTTCCAGGGTGGTGGCGTTTTTCCAGTAACCGCAGGTATAGGTCATGCGCGGGTCGAGCATGGCGGCGTAAAAATCGTTGCCCAGGTCATAGTGGCGCTGGCCCACCTGCCAGGCGCGCCTGCGGGTTTGAAGGTTCAGCAGACGTACTTTCAGATAATGGCCGATCAGTTTGGCCGGTTTGATCTTCTCATCCAGCCGGGCGGCCAGCACCCGGCAAAAAAACTGATCCAGCCGGTCGCAGTCCCAAAGCCCCTCCATGTAGCTTTCGCCCAACCCCAGGTTGCCCTGGGCGATCACCCGGTCATATACCTCGGGAGAGTGGATCTGAATATCCCAAGGGCGCGGCCCGTTGACCTGAACGTCGGCCTGCGCGAGCAACTCCTTGACGATGGCTTCAGACTTGGTGGTCCCGCGTGCGGTTAGCGGGGTTCTGTTACTGTCAAAGCTCATACGGCACTTCTCTTTAAAAACCTTGTATCCCTCTGTGCTGCCTGCTCGGGCCAACTCGTTGGCACTCATCGACGGGAACGGGTTGAACCAAGGGGAGCAAAAAGGCAGCGCTATACGGCACAAAGCTAAAAGATAGCCCCTGCTGGCGCGGAAGTCAGTTTTGCCGCCCGCAAGCCGCCCTCGGCACCGGCTATTACCGCGCGGTTTTGCCATCCGTGCCGGCCGGGTGGGGAAGTTGTTTTGCGCCCCAGTTGCTATAGTATGGGGAGCTTGCGGCAGGTCGAGGCGCTGGGAGCGTGTATGAACTTTAGGATCGATATAGAGATGACACCGGAAGAGCTACGCCGTACCCTCGGGCTTCCCGATGTGACCGGTTTGCAGCAGCAGATGGTCACCCGGGTACGTGAGCAGATGGAAGCGGGCGCTGAAGGGTATGACCCGCTCACGCTGCTGAAGCCTTACCTCAATGGCGGTATCGGCTCGATGGAGACCTTTCAGAAGCTGCTGTTCAATATGCTGAACCAGTATGGAAGCGGTAAGCGCGATACCGATTAGACGGAAGTGATGGATGAGCCAGAGTGGAGCAGGAGAATCAGCCGTGCGGATTCTACGAAAATATACCAATCGACGCCTCTATGACACCTCGCGCAGCTGCTATGTCACGCTGGAGGATGTCAAGCGGCTGGTGCTGAGTGGGGAAAAGTTTCAGGTTCAGGACTCCAAAACCGGCAATGATCTGACCCGCAACATTCTGTTGCAGATCATCAGCGAGCAGGAAGGCGATGGGCACGGCACGCTGTTGACCAATCAGGTGCTGCAGCAGTTGATCCGTTTCTACGGCGATAGTATGCAGGGGATGATGAGCCAGTATCTCGAGCTGAGCATCGCCGCCTTTTTGGAACACCAGGATCGGATTCGTGAGCAGATGCAAACCATGATGGGGGCGGCCAATCCGCTGACCATGATGGGGCGGTTTGCCGATCAGAACATGGCGGTCTGGAACCTGTTCGCCCCTCGCAGCGGTGATGGCAAGGGCAAGGGGGGCGCCGGTGACGAAACCGAGGCGGAAGACGCCGCGCAGGCCGAGGGTGAAACAGAGGCTGAAAAGGAAGCACCGCCGGAGGGCGAGGTGAACACCACGCCGAAGCCCGCCGCCACCAGCGCGGGTGACAGCCGTGGAGCCGCCGTGGCCGAGGGTACGGCGGCCGACGCGAAGGACGCGACAACCGCCGCGGACGATTCCGGCAGCGATGCCGAACCGGCAGCGCCCAGACAGGGCTAGCCGTTTTTGTCCCCATCCCGCTGCCGTAGCCACTGGGCTATGGCGGAGGGGACCTGGTTCAGCGCGTTGCGCCCGGTCAAGGTGCCGATATGGCCGGCGGCGATCGCCAGCTCGGTGTAGTCGGGGCTGTCGGTGGCCTGCCGCAGTGCCCGCGCCGTTTCGGCGGGAACCAGATCATCTTTCAAACCAAATATGTTGAGCAGGGGCGTTTGCAACGCCCGCATTCTGAGCGTTTTGCCGGCCAGCTCGAACCCTTCCGGTCGCATCAGGGCATTATCGCGCATGAACAGTTGCACAAACTCCTGCAGCGCGGCGCTGGCGAGGTCGGGGCAGTCGTTCAGCCAGCGCTCCATCAGCAGGTAGTTCAGCGCCCGCTCCGGCTCCCCTCCCAGCTCATTCCCCGCTTGCAGGCGCTTTTGCAGTCCCAACCGCATCGGCTCGAGTGCCCGATAGATCTCATTGAGCAGGGGGCCGGGCAGATTGCCGTAGGCGCTGGCGGCCAGCGCCAGATCGATATGCGCCGTGAGCCGGCCAAGCCGGAAGCCGGGGTGGGCGCTGTCGACGGGGGTCACTAGTGTGATCAGGTTGCTCACCTTGTCGGGGTGGAGGGCGCTGTAACAGAGGCTCAGCACCCCCCCCTGACAGACCCCCGCCAGATTGAGCCGCTCGCGCTGGCTGTGGTGCAACACCCGGTCCACGCAGCGGTCCAGGTAATCTTCCAGGTAATCTTCCAGTTCCAGAAAGCGGTCACTGCGGGTGGGGTAGCCCCAGTCGATCAGGTAGACGGGAATCCCCTCATCGAGCAGCCGTTGGATCAATGAACGCTCGGGGCTGAGATCCAGCACCCAGGGGCGGTTGACCAGGGCGTAGCAGATCAGTAGCGGCGTGGCGGTGCGCGCGGCACGGGTGGGGCGGTAGTGATAGAGGCGCACCGTGTCCGTGGCGAAGACCTCCTCGCGCTCGGCGCCCCGATGCCGGCTGTCCAGCTGGCTCAGGTTGGCGAGGCTGGCGTGCAGGTTTTTTTGCCGGGCGGCGAGCTGCCGCCGGGCGTGATCCGGATCAAGCCTGATCTTGGGCATTGGGCTCCTTGTGGCTGGCTTTGGGGTGCACGGCACGGCGCAGCTCGGCCAGCTCGCGCTCGAGGGCACGCACCCGGCGCCGCAGCTGATGGTGGCGCTGGGCCAGCTCATCGTGGCGGGTGTCGGTGACCAGCCCCAGGGCGCCGCAGAAGCGGTCCCGCTGCCGCTGCCAGCCCTGGCGCAGCGCCATGGCGGCGTTGCTGATCTCGCCCAGCGCCGCGCAGTACTCCTGGCTGCTGATCTGCTGCTGATAGGCGCTCTCGTAGGATTCGATCCATAGCTGGTGCAGCTGGTCGATATCGGTCACGGCAGCGCCTTCGAGCTGCCGGGCCATCTGCTCCAGCGCCTGCGCATTGATGCGGCTCAGCTGCGCCATGTAGTGTTTTCTGGCCTGCTCGAACCGCTCCAGCAGGGCGAGGCTCTCCTTCATCTGGGCAATCAGATCGGGGCGCGCCACCGGCCGCAGGTTGCTCAGCAGGGTGCTCAGCAGCTGGGCAAACTGTTCGAAGCCCTCCTGCCAGGGGAGGGGCTGCGCGCTGAACAGCCCCATCAGGATGCCGAGCTGTTCCGGTAGTTGCCAGCTGTAGAGTACCCAGTCGCGGGTGAGTTGATCGAGGTGCTGCTTGAATTGTTCGAGCAGCACGGCGCTGTCCACGCCATCCCGTTGGCTGTGGGCCAGTAGCTCGGTGGCGAACTGGTTGAACCGGGCGCTCTGGCGCGTCAGCTTCAGCAGCAGCTCGGTATGCTCCTGGGGAATCTGCCGGGCGACGTTGGCCTCGAGTAGCCGTTGTAACGGCTCCAGGTCCGCCTGCTCAGCACTGTCGTCGTGCTGTTCCAGCTGTTCGATCCACTGGCGCATCATATCCAAAAGTCGTTCGGTCACCGGGTCACCACTGCGTAGGGCTGGGGGTATCGATCTTAAACCATGCGCCTGGCTTGTTAAACGCCGCACTCAAGCAACCGGATCAATTCGGTCGCGGCGTTGCTGAGGGTACGGTCGCGGTGGTGGATGTAACCCAGTGGCCGCACGATCGCCTCACTGCCGATGTCGAGGCGGGTCAGCTGCCCATCGATCATGGTTTCCGGCAGCAGGCTCCAGCCCAGGCCGATGCTCACCACCATGCGGATCGTGTCGAGATAATCGGTGCTCATGCCAAGGTTGGGCTCCAGCCCCTGCAGCGCCAGTTGCTGCCGGACGCGCTGATGGGTAAAGGTGTTGCTGCCCGGCAATATCGCCGGGTAGCGGTTCAGCTCGGTCAGTGAGGGGCGCTCGAGCCGGGCCAGCGGGTGGTTGTGTGCCACCACATAGTGCAGCCGGTCATGCCATACGGTGCGGGCGCAGAGGCGGCTCTCCTGCTGTGGTGCCAGGGTGATCAGCGCCAGCTCCAGCTCCCCCTTGAGTACCCCCTCGTAGGCTACCTCCGAGGCGGCGAACTGCAGCTTCAACTCGACTTCGGGGAAACGCTCGACGAAGGTTTTCAGGATCGGCGGTAAGCGGTGCAGACTGATGTGGTGGCTGGTGGCCAGTGCCAGGCGCCCGCCGATGCGACCGGAGAGATTGCCCAGCAGCCGCTCGGCATCCTCGATCGACAACAGGATCTGGCGGGCACGGGGCAGCAATGCCAGTCCGGCCTCGGTCAGCATCACCTGACGGCCGATCCGGTCGAACAGGCGGCAGCCAAGCTGGCTTTCGAGCTGAGCGATCCGTTTGCTGACGGCGGACTGGGTCAAAAACAGTTGCTGCGCCGCCTGCGAAAAAGAGCCACAGTCGGCGACGGTGATAAAGGACTGCAGTCCGGCGGTATCCATGCTCTACCTGAATTGGGCGGAAAGATGGGGCCAGTCTACCTATTCCGTTTTGGAATGCAAATCATAAAAAATATGAATTTGTTTGTTGTGAAGGGGTGTTCTAGGATGAGTCCCAATCGCCATGGGACCGAACAACGAGAGGAGGGATGGCATGGCTGGGAAAACATTGTATGACAAGCTCTGGGACGCCCATCTGGTGCGCCAGAATGAAGATGGCAGTGCTCTGATCTATATCGACCGGCATATTTTGCATGAAGTGACCTCGCCGCAGGCGTTCGAGGGGCTGCGTCTGGCTGGCCGCAAACCCTGGCGGATCGACGCCAACCTGGCGACCCCGGATCACAACGTGCCGACCACGCGGCGCGAGGGGGGGGTGGCTCAGATCGAGGATCCGGTCTCGCGCATTCAGGTGCAAACCCTGGACGCCAACTGCGATCAGTTTGGCATCACCGAGTTCAAGATGAACGACCCACGCCAGGGGATCGTGCATGTGGTCGGTCCCGAGCAGGGGATGACGCTGCCGGGCACCACCGTGGTGTGCGGCGACTCCCACACCTCCACCCACGGTGCCTTCGGTGCCCTGGCGCACGGCATCGGCACCTCCGAAGTGGAGCATGTGCTGGCCACCCAGTGCTTGATCGCCAAAAAGATGGCCAACATGCGGGTGCAGGTGGAGGGCGCTCTCAACCCCGGCGTCACCGCCAAGGACGTGGTGCTGCATATCATCGGCGTGATCGGTACCGCCGGTGGCACCGGCCATGCGATCGAGTTTGGTGGCAGCGCCATCCGCGCCCTCTCCATGGAGGGGCGCATGACCATCTGCAACATGGCGATCGAGGCCGGCGCCCGCGTCGGTCTGGTGGCGGTGGATGAGACCACCATCGAGTATTTCCAGGGCCGCCCGTTCGCCCCCAAAGGGGCGATGTGGGAGGCCGCGGTCGCCGCCTGGAGGCAACTGGTCTCCGACGAGGATGCTCGCTTCGACAAGGTGGTGACGATCCGTGCCGAAGCGATCGAACCGCAGGTGACCTGGGGCACCTCCCCGGAGATGGTGGCGCCGGTGAGCGCCCGGGTGCCGGACCCGGAAGCGGAGCCGGACCCGGTCAAGGCGGAGGGGATCCGCCGCGCCCTGGCCTACATGGGGCTGCAACCGGGACAGAAGATCACCGACATCTGGCTGGACCGGGTGTTCATCGGCTCCTGCACCAACTCCCGCATCGAAGACCTGCGCGCCGCCGCCGCGGTGGTAAAGGGGCGCAAGGTGGCGGCCAACATCAAGCAGGCGCTGGTGGTGCCGGGTTCCGGCCTGGTGAAGGCACAGGCGGAAGCGGAAGGGCTGGACCGGGTGTTCATCGAAGCGGGGCTGGAGTGGCGCGAGCCGGGCTGCTCCATGTGTCTGGCGATGAACCCGGACAAGCTGGGGCAGGGGGAGCACTGCGCCTCCACCTCCAACCGTAACTTCGAGGGGCGCCAGGGGTTTGGTGGCCGTACCCATCTGGTCAGCCCGGCGATGGCCGCCGCCGCCGCCGTGAGCGGCCATTTCATCGATCCGCGTGAGCCGATGCAGTAACAGGGGAGAGCGTAATGAGACCATTTACCCAACACACCGGTATCGTGGCACCGCTCGATCGGGCCAACGTCGATACCGACATGATCATTCCCAAACAGTTTTTGAAGTCGATCAAGCGGGCCGGGTTTGGCCCCAATCTGTTCGATGAGCTGCGTTACCTGGATGAGGGGCAGCCGGATCAGGACTGCTCCACCCGTCCGCTGAACCCGGATTTCGTCCTCAACCAGCCGCGCTACCAGGGCACCAGCATCCTGCTGGCACGGAAAAACTTCGGCTGTGGTTCCAGCCGCGAGCACGCCCCCTGGGCGCTGGAGGATTTCGGCATTCGCGCCATCATCGCCCCCAGCTTCGCCGATATCTTTTACAACAACTGTTTCAAGAACGGCTTGCTGCCGATCGTGTTGCCCGAGGAACAGGTGGATCAGCTATTCCGGGAGGTGGAAGCCACCGTCGGCTACCGGTTGACCATCGACCTGGAGCGGCAGCAGGTGGTGACCCCCTCCGGCCAGGCGTTTCCCTTCGAGATCGACGCATTTCGCAAGCACTGTCTGCTCAACGGCCTGGACGATATCGACCTGACCTTGCAACATGCCGATGAGATCAGGGCCTATGAGGCGCGCCGCCGCCGGGAAGCGCCCTGGCTGTTCGACGCTATCAACTAAACCGACCTGCCGAGGAAGAAACCAGATGGGTAAACAGATATTGCTACTGCCGGGGGATGGCATCGGTCCCGAGATCGTAACCGAGGCCCGTAAGGTGCTGGAGGTGGTCGACGCCCGTTTTGATCTCGGGCTGGAGATCAGCGAAGCGCTGGTGGGCGGCGCTGCCATCGATGCCAGCGGCGTCCCGCTGCCGGATGCGACCCTGGCCGCCTGCCAGCGAGCCGATGCCATTCTGCTGGGCGCGGTGGGGGGGCCAAAATGGGATACCAACCCCGACTTCGAGATCCGCCCGGAAAAGGGGCTGCTGGGAATCCGTTCCCGGCTGCAACTGTTCGCCAATCTGCGCCCGGCGATCCTCTATCCGCAACTGGCGCACGCCTCCACGTTGAAACCTGAAGTGGTCTCCGGGTTGAATATCCTGATCGTGCGCGAGCTGACCGGCGGTATCTACTTCGGCCAGCCGCGTGGCATCCGCCGCAAAGAGGGCGGCATCCGCGAGGGGTTCAACACCTACGTCTATGATGAAAACGAAATTCGCCGCATCGGTCGGGTCGCCTTCGAGGCGGCCCGTGGCCGCAACAAACGGCTCTGCTCGGTGGACAAGGCCAACGTGTTGGAGGTAACCGTACTCTGGCGTGAGGTGATGGAGGAGCTCAAGCAGGAGTACCCCGACGTGGAGCTGAGCCACATCTATGTGGACAACGCCGCCATGCAGCTGGTGCGCGCGCCCAGGCAGTTCGACGTGGTGGTGACCGGCAACATGTTTGGTGACATTTTGTCCGATGCCGCCGCCATGCTGACCGGCTCCATCGGCATGTTGCCCTCGGCCTCGCTGGATGAAAACGGCAAGGGGATGTATGAGCCCTGCCACGGTTCGGCACCGGATATCGCCGGTCAGGGCAAGGCCAATCCGTTGGCAACCATCCTCTCAGCCGCTATGATGTTGCGTTACTCTCTGAATGCGGGCGCCGCCGCCGATCGGATCGAGGCCGCGGTCAGCCAGGTGCTGGATCAAGACCTGCGCACCCCGGATATTCTTTCCGCCGGGATGCGCGCGGTCAGCACGCAAGAGATGGGGGATGCGGTCGTGGCCGCCCTGAGCGCCTGATCGCCTCCCCCGCGCATTCAGGGTTCGTTTCACAGCAAACTACAGTGGGGGCATGAATGAAGCGGGTAGGATTTGTAGGCTGGCGGGGCATGGTGGGTTCGGTGCTGATGCAGCGGATGCTGGAGGAGAACGACTTCAGCCAGATTGCGGAACCGGTTTTCTTCACCACCTCGCAGGTGGGAGCGGCCGGCCCCGAGATCGGCAAGGCGATCGAGCCACTGAAAGATGCCCGCGCCATCGATGAGCTGAAGCAGATGGACGCCATCGTCTCCTGCCAGGGGGGCGACTACACCGGCGAAGTGTTCCAAAAACTGCGCCAATCGGGCTGGAAAGGCTACTGGATCGATGCGGCATCCACCCTGCGCATGGCGGCTGACAGCCTGATCGTGCTGGACCCGGTCAACCGGGAGGTGATCGATCGCGGCATCGACGCCGGTATCAACAACTTTGTCGGTGGCAACTGCACCGTATCGCTGATGCTGATGGGGCTCGGTGGTCTGTTCAAGGCCGGCCAGGTGGAGTGGGTCTCCTCCATGACCTACCAGGCCGCTTCCGGCGCCGGTGCCAAAAACATGCGTGAGCTACTCACCCAGATGGGCCAGATCCACGCCGGTGTCGAGGCCCTGCTGGCCGACCCCGCCGCCGCCATTCTCGAGATCGACCGCAAGGTGGTGGCCACCATGCGCAGCGACAGCTTTGCCACCGAGCAGTTCGGCGTGCCGCTGGCCGGCTCCCTGATCCCCTGGATCGACAAGGCGGTCGCCGACGGCCAGAGCAAGGAGGAGTGGAAAGGGTTTGTGGAAACCAACAAGATCCTCGGCCGCTCCGACGATCCGATTCCGATCGACGGCACCTGTGTGCGGGTCGGCGCCATGCGCTGCCACAGCCAGGCGTTCACGGTGAAACTGAAGCAGGATCTGCCGCTCGATGAGATCGAACAGATGATCGCGACCGCCAACCCGTGGGTCAGCGTGGTCCCCAATGAGCGGGAGGCCACCCTGCGCGAGCTGACACCGACCAAAGTGACCGGCACCTTGAGTGTCCCGGTCGGGCGCCTGCGCAAAATGAAGATGGGGCCGACCTTCCTGAATGCGTTCGGCGTCGGTGACCAGTTGCTCTGGGGGGCGGCCGAACCGCTGCGCCGGATTCTGCGCATCCTGCTCGAACGCTGATGGCCGCTGTGCTGGCCCCGTTGCGACAGCCCGGCCTCTTGCCGGGCTGTTTTGCGTATACTGTGGTGGATCGTTCGAGCGATACGCCGATCGTTTTGCTGGCCCATGGGGGACGCTGACCGGATGTCATTGAAAATTGCACTGCTGGGACCGGCCACGCTGGTCGGAGAAAAACTGCTCGAGCTGCTGGAACAGTCGCCGCTGGAGGTGGCGGCGCTCACTCTGTTCGAACCGGAAGAGCAGGCCGGGCGCAGCCTGATGTTCAGAGGCCATGCGCATCGAACCCGACCGCTGGATGGCTTTGAGGCATCATCACAGCAGCTCACCTTTGTCTGCGAGGCCGAGCTGGACGCCCGCCTGACCCGGTCGCTGCAGGAGGCTCCGGGATGGGTGGTCGATCTCTATCCGCAGCGTTACCGGCCGGATCAGGTTTTTCTCGCCCTTCCCGAGTTGAACGCAGATGAGCTGGTTTCGCTTGATCCAGATCGTATTATCGGTATCCCCGGTTCAGCTACCATTACAGCCGCACTGGCACTGGCACCGCTGCAGCGGGTTTGTCAGCTACTGAAAGTCAACCTCGTGCTGTTGAGTCCGGCTTCTTCAGCGGGGCGCCCCGGCGTCGAGGCGTTGGCTTCCGAGGCGGCGCGGCTATTGAACGGGCGCGATCCTGAAGCGGGCCACTTCGGCCAGCAGATAGCGTTCAATCTGATACCCCAGGTGGGTACGCAGGGCACGGACGGTTACACCGATATCGAAGCGGCGGTGCGCAGCCAGCTGCCGCGGTTGCTGGGGGATGACGGGTTGGAGCTGGAGGTCAGTGCCGTTCAGGTGCCGGTGTTCTACGGCGACATGGTGGTAATTCAGGCGGAAACGCGCCAGCCGCTGAACCTGGACGAGGCGCAGCAGCTGATGGACCGGGCGCCCGGCGTCCGTTTCGATCGCCATGCCAGCCCGGTTCCGAGCCTGGTCAAGGATGTGATCGGTCAGCCGCAGGTGGTTGTGGCGCGATTGCGCCGGGATGGCACCGGCGAGGCCGGTTTTGCACTCCACGCGATGGGGGATGACCTGGGCCGGGGCAGCGCCCTGACCGCACTGGAAGTCGCTACCCGGCTGGTGGCCCAGGGGCAGGAAACGGTGGCCGGTGGCCAGCTTGACCGCCGGTGTGATGATGCATGATACTTGCAACGACTATGGAGCCGTAACTCTCTGATTCTTCTCAAAGGAACGAGAGCGGGGCACAGGATATGAAAGGGAGTAACCGATGCTGCGTAAACTAGCCTTGGGTCTTGCGGTCTCAGCGGCTCTGGGGGTCACACAGGTGCATGCCCTTGGTCTGGGGGAGATTCAACTCAACTCAGCCCTGAATGAGCCGCTCGATGCCGAAATAAAACTGACGCAGGTCCGGGATCTCTCACCGCTGCAAATTCAGCCGCGCATCGCCGCATCGGATGAATACACCCCCTCCGCCGCCGCCAGCCAGGCACGCTACCTGCGCGATATCCAGTTCCAGGTTCTAGTGACCCCCGATGGCGGGGGCCGCATCCGGTTGCGCTCCACCGAGCCGATCCAGGAGCCGTTCCTGAACTTCATGGTCGAAGTGAACTGGCCCAGCGGGCGCATGGTGCGGGAGTACACCCTGCTGCTCGACCCGCCTCTGTTCGACCAGGGGGCGGCGCAGCGCCGCGTACAGCCGGCACAGGCGCAGCCATCGGCGCCCGTGCAACCGGTTGCGCAGGCCCGGCCGAGCCCCCGGGCGGGCGAGCGCGCCGCCAACATCCGCACCCGCATGGACCCGGACACCCAGGTGTTTGTCGATGTCAACGACACGCTCTGGGAGATCGCCGCGCGCACCAAGCCCGCCAACGTCAGCGCCCAGCAGATGATGCTGGCGCTGTTGCGCAAAAACCCCGCCGCTTTCCCCTCCGGCAACATCAACGCCTTGCAAGCTGGCATGGTGCTCGATCTACCAACGCCGGAAGAAGCGGCACGCCTGACCCACCGCGAAGCGGTGGCGGAGGTGGCGCGGCAGATGCAAATCTGGCGGGAGCGGCGCACCGCGCCCCGCCAGGCAGAACCCAAAGCGCCGCTGGAAGTAAGCCGCAAACAGGAGTCTGAACCGGCCACGGAGAAAAAATCGTCCGGCGCCGCCGGTGACGACCAGCGCGAGCCGGTGGCGGGCGAGAGCGCCCCGGGCGGCGAGGGGAAACTGAAAATCGTGGCGCCGCGGGAGGCGTCTGAGCCCGGCGCGCAAACCGAGGCCCAGGCGGGCAGCGAAACGATCACTACGGAGGAGGCGGGTACGCCGCCCACCCAGACCGCTTCCGCCACCACCCAGACAAACCTCGAAAACGACATCCTGGTCGCCCAGGAGAAGATCGATCGCCTCGAACGGGAAAACAGCGATCTGAACGAGAAGCTCAACTCCGTTCTGGAGCAGTTGGAAGCTCAGAGCCGCCTGTTGGAGCTGCAATCTCAGCAGATGGCCACCCTGCAGGCGGAATTGAGCCGTGATCTGGCCGCGGGCGACTCACGTAACGAACCCGGCTTGTTGCAACGCCCTGCCGTGCTCGGTGGTATCGGTGCCGGCGTCGTGGCGATCCTGGCCGCCCTCTGGCTGCTGCTGCGTCGGCGCCGCGCCCCCGAGCCGGACCGGAAACGGGAGCTGGTCAATGTGCCGGAGGAGCTGCGCGGTGATGCCGACGCCGCCGAGGCCAGCGCCGAAGAGCGCTCGGCCAGCGCAGCGGCCGGTGACGAGGGCCGCGCGGCGGCAACGGCGGCCGCAGCGGCGGCGACAGCGGCTACGGCCGATGCCGTCACGGCGGAAGCGGAGCCGGCGGAGCCGCTGGAACCCCTTTCCGGTGAGCAGGATGAATTTACCCGACCGCCGCTGGAGAAGCTGGCGCCGGATGAACCGGCCGCCGATGACGACGAGCTGGAGCAGGATCTGGATCGCCTCGATCTGGAGATGGATCTGGACCTTAACGATCTCGATCTCGATGACGAACCCGATCCAGCTCAGAGTGCTGCCGCCAACGAGCAAGCGGTCGAAGAGGAAGCGGATGCGACGCGCATCGATGCCGCCGAATTTGATCTCGGGGCCGAGGTGGACGAGGGCGACGAGCAACCCTCCGAAGCGCCGGCCCCGGCGGAGGAAGCGGAGCCCGAGCCCGAACCTGAGCCCGAACCTGAGCCCGAGGAGGAGGGGCTGGAGTTTGATCTCAAGCCGCGGCCGAATGAGGAGGCGTCCTCCGGGCCGGATGAGACGCTGGCGGATGAGGAGGCGGGCGATCTCGATTTTCTGCTCGATGATAGCGCTGATGAGGATGCCCAACCCCAGGCCGCTGGCGCTGAAGCAACGCTCGACGAGCTGGAGCCCGATCAACCGAGTATCGACAACAGGCTGGATGAAACCGTCGCCGCAACGGATGGTGAGGAGTATGAGATCGATCCAGATCTGGAGGCGATGCTGAGGGACAGCGGCGACGAGCCCGAAGAGGGTGAGCCCGAGTCCGCCGACGAAGAGAGTGCAGGTAGAGAGAGTGCGGACGATGAGCTCGATAGCCTGCTGGCCTCCTTTGAGCCGGAGGAAGAAGAACCGACGGAGAGCACCGCGTCGCGCCGTCCGGGTGAGCGGGTCGAACAGGAGTTGAGCGCCAACATCTCGCACGATCTGGAGATGGATCTGGACGCCGAGGTCGAGGAGCTGCTCAACAGCACCGACGATGAGATCGCGCTGGAGGAGCGGCGCAACGATGAGGCGGTCGAGATTCTCGACAAGATGAATCTGCTCAGCGGTACCGATGAAGTTGAAACCAAGCTGGATCTGGCGCGCGCCTATCTGGAGATGGATGACCGGGACGGCGCACGCGATATCCTCGATGAGATCACCCGTGAGGGTACAGAGAAACAGCGCCAGGAAGCGCAAAAGCTGCTGGACTCACTGAGCTGACAAAGAGATTCGATGAGTAAACCGAACACCTCCGGGGCGATTTCGATCGCCCCGTTTCGTTATGCACTGGCGCTCGAGTACGCCGGTGCCGCCTACCGTGGCTGGCAGTTGCAGGCCCACGACCAGGTGCCCACCCTTCAGGCCGAGGTGGAGCGAGCTCTGTCGGTGATCGCCAACCATCCGGTGCAGGTCGTTTGCGCCGGGCGCACCGATGCCGGCGTGAACGCCAGCCACCAAGTGATCCACTTCGATAGCTGGGCGAGGCGGGATCAACGCGCTTGGGTGTTGGGCACCAACTGCCATCTGCCCGACGACATCTCGATCAAGTGGGCGACCCGGGTGCCGGGCTGTTTTCACGCCCGCTTCTCCGCCCGCGAGCGCCGCTATCGCTACCTGATCTACTCCGCCCCCTCCCGTCCGGCGATCATGGCGGGCGGGGTGACCTGGACCCACCGTCCACTCGAGGTGGAGCGGATGCAGGTGGCGGCGCGCCATCTGCTGGGCGAGCATGATTTCACCTCCTACCGGGCCGCCGGTTGCCAGGCACGCAGCCCGGTGCGTGAAGTTCGCAAGCTGAGCGTCTATCGCAGTGGGCGACTGCTGGTGATCGATATCAGCGCGAACGCCTTTCTGCATCACATGGTGCGCAACATCGCCGGGGTGTTGATGGCGGTGGGCGCTGGCGAGCGTGACCCCGACTGGGCGCGTGAGGTGTTGCAGGCCAGGGATCGCCGCCAGGGTGGTGTCACCGCGCCCCCCGATGGCCTCTATTTCGTCGATGTGCGCTACCCGGAGGTTTTCAGGTTGCCGCCGGCGGAGGTGGGCCCCTCTTTTCTGGCCGCAGAAAACTGACGCCCCGCCACGGCTTTGCTAACATTGCGCCCTTTCCGGACGAGAAAGCCATGACGACGCGAATCAAGATATGTGGTATCACCTGCCCTGAAGATGCCCACGCCGCAGTGGCGGCGGGGGCCGATGCGCTTGGCTTTGTTTTTTATGCGCCCAGTCCGCGCCATGTTGATCCGGTGGTGGCGGCTGCTATCATCGCCACGCTGCCACCGTTTGTTACCAGCGTGGGGCTGTTTGTGGATGCCCCGGAGGAGACGGTTCAGCGGGTGCTCGAGCTGACCGGGCTGGATCGGCTGCAGTTTCACGGGGCGGAAACGGAACCGCAGTGCAGCCGCTTTAACCGCCCCTATATCAAGGCGTTACGTGTGCGCCCCGGGCTCGATCTGAACGCCGCGGCGGCGGCCTACCCCTCCGCCCGGGGCGTGCTGCTCGATGCCTATCGGCCCGGCGTGCCCGGAGGTACGGGGAAGGCGTTCGACTGGGCGCTGATTCCCCCGGCGCTCGCGGCCAGGATCACGCTGGCGGGGGGCCTGAGCCCCACCAATGTGGCGGCGGCGATCACCCAGGTGCGCCCCTATGCCGTCGATGTGTCGGGGGGGGTGGAAGCGGCGCCGGGGCGCAAGGATGCGGCAAAAATGGGTGCCTTTGTCGCCGCTGTCAGAGCCGCGGATTGAAATGTCCTGCCCTGCGGGGCGGGCGCAATGAATTCATATCGCCAGTGGGTGTCGAGTGGACCGGCTGGCCGCCGAAAGGATAGCAAAAGATGAGTAACTGGCTGCAAAAGATCGTACCCTCTTTGGTGCGCAACGAAAAAAAGCGCACCAGTATTCCAGAGGGTCTTTGGAAAAAGTGCCCCAAGTGTGATGCGATACTCTACCGCCCGGAGCTGGAAAAGAATCTCAACGTCTGCCCCAAGTGTGACCACCACATGCGCTTGCAGGCCCGCCGCCGTCTGGAGCTGTTTCTGGATGAGGGCCTACGCGAGGAGATCGGCGCCGAGGTGTTGCCGCTGGATCGGCTCAAGTTCCGCGACAGTAAAAAATACAAGGATCGCCTGGTGGCGGCCCAGAGGGAAACCGGCGAGAAGGACGCCCTGATCGCCATGCGGGGCACGCTGGAAGGGTTGCCGGTGGTTGTGGCCGCGTTCGAGTTCAGCTTCATGGGGGGCTCCATGGGCGCGGTGGTGGGCGAGCGCTTCGTGCGTGCCGCCAATGTTGCATTGGAGGAGGGGATTCCACTGATCTGCTTCTCCGCCTCGGGGGGGGCGCGGATGCAGGAGGCGCTGATCTCCCTGCTGCAGATGGCCAAAACCAGTGCCGTGCTCGAAAAGCTCAAGCAGGCGGGGGTGCCCTACATTTCGGTGTTGACCGATCCGGTCTACGGCGGTGTCTCCGCCTCGCTGGCGATGCTGGGCGATCTCAACGTGGCCGAGCCCAACGCCCTGATCGGCTTTGCCGGCCCGCGGGTGATCGAGCAGACGGTTCGGGAGAAACTGCCGGAGGGGTTCCAGCGCAGTGAGTTCCTGTTGCAGCATGGCCAGATCGACATGATCATCCGCCGCAATGAGATGCGCCCGCGCCTCGCCTCCCTGCTGCGCAAACTGACCCTGCGCCCCGTTCCCGCTCCGGCCGAAGAGAGCGAAACCCACCCCGATGAGCACTGAACTGCCACAGGATCTCGCCGGCTGGTTGCAGTGGATCGAGGCCGGCCACCCGGCGCAGATCGAGCTTGGGCTGGAGCGGGTAGGGCAGGTGGCCCGGCGCCTGCCGATCGATCTGGACGGGGGCTGCAACATCGTGCTCGCCGGCACCAACGGCAAGGGCTCGACCCTCACCCTGCTGGATGCGATGCTCACCAGCGCCGGCCTCACCACCGGCAGCTACACTTCGCCCCATCTGCTGCGTTTCAACGAGCGCATCTGCCTTTCCGGGCAGCCGGTGGATGATGCCACGCTGTGCCGGGCTTTCACGCTGATCGAGCAGGTGCGGGGTGGGATCCCCTTGACCTACTTCGAGTATGGCACGCTGGCGGCGCTGCTGATCTTCAGTTGGCATCCGGTCGATGTGGCGCTGCTGGAGGTGGGGCTTGGCGGGCGGCTGGATGCGGTCAATATCGTCGCCGCCGATATCGCGCTGGTCACCACCATCGCCCTGGACCACACCGACTGGCTGGGCCCGGACCGGGCCTCCATCGGGCGGGAGAAAGCGGGCATATTCCGCCCCGGCAAGCCCGCCCTGTGCGGTGACCCGGACCCCCCGGCGACACTGGTCGATTACGCCCGCGCCGTGGGCGCCCCGCTGCAACGGCAGGGGGTCGACTTCGGTTACGAGCGCCACGGCGATCACTGGAGCTGGTATGGTGGGGGCGTGCGCCGGGAGGCGTTGCCGCTGCCGGCGCTGCCGCTGCCCAATGCGGCGCTGGCGCTGGCGGCGTTGCAACACCTGCCGCAGCCGATCCCCGAGCCGTCGATCCGGGAGGGGTTGGCACGGGCGCGGTTGCAGGGGCGGCTGCAGTCGGTGCAGTTGGGACGGGTGCGTGCTATCGTGGACGTGGCGCACAACCCCGAGGCCGCCGGCTACCTGGCCCGTTGGCTGTCACAGCGGCCCTGCCGGGGGCAGGTTCACCTCATACTGGGAATGCTGGCAGACAAAGATATCGAGGCGGTGGTGCGGGCGCTGGTCCCGGTGGTGGATATCTGGCACCCGGTCTCGCTGGAGGTGCCGCGTGGGGCCAGCCGGGAGCGGCTGGAAGCGGCGCTGCGCAGCGCCGGCGTGAGCGCGGATCGCGTCCGGGGGGCGGACAGCGTCGCCGCCGCCATCGACCAGCTACAGTCGCTGTCGGCGGCGGATCAGTTGCTGTTGACCGGCTCCTTCGTGACGGTGGCGCAGGCGCTGGAGCGGGCGAAACAGGAGTGACAGCCATGACCGAGCAGCAAAAAAAACGACTGGTGGGCGCGACGGCCCTGCTGCTGTCCGCGCTGGTACTGTTCCCGCTGCTGCTCGATGGCGCAGGCTACCGTGAGCGCCATCTGCAGGAGCGCATTCCACCTTCCCCCGAGCTGCCCGCCCGGGTGGAGATCGAGCCGGTGGGCTCGATCCCGGAGCAACCATCCACGACCGCCCCTCCGGCTGAAGCGGCGGTGGTGCGTGTGCCGGTGCCGGAGCTGGCTGACGCCATCGCTGCGCAGAAGCCGCAGATCGACGCCCAGCAGGATACGCCGGTACTGGATGAACAGCAGGTGCCGGTGGCCTGGACGTTGCAGCTGGCCAGCTTCAAGGAGGAGGCGAACGCCCGCGCCTTGCGCTCAGAGCTGGTGAAAGCGGGCTACAAAGTTTACATCCGCCACGGGCCGGATCTGGTGCGGGTGTTCGTTGGGCCGGATCTGCAGCGCTCCCGGCTGGAGGCGTTGCAGGCACGGCTCAAGTCGGATTATGCCCTGGATGGCATGATCGTGCGCTTCACGACGCAATGAATAGAGCATTGGGTTGAGCGGCTTGCTCTGTTAGAATGCGCCCTGTTTTCAGGACGGGCGATCGACGATGAACTGGGCAGACTGGACCATTCTTGCCATCATGGCGACCTCGACTCTGATGAGTCTCAGGCGCGGTTTCGTTCGCGAGGCGGTTTCGTTGCTGACCTGGATCACGGCGTTCGTGGTCGCCCGTCTTTTTGCCGGCTCACTGAGCCATCTGCTCGAGGCCTATCTGCAAACCCCTTCACTGCGCTTTGCAGCCGCCTTCGCCCTCCTGTTCATCGCCACGCTGATCGCCGGGAGTTTGCTGGGAGCCCTGTTCAGCGCCCTGGTAGAGGCGACCGGGCTGACCACCTCCGATCGTGTGCTGGGCATGGGCTTTGGTGCCGTGCGCGGCGGTCTGGTGGTGGTGGTGATCGTCGCACTGCTGGGCATGACGCCCGCGGTGCAGGACAGTTGGTGGCAGGGCTCCCAACTGATTCCCCATTTCGTCCTGCTCGAGGGCTGGACCCGAGAGGTCGCCGGCGACGTCGGGCAGGTTATCTGGAATACGGGCCGCTGAGTCTCGAGATCAGCGCCATGCCAACGCCATATCCTTTTGAGGTGGTTTGAATGTGCGGTATCGTCGGCGTAGTTGCCAAGTCGTTTGTCAACCAGACTATTTTTGATGCGCTGACGGTGCTCCAGCACCGCGGTCAGGATGCGGCCGGTATGGTGACCTGTGAGGGGGGGCGGTTTTTCCTGCGCAAGGACAACGGGCTGGTGAACGAGGTGTTCCGCACCCGCCACATGAAGAAGCTCAACGGCAACATGGGGATCGGGCATGTGCGCTACCCCACCGCCGGCAGCAGCAGTTCGGCGGAGGCGCAGCCGTTCTACGTCAACTCCCCCTACGGGATCGCGCTGGCGCACAACGGTAACCTAACCAATGCCGACCAGCTGGCCGACGAGATTTTCCGAGCGGATCTGCGCCACATCAACACCTCTTCCGACTCCGAAGTTCTGCTGAACATTTTTGCCCACGAGCTGCAGAAGATCGGCAAACTGCGCCCCACCGCGGAGGATATTTTCAGCGCGGTGGAAAAAGTGCACGCCCGCTGCCAGGGCGGCTACGCGGTGGTGGCGATGATCACCGGCTACGGCATCGTCGCTTTTCGTGACCCCTGTGGCATCCGTCCGCTGGTGTATGGCAAGCGGATGACAGATCGGGGCGATGAGTACATGGTCGCGTCCGAGAGCGTGGCGCTGGATACCTCCGGCTACACCCGGGTACGTGATCTGGCCCCGGGGGAAGCGATCTTCATCGACACGAACGGACAGGTTTCCACCCGCCACTGCGCTCCGGTGAGCCGCATGGCCCCCTGTTTGTTCGAGTTTGTCTACTTGGCGCGCCCGGACTCGATCATCGATGGAGTCTCGGTGCACCACTCCCGGATGGAGATGGGGGTGAAGCTGGCGGAAAAAGTGATGCGCGAACGTCCCGATCACGACATCGACGTGATCATCCCGATCCCCGATACCAGCCGCACGGCGGCGCTGGAGATGGCCTACACCCTCGACGTCAAATTTCGCGAGGGGTTTATCAAAAACCGCTACATCGGCCGTACCTTCATCATGCCGGGACAAACCCTGCGCAAAAAATCCGTGCGCCAGAAGCTGAACCCGATCATGGCCGAGTTTCGCGATAAGGTGGTGATGCTGGTGGATGACTCCATCGTGCGTGGCACCACCTCCAAGCAGATCGTGCAGATGGCCCGGGAGGCCGGGGCGCGCAAGGTCTATTTCGCCTCGGCCGCCCCGGAGGTGCGCTTCCCCAATGTTTACGGCATCGACATGCCCTCAGCCAGTGAGCTGGTCGCCCACGGGCGCACGGCGGAGGAGGTCGGCGAATATATCGGCTGCGACTGGATGCTCTACCAGGATCTGGACGATCTGAAACAATCCGTCAGCCGCTTCAACCCCGCCATCACCGAATTCGATACCTGTGTGTTCGATGGGCGGTACATTACCGGCACGGTGGATGAGAACTATCTCGCCCGGGTGGATGCGAAACGCAACGACGGCGCCATGTCGGCCGCGGACCCCTCGGCGGAAGAGAGCACCGAGCCGGCTGATCTGCACAACATGATCGACTGAGGCAAATCCATGAGTCAATCCAAGTTCGAGCGTGAAGCCCGTATCCAGTTCAACCCGGAAGGTTACGCGCTGGAGACGCTCGCCGTGCGCGCCGGTCAGCACCGTACCGCCGAGGGGGAACATGGTGACCCGATCTTCACCACCTCCAGTTTTGTCTTTTCCAGCGCGCGGGAGGCGGCGCTGCGTTTCAACGGTGATGAGGAGGGCAACATCTATTCCCGCTTCACCAACCCAACGGTGCAGGCGTTCGAAGAGCGGATCGCGGCGCTGGAGGGGGGCGAGCGAGCGGTGGCCACGGCTTCGGGCATGGCGGCGATCCAGAGCATGACACTGGCCCTGCTCAGCCAGGGTGATCATATCGTCTGTTCCCGCAGCGTGTTTGGTTCCACCCTCTCGCTGTTCAAAAACTACATCAGCCGGGCCGGTATCACCACCACGTTTGTCGATCCCACCGACCTGTCCGCCTGGAAAGCGGCCATCACGCCGACGACGCGGCTGCTGTTCCTGGAGACCCCATCCAATCCGCTGGCGGAGCTGACCGATATCGCCGCCGTGGCGGAGATCGCCCACCGCAACGGTGCGCTGCTGGCGGTGGATAACTGCTTCCTGACACCGGCCCTGCAGCGGCCGCTGCAGCTCGGTGCCGATATCGTCATGCACTCGGCCACCAAGTATCTGGATGGCCAGGGGCGCTGTGTCGGTGGTGTGCTGGTAGGGCGCGACAAGGAGATGGAGGCGGTGTTTGGCCTGATCCGCACCGGTGGTGCCTGCATGAGCCCGTTCAACGCCTGGATCTTCCTCAAGGGGCTGGAAACCCTGCCGCTGCGGCTGCGGGCCCACTCCGAGCGGGCGCTGCAACTGGCCACCTGGCTGGAGCAGCAGCCGGGGGTGCGCCAGGTGTACTATTCGGGCCTGCCATCGCACCCGCAACATACACTGGCCTGTCGGCAGCAGTCGGCGTTTGGCGGGGTGCTCTCCTTTGAAGTTGAAGGTGAGCGTGAGCAGGCCTGGCGGTTCATCGACGCTACCCGCATGGTCTCGATCACCGGCAACCTGGGGGATGTGAAGACCACCATCACCCATCCGGCCACCACCACCCATGGGCGCATGAGCGTCGAAGAGCGCGAGGCGGCCGGGGTGAGGGAAGGTCTCATCCGCCTGTCGGTGGGGCTGGAGGCGCTGGATGACCTCCAGGCGGACATGCAGTTGGGGTTGGCCGCGCTGCACGGCTGACCCGTCGCCGCGGCTGGCCCCGAGCCCGGCGTCGCGTCACCGTCGCGCCGGCACCGAACGGGCCGGCGCGCCCCATTCTGCCAGCCTCTTCCATCCGGTTACGAGCCGGGCGGATGGCGCCACCATCGCACGGTCGCCGGATCAGAGAGTACGCTCGATCTGGATCGGCAATCGGCGCGGGCCCCAGTGGCCATGGTCGGCCTCGAACACCCCCGGAATGGGGTGCTGACATTGAGCACAGCAGCCATCCGGCGTCAGATTCCATTCGGTAATGAGATAACCATCCCGACAGATCACGGCGCTGCCACATTGTGGGCACCAGGTGGTATTGCCTTCGGGATCGGGCAGGTTGCCGGTGTAGACGAACTGCAGCCCCTGCTCCCGTGCGA
>Ga0114984_1000105_pt1 | contig 32637 bp, 30 predicted proteins | sample Shrwel1BS1Day1_FD_96987 | JGI IMG/M metagenome (GOLD analysis project Ga0114984, IMG submission 96987) | Subsurface microbial communities from deep shales in Ohio, USA - Utica-3 well 1 S-1-Day1 | ecosystem: Environmental > Aquatic > Deep subsurface > Shale gas/oil reservoir > Produced water/Flow...
CAGCGTGACGGAGGCCGGCTTTGCCGAGCGGTTCGTCAATACGGCAATTGAACAGCTGGGCGGCCTCGACATCATTGTCAACAACGCCGGCTACACCTGGGACAATGTCATCCACAAGATGACCGACGAGCAGTGGCACGCCATTATGGACGTGCATGTGACCGCGCCGTTCCAGATCCTTCGTGCCGCTGCCGAGTATTTCCGCGTGCAGGCCAAGAAGGAAGCAAGTGAAGGGCGTGAAGTGTTTCGCAAGGTCGTCAACATCTCCTCGCTCGCCGGCACCGGCGGCAACGCCGGCCAGGCCAACTACTCGGCCGGCAAGGCGGCAGTAATCGGCCTGACCAAGGCGATGGCCAAGGAATGGGGACGCTATAAGATCAACGTCAACTGCGTGGCCTTTGGCCTGATCAAGACGCGGCTCACCGAGGCAACGGCCGGCTCCGACGAAAGCATTGACATCGAAGGTCGCAAGATCAAGGTCGGGGTCAACCCGGACCTGCTCAGGAATATGGAAGCCATGGTGCCTCTGGGCCGCAGCGGTACGCCGGCCGAAGCAGCCGGAGCCGTGTACCTGTTCTGTACACCTGAGTCCAACTACGTTAGCGGTCAGACACTGATCTGCGGCGGCGGCTTCTCGATGTAAGCGGCATGGACAACATGAAGCGGAATCCGGATCTGTCATTCCGGATGAACGAACAGTTCGTGGTGTTTCGTGACAGCGACTGAACATTCATTGCCAGCGGATTCACGCTCCGCGAGGAAGAGTGGTGCGTGCAGGAGTCGATGGACCGCTCACTGTGGACCCGGGGCCGGCACCGCCGGCCTGGTTTTTTGCTGATTTGCTGAAGAGATCTTATGGCCTATAACCAACCGAATACCTCCCCGCTGCGCCCACTGGAGTTCACCGGTGCCGGCGGCTTGCGTTTAGCGGCTGAGGCCGCCGGCGAGAGCGATGCTCCGCCTGTGCTGTTACTGCATGGCGGCGGCCAGACACACCATGCCTGGGCCAGTACTGCACTGCGGCTCGCAGAGGCCGGCTATCTGGCCATCGCCCTGGATGCCCGGGGTCACGGCGACAGTCAATGGGCAGCGGACGGCGACTACAGCGGCGATGCGCTGGTTGCCGACCTGGCTTGCGTGTGCGCCTCACTCCATTCGCCGCCGGCGCTGGTCGGAGCCTCAATGGGCGGCCTGACCTCCTTGCTGGCCATCGGCGAGGGGCCGCCCGATTTCGCGCGCGCCCTGGTGCTGGTCGACATCGCCACACGGCTTGAGCCGGAAGGCGTGGCACGGGTGCTGGATTTTATGAGCGCCCATACCGACGGCTTCGCCAGCCTCGAGGAAGCGGCGGAGGCCGTGGCTGCATACAACCCGCATCGCAAGGCGCGCGGGACAGCCGGCTTGCGCAAGAACCTGCGGCAGCGTGACGACGGGCGCTGGTACTGGCATTGGGATCCGCGCTTTCTTGATCATGCTACGCGTTCTTCCGCCGGCGAGTCGCTGGTACAGCAGGAACGTCGCGAGCAGGCCGCGCAGCGCGTTCGCATTCCGACCCTGCTGGTTCGCGGCGGATCAAGCGACGTGGTCAGTGCAGAAGGCGCGCGGGAGCTGCAGAAACTGATCCCGCATGCCGAGCTGTTCGATGTGCAGGATGCTGGCCACATGGTTGCCGGCGACCGCAACGATGTGTTCAGTAATGCCGTTATCGATTTTCTGCGCCGTAAGCTGCCCGCGGTAAGCTAAAGGGCCACGCTATTCACTTTGTTCAAAAAGGAGTTTCCATGAACCTTGACTTTTCACCCGAAGACCAGGCGTTTCGTGCCGAGGTCCGTGCCTGGATGCGCGACAACGTGCCGCCCCAGGTGGGCCCATCCATCGGCATTCCCAGCCATAAGGAAACACAGTTTGCCTGGGAGCGCAAACTCGGAGCCAAGGGGTGGCTCGCCTACACCTGGCCCAAGGAATACGGCGGCCCCGGCTGGACCGCTACCCAGCAGTACATCTTCGACACCGAGAGGGCTCTGGCCGGTGCGCCGCCATGCGGTCCGTTTGGCCTGTCCATGCTCGGGCCGGTGTTGATGCGCTATGGCAATGAGGCGCAGAAGCAACGCTATCTGCCGCCGATCGCGCGGGGCGAGGAATTCTGGTGCCAGGGCTATTCGGAGCCAGGCGCAGGGTCGGACCTGGCCTCCCTCAAAACCCGGGCCACGCGGGAAGGGGATCATTACATTGTCAACGGCCAGAAGATCTGGACGACCCAGGCACACTGGGCCGACTTTATATTCTGCCTGGTCCGCACCAGTCCCGACGGGCCCAAGCAGCAGGGCATTTCGTTCCTGCTGATCGACATGGCCACACCGGGAATCGAGATCCGGCCGATCACCACTATCGATGGGCACCATCATCTTAACGAGGTTTTCCTCACCGACGTTCGCGTCCCGGTGGAAAACCTGGTGGGCGAGGAAGGGCAGGGCTGGACCATCGCCAAGTACCTGCTCACCCACGAGCGTACCAGCATCGCCGGCGTGGCTGACAGCTACTATCAGCTGGGTCGCCTGCATGAAGCCGTGGCCGCTGACCCGGTACTGAGCCAGGACCCTGTTGTGACGCGCCGCCTGTCCACGCTGGAAGTCGATCTGATGGCCCTGGAATACACCAACCTGCGCACACTTGACCGCGTCGCCAAGGGGCACCCCCCCGGTAGCGAGTCCTCCGGGCTCAAGATCAAGGGTACCGAGCTGCAGCAGGCCATCTCCGAAGCGCAAATGGAGCTCGGCGGCCTCGGTGCTCTGCCCTGGCTCACCGCCGCTGAAGACGTGCACCCGGTGTTTGCCGGTGCCACGCAGCGCTACAACTTCCTGCGTGCAAGCTCGATCTACGGCGGCACCAACGAAATTCAGAAGAACGTACTGGCAAAGCTGCTGCTGCAGCTCTGAAGCGCACAATCGCAAGGACACCGTTATGGACTTTTCTTATTCCCAAGAACAGAAAATGCTACGCGAAAGCGCGGACAAGTTTGCCACCAAGGGCTATGGCTTCGAGCGCTACAAATCCACGCTCGAGCTTCCCGGCCATTGTGATTCCACGCTTTGGTCGCAGATGGCAGAGTTGGGATGGCTCGGCTTGCCACTGCCTGAAGAGGCCGGCGGCCTCGGCGGCAGCGCGCTCGACGTGTCACAGATCTGTGAGGCACTGGGCAGCGGCATGGTGCTGGAACCCTACATTGCCGGTGCCGTGCTGCCGGGCCGCCTGCTGAGCCTGTGTGAAGCAGATACGGATCTGCTTGGCGAGCTGGCCGAAGGCAAGGCGCAGTTTGCCGTGGCCTGGGCGGAGCCTGACTCACGCGAGGATCCGGCCTACTGCACCACGCGCGCGCAAGCCGATGGCGATGGCTATGTGCTGAGCGGGCACAAGCAATGCGTGCTGAACGCACCCAACGCGACCACCCTGATTGTCAGCGCCCGCACCTCCGGCGGCGACCATGACGCGGACGGGATCAGTCTTTTCGCCATTGACCCACAATCCGCCGGTCTCGAACTCAAGCCCTACCCTGTGATGGGTGGTGGCTATGCAGCCGATATCCGGATCGATCAGCTCCGGGTCGGCGCTGATGCGATGATAGGCCCGGCTGGTACCGGCTTTGCGCCACTGGATGCCGCACTCGATCATGCCACCGCTGCCACCTGCGCTCAGGCCCTGGGCGCGATGAATGCGCTACTTGAGCGCACCCGGGAGTATCTGCGGATGCGTAAGCAGTTCGACAAGCCGATCGGCAGTTTCCAGGTGCTGCAGCATCGCCTGGTGGATATGTTCATCGAAGTCGAGCAGTCACGTTCGATGGTGATGATGTCCAGTGTGCGCGTGGAAAGCACTGAGCCCGCGGTAAGGCGGCGCGCCGTGTCCGCAGCCAAGGCCTATCTGGGGCAGGCCAGCAAGTTTGTCGCCCAGCAGGCTGTGCAGCTTCACGGCGGCATCGGTGTGACGGAAGAGCTCGACGTGGGCCATTACTTTCGCCAGCTCTCCGCCTTCGGTTCGCTCTACGGCAGCCGCGAGTACCACCTGAGGCGCTTCGCTGCCACCCCTGCGGAGTGAAGATCGCACGCCGAGCATGAGCCTCCCCCGTTTGTCACCGAGACCCACGAAGCCTGTCACAGCCAACCGCACCGCTTCGTGCAAGAGGAATTCAAACGGGCGGGTAACCCGCAGTTGAGAAACCACCCGAGGTGGGCGAGCCGTGCACCCTTGGCCACGGCGTGATGCTGAAGTCCTGGAACCGCGATCGAGTAGGGTGAGGCGTCGCCGCCTCACCCCTCTCACAGAACCGTACATACGGACAGATCGGTGCAATAATAAATGTAACTATTCAGCTGCCTCTACGTAAAAAGGCCGGTTAATCACCTTCCTGTGCCACCATGAAAGCCGGCTCACGCCCTGTAAACAGCTGTGTCAATACCTCGGAGGCACTCAGGTTTTGCTTCCGCGCCGTCGACAGATAACTGCGCACACGACAAAAGATCCGGGCACCCTCGAATGAGCGGAAACAACCGAAGATTTTCTGCTGCACCTTGAGCATGCGGATATCACGTTCGCCCTGGTTATTGGTAAACGGGATCGCCGGGTCATCCAGAAAGCGAAGGACATCCGCCTCATAGTCGCGCAGTCGCTCCAGCAGGTTGCGGGCGCGCGTGCGTTTGAGCCGACCACGCTGGCCCTGCCGTTGGCTTTCATCCGGTGGTGGACACGCGTTTTCCGCCCTGCCAAGGCATTGGCGGTACACCCTTCGCCACCGGTCCGCCTTGTCCGGTGGCAGGCTGCCACCGGCCGCCTGAACTGCATCGCGCATGGCGCACAACAGGCGCTGCATCCGCCGTGCCCAGGCTTGTTTATCTTGCTCCCAGGCCCGCTGAAGTTCCCGCAGATGATGGGCATTGCACAAGGCGTGCTGGCACTCATAGCGGTAATACGGCTTCCAGTGATCATGGCAGAGCACGCCCTGGAAACGAGGCAGGATCCCCACCTCATCCATCGCCTGTTGGCCCCGCTTTTCATGGGGCGCCAACCAGGTCAGGTGGTCGTTCGAGGCACAGTGCAGCCAGTGACGTTTGCCCCCGATGTTGATGCCGGTTTCATCGGCATGGATCCGCTCCGACTCGGCCAGGCGGTCCTTGACCCAGTGTTCAAAGCCAGCCGTCCGCTCAAAGGCTTCCTGGTTGAAGTTGAACAGCGATCCCGCGCTCAGCGGGATGCCGGCCTGGTCTTCGAAGTACTCGCGAATCCGTTCATAGGGCAACAGCTGATACTGGGACAGATAGACCGCATGCGCCTTCACGCTCGGGCCGTACTGCACCGGACGGTCGACGCCGTCCGGAAACGGTGCCACGAAGCGCTGGCCCTGTGCGTTTTCCAGAATCTCAGCCTGGTACTCGGTAACGAAGCGGCTGATATCCAGGTCGATGACCTGGCGCTTCTCGTAGCCCACCACCCGGAACTGGCTGCCCTTCGGCAGTGTGCGGCGATCCAGCGTGACCGCGCGGATCACATCCGGATCCTCCAACGGTTGAAGTGTCTTGCCGGTCCGGCCGGGCTGACCACCCGGCTTGCGCTCACCTTTGCGGCGACTCTTTTTGGGACGGTTCGGGTCCTGGGAGGGCGGCTTGCTGCTGTTGGCACTGTCCGTACCAAGTCGCCCGGCCAGGACCTGGATCAAGGCGATCAGCAATTCAATGGTCGTGCGCAGCGACACCGACAGCGTTTTGTCGTCCTGGAGTTGTTGCCTGACGGTTGCCAGAATGTCGTCGACATCGCTGTTACGGATCTTCATGAACCTGAGCCCGGTCGTTTGATGCGGCTATCATCGCACGACTTTTTCAGGTCGATTTTTTCCTCCTGAGCGCGGTTTTGCGCCAGGTTCCTTGTGGATGACTCGCCCGGGGATGTTTGCCAGCCTAAAGCGCTGCTGACAGGATGACAGGCGCTTTGAGCGTGCCTTTACAGCAAGGCGCCGAGTGTGGCCGACATTCTCGGGATTTGAAGAAAACCCTGTCAAGCTTTTTTTGAAGAAAATTGAGCTGAATAGTTACTAATAAATAATAATAAAGGGGGCACCGGAGTGCCTCCTTTTCAGGTCGGGTGATACTCCGTTTTGATCAGTCAAGAGCCGGGAATGGGCCAAAGTAGCCAACGTAGGCGCGGGCTTCCCCGTTACCTGTGTTCTTATCCTGATCCGACTCACCATAAGGATGCTGGATCACGCCGGTAAGGTACCCGAATCCGTTGATGTTGGGGTACCAGTCGACCGAGGTGTTCTCGGAACCATAAGGGGAGGTCTGGATCCTCGTCAGGGACTTGTCCGCCACATTATAGGCCCAGACTGCATCGTTCTGGTGACCATCGCCCGAGTCCTCACCGATGACCAGTGTGTCGTAACCCGGCAGGTAAGTGATATTGTCCGGATTGGCGATGGCATCGATGTCGCAGCTGTTGTCTGCTGCATAGGCTTCATTTCCGGTACTCTGACCCTCGGAACCGGCGATCAGGAGACTCACCGACCGGGCCACATAGTCGGAGTCAATGCCCGTGCCGGGCCCCAGATCATACTGGTAGACACCACCACACTGGTTGGCTTCGACCCTGATGTCGTTGGGGCCACCAATGTCATACTGGGTATCTGGCGAACCGTTCTTCTTGTTGTCCTCCATACCCCGCCAGATCTCGGACATGGCGACGTACAGCTTGTTCCGGTCCGGATCGAAGGTCACGCCTTCTTCCTTGCGGAATTCCATGGTGGCTCCGAGGTAGGCAGCATAGCGACGGGTTTCCAGGCGTGAAGCCGCCGTTTCCATGCCTGGCTTGAGCTTCAGACACTCCTCACCAACGCCATTGGCATTGATCGACGTGAAACCGTCGGAACAGGTACCATCGGCCGCCGGATCCGCGACATCGAACAGGTCCGCAAAGGTCAGCTTATCGTCACCGGACAGCAGAGGCTGGATGTCGCTGTCCGAAGCATGGCCCAGGTTGATCCATTCGATGTCCGCCTGACCCAGGTTTTCCGCCGAGGTCTGGTTCCACTTCAGGGCATAGAGGGTACCGGCTGACAGGTCTCTGGCCTCATCGGCGACGAACATGTAAAAGCCCACGTTGGTGCCGTCATCGGAAATATAGACGGTCTTGTCATCGGGCATGACCTTGCCCATTTCAGAAGCCAGCCGGCCCATGGCGTAGTGCCTCTCCATGGTGGTGGTGGGCTTGCCGGCACTGGCATCGACATCGATTTCGATGTTCCACCCATAGTCATACGGGTTCACCTGGCTGGCATCGCCATTGAAGTAGGCAGCCATGGCATCCGCCGAGCCGGCTACGCTGGCATCCGGCTCATATTCTTCCGAAGCCAGGTGCGTGTTCCAGGGTGTGACCGATCCGGCACAGTGATTCCAGCCACCACGAATCCCGGACTGGTCCAGCTGTTCCATGGACTTGACGCTGAGCATACCCGCATCGTCCTGTTCCAGCTCCGACAGGAAGAAGGCACCCGGACGACTTTCCATCTGGGTGATGGAAAAGAGACGGTCATTGACCACCATCAGGGAGGTGAAATCCGGATAATCCGACACGAGCTGACTGGAGTCCTCGTTCAGGATTTCATCACCATCGACGTCGATCAGGCCGCCGAATTGTATCGTACCTCCATCAAAAGTCTCAAACTCTTGAGCGGTACGAGCCCAGGGATAATAGTCCAGTGAAACCTGCTCGCCGTTGACCTTCGCCATCGGGGACACATTCACCAATCGCTTGCCCGCGTCTGTCGTGGGTGCCGGCACCGGCTCGAAGCTGAGTGATTTGGAGGAATTGGAGGAATTAAGGTTGTTGTTGTCGTTGTCGTCATCGTCGTCACCGCAGCCGGAAAGCAGCAGCGGGGCCGCCATCACCGCGGCGACCAAGAGTTTCTGTTTGAATGGGACAGTAAGCATCAGGGATAACCTCTCTATTCTATTATCAGGTCTGGCATTTCGAGTGATCAAAGCTAGAGAGTATCCATGACACTATCGTGCGATCTTTATTAAGGTACTCTGACTATTTAATGAAAATTCCGACAGTGTTCACCGGAGCCTGGTGGCATTTAGGGGGCATCCCTGACTGAGACCTGCCATAGCCTCAGCTTTCACCTTGCACCACAGCCTCCGGCATCCGCCCGATCCGGTGTCAGGCTTCCCCGGTTACTGCACCGGCTCCCGGTCAACAATGCCACCCTCAGGCACGGCACAGGCCTGGCTGAATATCGGGCGTCGTGCTATTTTGCATGCTGTCCCACCCGGACTGCCGAAGCAGGGTCACTTGCGTTGTGTATCCTTGACTTCCTGTGGCTTAACTTCCGGCCGGCGGTTGAGTCTCCACCTTGAAAACAGTGGCTTCGCCCCCATTTTTACGGGAACTCAGCTGCCTTCGCCCGTGAGCCGGGCGACCGCCCTTCTTCATACAACCACACCAGGGAAAGTTTATGATGGGAACCCTTCACACACCGTTTCAACAACGGCATTTCTGGCGGCTGACCTCGCTCATGGCGTTGGTTCTTTTTCTCAGTGGCTGTGGGATCAATAACATCCCCACCTACGACGAGAGAGTCACCGCAGCCTGGGCCCAGGTAGAAAACCAGTACCAGCGCCGGTCCGACCTGATTCCCAATCTTGTCGAAACCGTCAAGGGTTTTGCTGCACAGGAACAGGAGACCCTGACCGCAGTGATTGAAGCGCGCTCGAAAGCGACATCAATCCAGGTGGACGAAAGCATTCTCAACGATCCCCAGAAGCTGAAGCAATTCCAGCAGGCCCAGGGAGAGCTCAGCAGTGCCCTGAGTCGTCTGATGGCAGTATCTGAACGCTACCCGGACCTGAAATCGAACCAGAACTTTCTGGCCCTTCAGTCTCAGCTTGAAGGCACGGAGAATCGTATTGCCGTCGCGCGCCGGGACTTCATCCAGGCGGTGGAGCGGTACAACACCGAACTGCGCACCTTCCCGGGAAAGATCTGGCACAGCCTCCTGTATAGCGATCTGGAGCCCCGCGCCAACTTCGAAGCCACCACAGAAAACGCGGATGAAGCGCCCGCGGTGGAATTCTGATGGTTATCCAGCTCCACAAGAATCTGTTGCTGGCATTACTGGTGTTGCTGCCGGCCACCGTCTGGGCCCAGTCCACGCCGGAATTTCCCGAGTTGACTGGCCGGGTGGTAGACCGGGCGGAGATGCTGTCTCCTGAGGTGGAGGCGCGCCTGAGCCAGATGCTCCAGGCCCATGAGCAGGCCAGCACCGAACAGGTTGTGGTGGTTACCCTGCCGGACCTGCAGGGTTATCCGATTGAGGATTACGGCTATCAGTTGGGCAGGCACTGGGGAATTGGCCAGAAGGGAGAGGATAACGGCGCCCTGCTAATCGTGGCGCAGGAGGAACGGAAAGTGCGCATTGAAGTGGGCTATGGCCTGGAAGGCCGGCTCACTGATGCCGACTCCTCGGTCATCATCAATCGCATCATTACGCCTGCCTTCCGTCAGGGGGATTTTCAGTCTGGTATTGTTAACGGCGCCGCTGCCATGATTCAGGTGCTCGGCGGCGAACCCATGGCGGTTGCCCAGGGCCAGCAGACCGGTGCCGTCCAGGAAAAACCAAAGGCCGGCATGGTCGCGCTGTTCTTCATCATCATGATGGCAGTGGTGTTCTTTATCGGCAGTCGCGGTGGCCGTGGTGGCCGCGGGGGCGCTGCCCTGTTAGGCGCGGCGCTGCTGGGTGGTGCCATGGGCGGCCGTGGTGGCGGTGGCTTTGGTGGTGGCGGTTTTGGCGGCGGTGGCGGTGGCTTCGGCGGCGGCGGTGCCTCCGGTGGCTGGTAGCTCCACACGGGTCTCCCCCGCACGCCGAATCCCCTCACCTGACAATGAGAATTATCGAATCATGACACTACTAAACAAAAGCGATCAGGAAGTTGTTACTGCCGCCATCAGTGAGGTGGAACGGGAAACCGACGCCGAACTGGTGACCGTGCTGACGGCACAAGCGGATAATTACAACTACATTCCACTGGTCTGGGCCGGCATTCTGGCGCTGCTGGTGCCAGGCATTTGCAACTATTTCGGCAGCTGGTTCGGCGCCGACGTGCTGATGCTGGTGCAGTGGGGCACGTTCGTGCTGCTCAGCCTGCTGTTCCGGACGCCGGGCATAAACACCCACCTGATTCCCCGGCAAGTGCGCTACTGGCGGGCGTCCAACCTCGCCCGGCGGCAATTCCTTGAGCAGAACCTGCACCACACGGAAGGCGGCACCGGTATGCTGATCTTTGTCTCGGAAGCGGAACGTTATGTAGAGATTCTGGTGGATCAAGGCATTGCCGATGTGCTGGACAACTCGGTATGGGAAGGTATCGTCGCAGACTTCACCGCAAAAGTGCGGCAGGGGCAGACCCGGCAAGGATTTCTTGACTGCATTGCCGCCTGTGGCAAATTGCTGAAAGAACACGTGCCCGCCACCCACGAGCGCAATGAACTACCCAATCATCTCGTGATTCTGCCCTGACGGAAAAGGGAGTCAACGCTATGGAGCGCCAAGACCCGGAGCCTGTGCTCAAGCCGGCATTGAGGCGGCGCATCGGGGTTGATGCGATAATCTCGTGTCTCAGGGCGCCAGCTTGCGCTTCAAGGCTCTGGAAACCGATAACGGCAGGCTCGGCAGGGAGCGCAGCATCCACGGGAGTATCCGGCGTTTCACCCCGCTCAGGGATTCCGGGATCACAGCTTCAATAAGGTGTGGTCCCGTCGTTCTCCAGGCGTATTCCAGGGCTTTTGCCATTTCCTCGGCGGTGTACACCCGCACAGCGTGAACACCCATGCCGTTGGCCATTTCCGCGAAGTTGATCACCGGGCGGCCAAGGTCCAGCTGGGATTTGGCCTTCTCTCCGGCGTCTTCCGCGCCTACCCGCTCCAGTTCGATGTTGAGCACGGAGTAGGAGGCGTTGTTGAAGATGATGGAAGTTACGTTCAGCTGCTCCCGGGCCATGGTCCACAGGGCCTGGATGGTGTACATGGCGGTGCCATCACCGATCAGGGCCAGTACCGGCCGGTCCGGGCAGGCCACGGCAGCACCCACGGCATTGGGCAGGCCCTGGCCGATAGCGCCGCCGGTGAGGGTGATCATGTCGTGGCGGGGTGCGCCTGCCGTCATTACCGAGAGCATCAGGCTGGAGGTGATGCCCTCGTCCACGATGATGGCGTTTTCCGGTATCAGATGGCCCACGGCTTTGCAGACTTTTTCTGCTGTGAGTTTGCCCCGCGGCCGACCGGGGCGTTGTTCGGGCTGCAACTTCGGCTTGGCTCGCGTCGCGCCAAGAGCGTCGTTGAGCTTGTTCAGGCTTGCGGTCACGTCCTGGTCCGGCGCAGCCAGGGTGTGCACCTGGCAGGTATCGGGCACCAGGTAACTTTGCTTGCCCGGGTAGGCAAAGAAGGAGACCGGCGCTTTGGAATCCACGATGACCAGGTGTTCCAACTCCGTCAGTTGCACCATGGCCAGTTCGGCCAGGTAGGCCAGGCGCTCAACATACGGCAGTCCGGCACCCCGCTCCATCCGGGTCGGAAAGGTTTCTGCCAGCAGGGTAACGCCGCTGTGGGCCGCCAGCTTCGCGGCCGCCATCAGGCCCGGTTCCCGCAGGGCGCGCCCGCCCATCAGCAGAGCCACTTTCTTGCCCGAGCGAATGACGGAGGCGATTTCCTCGACAACAGTATCCACCGCAGGCTGCGGAACCGGAGGCTTTATGGGCGCGCTCGGCACCCCACCCTCACCCCATGAAACGTCGGCTGGCAGAATCAGGGTGGCCACCTGGCCGGGGGTACTTCTGGCCGCAGCGATGGCCTCGGCGGCGTCCTGACACAGGGTTTCCGTACTCTTTGCGGTGCGTACGAAACCCGGGGACACGTTGCGGGCGACCGTCTCGATATCGGACTGTAGTTGGGCGTCGTACTTCACATGGTAAGTGGCGTGGTCGCCAACGATGTTCACCACGGGCACCTTACCCTTCCGGGCGTTGTGCAGGTTGGCCAGGCCGTTGCCCAGCCCGCAACCCAGGTGCAACAGGGTGGCGGCGGGTTTGTCGGCCATGCGGGCATAGCCGTCGGCTGCGCCAGTGGCAACCCCTTCGAACAGGGCGAGCACGGCACGCATCTTCGGTTCATCGTCCAGGGCCGCCACGAAATGCATTTCGCTGGTGCCGGGGTTGCTGAAACAGACTTCCACGCCGGCATCCACCAGGGTTTTCATCAGGGCTTGTGCGCCGTTTGTCATTGTTGTTCTCCAACCTTTCCGAATTCGGGGTTACAGGATCTTTTCATTCTTGCAGGGCCTGCAGGTATGCGATGAGCGGGCCTCAGCCTCCTGAAACAATCGAGCGAATTGCCGCCCGCGCCGTCATGATGCAACCGGGCAGGAAGGTACCTTCCAGGGAGCGCTTGCCATTGGCACCACCGCCGCCAAACCCCGCGGCCTCGCCCACGCAGTACAAGCCCTGCACCGGCGCACCCTGCCCATTAAGGACGCGGCTATTCAGGTCGGTTTGCAGGCCGCCAAGGCTCTTGCGGGTGATCAGCTGCATGCGGATGGCGATGTAGGGGCCGGCGCCCGGTTTCTGCAGAGGTGCCGGTTTGCAGGTACGCAGTCGGTCCGGCTTCCATTCCCGGGCGTGCCGGATCATTCGGATCTGGGGATCACTGTGCAGACTGGTGCCGGCGGCGAAGTTGGCGTCGAAGGCATCGACGGTGGCCTGGAGTGTCTCCGGGCTGATGTCGTTGGAGCAAGTCAGCGCGTTCATCTTACCGGCCAGGTCGGCGAGGGTATCCGCAACCAGGAAGTCACGACTTTCCTGCTGCATCTGACGAACCAGCGCGTGATTGCCCAGCAGCAATTCTTTCACGAACAGGGGGAACTGTTTGTCACGGATACGGGCGTTATGCTCGGCACCGGAAATGGCAAATTCCCTGACGGCAATACGCCAGTTGAGCAGGTGCCAGGTCCAGGGTTTTTCCTGCTCGGCCACTCGCTGGCACAGCCAGTGGGTGTCGAAACCGGTCACCAGGGGCTCCGGACCGATGCGCTCGCCGCGATGGTTCAACCACAAAGCCGATTTACAGGGAATGGTGGATAGCCCATGCCCCGGAAAGTGCGGGTATGGATGCGGGAAGCCGGCGGCGTAATTCCACATTTCCCCCGCGTGGGTGATCTGCCCATCCAGTGTGTCGGCAACCCAGTGGTGCATGCGGCCATCCGCGTAGGGGTGAGCTCCGTTCAGCATGCGGGCGGGTTGAGGCCGGCCGGAGGGCCAGTTGGTCCGGCATTGCTCATGGCTACCGTTGATGCCGCCGGTGGCCAGGACCACGGCGGAAGCCGCCAGGCGAACTTCCTCACCAGTGGCCTCATTTACAGCCAGGGCGCCGCTGACCACCAGAAGATCTGAAGAAACCACCTTCGCCATGATGCGTATCCGGGCCGTTAGCAATAAGTTGTCAGGTTTCAAGATAGAACGGTACCATGGCTTTAAAATTGATATCAGAGGCCACGGTTTCCATTGACTGGGTGAATACGGTGATTAGCGGTGAGCTATACGTAAACCTCGATACCTAATTCCTGTATTTTTCCGGAGGAATCGAATAGGTCATGGTAGAGTGCGCCACCGGCTCTTCCATCCCCTCGGAATAGACAAACACTTCTCCCACACCCATGGTGCGTCCCACCTTCAGGAGGTTGGCGCGGGCCCGGATGGCGGCATGGGCCGCCGGCTTTCTGAGGAAGTTGATGTTCAGGTTGGTGGTCACCGCAAGGGGCACCAACCCGATCTTGCTCAACAGGGCGGCGTACATGGTCACATCCGCCAGCCCCATCATGGCCGGCCCGGAGACAGTGCCTCCGGGCCGCAAGTGCTCCTCGTCCACCTCCAGCCGCATCTCGGCCCAGCCGTCCCCCAGTTTCCGCAGGGTGCCGAATGCCTCACCCTGCGGAAACTGCTCTTCAAGGAACGCCTGGAGCTCTTCGAAGGTGATGATCATGCGTCGACTTCGTCCCTGGCACGGTTACGGAGCAGGAATCGCTGGATCTTTCCGCTCTGGGTCTTGGGCAGCTCGTCCACGAATTCGATCTCCCGGGGGAAGGCGTGGGTCGACAGACGACGGCGAACCAGCTCCTGGAGCTCGTCTTTCAGGGCCTGCTCATCAGCCGGCTCCTGACCGCTCTTGATGACCACGTACGCTTTGATAATAGCCCCCCGCTTCTCGTCCGGCTTGGCCACCACGCCCGATTCCGCAACCGCAGCATGCTCAAGCAGAGTACTCTCTACATCAGCAGGCCCCACACGGTAACCGGCGGTGGTGATGATGTCGTCGTCCCGGCCACTGAAAGAGAAACTGCCGTCTCCGTGGCAGATCACCATGTCACCGGTGAGGTAGTAGCCTTTCACGAACGGATCTTTCTCACCCCAGGTGTAGCCGTCAAAGTGGAACAGCGGAGACGCTTTCACATCCACGGCCAGCTGACCGATCTCGCCCTCGCCTACTTCTTCGTTCCTCTCATTAAGTGCAACCACCCGGTGGCCCGGTGAGGAATAACCCATGGAGCCTTCCGGGACCGGATGCTCGAGACCATGGAAGTTGCAGCAGATCATGCCGGTCTCGGTCTGACCGTAATGGTCCCTGACCGGACAGAAATGACGATTCCTGATCCAGTTGACCACCTCCGGGTTCAAAGGCTCGCCGGCACTGCTACACACCCGCAGGCCCAGATTCTCCCCTTCCGGTAGCACCTGTTCGTTGGCCTTGAGCAGACGATAGGCTGTGGGTGCCGCCGCCAGGTTGGTGATCTTGTACTTGCGGATCATGTCGTAGGTGGATTCCGGAGTGAACGCACCGGGATTGAAGTGGGTGGCGTGCCCCATCATCAGCGGGCCGACCACCGTGTAGTACAGACCATACGCCCAGCCCGGGTCCGCCACGTTCCAGAACACATCGTCTTCACGCAGATCAATGGCGTACTTCATGTAAACATAGAACGCCAGCAATGCCCTGGCCGGCACCGCAACACCCTTGGCCTTGCCGACAGTACCGGAGGTGAACATCTGCAGGAACGGATCAGAGCCCTTGATCATTACCGGCTCGAACTGATCCGACTGCCGGGCCAGTGTTTCCTCGAAATCCCGGACATCGGCTCCGGTCTCACTGGCATTGATGCACAATACCGGCGCACAGTTCTTGATTTCGGTCAGTTTCGGGTAGTTGGCAGGGTCAGTAACAACCAGCCTGGTACCGGCGCGCTCAAGGCGGTATTCGATGGCTCCGGAGCCAAACGCGGTAAACAGAGGTTGATAGACGGCACCGGCCCGGAGGGCACCTGCAATCACGATCAGAAGTTCCGGGCCGCGGGGCAGCAGGCCGGCAACCCGGTCACCCTTGCCGATCCCCTGCGATTTCAGATAGTTGGCAAAGCGGGCAGAAGCGGTCTTGAGTTCCGCGAACGTCAGGGTGCCATCGCCACCGTCCGCAGTTTCGTAGAACAGAGCTACCCTCTGAGGGTTGGATGCCCATTTGTCACAGATCTCGTGGCATACGTTCAAGCCGGTATCAAGACGTCCGTCCAGGATGTCCGCCTCCAGAGCGGCTGCATCGAATTTGTTGTACACATCGGTATAGTTCGGAAGGCTCATTGTGAACTCCTGTTGTTTTTATCTCTGAATGCACGAATCCAAGGTTTAACACAGGCTTCACTTTACGTAAAGGTAAACCTTAGACTAATAACCAACCCGTTTGCGGTCGTTCTATCACGTTATCGGCAAACGGGCCGGGAGCGGGAGATCAGGACCTTGGCGTGATACTGGCCTTGTGGCGGGCTGACAGGATGTGATGGAGGCCGTCACAATCCACCATCGGATCATCGCAGTTCACCACGATATCCGAGCGGGCAATCACATAGCCCTTACCGGTAATGCTGTTCTTCACCACCTGGTAGTCGCCCTCGGTTTCCACCGAGGTTAACTCGCCGATGAATCCGGTATCCCGGAGGGATACAGTCTCCAGCTTGTCACCTGGCCGAATTCGGCCCTCATAATTCATCAGTGCCAGGCGCGCCGAGGTGCCAGTGCCGGTAGTGCTGCGGCAGATGACCCCCGGATGCACATAGGTGGCCGACCTTGAGCGATAATAGCCTTCCGCCACGTGCTCTTCTGGCCCCATGAAGTGCAGGAATGGTAGCGGGCCCACATCCCCCAGGGTGTAATGGGAGAAACCACGCTCCGCCTGGACCGCCTCGACGATGGCATGGGCTGCTTCCGCCAGTTTGCGCTCTTCGTCCAGGGTGAGATCGAAGCCCAGCTCGGCCACGTCGACCAGGGCGTAGAAGCCGCCACTGTAGGCAACACTGTAGGTGACCCTGCCCAGCGAGGGCACATCGATACTGGCTTTGTAAGTGTGAATATAGCTGGGCAACCCCTCACAGGTAATCGCCTCGACCACTCCATCGTGCACGGTCGCCTCGATCCGGACCAGGCCGGCCGGCGATTCCAGCATAAAGTTCTGCTTGCCCTCCTGTTTGGGCACGATACCGGCCTCAAGCACCGCAGTGGCGGCGCAGATGGTGTTGGAACCGGAGTAGATGGGGTAACCCATCACTTCCATGATAATGTACCCGGCCGCCGCCCGCGGATCAGTAGCCGGGACCAGCAGATCCACCGACATCTCCGGGATACCGTAGGGCTCTTCCAGCAACAGCTTCCGGAGGCCGTCGGCGTCATCCCGCAGGTATTCCATCTGGGCGCGAACGGTGTCTCCGGGCAGCAGATCGATGCCACCGGTCACAATCCGGCTGACATCACCGCCGGCATGGGTATCCATCAACTGAATGGTGAGCTCCGGCTTCATCAGGCATTCTCCAGGGCATAGGGTTTGCCGTGTTCGTCCCATTGCGCGTCGGGAACGATCACGATCTTGCCGAGATAATTGCTGCCCCGGTTAACAAAGTAGTCCTCGGCCCGATGCAGATCCGAGAGCCTGAAGGCTCCGTGCAGCACCGGCTTGAGCTGGCCGCCCCGAATCCAGGCCATCAGCTGCTCCGCCTCTTCACGGGTACCGTGGGAGACCCCGTAAATCTGTACCTGGTAGAGATAGATGCGGGTCCACAGAATCTCGCTGATATTGCCGCCACTGGCACCGGCAATACTCAGACGTGGGTAGGTGTCGCGGGCGTTCATATCGAAGATCATGGTGTCGATGAACCGGTCGGTCATCTCACCGCCCACCAGGTCCATGACCGCATCAATGGGCTTGCCTCCGGTCTGCTCTTTCACCCGCTCCTCGAAGCTGTCCATGTTCGAGCGATCCAGCACGGCTTCGGCGCCAAGCGCCACCAGCGCGTCTGCCTTGCCCTTTTTGCTGAGCGCGTAGGGAATGGCGCCCAGGATCCGGCACAACTGGATCAGCGCCGTACCGACTCCGCCGCTGGCACCGGTAACCAGAACCCGCTCCCCGGCCCGGACATTGGCCGAGGTCAGCATGTGCATGGCGGTCTGGTAGGAGCACATGCCCATGGCCGCCAGCTCCGCATCGGACAACTCGGGATTCGGGATATAATGGAACTGGTCCGAGGGCAGCACGACGTATTCGGCAAAACCACCGTCGGCGCCGTGGCCGTAGTAGTCAGGGGTCAGGTTGATGTCCCGGCGGCCATCGGCGTAGATGTTGAAATCCAGCAGTCCGCGCTCGCCGATGCGGCTCTCATCAACGCCATCCCCGACAGCCACTACCCGGCCTGCAATATCAGCGCCCTGGATACGCGGAAAGGTCAGGGTTGGCTTGCCACCCATCCTGAAGGACGTCATCTCGCCCTTTTTGGTGGGGTAGAGCCCTTCCCGTGCCTTGCGATCGGTGTTGTTCTTGGCGGTTGCCGTCACCTGGACCAGGACCTGGCCCGGGCCGGGCCGGGGGGTGGGAACGTTTTGATATTCGAGCTTGTCGATATCACCGTGACCGGTAAGAACCATGGCTTTCATGGTGTTCGGGATCATGGATAGAGAATCCTCCCTGGTCTGCTGAATTTTAGGTATCCAGTCAGGATAGGTGAGATTCCCGGGCGTGTCAGGGCGTGTTGCGGGTATCCATTATTTGCCTCAGCGGGCGATCTCCCGGATGCACCAGTGCAGGCTGTAGTCACTGCCAACGGCCGCACGATACTCGCCACCAATAATGCGGTGCTCGTTGCCTTTGGTGTGTCTGAAACGGTTGTTTGACTCTTGACCAGGCACTGCTGTGTTCGTTGTTTTTCGAGTAGCGATCCCATGGAAGACGGTCCTTGACCGACCGTGTTCATCGCACTGGAGTTCCTCACCCGCCGGGACCACGCTGAGCCCGCGTTGTGCTCGCGCATCAGGGCGTAGGCGGGATTTTTGAAGGTGTAATCCTTGACGGCGACGGAGGCGGCCCGGATGCGTTCCTGGTATTGTCACCGACACGGGCGGTGCACCGCAATCCGGGAGCCGGGAGGCTGAAGAACGCTTTCTTCTGACCCCGTTTTCACCGGTCGCCTTCTCCGGTCACTCGGGCTTGTAAAGCCGCTGGATGCTGGAGAAATCAAGCTCGCCGTTGCCCTGCCCGGCATGCAGCTGGAACAGGTTGCGGGCCAGGGCGCCCATGGGGATAGAGGCCTGGTTCTTGACCGCGTTGTCGAAGGCCAGGCCCAGGTCCTTGGTCATCAGGTTGACCAGGAAGCCGCCCTGGTAGTCGCGGGAGGCGGGCACGCCTTCCATCACACCCGGCCAGGGATTGTAGACGTTCAGCGCCCAGTTGCCGCCGGAGCTCTGCTTCATGATCTCTGAAAGCACGGCAGGGTCAAGGCCGTTCCGCACACCCAGGGCCAGTGCCTCGCTGGTGCCCGCCATCAGGATCGCGAGCAGCATGTTGTTGCAGATTTTCGCGACCTGGCCGGAGCCGTGAGGGCCTGCGTGGAAGATGTTCTTGCCCATGCCCTCGAGGATCGGCCTGGCGCGATTGAAGGTGCTTTCCTCACCGCCGCAGATAAAGGTCAGGGTGCCGGCCCTGGCACCACCGACACCGCCGGAAACCGGAGCATCAATGAAATCCAGGTTCTTTTCAGAAGCCGCTTCGGCAACACCACGGGCCGTTTCCGGCGCGATGGTGGAGGAATCAATAACCAGCGTCTCCGCAGGCAGCCTGGCCAGCAGGCCGTCCTCACCAAGGTAGACCGCTTCCACATGCTTGCCCGCCGGCAGCATGGTGATCACACACTCCGCTCCCTGAGCCGCAGCTTCGGCGGTGTTCGCCGTTTTGGCACCCTCTTCCACCAGTGCTTCGACGGCCGCTCTGGACAGGTCGAACACCGTCACGTCGTGACCGGCCCTGACCAGGTTCGAGGCCATGGGACCACCCATGTTGCCCAGGCCGATGAATGTAATCTTTGCCATATCTCTTCCCCTTGTTGTTGTATTCCGATGAGTGGGCCGTGACTCCCCACGGCCGATCCGGCATTCAGTTGAAAAAGTCGTCGATCCAGTCGCTGTCGATTTCTTCCAGCGAGGCATAGCGCCAGCGGGGCTGCAGATCCTTGTCGATCAGCAGCGCCCGGATACCTTCGGCAAACTCACCCTTCTTCAGGCAGTTGCAGGATAGCACCAGTTCCTTGTCCAACACCTCCTTGAGACTGTCGTGCCGGCAGTCATGCAGGTGTCGCCAGACCAGTGCCAGAGATGTCGGAGAGGCATTGCCAAGCCCCTTGGTGACCTTACCCATCCAGTCCTCACGGCTGTCCAGCTCGGTCAGCTGATTGACCACCTGCTCCAGGGAGTCGGCATCGGTCACCCGGTTGATCTCGTCAAAGTGCTGCCGAACCGGAGACTCAGGCAGGTCGTCCTGGCTGTGCTGCTCGAACTGGCGGAGCACCCGGCCAACCACGGCCTGGGCATTGTTATCGCGCCACTCACTCGCAGTGAGAGCTTCGATCACCCGCTTCTTGAGGCTGTGTTTCACAAAACGGTCTGCCATGCCCACAAACAGCGCATCGGAACCGTTGATCCGGGCTCCGGTCAGTCCGAGGAACAGGCCGGTTCGCCCCGGCATGCGATTGAGGAACCAGCCACCGGCCACATCGGGATAGAGGCCGATGCTCACCTCGGGCATGGCCATTTTCGAGTTTTCGGTCACCACCCGATGGGAGGCGCCCACCATGAGTCCGATACCGCCGCCCATCACGATACCGTTACCCCAGCAGATCAGGGGTTTCGGGAAGGTATGAATCTGGTAGTCCAGTTCATACTCCTCGGTGAAAAAGCGTTCGCCCTCACTGGCTGTGCCCGGTTCGGTCATGCTGCGGTACAGGGAGACGATATCACCCCCGGCGCAGAACGCCTTGTCGCCTTCGGCCTCGAGCCAGACAGCACACACCTGCGGGTCCTTCGCCCAACGCTGGAGCCGGGGCTTGAGCAGGTGAATCATGTCCATGGACAGTGAGTTCAGGTTTTTCGGAGTGTTCAGCCGGGCCACGGCAATCATGGCGCCGTCCGCGGTTTTCCACTCCTCGAAGATAATCGGTTGATCGCTCATAACAGTCCTCGCCCCGGCGGTCACCGGTTCTTCCACTGCGGTTTGCGCTTTTCAAGGAATGCGTTCACGCCTTCCCGCTGGTCTTCGGTATAGAACAGCTCCACGAACAGTTCCCGCTCCATGCGCCAGCCATCACTGTGGCTGCGGCCATCCCGGGCACTCATGATCAGCTTCTTGCAGCGGGCAACGGCAGACGGGCTCTGTTTGCACGCACCCTCGGCCAGCTCGAGCGCTTTCTCCAGCCCCTTGCCGGTGGGCACCACTTCCTCGACCAGGCCGATTTTCAGGGCCTTGTCAGCGTCAACGCGCTCTCCACAGAGGATCATGCGCTTGGCCCAGCCCTCACCCACCAGCCAGGGCAGGTTCTGGGTGCCGCCGGCGCAGGGCAGCAGGCCCACACTGGCCTCGGGCAGCGCCATCCGGGCATGCTCTTCGGCAATGCGGATATCACAGGCCATGGCGCATTCCAGGCCACCCCCCATGGCGTAGCCATTGACGGCGGCAATGGACACGCCGCGGAAGGCGGTCAGTGCGGCAAAGGCCTGACCAAACAGCTGGCCCATGTAGTTGGCATTTGCCTTGTCACCGTCGGCAAAGGATTTCAGGTCGGCACCGGCGGAGAAGAATTTTTCACCCTGGCCAGTGACTACGAGGGCATAGATATGCCGGTCTTCGTTAAGCTCTTCAATAGTTTTGGTCAGGGCTTGCAGGGATTCCGCCGTCCAGGTGTTGGCCGGCGGGTTGTCGATGGTCAGGATTGCGATGTGCCCGCGTTTTTCGAGCTGGATGAGGTCGCTCATGTTGTTTTTCCTTCCTGAGGATGGGATTCAAGGGTTCAGAAGAATGCCTTCTTCTGACCCCCTTTTCATATCCGACTACTGAATCGCCTCAGCCACACCGTCGTCCAACAACCGGCGGGCAATAATCAGGCGCATGATTTCGTTGGTACCTTCCAGAATCTGGTGCACCCGCAGATCGCGAACATAGCGCTCCAGCGGGTATTCCCGGATATAACCATAGCCGCCATGTAACTGCAGTGCCTCATTGACCACGTCGAAACAGGCATCAGTAGCAAAGCGCTTGGCCATGGCACAGTGCAGGGTCGCTTCCGGGTCGCCGCTGTCGAGCTTGAAGGCGCCGAGGCGCACCATCTGACGAGCCGCCACCAGATTGGTGGCCATATCCGCCAGCTTGAATTGCAAGGCCTGAAACGCCGCCAGTGGCTTGCCGAACTGCTCACGCTCGTGCATGTAGTTCCGGGCCCGCAACAGTGCAGCCTGAGCGCCGCCCAATGAGCAGGTGGCAATGTTCAGGCGACCGCCGTCCAGGCCTTTCATGGCGATGGCGAAGCCGTCGCCTTCCTCACCTACCCGGTTACTGGCGGGAATGCGCACATTCTCCAGGCTCACCAGACGGGTCGGCTGGCTATGCCAGCCCATCTTGTCCTCGTTCTTGCCGTAGGAAACGCCGTCAGCATCAGCGGGAATCACAAAGGTGGAAATGCCCCTGGAACCACTGTCGGCATCGCCTGTCCGGGCCATCAGTACCAGGATGTCGGTACTGCCAGCGCCGGAGATAAACATCTTGCTGCCGTTGATGACATAGCTGTCGCCATCACGTACGGCCCTGGTACGCAGGCTGGCTGCATCAGAACCGGCGCCGGGCTCGGTGAGGCAATAGGAGGCCAGCCATTCGCCGCTGGCGAGCTTGGGCACGATCTCCTGCTTCAGATCATCGGAGGCAAAGCTGGCCACCATCCAGGTCGCCATATTATGAATGGTGATAAAGGCGGCGGTGGACGGGCAGGCAGCCGCCAGTTCTTCCACTATCACCGAGGTATCCAGCCGGGAGAGTCCCATGCCGCCCAGGGATTCCGGGGTGTAGAGACCCATGAAGCCCATCCCGCCGGCTTCTTTCATCACGTCGACCGGGAAGATGTGCTCCTCATCCCACCTGGCGGCATGGGGGGCCATGGATTTTTCGGCAAAGGCCCGGGCCGCATCCCGGAATGCCAACTGGTCTTCGGTCAGGTTAAAGTCCATTACCAGGCTCCTGTCATGTCAAAAGGGTAAAAGAGGCCGGAAATGCTTCCGGCCCAAGACCTCACCCTCAACGCTTTAACGAAGCTGGATGGAGAAGTTGGCTTCAGAGGAGGTCGCTTCACTGGAGAACCAGCGGGACGTTACCGTCTTGGTCTCAGTATAGAAGCGAACCGCCTGCTTGCCGTAGGCGTGCTGGTCACCGTAGAAGGAGCCCTTCCAGCCGGTGAAGGAGAAGAACGGCAGGGGCACCGGGATGGGGATATTCACGCCCACCTGACCCACGTCGATGTCATGCTGGAAGCGACGGGCGGCACCACCGTGGTTGGTGAAGATGGAGGTACCGTTGCCGTATGGGCTCTGGTTGATCAGGTCGATCGCCTCGCCCAGGTTGTCCACGTTCACACAGGACAGTACCGGTCCGAAAATCTCTTCCTTGTAGATGTCCATGTCCGGCGTCACTTCGCTGAACAGGGTTGGCCCTACCCAGTTGCCCTCCGGCAGGCCGTCAACGGTGCAGCCGCGACCGTCCAGCAGCAGCTTGGCACCCTGGGCCTCACCGCTGGCAATCAGGGACTCGATACGATTCTTCGCCCTGGCGCTGATGATCGGGCCATAGCTGGCACCGGAGTCGTTCCAGGCGCCCGGACGGGCCCTGGCCATGGCTTCTTTCAGTTCCGGAATCCACTGCTGGGCCTCGCCCACGAATACCGCGACTGAAATCGCCATGCAGCGCTGGCCGGCGGCACCCACGGAGGCACCGACCAGGGCGTTGATGACCTGCTGCTTGTCCGCATCCGGCATGATCACCATGTGGTTCTTGGCACCGGCAAAGCTCTGGACACGCTTCATGTGACGGGTGCCGGTTTCGTAGATGTAACGGCCAACCGGGACAGAGCCGACAAAGGAAATGGCCTTGATGGCCGGGTCGGTCAGCAGGGTATCAACCTGCTCCTTGGCACCGTGGACCACCTGCAGGACGCCCTTGGGTGCGCCAGCTTCCTCGAACAGCTCGGCCAGACGCATCGGGGTCAGCGGATCCTGCTCGGACGGCTTCAGGATAAATGTGTTACCGCAGGCAATGGCCATCGGGAACATCCACAGAGGAATCATGGCCGGGAAGTTGAACGGAGTGATGCCCGCACATACGCCCAGCGGCTGGATCCAGGAATGGGTATCCACCTGGCGGGCCACGTTCTCGACGGTCTCGCCCATCATCAGGGAGGCCACGTTGGCGGCGTGCTCTACCACCTCGATACCGCGCCAGACATCGCCCTTGGCGTCGTCGAAGGTCTTGCCGGTTTCCCGGGACAGGATTTCGGCGATTTCATCGTGATGCTCTTTCAGCAGCGCCTGGTAGCGGAGCATGACCCGGGCCCGCTCGGAAACCGGGGTTTCTTTCCAGGTCTTGAACACCTCGCCGGCGTTATCGATGGCCCTGCGCATCTCCTCTTCGGTGGCGCACGGCACCCTGGCGATCACTTCGTTGGTGGCAGGGTCGGTGACGTCGATCCAGTTGCTGGTCTGGCTCTGGACAAATTCACCGGCAATATACTGGGGAACATTTTTCATGTTGAAATCCCTGGTTTGTTGTTATGTGGGAACAGCCTCGCCCCGGCGGGGTTCGGCCACGGTTACAAAAATCCTAGCACGTGGTTTGGCCGGGGGTGATTGACTAAATTTCGCCCATGATGGATTATTTTTCGATGAGCAGAGTTCTGAACAGAAAAGCCACAGCGCAAACCTCGCAATGGCCGGTACCACCGGACAGCGTCCGCTACGTGGTGCCGGACCCCATTGTCCGCCTGCTCGCGAGTCACCCCCTGACCCGGGAGCTCTATCCACTGGCCTTCGGGCATTATCGCAAGGCGGCCGGCCACCACATGCACCGGGAGCACCATCGCGACAATCTTTTGATCTATTGCACGGAAGGCAAGGCATTCCTGAACGTCGCGGGCGAGCCCTGTACCGTGGAGGCCGGTGATTTGCTGTTGCTGCCTGCGGGAGCCAGCCATCGCTATACCGCCGACCCGGACAATCCCTGGACCATACACTGGGTGCACTACACCGGCCCGCTGGCCGAGGACTTCCGTAATTACATGGGATTTGATGGCCCTGCCCGCATCCGGCACCTGGGCCGCCAGCCTCGGCTGCTGGTGGATTTCAACGGCCTGCTCTCGGTACGCCAGACCGGCTTCCGCGCCCGGGGACTGATCCATGCCGCCAACCGACTGCGCCAGCTACTGGCTGCGGTACCTCTGAATGCGGATGAAACCAGCCAGGAACGCCAGTCAGAACTGGACACCATCCACAATTACATGCGTGAGCACCTGGAGGAGCGCCTGTCCCTTGAACAACTGGCGGACCTGGCCGGTCTTTCTCCGGCGCACTTTGCCACCCGCTATCGGGAACAAACGGGCATCTCGCCCATCCAGCATTTCCTGCATCTCAAGGTCGAACGTGCATGCCAGATGCTGGACACCACCGGCCTCAGCTTTGCCGACATCAGCCGCCGGCTGGGTTACGACGATGCCTACTATTTTTCTCGACTGTTCAAGAAGGTAATGGGCCAGTCACCCCGGGACTACAGACATACCGCCCGGCACTGACCCATCGCCCGAGTCCAGATTGCAACCCGCCGCTTCCTATGACTTTTGTTGTAGGAACCAAACGGGTAGGATTGGTGTAACGAATGACAAAAAGAGTGGGCTCATGGCCATCTACACCATTGAAATTGATGAAACCTTTGACCTGCCCCGGCGAAGGGTTTTTGCGCTGTTCGCCGACCACCACCGTTTCGGAAAACTGCTGGGTGCGCCAGTCAAACGTATCAAGGACAGCGATCAGGCAGATCCTAACGGCATCGGTTCCGTTCGCAAGATCGGCATCGGGCCCATTGGTCTGGAGGAAACCGTACTCAACTTCGAGCCGGAAACGCTGATCGAATACACGGTCACCAGCAGGAGCCCGATACGCAATCACCTGGGGCGGATTCGCTTTGAAGACACCCCGGGCGGCCAGACCCGGGTGCATTACACCATCAGTTTCGAGGACATTGTGCCGTTCACCGGCAAGGTGGTCTCCAGCGCCCTGGAACAGGGAATTCGCCGGGGAATCAAACGGGTGCCGGAACTGGCCTGACATTCCGGCCGGCAACAAACCGTTACTTGATGAATGCCACAGAATTGACCTGTGGCAACAATTTGCATTTATCAATTCTGTAATCTTCCGCCAGGGTTGCAATATCCGGCTAATCGGCCGAACACAATATCCTGGCGGGAGACAGTAATGGCAGCAGAGCCCATTGTCCTGTTCGATGACGGACACCACAAATGCCTGATGTTCGATTCCCTGGTAACCGGTGAGGGCGTCCAGTCCAACCAGTTCCTGGTTGTTGATGGCAAGCACGAAGCCCTGATCGATCCCGGTGGAGACCTGACCTACACCCCTCTCTCCGTGGCCGCTTCGCGCTATATGAACATCAAGGACATGGACTACGTCTTTGCCTCCCACCAGGATCCGGACATCATCGGCGCCATTGACCGCTGGATCATCCACACCCGCGCCAAGGTTGTTACATCCCGGCTCTGGGCCCGGTTCCTGCCGCACCTGGTGTCCAGCTATGTGACCAACCAGCTCACCGGCAGCGTCTATGACCGGATTATCGGCATCCCGGATGCCGGCGCCAAAGTGCCATTCGGTGACTCCTACCTCACCTGCCTGCCGGCACACTTCATGCACTCGGTCGGCAACCTGCAGTTCTATGATCCGGTCTCGAAAATTCTGTTCTCAGGGGATTTGGGCGCTTCTCTCGGTGGCGAGGACGATCACAAGCCGGTGCAGGATTTCGATCGTCACATTCCCAGCATGACCGGCTTCCACAAGCGGTACATAGCCTCCCAGAAAGTCTGCCGCCTCTGGGCCGACATGGTTCGGGGACTGGATGTGAGCATGATCGTGCCCCAGCATGGCAAGCGTTTTGAAGGCCCCGAGATGGTGGAGCGGTTCCTGAACTGGGTCTCGGATGTCCCCTGCGGGATCGACCTGATGGGCCCGGACAATTACACCCCGCCAACCGACTACGTCTGATCCCTCCGGGCGGCGATCCTGTCGCCGCCCGTTTCCCCGCAGAAACGGCCTGGCAGCATTAAGCCTGTCCCTGAACCGTTTTGTTGAGTAAAATCCGGCGTTTTCCTGAACAGCAAGAAGAGGCAGGTCAGATGGGCAGAGCCTACCAGAACCGCAAAGAGTCCATGGCCAGGACGGCTGCGGCAAAAACCAGGGTCTACAGCAAGTATGGCCGCGAAATCTACATGTGCGCCAAGTCCGGCGGCACTGATCCCCAGGCCAACCTGACCCTGCGGGGCCTCATTGACCGGGCCAAGAAGGACCAGGTGCCGAGCCATGTCATCGAAAAGGCGATCGACAAGGCCAGGGGCGGTGGCGGCGAGGACTACTCTCCGGCCCGCTATGAAGGTTATGGTCCGGGCAACTGCATGGTGATCGTGGACTGCCTGACCGACAACCCGAACCGCACCTTCGGCGATGTCCGACTCGCTTTCACCAAGACCAGGTGCAAGATCGGCACTCCGGGCGCCGTTGCCCACATGTTCGATCACTGCGCGATTTTCGCCTTCACCGGTCAGGACGAGGAAGCGGTACTCGATGCCCTGATGGAAGCGGACGTGGACGTGACGGATATCGAGAACGAGGACGGCCGCATCACCGTATTCACACCGAACACAGAATACGCCAAGGCCAAGCAGGCCCTGGAAGCTGCCTTCGAGGGAATCGGGTTCGACGTGGACGAAATCCAGTTCCTGCCGAAAACCACCACTCCGGTAGAGGGCGACGACGTGGCCATGTTCGAGAAGTTCCTGGACATGCTGAACGAACTGGATGACGTCCAGAATGTTTATCACAACGCCGAAGTCAGCGAATAACCGGTTGGACTGACGGCCCCGTTACCGGGGCCTGGCGAATACCCGGGTCCAGTAATTCGGATAATCTGCTGCCCGGGTATTCACCCTGACAACAGCAACGCCTGTGAACCGATGTGGCTGAAGAAATTATTCTCTGCCATATCGTTACTGTGCTTCGTGGCAGCCGCCTCGATGGGGCAGTTGTAAACGAGCGGCTCAATCGCAGGAAAATACTCGGATCCGCCTCCGCAACCGGCAATAAAAACTGTCAAAAGAACGAAAACCAACAACCTTGAGGATGTACTCATTGAATTCTGGACCGCCATTCCGGTTAAATTGTGAAAAAGTACGCAAATTAACGAACGGCTCCCGGGAATGGATCCACGAAACCACATTTCCTTACAAGGCTTGCCCGAACCGACATGTATCCATTTACCCTGAATTACCAGTGAACTGACAGATGGCAAACGTACGAGTTTTAATTCTGAAAACCGGGACCACCTACGCCGATATCCGCGTCCGGTTCGGCGATTTCGAGGACTGGTTCATCAAGGGCCTTGCCCCGGAACTCGAGCTTACCGTGATGGATCTTCCCCACGGCGAAGAACCGGGAGACCCTTCGGAGTGGGATGGCATTGTGGTGACCGGTTCCCCCGCCATGGTCAGTGACCGGGAAGACTGGAGTGAAAACGCAGCGGCGTGGCTGGCGAACGTGGTGGACGCCGGCGTCCCGGTGTTGGGCGTGTGTTACGGACACCAGTTGCTGGCCCATGCCCTCGGCGGAGAGGTGGGCTACCTCCCTAAAGGCCGCGAGACCGGCACCAGGATCGTCGAACTCTTCCCCGAGGCCGGGCAGGATCCCTTGTTCAGCCCCATGCCCCGGCGCTTCCGGGCGCAACTGACCCACAAGCAGTCGGTCCTGAGACTGCCGCCTGATGCCGTACTGCTGGGCCACTCCGATTTCGAGCCACACCAGGCGTTCCGGGTGGGCGAATGCGCCTGGGGCGTGCAGTTCCACCCCGAATTTTCCGATGCCATCATGCGGGCCTACCTGGAAGTCCAGGCGCCGGATCTGGACCGGGAAGGGCTGGATGCGCAGGCGCTGCTCAATGATCTCGCACCGGCTCCAGAGGCAAGCGGTCTTCTGCAGCGCTTCTCCGAGCTGGTTTTGAAGGGGCAGACCTGACGGACGGCAGACCGCCGGTCAGTCGAGGCTGTAGGCGGTCTTCTCCAGGGTGTTTTCTTCCTCATCAATAAACCGGAACTCATTCCAGCCTACCCGGATCATGTCATTACTGTTGAGCCGTTGCCTTCCCTCCACACGGAGGTCGTTCACAAAGGTGCCATTGGTGCTGGTGCTGTTGCTGTCGACGATGTAGAAATCAGTCGTGCCCTCAAGGTAGGCATTAGGGGACGCCTCAATAACAGCGTGCTGCCCACTCACGGAAATCTCATCGATACGAATGTCATTGTCCGGCCGGCGTTTTTTGTAAGGGTTTGTTTACCTGAGAGCGAGGTCACGTATGGAACCCGGCCCCCAGAAAGCGCGTGCTATTCTGAAGCCGGACATTCCGGGGGACTTCGCAGCCGGGATGATCGAGGAGGCTTTCCCCGGCTCGCGGGCAAGATGATTCGACGGTCGGCGATCCTGCACTGGCCCGAACGGCGTCTTGAAGTCCGGCGACCATGACAATTTTGTATGTTGAATGAATACATATCTGAACCTACTGTTTTAGATGACAACACAAGAAGGAGCCTGGAATGTCCGAGATCCGTAATTATCTGAAGCAGGTTTCACTGGTCATGGCCGTACTCATGGCCATGGCCACTACCTTCTCCACAACCGCCCATGCCGGCATGGTCGGGACCGGAGAGATCATCCAGCAACAACAGACCGAGCTGGACCGGCAACAACTCCTCAACATGCTGGAAAAGCAGGAGGTCCAGGAGAAGCTGGCAGAGATGGGCGTAAGCAAGGATCAGGTGGCGGATCGGATCCAGAACCTGACGCCGGCCGAGCTGGCCGATTTTGAGCAACAGTTGGCAGAGGCGCCCGCCGGCCAGGATGTGGTGGGGATTATCGTGCTGTTCCTGCTGGTGTTCATCATCACCGACATGCTCTGTGCGACAAATATCTTCTCGTTCATCAACTGTATCCGCTGACCGAACGTTTTGATGTATCGACTGAGGATTGCCAGCAGGATCGTGGCCCTGATCGGGCTGGTCCTGCTGGCAGGCTGTGCCTCCACCCCGCCCTGGCCGGAACCTGAATCCGCGGCTGGCAAGCCCGTACTGCCCGACCGTGTCCTTCTGGAAGATGTGCCCTTCTACGCCCAGGAAAAGTACCAGTGCGGCCCCGCTTCCCTGGCCATGATGCTGAACAGCCAGGGGCTCGAAACCGACCCTGATGTGCTCAAGGAACTGGTCTACATTCCCGCCCGGGAAGGCTCGCTGCAGGTCGAGATGGTGGCGGGTGCCCGTTCACACGACATGGTCGTGTACCCCCTGGAGCCAAAACTGGAGGCCGTTCTCGAGGAAGTCAGTGCCGGCAATCCGGTGTTGGTCATGCAGAACCTGCTCATTGACTGGTGGCCCCAGTGGCATTTCGCGGTTGTGGTGGGCTTTGACAGTGACGATGAAACCATCATCCTTAACACCGATACCCGCAAACACCACGCCATGCCCTACAAGGCTTTCCACGCCACCTGGAGCCGGGCCGAGCGCTGGGCCGTCGTGGTTCTGCCTCCGGAGCAGATACCCGCCACGGCAGCCCCCCTGACTTTCCTCAGGGCCGCGCACGACCTGGAGTCCACCGGGCATACCCGGGCAGCACTCACTGCCTACCAGACGGCGGAGCAGACCTGGCCGCAACAACCGGCTCCCATCATGGCCCAGGGAAACCTGGCCTTCGGGCAACAGCAGTGGCCCGGAGCGGTGGTCCATTTCAGGCGGGTGGTGGAGCAATTCCCGGACTACGCCGAGGGCTGGAACAATCTGGCGTATACCCTCGACCGGGCTGGCTGCCCGGCACAGGCAACATCTGCCCTTTCCTGCGCCCGGACCCTGGCACCAGAGCGGTTCAGCAAGGAAGAGGCAGCCTTCGATACCGGGCAAACCGGCGACGGCGGGAACTGCCCGGTCCTGCCATCCTGCCCTGCGCCCACTCAGTGAAGGGGCCGGTGATTACCGGCCTTTTCTCAGCAGCACCACATCCTTCACCGGGACCTCCAGCGTCCAGCCATACTTCCTTGCCAGCCATTCGAAGGTTGCCTGCCGATAGAACACCACATGGGTCGGATCCCGACGGTAGTGCCAGTTATCGAATCGTTCATCGTCGGTCTGGAAACAGGTCATGATGCCAAGCCAGCCGCCGGGCCTGAGCAACCGGTCCAGCAGGCTGAAAGCCTCGGCCGGCTCGTGAAGATGCTCCACCACCTCGGTACAGGTAATGAAATCGTAGGACCGGGCCAGACTCGCCTTGTCCGGGTGGAAGAAGGGGTCGTAGAGCGCCATGGCAAAACCGGCCTCCTCCAGCATTCCGGCCAGGGCCGGGCCCGGCCCGCAGCCAAAATCCAGCCCTTCCGCCCCGGGTGGCAGTCGTTCTGTCAGCGGGTTGGCCAGTTTCGAAAGAAATCGCCGGTAGCCTGCGTCTTCCGGGTCGTTTTCATGGAGTTCATAGATGTGCCTTTCTTCCCCTGCGCTCAGCCGGGATTGCGGCGTCATAATTGTCGCCTGGCAGGTGGAGCACCGCAGGTAGATCCGGGTACCGATCTGCCGGAAAAATTCCGGATGTCCCTCGAGACAAAGCGGGCAGCGTGGCAGTTCGGCGCCGGCCATCGTCAATTCAGCCCCGCTGCCGACCGAAGCGCCTGATCGTATTCCTCGCTGTCGGGCTCAACCGCACTGATCAGCCCGATCCGACTCAACTCACATGGCTCGGAAGGCGATACCGACAGAGCCCCCTTCGGTCTCCAGCAGAGCACCATCGACGCCGAATTCGTTGACCAGCCTCGATTCATTTGCCGACTCTCACCAGGCGGTCCAGCCGGAGCCGCTCGCGCTCGTCAAACAGCCGGCGACTGCCCCAGGATACCGCCATCAGGGCACCAAAACCGGTACCGACAGTGATGATGAGCATCACCAGGATCTGATACTTAACGGCGACCGCGGGTGGACTCCCGGCGAGGATCTGGCCCGTCATCATGCCCGGCAGGCTAACGATACCGGCGGCGGCCATGGCGTTGATGGAGGGCATCATGCCTCCCCGCATGGCATCCTTTCGGATATCCTCCACCGCCTCACGCCAGGTCTGCCCGAGCATCAGTCGGTTCTCGATCACCGCCCGCTGGTGCCAGACAGCTTCGTTGAGGCGATCAAGGCTCAGGGCGACACCGGTCATGGTATTGCCCAGCATCATGCCCAGCAGGGGAATGGCATACTGAGGCGCATACCAGGGCGATGGACCGATAATGACCGTCAGGGCCAGTATCGTCACCGCAAAGGATGAAATGAACATCGCGCCAGTGCCGATCCCGAACGCCCAGATGCCCCGCAACCGACGTTGCTGGCGCGCCATTACTTCCCTGCCTGCCGCCAGCAGCATGACCGTAGCCAACAGGGCAATCCAGTACAGCCTCGACGAGGCAAACAACGCCTCAAGCACCAGCCCGATCAGGGCCAACTGGATGCCGGTACGGGCACTCGCGACGAGCAGGCTGCGGGTGATCCCCAGCCTGGCCCACAGGCTGACTCCGGCAAGCGCCAGAACCAGCAAGGCTGCCAGCCCCAGCTTCCACCAGACAAGATCAATGACTTCCATTCACCCACTCCAGCTGCGATCCGCTGATCCGGTAGTGGTGATTCGCCACCCGACGGATCTGCCCCTGATCATGGGCCACCCAAAGGATGGCGAGGTTCCGGCGCCGGATTTCATCCAGCAACCAGCCTTCCACCGCAGCCGTCATGTCTTCATCCAGGTTCGCCGTGGGCTCGTCCAGCAACAGGGCTTCGGGCGCCATTGCCAGCGCCCGCCACAGGGCCAGGCGCTGGCGTTCACCGGA